>Ga0160429_1000104_pt1 | contig 107757 bp, 91 predicted proteins | sample SolpanmetagenomR_FD_108199 | JGI IMG/M metagenome (GOLD analysis project Ga0160429, IMG submission 108199) | Solar panel surface microbial communities from Lawrence Berkeley National Laboratory, California, USA - R | ecosystem: Engineered > Built environment > Solar panel > Unclassified ...
CGCTAGCTTCTCCATCGAGCCGCCGCGCTTGCTGGCCAATGTCAACGTGGGCTTCGGCATCAACACCGAGGAAGAAACCAACGACTCGTACCACACCAACCTGAAGTGGGGCGAAACCGGCGAGGCTGCCCGCCACCGCGTGCGGATGTTCTTCCGCGAGATGTTGCTGCTGTTCAAGTACAAAGCCGCGCTGCACGGCGGCAATGTGTCGGCCACGCAGGTGGTGTGGTTTGCGCCGCTCAGCTTCTCAGCTTTCAGCCGCGACTTGTATCAGCGCGAGTGGGATACGCTCTTTAAGGAGATTTTCCACACCAACCGCGGCACCACGTACCTGCCCGAATCGTCGGCCCCGTACTTCTTCCTGACCCGGCGCGGCCTCGTGACGCCCGGTCCCGGCGAGAATGCGGCCTTCATCGACATCGGCGGCGGCACCTCCGACGTGCTCTTTTACTCCGACCAGCAGGCTAACCCCAGCGGCCCGCGCAAGCACCACCCGGCGTTCAGCACCTCGTTCCGCTTTGCGGGCAATGAGCTGTGGGGCGACGGTGCGGCCGATGTGCGCGGCACCAAAGACAACGGTCTCGTCCGCTTCGGCCTCGACAGCATCCGAGCGCATCCCCTACCCCACACCAAGGCGGCCGAGTTGGCGGTGAAGTGCCTGGCGGTGGTCGAAGCCAATCCGGCTTTTGGCTCCGAAGAAGTTGCTAGTCTGCTGTTTAACTACGAGCGCGAGTTCCAGTTTGGTGAGCGGCTGCTGATGGCGCAGCACATGCGGGTGCTGTTCTACCTGCACTTTGGGGCCATTGTGTACCACCTGGGGCAGGTGACGGCCGCCCGCGGGCTCACGGCGCCGCGCTACCTGTGCTTCACGGGCCGCGGCAGCTTGTACCTGCGCTTGCTGTGCCCAAGCAACTTGCGCCCGCTAGAGCAAGTGGCGAGTCTCATCCTGACCAAGGTAATGGGCACACCCGCGCCGGCCAATTTCAAAATTGTGCTGGCCGACGACCCCAAGCAAACCACTGCCAACGGCGGCGTGCTGGCCACCGGCGTCGATGCCGAAAGCACCGCTGAGGTGCCGCCCATCGTGCAGCCCATCGGCACTGGCACCGAGGATGCAGCCGAAAACCGCCCCCTCTACCCCAGCGACATCACCGAGGAAGTGAAAAACGCGGTGCTGGCCAACGTGGAGAAGTGCCTCACGCTGCTGCTCACCGACGCCGACTTGGTGGCCGCGATGCACAACCTAGGCATCAAAAACCCGCCCGGTCTCGTGCTGCGCGAGCTCACGGGTGCCCTGGCCGACTCGTTCAACCTAGGTCGCCAACGCTACGCCAACACGCTACCCGCCGGCGAGCCCATCCCCGAAACGCTGTTTTTCCTGCCTCTCAAGCACGCGCTCTATGTGCTGTCACAGGTGCTGCATGGTTCCGCTCACTAAGCCCGTATCATGCAAATCAATTATCGAGTGCTAAGCTTGGCACTGCTGCTGAGTGTCAGCCGAGTTGGGCTGGGGCAAACTGCTACTACCCGCGAGGACAGCGTGAAAGGCCAGATTTGGACGGTCACAGCCCGGCGCGTTTGGGCCGATGAGAAGGTAACGTCGCCCGCTGCAAAATGGGCTACAGGCGCCGACTTCAATAAATGGGTACTCACCCAAAAGCCTGACAGAACGGAGTTGGGGTCACTTTTCAGCGCGGTGCTTACCCGTGTTGGTAAAGGCCAGCCCGCTACGCCTACGCAGGTGGTGCAGGCTATTCTATCTGAAGTCAGCCAACGTAAAACACACAAAACGGGGGCTTTAGCGAAAGTAAACCTGCAATCCTTACAGGTAGACCTTTCGCCTTTTGTGCCTGCGACGAGCACTACTTCGGCCTTGGTGGCAGCTGCCGACTCTGCTTCGCCTGCCGCAGCCCAGCTAGCTGGGGCAGCCCACACGGTAGCCGAGAACCAAAGCCCAGCCCCAGAAGCACAGACGCCGACAACGGCGCCGACCTATAGCACGCAGCCGTTGGAGCCGCGTTATTTTGGCTTGCCTCCTGCCCTAGCGGGGGTAGCACTCGCGCTATTGGGGGCATTAATAGGGGCAGGCATAGCGAGCGCTCGGCAGCGAACTACGCGGCCTCGCCACCGGCACCACGCGCATGCTACCCCTGCCGAACCAGATTCTACCTCCATCATGAACTCTCCGGAATATCGCAAGCTGCAAAAGCAAAACCAAACCCTCAACACGCAGTTGCACCGCATTCAGCAGCAATTGGCTGATTTGCAGGCCCGCGTGCCTGGCGCTACTCTCCTTACCCCCCCACCCGCCGTCGAAATTCCTTCGGCAGCGGAAGAGGCGCCAGCCGAAGACTTGGTGGGCGCAGCGCCGGCCCTACCCTCCGCTACGCGCTACGGCCCGGTGCAGGAAACGCCCTTTGTGGAGGAGCGCAAAATCGTAGACTCGCCCCTACCCCAGTTGGCGCTGATGCTGACTGTAAACCCGCGCAACCCTGACCAAGCCACGTTCACGCTGAACCCGCAGGTAGACCAGGCGCGCCTCATCGGCGATGGGCTGACGCGGCTGCAAAAGTTTTTTGACTACGACCCGCCGCTGGGCGGCCGCATTTCGTCGGTAGCGGCTATCAAACCAGGTAGGCTTCAGCGCCACGACAGTGGCTGGCAGGTGGTAGAGCGGGCGCGGCTGGCTATCAGCTAGGGATTTTACTTTAGCTTGCAGGCTATGGCAGCTATCCAAGTTGTGGAAATCGTCCTGATTCTGGGGCTGATTTCCTGGCAGATTTTCGTTTTCAGTACCAATCGGCGGCTTATTCAGCGGGTAGGCGCCATGTATCCCGAAGTAGCGCGGCTGGGCGTGGAGGCGGTGGATGCCAACACGGGCCAGCCAGCCGGCCGCCCGGCCGCCCACACCTATGATGCCCTGACCGTTGGCAATCCCAGCCCCGAATTTGGCCGTATCGTGCAGGACACGAATGACTACCTGTGGGCCAACAAGGGCGCGGCGGCCGACTTCAATACCTTGCGCGATATTTCGGAACGCGAAACCGACTTGCTCGATCAAGAGATTGAAGCGCAGCTCTCTACCCCCCTTTATTTGGGTTTGCTGGGTACGTTTTTGGGGGCGATTTTAGGTTTGATTGCCTTGGTAAATCCGTTTGGCGACGCTCCTACGGCTGCTGGCGCATCCTCGTTCAACAATGCCGATGTCACCCATTTTTTGGGCGGCATTCTCATTGCCATGAGCGGCAGCTTTACGGGCTTGCTACTCACACTGGCCAGCAACCAGCTACTAAAATCGGCGAGGGCCACCCGCGACCGGCTCAAAAACAGCTACTATAATTTCTTGCAAAAGGCGCTCCTACCCCGCCTCAACTCGGACATGCAGGCCAGCATGAGCAATCTGAAGGCTGTGCTAGACACGTTTAATCAAGACTTTTTCTCGAAAATACAGGCGGACTTTTTCTCGAAAATCGCGGAGTTTACGCCGCTCATCAGCCGCATTACCGAGAACATTACCATTCAGAAAGACTTTCTGGAGAAGCTGCAACAGATAGGCTACACCGAACTAGCCAACGCCACCATCAAGGTTTTTGATCGGGTGGATGAGAGTGCAGCTTCTTTCGAGAAATTTTTGGGCTACCAGCAAAGCTTAAACGCAGCCGTGAGCAAAGGCGCCGATACGGCGCACACCATCACGGCGCTGCTCGACCGACTGAGCAGCTTCGAAAAGGCGCTGGACCAAGTGCCTGGCTACCTGGCCCAACATGATGCGCGCATTCGGGAGCACGCGCAGTTTTTTGGCGAGCACCAAGCCATTCTAGCTAAAATCAGCCAGGGCGTGGGGCAAGCGTTGAGTGAAGACGCTGCTCAGATGAACCGCGTGCTGGCCCGCCGCCGCGACGAATTTGAGGCCGAAGCACAGGCCGCGCACGCGCAGTGGAGCGCCCACTTTCGGCAGCTGAACCAAGACAACGTGTACCAGAAAATCGTGGAATACCTGAGTCCGTTTCAGCAGCTGCCCGAGCAGCAGCAGCGGCTCAACCAGCTGCAGGAAGCCCAGGCGCTCCGTAGTGCCCAGGCGCTACAAGCGTTGCAACAGCCGCTGGAGCAAAACCGCCAGATTCAGGAGCAGCTACTGCGCCAAACCGAGCGCACCAATGCCGTGCTTGAGAAGCTCACCAGCCGCAACTGGCTCCAACGCATGGTGGGCTAAGTCTTTATGAAACAAAGCAAAGACTTTTTCTGGCCTAGCTACGTCGACCTGATGACGGCGTTGTTTCTGACGATGCTCGTGTTGTTTGTCCTGAGCTACAAGCTCTTCAACGACAAGCAGCAGAGCCTTATCGCCGCCAATGCCAAGTTGGAGGTGCAGCTGAAGGAGAAGAAAAAGCTGGATGAAATAAAAGAGGCCCTCAAGCGGCTCGATAATTCGCGCTATTTCACTTATAATAAAGCCTATAAGCGCTACGAGCTGAATTTTGAGGTGCTTTTTCAGACAGGCCGCTACGATTTGCCAGCCGCCGCCCGGCAGCCACTTATTGAGGCGGGGCAGTTTTTGCTGCGCCAGGTGCAGAGCCTGCGCAACGACGGTATTCAGTACTTGGTCATCATTGAGGGTCGGGCGGCCATGAACCCCAACTTCGCCGCCGACGCGCCGCAGAATGCTGACCAGCAGGCCGTACGTGAGCTGAGCTACAACCGTGCGTTGGCTGTGGTGTATTTATGGCAGCAAGCTGGCATTCAGTTTCCTAAGAATATTGAAGTTATTCCGGCGGGTAGTGGTTACCGGGGCGCGGGGCGCTACCAGGGCTACGCCCGCGAGCAGCTCAACAAGCGCTTCATTATCCAGATTCAGCCTAAAATCGGCTCGCTCGACGCCCAGCCCCTACCCCCCCGCTAGCCGTATAGCCAGGCTATGCACCTCATTCTTCGTTTTCCGGTGGCTCAGCCGCCGGCCGTGGTTATTGCCGGCTTCACGCGCGAGCTTTTTGTGGCCCTGGCGCCGCGGTTTCCGAAGTTTCATCTGATTCGCTACGATGGCAGCAATACCGGCGATACGGTTATTATCGAGCTGCAAGTGGGCCCCAAGCGCTGGCGTTGGACCTCGCTCATTACCGACAACGGCGTGCTGGCCGTTGGCACGCATTACTTTGTGGATGAGGGCCAAATCTTGCCCGCGCCACTGCGGCAGTGGCGACATCGCCACCTCATCGAGCCCGCGGTGGGCGGCGGCAGCGTCATTGTGGAAGACATCACCTTCAGCACTGGCCGCCGCTGGATCGACTGGCTGCTACGGCCTGCCATGTGGGCGCAGTTCCGGCTGCGTGGGCCGGTATACCGACGGTGGTTTTCGTAGAGCAAAGTAGCGCGAACTTTGTAGTTCGCGTTTCCGCGTGCAGTGGCCACTACCTGGTCAGTACGGAAACGCGATTTATAAAAATCGCGCTACATCATGCCCGCCACTATTGTCCTCAAAAACGGAAAAGACCACTCCCTGCGCCGCCGTCACCCCTGGGTATTCTCCGGGGCCATTGCCCGCGTGCAGGGCGAGCCGCAGGAAGGCGCGGCAGTGCGCGTCGAAACGCAAGCTGGCGAGTTGCTGGGGGTAGGGCACTACTCGGGCAGCGGCTCCATCGCGGTGCGCATGCTAGATTTTGGGCCGGAAGCAGCGCTCCCTACCCCCGACTTTTGGATAAAACGCTTGGCTAATGCTTACGCGCTGCGCCAGCGCCTGGCCCTCACGGGCACGGCCGACACCAATGTATTTCGGCTGGTGCACGCCGAGGGCGATGGCCTGCCGGGCCTCATCATCGACGTGTATGGCGACGTGGCCGTGGTGCAGGCGCACAGCGTGGGTATGTACCGCGCCCGCCCCGAAATAGCTAGCGCGCTGCAAGTTGTATTTGGCGACAAGCTGCGCGCCATCTACGATAAGAGCGCCGAAACCACGCCCGGCTACGCCGTGGGGGAGAGCAAAAACGGCTATCTTTTTGGCGAGAGCACCGGTGCCGAGCACATTGTGAGCGAAAACGGCCATCAGTTTGCCGTGGACTGGGAAACGGGCCAAAAAACCGGCTTCTTCATCGACCAACGAGACAACCGCGCCCTGCTGGCGCGCTATTCGCCCGGTCGCCGCGTGCTCAATACGTTTTGCTACACCGGCGGCTTCTCGGTGTATGCGCTCGAAGCCGGGGCCGAGTTAGTGCACTCCGTCGATAGCAGCAAGAAAGCCATTGCCCTCACCGAGCGCAATGCCGAGCTGTCGAGCCACGCCGACCGCCACGCCGCCTACCCCGACGATGTACTCACGTTTCTAAAAAGCCACTCGGCCGAGTACGACCTGCTGGTGCTTGACCCGCCCGCCTTCGCCAAGCACCTCAGCGCCCGCCACGCCGCCCTCATGGGCTACAAGCGCCTGAATGCGGCCGGCATTGCACACCTCGCGCCGGGCGGGTTGCTATTCACGTTCTCGTGCTCGCAAGTGGTTAGCCCCGAGCTATTTGAAGGCGCTGTATTGGCGGCAGCCATTGAAGCTGGGCGGCCGGCGCGCATCCTGCACCGCCTCACTCAGCCCGCCGACCACCCAGTGAGCCTCTTTCACCCCGAGGGCGCCTATCTGAAAGGCTTGGTGCTAGCAGTAGAGTAGCCAGCCAGAGCTTAAAAGAACGTCGTGCTCCGGCGTGCTTAGCATGACGTTCTTTTAAGTTCTATTTTACCTTCAAGAAACTTCGCTCGGCCGGATGGGGGTAGGGCGACGCTGGTCGTCTACAGCCACGAAGGTGAACGAGCCCGTTACGGCCAGCAACCGCCCCTCGGCATACATCTGCTCCACAAATAATTCGACGCGCACTTGCAGGCTGGTGCGGCCTACGTGCACCACGTTGCCGATAAGTTCGACCAGCGTGCCGCCGGGAATAGGGTGCGTAAAATCGACTTTATCGGAGGACACCGTCACCATTTTAAGGCGCGAGAAGCGGGTAGCCGTGATGAAGGCCACCTCATCCATGAGCATGAGCGTGGCCCCACCGAAGAGCGTGTCGTAGTGGTTAGTAGTGTTCGGAAATACGGCTTTGAAGATGCGCGTTTCGGCGCGGGCAATCTGGTCAGCGAGAGCTAGCATGGGGCAGAAGGGAAAAGGATAACGCGGCAACGGCGTGCAACTTTCCTCTTCCCCTAACTCATTAAAGCACTCATTCAGACCCAGCTACGCCCGTCCCGGCTGCCACGCGCGCAGCAGTCGGCCGCCGGCGTGCCAAACCTGATACAGAGCCTCAAAGCGCGGAGGAAGCATCAAATGGCGGCCGGCAGGTCTCCTGACTTTGTACCATGCTACCCCCTCCTTCTCGGCCAAAGCCAATGGAAATTTGCGGGGTAGCACTGGGTGGGTACTTACAGTAGCGCGTCTGCGCGGGAGTTTCACCCGCTTCCCTTTTCATTTCGACGACCTAGGCAGATAGTCGAAAACCGGCCGCTGGTTGATTTTGAAAAATCGAAGCAGCAGTAAACCGCCACGAAGGTAGCGCGTATTTTCGGCGGGCCGGGGCAAACTTATCCCCCCGGCCTAGCGGTTAGCAGCGTAGTGTTTACTAAAAAGAAACTTTCGCCTACCCGTCAGCCCGTGGCCATTATTGGGGCCGGCGTAGCGGGGCTGGCTGCCGCCGCGCGGCTAGCAGTGGCCGGGCACCCGGTTACGGTATTTGAGGCTAGCGGCTCATTTGGGGGCAAGATGCACCAGTTTGACCTGCCCGGCGGCTACCGTTTCGATGCGGGCCCGTCGCTGTTCACGCTGCCGCAGCTAGTGGATGATATCTTCCGGCTCGCCCACCGCGACCCGGCCGACTACTTTCGCTACGAGCGCCTCGACCCGATAACCAACTACTTTTTTGCCGACGGCACGCGCCTCACCGCCTGGGCCGACGCACCCAAATTTGCCGCCGAAGTCGAGCAGAAGCTGGGCGTGCCGGCTGCTGAGGTCACGCAGTTTCTGACGCGCAGTGGCCGGGCCTACGATGCCACGGCGGGCACTTTCCTGCACAAGTCGCTGCACAAAGCGGGCACCTACTTCAGCTCCGAGACGCTGAAAGCCGTGGCCGCCCTACCCAGTCTGGGCCTCACGGGCACCATGCACGCCCGCCACGAAAAGGCGTTTGGCCAGGATGCGCGCCTGGTACAACTCTTCGACCGCTACGCTACCTACAACGGTTCTGACCCATATCAGGCACCGGCTACGCTTTCACTCATTCCGCACCTAGAGCACGGCATTGGCGCGTTTTACCCCGAAGGCGGCATCTATGCCATTGCCAGCAGCTTGCACCGGCTGGCCGAGGAGTTTGGGGTAAAATTTCGGTTTAATGAGCCCGTGCGCGAGATTCTCACGGCCGGCAGCCTTGTCACTGGCCTGCGCACCGACCTCGATATCTACGACTTCACGCAGGTAGTCAGCAACATGGACGTGGTGCCCACCTACCGCCGCCTGCTGCCCAGCCAGCCTGCGCCCGAGCGTACCCTGAGCCAGCCGCGTTCTTCATCGGCGCTCATCTTTTACTGGGGGGTAGGGCGCGAGTTTCCGGAGCTCGACCTGCACAATATCTTCTTCTCAGCCGATTACAAGGCCGAGTTCGACGCCATCTTCCAGCAAAAAACTGTAGCCGACGATGTGACCATCTACGTCAACATCACGGGTAAGAAAACGCCCACTGACGCGCCGCTCGGCCACGAAAACTGGTTTGTCATGGTGAATGTGCCTCACGACGAGGGACAGGACTGGGCCGCCCTCACGGCCCACACGCGCGGCGTGGTGCTGGCCAAACTCAGCCGCACGCTGGGCACTGATCTGGAGCCACTTATCAAGGCGGAGAAGGTGTGGACGCCGCCCGGCATCGCGGCCGACACGTCGTCGTTTGGCGGCGCTTTGTACGGCAGCTCCAGCAACAATGCGCTGGCTGCTTTTTTACGGCATCCCAACTTTTCGGGCCGGCTACCGGGGCTGTACTTTTGCGGCGGCTCGGTGCACCCGGGCGGCGGCATTCCGCTGTGTTTACTTTCGGCTAAAATCGTGGCCGAGCTTATTGCTTCTTAAGTTATGAGTTATCAATCAGGGATTACAAATTAGCCTGACTACTACACTGTAGGCCAATTTGTAATCCCTAATTGATAACTCATAACTCCTTACTTATGGAGTTTTCAAATTTACCCGCATCCCCGGCTGCTTCTGGCCTGCGGCTGCGCGTGGCGCAATGGCTGGTTCTGTTGTTTCACCTCACAGGTTTCGTGGGGTTGGTTTTCAGCCAAGACAAGGCCTTTTACCTCAAGTACACGCCCTTGACGCTATTGCTGACGGCGGCGCTACTGGCCGCTTTTCAGCCAGAGCGTGGCTTACTATTCTGGCTGTTCGTGATGCAGGCTTTTCTGCTTGGCATGGTGGCCGAAATCGTGGGCACTAACACCGGCTTGCTTTTTGGGCACTACGTGTACGGAGCTACTCTGGGCACACAGTACATGGGCGCGCCTTGGCTGATTGGCCTCAACTGGGTGGTAGTCACGTATCTGGCTGGCGTACTAGCTGCCTATCTGCCTGTGTCGTGGTGGGTGCGCGTGCTGGTGGGTGCGGTGCTGATGGTGGGCTTTGACTTGTGCCTAGAACCAGTGGCCGGGCGCTACGATTTTTGGCACTGGACCGGCGACCTAGTACCGCTACGCAATTTTCGCGACTGGTTTTTGCTGGCCCTGCTCATGCAACTGCTGTTTGTGCGCACGCCATTCCCCAAGCGTAACCCACTTGTGCCGCTCGTGTACTTGGTACAATTGCTTTTCTTCTTTGGCCTGACCTTACTGGCTACATAAGGGCACTTTTGAAGCCCTAGCAAGGTTAGTATAGCGCCCCGCGGCAGCCCCAGCTTAGGGTCGCCGCGGGGCCAATTTTTGGCTATGAATAACTTGATTTTTTTTGGCGATAGCCTCACAGCGGGCCATGGCCTGCCGGCGGCAGCCAGCTTTCCTGCGCTCATTCAACCCAAGCTCGATGCTGCTGGCCTACCCTACCAGGCCCTGAACTACGGCGTAAGTGGTGAAACCTCGGCCGGCGGCCGCCAGCGCCTTCCCACAGTGCTGGCCCGCCACGCCCCAGCGGCTTTTGTGCTGGCACTGGGGGCCAACGACGGCCTGCGCGGCATTGCCGTACGCGAAACCACGGCCAACCTACGCTACATCCTGCACGAAGTCCGGCGGCAGTTTCCGGCGGCACCACTGGTGCTGGCGGGCTTAGAGTTTCCCTTCGACCTGGGGCCGCTGGGCGTGCCGGGCCTCAATCGCTACGCGCAGGAGTTCAGTGCCCTATTTGGCACATTGGCGCAGCAAGAGGGGGTAGCCTTTATTCCCTCGTTGCTAGCGGGCGTGGTAGGCCGCCCTGCACTCAACCTACCCGACCGCGTGCATCCTAATGCCGCTGGCCAGCAGCTACTTGCCACCAATGTATGGGCCGTGCTAGAACCCGTATTGCGGGCTGCCGAACTGCAACTTCAATAAAAAAGGCCTGGCTCCATAAAACTGAGAGCCAGGCCTTTTTACTTGTACCAGAGACGGGACTCGAACCCGTAAGCCACTGAAGGCAAGTGAGTTTAAGTCACTCGTGTATACCATTCCACCACTCCGGCAATACCCAAATTTACGGGTAAAATCTGTAATCTAGCTAAAACTAAAAACGCCACCCGAAGGTGGCGTTTGAAATCTGGAGCGGGAGACGAGGTTCGAACTCGCGACCTCGACCTTGGCAAGGTCGCGCTCTACCAACTGAGCTACTCTCGCTTGAGGTTTGTTTCGCCGTTGTGGCGATTGGTGGTGCAAAGGTAGACAAAAGGCGGTTGCAGTCAAGGGGCAGCGCTTATTTTTTTACTTGAAAAGAGCTTGTGCATTCATTTTCAAGCGAAAAAAATTTAATCAGTAGCTACTTCTGGGCTTTTTATGTTGGTTTTAGAAACGAATTACGTGCTCCTGATGCACGCTTTTCCCTACCCCCTTTGCTAAATTAGGAAAAAGTTCGGGTGAATGGCGGGCAAATAGCCGTGTCAAAGAGATTCTGAGGGGCCCGCAATCCGGTGGGCGAGGTGGAGCCGTAGGTGAGGCAGGTTTTAACCTCAACCTTTTATTCTTCCTCCTTTTTTCAAACCCATGAAACTCTCCTTCGCAACCCTGGCTGTAGTAGCCCTACTCGGTACTGCTGGCGTTCAGACGGCTTCGGCTCAAAAAGCTAAAACGGTAATGGTGGGCGGCGCCCCGATGTACCCCACAAAAAACATCGTGGAGAATGCCGTAAACTCAAAAGACCATACCACGTTGGTGGCCGCTGTGAAGGCTGCCGGCTTAGTTGAGACGCTTTCGGGACCCGGTCCGTTTACCGTATTTGCGCCTACCAATGAGGCATTCAACGCCCTGCCAGCCGGCACGGTCGATACCTTGGTGAAGCCTGAGAATAAAGAAACGCTTACTAAAATCCTGACTTACCACGTAGTAGCGGGACGCATGACCGCCAAAGACCTGATGAAAGCCATCAAAGCTGGCGGTGGCAAGGCTACACTCAAAACCGTGCAAGGCGAGTCGCTGACGGCTACGCAGAAAGGCAAAACCATCGAGTTGAAAGACGAAAAGGGTGGCATTTCTACCGTTACTATTGCTGACGTAATGCAGAGCAACGGCGTGATTCATGTTATCGATAAAGTACTGATGCCCTAGTGGTTGATGAGCACTATTGGCTTGCAAGCACCGACTACCCGTACTTGGGAGGTCGGTGCTTTTTTTGGCCCCTACCCCTCGTGGCCAGGCTAAATGTGGCTGAGCTACTCGGGTGGCTTTGTGTTTAACCATGGCAGTTTAGGCAGTTCTGGGCTTGTTGCTGAGGCAGCGTTTGTTTTGGGCCGGTGCAACCCTGAGCCCCGCCCATGCCGTAGCTTGGCGCTATGAAGACTGCATTTTGGGGGCTGGCCACCGGCCTGGTAGGAATATTTATGCTGACGGGCTGTGACTCGACTCCACGTGAGCGCCAAGAAATAGTGCGCCAGGAGACGAGCAAGCTGGACACGGCCGCACGTAAAGCGGGTCACACCCTAAGCCGGCTGGGCCGCCAAACGGTCAGTTTTGACGCGGCCAACCGGCTGCGGCGGGCTGTGCCGCTTGACGCCAAGAAGCAAAAAATACTGGACCAGCAGCTGCTAGGCAGCTACGCCGACCGCATTCCGACCCTCACCGTAGCTACTATTGCGGGGGCCTACGTCGAGCTGCTGCGCGCCACGCGCGTGCGCCGCACCGGCTGGGACGCCCGCGACTGGGACTACGCGCAGGATACCTACCGCCGCCTCAATGCCCAGCTGGCCCGCATTCGTATGGATATGCCGGCCCGCACGGAGGTGCGCATTCGGGCGTGGCAGGCCGAGTTTACGACCCTGCGGGCGCAGCGCACGGCCAAAGATTTAAAAGCGGCTACTAAAAAATGATTGCGGGCGGCTGCTTGTTATGTGTGCGCCATTACTTGACTTGCTTTATTCGGCTCGCCGCTGCTTTCTCCCATGACTACTGATTTTACTGCGCCCAAGGCAGAGAATATCATCGTCCTCGACTCGTACTACGAGCCACTGGCGGCGCACCTGGCCCGCACTCGGCTGGAGGCCGCTGGTATTCCGTGCTTTCTGACCAACGAAAACCTGGTGTCGCTCAACCGCATGTACAGCCCGGCGGCGGGGGGTGTGCGGCTGCACGTGTACCAGCGCGATGCGGCGCAGGCCGCTGAGGTACTGCGCGAGCCTCCCGTGATGCAGGCCACGCGCGGTGGCCTGGCCGAGGCCGATTCTGCCGCTGAAAGCGCTGGCAGCCAGGCTTGCCCGCGCTGCGGCTCGCACGATGTGAGCTTCGATGCTGCGGCCGAGCCAGGTGCGGCGCACTGGTTTGTGGCGCTGCTGTCGCGGCTGCGGCGCTACCCGCTGCAAGGGCGGGCGCACCATTGCTTTCACTGCGGCCTGAATTTTTGAAGTAGGGAGTGCGCCAACCTTTTGCCGGCCGGCTCGCTTTAGCAGGCTATGGAAAAGCAAGCTGCAAAAGTTGCCCTCATCACGGGGGCCAATAAGGGCCTGGGCCTGGAAATAGCGCGCCAGCTCGGCCAGCAAGGCATTGTGGTGGTGCTGGGCGCCCGCCAGGGCAAAGCCGAAGCACCCGCCGCCCAGCTGCGCGCCGAGGGCCTCGCCGCCCACGCCGTGGAGCTGGATGTGACCAGCGCCGCCGACATCGCGGCCCTACCCCCCTTCTTCGACCAAGAATTTGGGCGGCTTGATATTCTGGTGAATAATGCGGGTGTGCAGTTCGATGATGGGCCCAATGTCAGCCCCGACACGCTGCGCCAGACATACGAAGCCAATGTTATTGGGCCCTACGCGATTACGCAGGCGCTGCTGCCGCTGCTGCGCCAGGCCCCGGCTGGCCGCATCGTGAACCAGAGCAGCATTTTGGGGTCGCTTACGGCCATCAGCCAGGGGCAGGGAGGCGACTGGGCCACGCCGGGCTATACCTCATCGAAGGCAGCGCTGAACATGCTAACAGTGGTACTGGCCCAGCACCTGGGCAACACGGCCATCAAAGTGAATGCGGCGCACCCGGGCTGGGTTAAAACGGACTTAGGCGGCGAAGGAGCGCTGCTAGAAGTGGCTGAGGGCGCCAAAACGGCCGTGCGCCTGGCGCTGCTGCCAGCCGATGGCCCCACCGGCGGCTACTTTCACGACACCGAAAGCCTGCCCTGGTAAGCGCTTGCTGGCAACCATTTAAAGCAAAATACACTCTTTACCTCATGACTTGGTACGGACGGTATTTTTGCTTAGGTATAGTAGTGAGCCTGCCCCTGGTGGCGGCGGGGCAGGCTCGCCCAACGGGCGATGGCTTGCAAGGAGCTTACTACGACGGGCACAATTTTGAGCAGTATGTGCTGACGCGCCGTGACCCTACCATTAACTTCGATTGGCACGAGCAAAGCCCAGCGGCGGGCCTGCCGGCCGAGCAGTTTTCGGTGCGCTGGACGGGCTGGCTGGTGCCGCCTACCACAGGCCGCTACGTGCTGCACGTGAGCGCCGACGACGGCATTCGCCTCTGGTTGAATGGCCGAGAGCTGCTGAATGAGTGGCGTGGGCAGTCGCTGAGTTATTACCAGCTAGCCGTGGACCTCAAAGCAGGCGAAGCTTATGCCCTGCGGGTAGATTACTGCCAGTATTCGTACTCGACGCGGGCGCGGCTGGCGTGGGCGCCACCCCCTACCCCTTCGCCCTCGGAAAACTGGCGTAATCTCTGGGGTTTGACTAAAGAAGACGAGGGGCCCGTCGTTATCTCGTCGCGCTACCTGTTTAGCAAGCGCCCTACCCCGGTACTTAGCCCCGCGCCGGCGCTAGTTTCGCCCGCGCCTGTGGCGAATGTTGCTCCTGGCCCGCCACCAGCACCCGCGGCGCCCCGGTTGGTAGCAGCCTCCCGAGCCGCGCTGCTGCCCAGGCCAGCCGGCCCCATTAAGCCAGTGCCACTTAGCCGCTTGCGGCCTGCCCCAGTGGCAGCGGTAGTAGCAGTACCAGTGCCCCAGCGGGCCACACCTCACCCCGATTCGGGCCGGGTGGCGGCGGTAGCTACTCGCCTGGCAGCCGGGCAAGCTGTGACGCTACGGGCCCTGTATTTTGAGCAGGGCAAGGCCGAATTGCCGCCGCTAGTGCAGGCTAGCCTCGACACTCTAGCTATGGCCCTTGCCAGCCGCCCTACCCTGCGGCTCGAAGTGCAAGGCCACACCGATAACCAAGGCGACCCCAGCATCAACCAGCAGCTTTCGCGGCGGCGGGCCGATGCCGTGTGCCACTACCTGGCGGCCCAAGGCGTGGCGGCCGAGCGGCTACGGGCCGTGGGCTACGGTGGCAGCCGCCCTGTGGCCGATAACAGCCGGCCCGACCAGCGTCCGCGCAACCGCCGCGTGGTGCTGCGGCCACTTCCTTAGTTACTACTTAAGTAGCTATCCCCTACCCCCTCCATGCGCCGCGGCTACCCGACGGGTGCGCAGTGGCGTGAGCGCCTTGGGGGGCGGGGCGGGGCGGCGGACCGTTACGGGGAGGGGTGCTTTGGCGAGATGGCCGCGTGCGAGCAGCCAGTCGCGCAAGTAGTCGAGGCCCTGAGGCGATAGCACAGGTTGCCGCTCGCCGGCCACGATGGGCCACTGCTCGGGGTCGGCCTGTAGCCAATGATTCACGCCTGCTAGGCGGTGCGCTTGCACATCCTGGCCCGACTGGTGCAGGCCTTTTTGCAGCAGGGACAGGTTGCGGCCGGCAGCTACTTGGAGGTCGGCCGTGCCATTGAGGATTAGCACGGGGCAACGCACTAGGGGCAGGCGAGTAGCAGGGTCAAAATCAAGAAAAAAGCGCGACCAAGGCGAAGTCATTTGCACAGCGCGGGCGCGGGCCATAGACTCGTCGAGAGCCGTATTGCTACTGCGCAGCAGCGTCACTACTTTGGTACGGGCAGCCACAGTGTTAGGCGTTTGGCGCACGGCCTCCACCAATTGGTCAAACAGGCCCTGAGCTGCCTTTACCTGCCCTCCATCGGCCCCGATGAGCCGCATGATTTCGCCTTGCTGGCGGCGTAGTACATCGAGGCCCGGCTGGCCGTAGCCGGCCAGCGATGCCACAAAAGCTGGCGCATCGAGGGGCTCGGAGGCCGCTAGCAAGGCCACGTTGGCACCCTCACCGTGGCCCACCAAGCCCACTTGCTGGGGCGCAATGAGCGGCCGACCGCGCAAAAAAACCATCGCAGCCTGGGCGTCGGTCACAAAATCGGGGGTAGTAGCGCGGGCATAGTCGCCGCCCGACTTGCCCACGCCTCGGTCATCGAAGCGTAGCACAGCTACCCCACGGCGCGTGAGGTAGTCGGCCAGCATAGCAAACGGGTGGTAGCCTGGTAAGCCGGCATCGCGGTCCTGGGGGCCCGAGTCGGAAAGTAGTACCACAGCCGCAAAGGGTCCTTCACCGCTGGGCACCGTCAGCGTGCCAGCCAGCTTGATTTTGCTGACTGGATTGAGGAAGGTGACTTCCGACTCGCGGTAGGGTGGCGTGAGGCGCAACTTTTTGGTGGCTGTGGCGGCGGCTGGGGCGCCACTGCGCGTTAGAGTAAGCTCCGTTTTGAGGCCTGGTTGCTGCCAGGTGCCGCTTAGCTGGCCGCCATCGGACAGTACCTTGCCTTCAAAGCGGCTACCGGCCTGCTCTACACGCAGCGTCAGGTTGTCGGCCTGCAGCTCCACCTCTACCGGCATGCGGCTGATGTGCTGCTGCGGCACATCGAGGGCAGCATAGTATGTACCATTGGAGAGCGGCACAATGGTGATGAGCAGCGTAAGCGAGCCGCCAGGCACTTTCAGCGGGCCTTGCCACTGGCCGTTCAGGCGGGGCGGGTCGGCTGGGCCGCTCGAAGCGGCTGCTACTCGCAACAGGGCGAAGCAAAATACGAAAAGTAATAATTTCCGCATAAATTTTAATTCTATAGGGAGTAAGAGCTTAAGGGAAAGTCAGAGGGCACAAAATATGGCAGTTGCACTGTCAATAACTTTTTCTGACTCAAACTGACAGGCAAGTATGTTCTAAGGAGAGTAGCCAGACAAAAACCCAACCAATTACAATCCTATTTACAAGGACACACGAAAGAACTGTTTTAAGCTGAACTGTTGCTCTGTTTTTTTGTGGCAGACGTATCGCAAAGCACGGCAGTGGGCGGCCACGCGGTGGGCTTTTACGTAGGACAACACCTCTTCTTAAGCCTTTTCCACCATGCCAACTTCCAAGTCTACCAGCCCTACCCCCCCCAAACGCCCCACCGCCAAAGAGATGAAAGGGCACGCCCAAAAGCTGCCCTACCCCGCCAAGCAGGCCGATATGAAGCTGCAACCCCAGAGCAACCTGGCGGCCTACCGCGCTGCTGGCAAGCTTGAAGGCAAAGTGGCTCTCATCACAGGCGGCGACTCGGGCATCGGGCGGGCCGTGGCCATTGCCTTTGCCAAAGAAGGTGCTGATGTGGCTATTCTATTTAATAAAAATCAAGTAGATGCGCAGGAAACCCAGCGCCTAGTAGAACTGGAGAAACGCAAGTGCCAGCTTTTGCAGCTCGATGTGCGCGACCGCGAGCAGGCCTTTCAGGCGGTGCGGCTGGTGCAGGCTGAGCTCGGTGGCTTGAATATTCTGGTCAACAATGCCGCGTTTCAGATGGCGCAGGAAAAGTTTGAGGACATCACCGAGGCGCAAATTCGCCGCACGTTTGACACTAACATCTTGGGTTACATGTGGATGGCGCAGGCCGTGATTCCGCACCTCAAGGATGGCGATTGCATTATCAACACGGGCAGCATCGTGGGCATAGTAGGCATTCCGCTACTGGTCGATTATGCCTGCACCAAGGCCAGCATTCATGCCCTCACCAAATCGCTGGCGCTGTACCTGGGCGAGCGCAACATTCGGGTGAACTGCGTGGTGCCTGGCCCAGTCTGGACGCCCAACATCCCCGGCACCATGCCGCTCGATGAGATTGAAAAGTTTGGCCACGAAGTAGCGCTCAAGCGCCCTGGGCAACCCGAAGAGCTAGCACCGGCCTACGTGCTGCTAGCCTCACAGGATGGCTCGTTCATGACGGGTGCGCTGGTGCACGTCACGGGTGGTAAACTAAGCAGCGACGAGTAAACTTCTAGCCGCTTTAACCGTTCAGGTTGAAGCAAATTTGTCGAGCTTCGTGCGGGCAGGTTTGCTTCAACCTGTTTTTTTATATGACTGCTCAGGATTTGCTTTCCTCGCCGCATGTGTCGGCGGCCACCCACGCGGCCCTCACCCAGCGCTTGGCCGAAACCGGTGCCGCTTACGAGCCCCAGTTTTTGGCTCCCGAGACCTTTCGGCTGCTCGAAGCCGTAGCGGCCCGGCTGTTTCCGCAGCCCGAGCGGCCGGTGCCTATTCCGCTGGCGCCGTCTGTGGACCAGCGCCTGGCCGAGGGCCGTGCCGACGGCTGGCGCTACGATGCCCTACCCCCCGACCGCGAGGCCTATCGCATGGGACTGGGCGGCGTGCGGGAAATTGCACATATCTTGTTTAAAGCTGATTTTGAGGTGCTTACTACTGCGCAGCAAGACGAGGTAGTGGGGGCGTTGGCCAGTGGCAACCCGCCCGGCGCCGTGTGGCAAGAGCTGCCCGCCGCGCGCTTTTTTGAAGAAATGCTGGCCGAATTGACCGAGACGTACTACGCCCATCCTTGGGCTCAGGATGAAATTGGCTATGTGGGCTACGCCGACCTACCCGCTTGGACCAAAATCGGTCTTAACGAAAAGGAGCCGCGCGAACAATAGCGCCCACGGGCCGCAGCAACGGAACGACGAAGCGCTCCCTTTCGCTCAGCTTCGTACCTCAGTCATTATCAATTCAAATCGGAGAAAACCACTTCGTCGCTTCTCCTCGCGCTACCAAAATCACCTAGTTTATGCCCGACGAAGAAATCGCCGAAGAAGGCTTGCTGACGCCCACCGAGCCTGCCATTCAGGACCCGCTGCTGCGCGAGCTACTTGCCGAAAATGAAACCGCGCCGGCTGGCCGCACGCAGGAGAGGGCCCAGCCCCTACCCCCCTCTACCGAGGCAGTCGATTGCATTGTTATCGGGCTGGGCGCGGGTGGCGCTCCACTGTTGGCGCGCCTAGCGCAGGCTGGCCTAAAGGTGGTAGCTCTGGAGGCTGGCCCCTGGCACAACCCCGAGAAGGACTTTGCTACCGACGAGCGCGCCCAGGATTTCCTGTTTTGGAATGACGAACGCCTCGCAGCTGGTGGCGACCCGCTGGCCATGTGCAAAAACAACTCGGGCACTGGCGTAGGTGGCTCTACGCTGCACTACACAGCCTACACACCCCGCCCCCTACCCGACGACCTGCACATTAAAAGTGACTTTGGCGTAGGCGAAGACTGGCCCCTGACTTACGACGACCTGGCACCGTACTTCACAGAAGTAGAGCGGTTTATTGGCGTATCGGGCCCCACGCCCTACCCCTGGGGCCCGGCCCGACCCACAGGCTACCCGATGGCGCCCCTGCCCCTCAATAGCGCGGCGCAACTGATGGTGCGCGGGGCCGAAAAGGTGGGCATTCAGACCTCGCCGGCGCCTAATGCGGCTTTGTCAGCGCGCTACTTCCAGGAGGGGGTAGGCTGGCGCGAGGCCTGCACCAACCGCGGCTTTTGCCAGGCAGGTTGCTCCAACGGAGCCAAGTCGAGCATGGACGTTACGTTCATTCCGCTAGCCGTGAAGTACGGGGCCGACATTCGGCCCAACAGCTACGTAACCGAGATTGAGCGCAACGCCCGCGGCCACGTGTCGGCGGTGGTATACACCCAAAACGGCCAAACCCACCGGCTGGCCTGCAAAAACCTGTTCTTGTGCGGAGGCTCGGTCGAAACACCGCGCATTTTGCTGCTCAATGAGTTGGCACTAAATAGCGGCCAGGTGGGCCGCAACCTGATGGCGCACCCCGGCCTGCAAGTGTGGGGCACTTTCCCAGAGGAAGTACGGCCGAATAAAGGCATTCCGGGCGGCCTTGTTTCGCAAGACACGCACCGGCCTAAGGACGCCGACTTTGTGGGCGGCTACTTGCTGCAAAGCATTGGCGTGATGCCGGTTACGTTTTCGGGCCAAGTGGCGCGGGGCCGCAAACTATGGGGCCAGCCGCTACGCGACTACATGCGGCAGTTCAACCACATTGCGGGCATCAATATCCTGGGCGATTGCCTACCCCACGCAGATAACTACCTGGAGCTAAGCGAGGAACAGGACGCCCGCCAGCTACCCAAGCCGCGCCTGCACTTCACGGCGCAGGAAAACGAGCACCGCATGAACGCCCACGCCGAAAAGATGATGCGCGCCATTTGGGAAGCGGCTGGAGCCACCGACATCTGGGCGTTTCAGCGCTATGCCCACGTAATCGGCACGGCCCGTATGGGCCTGAGCGGCGACGACGCAGTAGTGGACCGCGACGGCCGGGCTTTTGATGTACCCAACCTGTATATCTGCGATAACTCGGTGTTTCCGAGCGCCTTGAGTGTCAACCCGGCGCTTACTATCATGGCCCTGAGCCTGCGCACCGCCGACAAGTTCTTGGAAAGAGAAACTCAGCGCGACGCGTAACCAATACGGCTGGTGAGAGTAAAATAACCTCCACAGTATTTGTAGCGCCCAGCGAGCGCTTATCGCCTAAACGAGAACGGTAGCTATGTGACACGCAAGTGCCTGGCTACCGTTTTTGTTGCCAATACTTTAGAATAAGTACTTAAAAATCAGATATTTATGAAATCATTTCTCAGCGAAATAAAGCGGAATTTCGGCAGCGGCAACTACGAAGGCGACGAGTTTGGCGGCGCGCGTGGGCACAACGGCAGTGGCCTACCCACGGGCCTGGCCAACAACTTTATGTTTGCCACCGGCATCGAGTGCAGCTACCCTACCATCGACCACGGCAAAACGCGCCGCGACATGCTGGCCGAGTGCGACCACTACAACCGCTACAAAGAAGACCTGGGCCTAGTGAAAGAAATGGGCCTCAAGGTGCTGCGCTATGGCCTGCCATATTTCAGCATTCAGCAAGCGCCCGGCAAATACGACTGGGAATTTGCCGACCTGGCCATAGCCGAAATGCAGCGCCTGGGCATCACGCCCATCCTGGATTTGATGCACTTTGGTGTACCCGACTGGGTAGGCAATTTTCAAAATCCCGAGCTGCCGGTGTTTTTTGCCGAGTACTGCGAGGAAGTAGCCAAGCGCTACCCTTGGGTGCGCTACTACACGCCGGTAAACGAGATTTACGTGACGGCCAAAATGAGCGGGAAAGACGGCGCGTGGAACGAGCAGCTGAAGTCGGACAAAGGCTTTGTGACGGCGCTCAAGCACGCGGCGGCGGCCAGCATCATGGGTACCCAGAAGATTGCCAAGCACCGCCCCGACTGCGTGATTGTGCAAAGCGAGTCGGCTGAGTTTACGCACGAGCTGCGGGCCGAACGCACGCCGGCCGTGCAGCTTGAGAACCTGCTGCGCTTCACGTCGCTCGATTTGCTGTACGCGCACCACCCCGAAGGCGAAGTAGTAAACTACTTGTACGACAACGGCATGACCCGACAGGAATACGACTGGTTTATGGGCGGCGAGCCTCCCGGATACCAAATAATGGGCAACGACTACTACGGCCGCAACGAGAAAATAATGCTACCCAATGGAGAGCTGTGCACCAGCATGGATGTGCTGGGCTGGGCCACCATTACCCACGACTACTACCAGCGCTACAAAAAGCCGGTAATGCACACCGAAACCAACGTGTTCGACGCCAATGAGGCGCCCACCTGGCTCTGGAAGCAGTGGGTCAACATCCTGCGCCTGCGCAAGGAAGGCGTGCCGGTGCTGGGCTTCACGTGGTACTCGCTCATCGACCAGATTGACTGGGAAACTGGCCTGGCCGAGAAAAAAGGCACTGTGAACGCCTGCGGCCTTTTTGACCTCGACCGCAAGCCCCGCCTAGTAGCCGATGCCTACAAAATGCTACTTAAGGAGTACGGGCAAATTACTATTGTGCCTCATGGCGAGCTGTTTGAGGTGACGGAGCGCCCGGCCACGCTGAAGGTAGAAGTTTAAGCCAATACCGGGGGTAGGGGGCCGGTTAAAACCTCTGCCGCCAGGCTTAATGCAGTGAGCCGTGTTCAATTGGGCAGCGCACAAAACAAGGACTGCTGGCTCCCAAACAGGGCTGGTAGGCCCGTGCGTTAGTGCGGCCCGGAACTAGTTGCTACCCCAGTACGCGTTGCGTAACTTGCGAGCGTATCCCTCTCTACCAAGCCGCCGCGTATCGCTCTAACTTTATGAAATTTATCGTTTCGCTACTGTTGCTCGGCCTGCTGCTGGTAGGCCAGCTGGCGGTGGCCCAACGCATCACACTTAGCGGGCAGGTAGTAGAGGCCGCTTCGGGCGAGCCCGTACCGTTTGCGTCCATTTTTGTACCGCGCACCAGCATTGGTATTACCGCCGATGTGGACGGTAAATTCAAAGTGACTGTGGATAACGCGCCCGACTCGCTGGCAGCCTCTTCGCTGGGCTTTCTCACGCAGCGCAAAAAGCTGAGCGATGCCCCGCAGCAGTCCGTTTTGTTTCGCCTCAAGAAAGGGGGCGGAGTAGCGCTAGCCGAGGTCGTGGTTTCGTCGCGCCAGCCCGAGAACCCAGCTTTTCGCATCCTACGCGAAGTGCAAAAGCACAAGCCTCAGAACGAGCGCGTAGCGCTAAACACGGCTGAATTCAGCTCTTACAATCGCATTGAGGTGAGCTTGGCCGACCTGCCCAAGGCCATGGCCAACCGCAAGGTGGTCAAGGACATTCGGGCGCTGGCCGTGCGCCAAGGGGCTGCCGCCGCCGCCGACCCCGACGCGCCCCTACCCCTCTTCGCCTCAGAAGTTGGCTCCAAGGTTTACCAGAAACTGGGGCCGCCACTGCGCCGCCGCGAAGACATCTTGCACAAGCAGATGCGCGGAGCCGGGCCGCGCGAAGGCTCGGTACTGAGCCAAATGCTGGGCTCTAACTTCCAGAACTTTGACTTTTACCCCAACTGGCAAAATATTCTGGGTAAGGATTTTATCTCGCCCATTTCGGCCGGCGGGCGCCTTACTTACGATTATACCCTCCAAGATTCCGTACTGGTGGGCAAGGATTTTTGCTACCAGATTGCCATTGCGCCTAAGCGCCCCCACGACTTGGCCTTCACGGGCACCATCTGGATTACGACCGATGGCTATGCGCTGCGCCGCATTGACGTTATCACCAGCAACAAGGCTAACCTGAACTTTATCAGTGACCTGCGCATCTTTCAGGAAATGACTTCGCCCGGCGATGGGCCAGGCTTACCCACGCGCACCCGCCTAGTGCTAGGCGTGCGGCCCTACGAGAAGCAGGCCGCCATGCGCGTGCGCTTCACCACCGTCAACTCAGATTTTGTGCGCGACCAGCCGCGGACGGAAGCCGGCTTCGACGACCAGCCCATCGTATCGACCATTATGGAGCCGGGCAGCGGCGACACGAGCGGCCTGCTGAGCGGCTTGCTTCCCAGCGGCGCTACAGAAGGCTACTTCGACAAAAACCGCCCCGATACCTTGAGTCTGAGCGAGCGCCAAACGTTTGCCGTGCTCGACTCGGCGCGCGAGCTGCCTTCGGTGCGCAGCACCTTGGACTGGGTTGACTTATTTATCAACGGCTACAAGCGGGTAGGCACTAAAATAGAGATAGGGCCGATTATTAACACCTACTCTAAAAATAACTACGAGGGCAGCCGCTTTCGCTTTGGCTTCCGCACCACGCCCATGTTCAGCCGCAACACCGTAACGCAGGCCTACCTAGCCTACGGCACCCGCGACGGCCGCGTGAAATACGGGCTGCGGTCGAGCTACATCGCCGAGCGTCGGCACTGGACCGTTTTCAGCGGCGAGTTTCGGCACGATGTGGAGCAAGCGGCATTGCTGGACAATGACTTTTTGCTGAATGATAATAACCTCTTCGTAGCCGCCTCGCGGTGGGGGCGCTTTACAGAGGGCGTGCCCATCCTGCGCGACCTTATTTCGGTATCGGGGCAGCGCGACCTGTTTCATGGCTTCACCCAAACCATTACGCTGCGCGAACAGAATATCAAGCTCTTAACAGATTTTGTTATTCGCCGCGACAACCGCGTCGTGCCCGACATCACGCTGACGGAAGCGGTGTTTGAGTCGCGCTACGCGCCCGACGAAAACCTGGTGCAGGGCGAGAACCGTCGCCGGGCGATTGGCTTGAAAAAATGGCCGGTGTTCACGTTTCGCTACACCATCGGCGCGCGTGATTTCTTCACTAGCAGTAGCTCCGACTACCAGAAGTTTAACCTGCTGGTGAGCCACAGCGTGTCGGCAGGCCACTTTGGGCGGCTCAACTACCGCGTGGAGGGTAACTATACACCCAACCGCCTACCGGCGCTGTTTCTGAAGATTCCGCTGGGCAACCAGACTCCTTTCTACAACGCCAACGCGTTCAACCTGATGAACTACTTCGAGTTCGTCACCGACCGCTCAGTATCGCTGCGGCTCGACCACCATTTCGAGGGCGTCATCATGAACGCCATTCCTGGCGTACGGGCCCTCAATTGGCGTCTGGTGGCCACGGCCAATGCCTTGTACGGAGGACTTAGCGCGCTCAACCAGCGGCAGCCGCTCGATGCGCAGGGCCACCCGCAGCCGCCTTTGGCTACCCTCGACAAGGTGCCTTACGTGGAGGTAGGCTATGGTTTTGAGAATATTTTTAAGTTTGTGCGGATTGATTTTATTCACCGCCTCACGTACCGCAACCAGCCTAATCTTCGGCCCGATGAGCCGGCACCGCGCAATTTTGGCATCAAGGTGGGAGCGCAGTTCCGCCTCTGACGCCCGCGCCCTACCCCCTACGGCAAGTCGGTAAAGTCGGCCGCAGGACGGGCCAACTGGCCGGGGCGCAATACTTGCGCCTGCCCGTCCTGGATGATAACAGCCGCCTGAGCCAAGCCCAAAAACAAACCGTGCTCCACAATGCCCGGAACGGTTTTGAGCTGCGCCGCTAGCTGTTCGGCATCGGCAATTTGCCCAAAGTGACAGTCCACGAGCAGGTTTTTCTGGTCCGAATACACTGGTGTGGCCGCCTCCTCTTTGGTCAGGCGCAGTACGGGCGCACCGCCCAGCTTCTCTACCGCATCGAGCACCCAGGGCAGGGCAAAAGGCACCACCTCCAACGGCAGTGGAAAACGGCCTAGCCGCGGCACCAGCTTGCTAGAGTCCGCGATAACGAGCAAGTAGCGCGAGGCTGTTTCGAGCACCTTTTCGCGCAGCAGCGCCCCGCCGCCGCCCTTAATGAGGCGTAGCTCGGGGTCTAGCTCATCGGCGCCATCCACGGCCAGGTCGAAGGTGAGGCCCCGGCGCGGCTCTAGCAGCGGAATGCCGACTTGCCGGGCTAGTGCCTCGCTAGCCAGCGAAGTGGCGGTGCCCTGCACCCGCAGCCCTTGGCGCACGCGCTCGCCTAGCTGCATGATAAAGTGGGCCGAGGTGGTGCCCGTGCCCAAGCCGAGCACCATACCATCGCGCACCCAGCGCACGGCAGCAGTGGCGGCTTGCTGTTTTTCGAGTTCTTGGGGCGATAGGGCGGGGGCGTTGGGCACGGGCATGGGGGTAGGGGCTAAAACTGTGGCAATGTTACGGCAGCGGCGCCATGCGCCGAGCCATCCGGCACGGCTACCTGCCGTAATTTTGTGCTATGCCTGCCCCCACCCTACCCCCCCTTGCCCCGGCCAATTATGGCCCGGAGGTACCACCTGCTGCCCCCGCTCCTGCGGAGACGCCGGCCAATCCCGCCCCGTCGGGCGCGGCATGGGGGTTGCTGGTGGTGCTGTCGCTCATCTGGGGCACGTCCTTTATTCTGATGAAGAAAGCGCTGGTCGTGTTTTCGGCGATGGAGCTGGGCGCGGCGCGCGTGAGCGTGGCGGCCTTGCTGCTGCTGCCGTTTGCGCTGCGCGAAATCGGCCGTGTTGAGCGTAGCCGCCTCAAGTGGCTGGCTCTCAGTGGCACAGTAGGCACGCTCATTCCGGCTTTTCTTTTTGCCTACGCCGAAACGCGGCTGGCTTCGGGGCTGGCGGGCGTGCTTAACGCACTCACAGCAGTATTTGCGTTACTTATGGGCGCGCTACTATTTGGGCAGCGTCTTACGGGCGCGCGGGTGCTGGGCATCGGGCTGGGCCTGGTGGGCACGGTGGTGCTGATGCTGCTGGGCGGCAGTGGCGATGCGGGCCCTACCCCCTCTGGCGTTGGCAATGCTTGGTATGGTCTCTACATTGTGGCAGCTACCGTCGGCTACGGCCTGAGCGTGAATGTGATAAAGCACCGGCTACACGCCCTCACGCCAGTGGCCGTTACGTCGCTGCTGCTGCTGCTCATTGGCGGACCGGCACTGGCTTACCTGCTGCTGGGCACGGGCTTCGTGCACAAGCTGGCCACGGTGCCGGGCGCTTGGGCCGCGTTTGGCTACATCGCCTTGCTGGCTACCATGAGCACAGCCGTGGCCACGGTGCTGTTCAATATGCTCATTCAGCGCTCCACTACGCTCTTTGCGTCGTCGAGCACTTACCTTATTCCGATAGTGGCGCTGGGCTGGGGCGCGCTCGATGGTGAGGCCTTCAACCTGTGGCACGCGGCGGGCATGGTGATTATCCTGGCCGGCGTGTTCATCATCCACCGGGCCAAGTAGCTAAGCAGCAGCCGCAATAGCGAGTTGATAATCAGTTAACTGCTCATTAATAATTGCGACAACACGGCTTGGCGAAGACAAAAGAGCGGCGACTATTGGCGGGCAAATGCGCCCCTACGTGCGCGTGGTTGGGCAGGTAGCAAGTTGGGGGCAGCTAGGTAGTCGAAGTAGCGCATCTGCTGCCTAGAGAAACGCTGCCCCGCCAACAGTGGGCTTCAACCACTTCTTGCTGCCGGCCCCGGCGCTGCACCAGCTACCCCACCGCCACTACTTTATTCAACTTCGAGTGCTTGTAGCCATACGTGAAGTAGATGACGAGCCCGATGAGCAGCCAAATCAGGAACATCGTCCAGTTATTGATGCCGAGCTGCGTCATCAAGTACAAGTTGGTGAGCAGGCCCAGCACCGGCAGCAACGAAAGCTTTTTCTGAAACGTGATGGCTACCAGCGCTAGTGAAGCTAGGATAAACACCATGGTCGGAATCTGGTGGGCAAAGCCGCCCGTGACTTTGCCCGTCAGCGCATCTTCAACCAGCCAGCCGTGCTGCCCGCTGGCATCGAGCCAAAACTCGTGATTGCCAGCCGCATTGTAGGTCTTTAGCAGGTAGATGCTGACCACCAGCACCAGCGGCACCAGCCAGCGCCCGCTGATATAAGGTACCGTGAAGCGCGCCTCCGACTTGCCGTAGGGGTCGATGATAAGGATGCCGCCGCACACCAGCGCAAATGCGAACAGCGTGCCGATACTCGTTAAATCGACCACCAAATCCATGTTCAGAAACAGCGCCGGCACGCCCACGAAAATACCCGTGACGATGGTGCTGAACGAAGGCGTGTGAAACTTGGGGTGCACCTTGGCAAAAATGGGGGGTAGGAGCCCGTCACGGCTCATCGTGAGCCAGATGCGCGGCTGGCCCAACTGAAACACCAGCAGCACCGAGGCCATGGCAAACACGGCGCTCACGGCTACCAGCGCCGAAAGCTTGGGCAAGCCCACTTTAGCAAACACGAAGGAAAGCGGGTCGCCTACCCCTAGCTCCTTGTACGAAACCATGCCGGTGAGCACCAGCGTGATAATGACGTAGAGCACCGTGCAAATGATGAGCGCGTACATCATGGCTTTGGGCAGGTCGCGCTGCGGGTTTTTGCACTCCTCAGCGGTGGTCGAGATGGCGTCGAAGCCTATATAGGCGAAGAATACCGCCGACACGCCCTTGAGCACCCCGCCAATACCATGCGGCGCGAAAGGCGACCAGTTGGCGGGCTTCACGTAGAAAGCGCCCACCACGATAACCACCGCCACGATTATCAACTTCAACACCACCAGTAGGTTACTCGCATTCTTGCTTTCCTTGATGCCCACGTACACCAGCGCCGTGATGGCTACCGTAATAAGAAAGGCGGGCAAATCGACGACCAGCCGAAAGCCGTCGAACAGCTCGGGGGCCTGGGCCCAGGCGGTGTAGGCTTCGAGTTGGGCAGGGGTGGCGGCGGCCAGCGGCTGGCCAGCCTGCATGAGGCTCATCACGGCCTCGTAGCCGGCGTGGGCGCTTTGGGTGCCCATGGTGAGCCAGCGCGGAATGTGCAGCCCCACACTGTCGAGCAGCCCGGTAAAGTAGTCAGACCATGAAATGGCTACCACGATGTTGCCCACTGCGTACTCCATGATGAGCGCCCAGCCGATAATCCAGGCCGCCAGCTCGCCAAACGAGGTGTAGGCATAGGTGTAGGCCGAGCCGCTAACCGGGATGGTAGCCGCAAACTGCGCGTAGCACAGCGCCGAAAACGCGCAGGCAATCGCGGTGAACACAAACAACAGCGACACGGCCGGCCCACCATTGAGGCTGGCCTGGCCAATGGTGCTGAAGATACCGGCCCCAATAATGGCTGCGATGCCCAGCCCGGTGAGGTCGCGCACGGTGAGGTGGCGGGCTAGGCCACCGCCAGAGCCGCCGTGGCCTTCGGCGTCGGCGGGTGGGTTGGCAAGGATGGCCGCGATGGTTTTGCGGCGAAAAAGCGAAGAATTAGTGGGAGGCATTCGGCCAGAGGGAAATTAGGCGCGCAAAATAGCAAACGCCCAAGTTACGGCGGGGCCGTGGGCAATCGGTGGGGGTAGGGTAGCGCGAAGAACACGTTTCTCCCCAAACCTTTCGGCCCTCAAAGCCCTTATGCCAGGGTATGACCCGATTACCCTTAGTGTTGCTTACCCTGCTGCTCGCGGCTTGCTCCACGTTCAAGCCCGTTCCTACTACCCGCTTCAACCCACCAGCTACCCGCGCCGAGCTGCCCCGCGATGAGGCGGTGCACCCCAAAAACTCGCTGGAATGGTGGTACCTCACCGGCCACCTGCGCGACCAGGCTACGGGTGAGGACTTCGGTATTGAGTACGTTTTCTTTCACTTCAACCTGAAGGATGGCCAAGACGACTACCAGATGGTAAACGTGGCTATTACCGACCCGCAGGGCTTGCAGTTCAAGTACGATTATAAGCTAGACAAGCTGCCGCGCTTGCTTACCGACTCGCTGCCCGTGCGTCTGCGCGACCACAAAGAAGATAAGGTATGGAAGTTTGATGGCCAGGAAGGCAAGTATCAGTTGGAGGCAGCGCTCACGGGCAAAGCTAACGTAGGCTACGCCCTCAAGCTAAGCACCACGCCTACCAAGCCCGTACTACTACACGGTGGCACCGGCTACGAAGACTACGGCAAGGGCATTAAGGCGGGCTACTACTCCTACCCCCGCCTAGCTACCACGGGCTCGCTAACGGTGGCCGGCCGCACCCACCAAGTGACGGGCGAACTGTGGTACGACCGCCAGTGGAACTGCACCAGCATCGTGAGCAAGGGCGTGGGCTGGGATTGGGTCAGCATCCAGCTCAATGAGCCGCGCGAGGAACTGATGCTCAATACCCTGCGCAACGGAGAAACGGGCGAGCAGCTTAAGAACGGCTCTTTCTACAGCGCCAGTAATGAGAATATTCACCTCAGTGGCGACGACTTTCAACTCACGCCCCTCACCTACTGGACCAGCGCCAAATCTAAGAAAAAGTACCCCGCTATGTGGCGCGTGCAAGTGCCCTCCAAGGGCTACGACCTGGTAGTAGAGCCGCTGGTTCCTAACCAAGAGCTGTCGCTACGCTTTTTCCACGCCTTCACCATGTACTACTGGGAGGGTATGTGCCGCGTCACCGGCACTCATAATGGCCAACCTGTATCGGGCAAGGCGTACGTGGAGATAACTAACCAGTAACTTATCTGAATCACGGCTTCCTCGGATTTTGGGGACGTAAAAAGGCTACCTACTCAGGTAGCCTTTTTCATTTCAAGTGCCATTAGCTATTCAAAACGTAATCGCCCACAGCATCCGAAAAATCCGAGTGAATCCGTGGTTCAGACAAGCGCGCCCGCCAACAGGGCCACGCCCACAATGGCCACGCTCGGAATCTTCTCCCAGAGCAGCAGCAGGAAGGTAGCGCCTACGAGCAGGGGGTTCAGCGGTAGGTGCCAATGCGCCAGGGCGCCCGGCAGGGGTAGAATGCGGTCGGGCAGTGGGTGGTAGAGTAGTAGCGCAGCGGCGCAGACCAAGCCGGCGCTCACAGCATTCACGCCTTCGAGTGAGGCCTTCACCACGCGGTACTGCCGCAGGCTGTCCCAGAAGCGGATGACAAAGAAAATGAGCAGGGTGCCGGGCAAAAAGATGCCCACCGTGCCCACCGCCGCACCCAGCAGTTGCGGACCAGTGCCGCCCAACGGCCGCATGGCCAGCGCGCCGATGTAGGAAGCAAACGAAAAATTGGGCCCTGGCAGCGCCTGCACTAGTCCCAGCCCCGACAAAAACTCGGGCCCGGTGAGGTAGTGCTTGTACTCCACAAACTCGGCGAAGAGCAGCGGGGCCAGCACCTGCCCACCGCCAAACACCAGCGAGCCATTGCGGTAAAAATTCTCGAACAAGCGCACGGGTAGGAGCTGGGTGTAGTGCCCCAGCAGGGCGGCCAGCAGAAAAACACCCAGCCACAGCGCCCCGTTGGCCCACTCTACCCGAATGGGCTTTTTATCGGGCACGATGGCATGCTTGCGGTAGCGCAGCGTAGTCACAGCCCCGCCCGCCAGCAGCAGTAGCGGCAGCACCCCCGGCAACTGAAAAAAGTACGCCACCATGGCGGCTACCACCAGCAGCGCCACCGACGTTTTGGTGTGCACCACCTTCTCGGCGATGCGGTAGGCTGAAAACGCCACGAAGCCCACCGCCACGGGCTGCACAAACTGCACTAGTTGCGCCGTAAAAGCCGTATCGAAGCGCGTGAGCAATAGCCCGGCCAGCGTCATGAGCCCCACGGAGGGTAGGCACCAGATGAGCAGCGTGAGGTAAGCCAGGTTGGGGCCGCCCAGCCGAAAGCCGATGGCCGTCATGGTCTGGGTAGAGGTAGGGCCGGGTAGTAGCGCGCACAGCGCCTGTAGCTCGAGCAGCTCGGCGGCGGTGAGGTACTGGCGCTTGTTGACGAGCAGCCGGAACATCATGGCTAGGTGCGCCTGCGGCCCGCCAAAAGCGGTACAAGCCAGCGCGGCCACATCTTTGAGAAACACGAAGTTGCGCGTCCGGCGCATCCGGCGGCCCGCCCGGCGCAGCGGGGCCAGCATGGCTGGAAAGTCGGGGTAGGAAGAGGAATTATCGGACACGGCGGGCGCGAAATGCTACACCGAAGATAAAGCGAATCAAGGAGCTAGCAGGCTGGGCCGGGCAAAAGAACCTACACTACCCAAAATAAAAATGTCATGCTGAGCTTGCCGAAGCAGCTCGCTCACATCGCTGGAGTTAGTAACCCTAGCGGTGCGAGCGAGCTGCTTTGCCAAGCTCAGCATGACGTTCTTTTTACTCCAGAGGCAGGCTATTTCTTCTTTAGACCTAGCTCAATCAGGCGCTCATTCAAAAACTCACCGGCCGTGATGTCGGCTTCTTTCTTGGGGTTTTCGGCCGTCACGAGGTGGGGTAGGGCCGCCAGGCTCATCTCCGAGCGCGGGTGCATGAAGAACGGAATGCTGTAGCGTGAGGTATTCATCTTCTCGCGGGCGGGGTTCACCACGCGGTGAATGGTGCTTTTGAGCACGCCATTGGTGAGACGCTGCAGCATGTCGCCTACGTTTACCACAATCTGGTCGGGTAGGGCCGTGATGGCAATCCACTGCCCATCGCGGCGCTTCACCTGCAAGCCGTCGGCGCTGGCGCCCATAAGCAGGGTAATCAGGTTGATGTCGCCGTGCTCGGCGGCGCGCACGGCGTCGGCGGGCACCGCATCGGGGTCTTCAATGGGGAAGTAGTGAATGGGCCGTAGGATGCTGTTGCCGTTCTTCACCTTGTCATCGAAGTAGTTTTCGGGCAGTTCTAAGTACAGCGCGATGGCGCGCAGCACATCCTGGCCAGCGGACTCCAGCGTGCGGTAGGCCTTCATGGTGCTTTGGGCAAAGCGGGGCACCTCCTGGGGCCAAATGTTGGCCGGGTAGTCATGGCGCACGGGGTCTGTCTCGTCCAGCACTTCTTGGCCCACGTGGTAGAATTCCTTCAGGTCGCCGGTGTTGCGGCCCTTGGCGTGCTCCTTGCCTTTGCTGATGTAGCCGCGCTGGCCAGCCAGCGCCGGGTTTTCGTAGGTTTGCTTGGCTTGGTCGGGCAGCTGAAAGAACTCCTGCACGTCGGCGTACAGCTCTTTAGTTTGCGCCTCATTGAGGCCGTGGTTTTTGAGGGCAATGAAGCCAATGCTCTGGTACGCAGCGCCCAGCTCTTGCACAAACTTGGCTTTGCGGGTGGGGTCGCCCGAGCGGAAGTCCGCGAGGTCGAGCGAAGGGATGTGGTCAGGCAGGTTATCAGCCATAAAAAAGTAGGGATGGGTTACTTGCTGATTATGGATAGCTAACTTCTGGTAGCGGGCCGGGCAGTGGCGAGTTACGCTCGTAACCAGCCCCTTACCCAGCCTGCCAGCAGCAACCAGTAGTTACCTTCTGCGAAGTTACTACAAAACCCTAAGGTGGGCAGTTCGCGTACAGCAGCCGATTGCTCACCTCTTTCTGTTCCTTTCACATGTCTCGCTTCACCGCTCCGCTTACTGGCTCTTTGGCGCTGGCTACCCTCGCCTTTTTGGCCAGCTGTAGCACTTCCCAGCAAGCCGAATCAACTACAGGTCCCGTCGACCGCCCTGCCGCGCTAGGTGCCCAGACCACAGCCTCTACGGTATCGGGCGCTGCCCAAATGAAGGGTGGTATCACGCTGACGCCCTTTAACGACTCGCCCAAGTTTCCGACCGCCGGCCTGCGCCTCAATGCTCCTATCGATGGCTCGTCGCTGCCCAGCGGCCCGGTTGCGTTTTCGTACGAGTTGACCAATTTTCAGCTGATTAAGATGACCGAAAGCGAGCACGCCACGCACATGGCTAACTCGATGAAGGGCCAGCATATCCACAACATCGTGGACAACCAGCCTTACACGGCACACTACGAAACCAAGTTCAGCAAGCCCATTGCCGATGGTCAGCACGTGGTGCTCTCGTTTCTGTCGCGCTCGTACCACGAAAGCCTAAAGCACAAAGGCGCTTACGACTTGCGCACCATCACGGTGGGCACGCCGGCCGCCGGCACCGCGCCTTCGACGTTTGACACGAAAGCACCCGCGCTCTTCTACAGCCGCCCCAAGGACACGTACGCCGGCAACGACGCGAAGAGCATTATGCTCGACTTCTACCTGGTGAACACTACCCTGGCCCCGGACGGCAACAAAGTGCGTGCTACCATCAACGGCACCGAGTTTATGCTCGACCAGTGGCTGCCCTATATGATGGAAGGCCTGCCCGCTGGCCAAGCTACTATCAAGCTAGAACTGCTGGATAGTAGCGGCACGCTCATTCCTGGCCCCTACAACTCCGTCACGCGCACCATCACAGTTGCCCCGTAAGGAGGGGGTAGGCTAACTACAAACAAGAACGCCACGCTGCTTAGCGTGGCGTTCTTGTTTGTAATACGTAGTCAACCAGCTAGCTACTCACTAGCATCGCCTGCCGCACTAGTTCCTGCACTTCGGGCTTGTCGTAGTCGGCCTCGCTTTCAATGAGTGGCATGAGGCGCGCCATGATGGCCTCCTGGCGCTGACCGGCGGCCCAGGCATCGGCATACGAAGTGTCGGGCGAGAACGTGACGCGCGAGTACAGCGGCACCCACTGGCCAGCATACTGGGCGGCTATCTTGCTCTCGATACGCTTTTGCAGCAAGAAGCGTGGGTCGGCCACGCGGTCGCGCATCTCCACAAAGTTGTAAAGCGCCAGGTCAGCCATGGCGTCGGTATTGGGTTTGCGCTGGTGCTCAAACTCATCCATGACCTTGTCCCAATTGGCCTCACCGTATTGCTCCAACAGTTGGTTGAGCACAGTGCAGTCTTCAAAGCCGGCGTTCATGCCTTGCCCGTAGAAGGGTAGAATAGCGTGCGCCGCATCGCCGATCAGTAGCACCGTATCGCGGTAGGCCCACGGGAAGCAGCGAATAGTGACGAGCGAGCCCGTAGGATGGTCAAAGAACTCATCCGTAAGCTGTGGCATTAGCGGCACCGCATCGGAAAAAGTCGCGGCGAAGAAGCTGGCTACATCGGCGGGCGTCTGGAGCGCGGCAAACGATTTATCACCTTCATAGGGAAAGAACAGCGTCGCGTTGAATGAGCCGTCAAGATTAGGCAAGGCAATCATCAGGAAGTTGCCGCGCGGCCAAATGTGCAGCGCGTTTTTTTCGAATTGCCAGCTCCCCCCCTCGCCCGCCGCAATAGTTAGTTCCTTGTAGCCGTACTCCAGATACTGCTGCGAATAATCGGTGCGGTCGGTGCGCTGCAAAGCCGCCCGCACCGCCGAAAACGCGCCATCGGCCCCAAACAGCCGTTCGTAGGCCACCTCATACTCGTGGCGGCTGGCCACGTCCTGTAGGTGCAGGCGGCGGCCCGGCAAGTCGAGCTGCGTCAGCTTCTGGCCGAAGGTGAGCTGCACGCGCGGCTCCTGTTCTACTAGGTCGAGCAAGGTGCAGTTGAGGCTGCCGCGGTTAATGGAGTAAATGGCCTGGTTTTCCTGCCCGTAGGGCTGAAAGGTGAGCTGCCCCTGCCCATCGTGCATCACGCGCCGGTACATCGGGATACCCACCTGCCGGATGTCCTCTACCACCCCTACCCCCGCCAGCCCGCGCCAGCCTCGATCCGACAGCGCCAGGTTGATGGAGCGGCCGCCCAGCAGGCCTTGCTGGCGCGGGTCGGGCAGGCGCTCGAATACTTGCACCGGGTGGCCGCGCCGCGCCAGGTATAGTGCCAGCAGCGAGCCTACTAGGCCGCCGCCCATCACTACTAGCGGTTCGGTGTGGGGCTCAGTACCGGGGGCTTGAGACTCGGGCACAGATGATTTAAAACCAGTCATTTCTATCACAATTAGATTAGCTGCCAGCCATTCTTTTCCCTACCCCCTATCGCTAACCGCAAGTTTCTAAAACCACGCGGCCGCGAGCTGCATTAGGTGCTCCAGGCCAGCTTGGTCGGCAGCGTCAAAGTCGTTCAGTTGGTCACTGTCTACATCTAGTACGGCTACTACCTTGCCATCTTTGAACACCGGCACCACTATTTCTGATTTGGAGTCGGAACTGCAAGCAATATGGCCCGGAAATGCCTGTACATCGGGTACCAGCACCGTGCGGCCCTCTGCCCAGCTGGTGCCGCACACGCCACGCCCACGCCGGATGCGTGTGCAGGCAATCGGCCCCTGAAACGGCCCCAGCACCAACTCTTCGCCGCGCACGACATAGAAACCTACCCAAAAAAAGCCAAACGCTTGCCGCAGCGCCGCTGCCGTATTGGCTAGGTTGGCCGTCAGGTCGGGCTCAGTGGTGGTCAGGGCTTCGAGCTGGGGGTAGAGCTCGGCGTAGTGGCCAGCCCGGGCCAGGCCGGGCGTCAAGAATAGGTTTTCGGACATGATAACTAAGCAGCCGGGGTAGCGCACTGGGCGGCCGGGGCGTAAAAGTACCCGCCGGCCGCTACCCACGTGCCTGGCCTTAGGCGGCGGCAGGCTGGGCCGCCGGCGCGCTCACACTTGAGAAGATGCCACCTTGGCGCTCACTGGCCTGCACCAAGCGGTAATTAAGGTCTTCTTTGGTGTCGAGGTACTCGTCGTAGCTCGTCGTTTCTATGAAGTATTGCACCGTTACTTCCTTGCCGCTGGGCGTGATGCTGTTGAACTTCATCTGCACGTCCTTGGTCACAAGTGGGTGGGCTTCGATGGCTTCTACCGACTCGCGAATGATAGCCTGCAACTGGTCGCTAGTCGTTTTGTGGTCAAACAACAGCGTGAAACCTACTCGCCGGGCCGTGCGCAAGCTCAAATTATCCAAGGGCTTGTCAATCATGCTTTTATTAGGCACCGTGAGATAGCTTTTTTCGGCGGTGCGTAGGCGCGTGCTGCGAAAACCAATTTTCTCAACCGTACCGCTCACACTGCCGGCCGTCACGAGATCGCCTACCCCAAAGGGCTGGTCTAGAAAAATAGTGAAGGATGCTAGCAGGTTCTCCAGGCTTTCCTTAGCTGCGAAGGCTACCGCCAAGCCCCCAATGCCGAGGCCGCCTATCAGAGCCGTCACGTTCACCCCAAACACCTGCCCCAACGCTATCAGCAAGCCGATGACTACAATAAATACCTTCAGCAGATCTTTGGCAAAGGGTAGAAACTGACTATCGAGCCGGCGCACGCTACCGGTAGCCGTCAGCTCAGCCCGGCGCTGCATCACGAGCAGCGCAAAATCTACGAGGCGGGTAATTACCCACACAATGGTACTAATGACGCCCAAGTGGAATAGCCCCAGCAGCACCACTTTCGGCCAGGGCTCTACTCCCTGCACAGCCAGTGGTGGCTGTGGATAGCGCAACACACTGAAAGCCAGATAAAAAGAAACCAAGAACAACAACGTGTTCAGCGGTTGAATCAATAAGTCATGCAGCTCATCCTCTGTGACACCAGCCGTGTAGCGCTTCGTTAACCGGAATAAGCCTTTGCTCAGCAGCCGCGACAGGATCCGGTTTAGGAGCGCCGCCATCAGCATGATGACAATTGCAATCAGGTATTCCAGTAACTCGTTGCCTAAGATTTGCCGATGTAGAAAGGAAGGTATTTCCATTAAATAAAAAGACAGTAATAAAAGGAATTGCACACTAAGACGCATTGAGGGGGTAGGAGCCTATTGCTTTTTCTAAAGAAATAATCAACCGGCTAATCCCCGCATTTGCTCAAAATTCACTGTTATTACAAAAAGCAATAGCAGAATTTGAAGTGTCTGTCATTTACGAAAAGTATTCCTTACCTGTTGGCATGCACTAAGAAACACCTCACTTAATGTGCCCCTCCATTTCTGAGTAAATTCTAAATAACGTGACTTATTCGCCGCTTCGCTTGTTCATTCCTAATTAGTTAGCGAGACCAAAAAAACAATTTTTTTCTGCACAAATTGCTTTATCTAGAAAACAGAAAAAGTGCCAATTGACACTGCAATGCACCAAATTGCACTTCACCAAGGCTTATGACATATCAATAGCTTCTATTTTTATGTTACTAAACCAGTGAATAATGGTATTCTTTGGTTTACTTTGCAATGCCGAGACTCTAGCAATGGAGCGGAGGCCTCACTCTTCTATCTCCCCTTCTACCATTTTTCAATTTAACGCTATCATGAAACCATTGCATTCTCGCGTCGAAGCAGACCAGTTGGACCGCGCCGCCGCCATGCTTAAGGTGCTTTCGCACCCTAAGCGCCTAGCAATTGTCGACTTACTCGGTAAAAGCAAAGGCAACAAAGAGCACCAGATGTCGGTGACTGAAATATATCAGGCCCTTGATATCCCACAAGCCATTGCTTCACAGCATCTTATAACGCTAAAAGACCGCGGTGTGCTTAAATCGAGTAAAGTGGGCACCAAAATTTATTATTCATTGGCTGTTCCCCAGCTTTTGAAGATAATTGACACCCTAGAGGATTACTCTATTCACATCTAGCTTAGCACACTCCATTAAGCTTAGTTGTATTATGTCAGCTAAGTATCTATATGGAAACAACTAAAAACTAACCTAGGCTTAGGATTATTCTAACAAAACATACTGAGTGGCGAGTAAGCCACACGTAATTTTCGCAGGAAAGGTCCTAGACAAAAAGGAACGTCCCGTTGCTAGCTTGAGCTAGCGGCGGGACGTTCCTTTTTTAGGCTTTGTAGCCAATCGCTGTTAAGCCAGAGTTGGCTGATGCTCTAGGTCGAAAATATCGGTGAGCAACGGTAGAAGCTGTTCAGCTTCGTCACGGCGGCAAGCTGCTTTCAAGTGTAGTACATGCTGCTTTAGTACCTTCTGCATAAAAGCACGAGTAGCATCGTCGAGCAGCTTCACCTCCGAAGGGGTAGCCTTTTTCTGAAAGCGCTCTAGCTCTTGCTGGCGCAACTGCTCCAAGCCAGCTTTCATGCGCTGGATCAGCGGCGACACAAGCATCTCACGACTCCAGTCGGCAAAGTCGCGCAGGCTTTCGGCCACAATGGCCTGTACTTGCGGCACGGCACCCAGGCGCTGCTCTAGCGCTGCCGAAGCTTTGCTCTGAATAGCGTCTACGTTGTAAACCAGCACGCCAGGTACCTGCTCTACATCGGCCGCTACGGAACGCGGCACTGCCAAATCAATGAAAAACTTGTAGCTCAGCACATCTAGGCTCGCCACTAAGTCATGGGTGAAGAATGGCGTGGCAAGGTTGATGGACGAGATAATAACGTCAGCTTCGCGTAGAGCAGCAGGCAGCTGGTCAAAATCGGCGATGCGCAGCCGGCCGGGCGCAAACTCGGCGGCTAACTCTTCAGCCCGAGCGCGGGTGCGGTTGCAGAGCGTAACGCTGGCAAACGCCTTGCTATCAGCTAGGTGGCGGCACACATCACTCCCAATCTCACCTAGGCCCACCACTAGCACACGAGGGCTAGCCACATCGGCCGTCAATTCTTCGACCAGTTCAAGGGCAGCATAGCTCATCGAAGCGGCACCGTCTCGGAAGCTGGTTTCTTGCTGCACACGCTTGTTGGCAAAGAAGATGGTGTGCAGCAAGCGGTGCAGAAACGGACCAGCGGCGTCCGCATCGGCCGTCCACTGGTAAGCATTCTTCACCTGATTGATAATCTGCATATCGCCTACTACCTGCGCATCGAGGCCTAGCGCTACCTCAAACAGATGGCGCGTCGCGGCCTCGGCATCGTCATACCGGTCGAAGTAAGGCGCGAAGCCTATGGCATCGGGTCGGTTTTTGAGCTCGCCCAGCGCCCGGATGATGGCGGCCGAATAGTCGTCGTCATGCGCGTAGTAGATTTCGGTGCGGTTGCAGGTACTGAGCACCAGCAAGTCGCTCAGGTGCAGCTCGGTACGCAGCTGCTGTAAGAAACGGCGGCAGGCGCTTTCATCCAAGGCAAGCAGCTCACGAATGGCAAGCGGGGCGTTGCGGAAGGATAAACTAACGGCCTTAAACGAATGAGACATAGCACGGGCCAACCCGAGGTTGGCCTGCAAAATTACGGTATAAATAGTAGTTATGGGAACAGGTAATTAAGCCATTGGGTTCGGCGCGGGGGGTAGGGCCTTACCTCGTTTCGCGCCCGTTGACCGCGGGCACTCACTCTCCGAATGCCAGGCCCGACCTTTGTCCCTACCTATGCTTCTTCCTCTCTACGACCAGAAATCCCGTATCAAGCTGCTGGTCCTGCTATTGGCCCTGCTCATTGCTGGGGCTACCGTGGTGTACACCAATGTATTGGTGCAGCGCCTGTCGGAACGCGAGCAACATCAGATTGACTTATACGCCAAAACGCTGCGCTACCTCATTAATACGGAGGACACTAAAAATCTGCAGTTTTTGCAAGAGCAAATTATTGAGGCCAACACCACCATCCCGGTTATTCTAACGGATGGCGAAAATATTAACGATGCTAGAAACCTGGACCTAGGAGCTCACCTGTCCGAAGCCGACTCGGTGCGCAAAATGAATTTTGTGCTGCAAGAAATGCAGAAGCGCCACCCCCCCATCGTGATTGAGCTGGCCGCCGGCACCCGCAACTACGTCTTCTACCAAGATTCGCGGCTGCTGCGGCAACTACGCACTTACCCCCTAGTGCAGCTCGGCGTCATTGCCTCGCTGGCCGTGATGGCATATATCTCATTCAGCTACTCGCGGCGGGCCGAGCAAAACCGCGTGTGGGTGGGCCTAGCCAAGGAAACAGCGCACCAACTGGGTACGCCGCTCAGCTCGCTGGTGGGCTGGCAGAGCTACCTGCGCGAGTCGGAGCGCTTTCACGATGAGCCCATTGTGGAGGAGCTAGGTAAGGACATCAAGCGCCTGGAAATTATTACGGAGCGCTTCAGCAATATTGGCTCGGTGCCGGTGCTCAAGGCTGAAAACCTTTACCACACCACTCGTAATGCCATTGCTTACCTCGAAGCCCGCGTGTCGCGCAAGGTGAAATTCACTATCGAAACCGACCTACCGCTCGACACGCCGGCCCTACTCAACGTGCCACTATTTGACTGGGTGGTAGAAAATATCTGCAAAAACGCCGTTGATGCTATGGATGGGCGCGGCTCCATCACGCTACGGCTGCGGCCCGTACGCGCGCAACGGCGCTGGTGGCGCCGCCGCCCACCGCGCCCGCAAGTAGCCATCGACATTACCGATACCGGCAAGGGCATTCCTAAGAATAAGCTCGAGAGCGTGTTCCTACCCGGCTACACCACTAAGAAGCGCGGCTGGGGCTTGGGCCTAGCACTGGCCCGCCGCATCATCGAAAACTACCACGAAGGCCGCCTCTATGTGAAAGGCAGCGAGGTGGGCAAAGGCACCACGTTTCGGCTAGTGCTTAATCAGTAGCACGCAATATATGTGAGGAACAAAGAGTACAGTCGCTAAAAAGCCCGTCATGCTATGTAAAGCATGACGGGCTTTTTAGTAGTCAATTCTAGGCGAAGCCCTACCCCCCCATTACCAGTTGGTCGGGCAGATTGAGCAGGTAGTCGCCATAGCCGCTTTTGCGCAAAGGCTCGGCTATTTTGCGTAGTTGCGCGGCGTCGATAAAGCCTTGGCGGAAAGCGGCTTCCTCAATGGAACCCACTTTGAGGCCCTGGCGCTGCTCTAGCACGCGCACAAACTCGCCGGCCTGCATCAGGCTCTCGAACGTGCCGGTGTCGAGCCAGGCCGTGCCTCGGCCCAGGATGCCCACTTTCAGCTTACCACGGCGCAGGTACTCGCGGTTCACGTCCGTGATTTCATACTCGCCGCGCGGGCTAGGCTTCAAGTTCTTGGCAATCTCTACTACTTCATTATCATAGAAGTACAGGCCTGGCACAGCGTAGTTACTCTTGGGGCTGGCAGGCTTTTCTTCTATACTGAGGGCCACCTTGCTCTCGTCGAACTCGACCACGCCGTAACGCTCGGGGTCGTGTACGTGGTAGGCATATACTACCCCCCCTTCGGGGCTATTATTGGCTTTAAGAAGCTCCTCCATGCCTTCGCCATGGAAGATGTTGTCGCCCAGCACCAAGGCCACCTTGTCCTGGCCAATGAAGTCGGCACCCAGCACGAAAGCTTGCGCGAGGCCATTGGGTAGCTCCTGCACTACGTACTGAAAATCGCAGCCCAGGCTCTGACCATCGCCGAGCAATTTTTTAAACTGCGCTTGGTCGTGGGGGGTAGTGATGATGAGAATCTCGCGGATGCCCGCCATCATCAATATCGACAGCGGATAGTAAATCATCGGCTTGTCGTAAACGGGCATAAGCTGCTTCGAAACGGCAAGCGTGAGCGGATGCAGCCGGGTGCCGGAGCCGCCGGCGAGGATAATGCCTTTCATGAGCGCAAGGTTTTGGCGAGGTTAAAAGAGGTGTTGCAAGGTTATTTTTTCTAACTTAAAGACTTCGCGAAACCTTGCTACACCTCGCGAAACCTTGCGCGCTAATTGCGCTCTTTAATAAATTCTTGGTTGTCTTTAAACCAACTCAACGTTTGCTGCAAGCCTTCGCGGATACGCACCTGGGGCGCGTAGCCCAGTCGGGTTTCGGCCTTGGTGATATCGGCCAGCGAATCGCGAATATCGCCGGCACGATTGGGGCCGAACTTGGGCGCCAGTTCCGAGTGGGCTTCTTCGCGCAAGATGTCGTACATCTGCACCAATGAGGTGCGGTCGCCGACGGCGATGTTATAGACCTGGCCCAGCGCCTCCGGGTTGGTGGTGAGGGCCGCCCGAATATTGGCCTGCACGCAATTGGCCACGTAGGTAAAATCGCGGGTCTGGCCGCCATCGCCATTGAGCGTGGGCGCATTATCCTCCAGAATGGCGTCGATAAACAGCGGAATTACCGCCGCGTAGGCTCCACCGGGATCCTGGCGCGGGCCGTAGATATTGAAGTAGCGCAGGCCAATAATCTCCATGCCGTAGGTACGAGCAAACACATCGGCGTACAGCTCATTGGCGTATTTCGTAACGGCGTAGGGCGAGAGTGGCTTGCCGATGCGGTCCTCTACCTTGGGCAGGCCAGGGTGGTCGCCATAGGTCGAACTGCTGGCTGCATACACAAAACGCTTAACGCCCGCTTCTTTGGCTGCGAACAGCATTTTCACGAAGCCGCCTACGTTCACCTCATCCGTCGTAACGGGGTCATTGATGGAGCGCGGCACCGAGCCCAGCGCCGCTTGGTGCAGCACTATATCGATGCCCTGGCAGGCACGGGCGCACGCTTCGCGGTCGCGAATGTCACCCTCCTGCACCTCCAGCGCCGGGTTGGCCTCAAACAGCCGCAGGTTTTTGCGAAAGCCGTTGGAGAAGTTATCCAGCACCCGCACCTTTCCTACCCCCTGTTTTAGCAGGTATTCGACCAGGTTAGAACCAATGAAGCCCGCGCCACCGGTTACAAGGAAGTTGAGGCCGTTAAGTGATTGGTCAGTAAAAGCTTGTTCGTACATTTTTTCAATTAACAAGTAGCAGTCAGCAATTAGCAATTCCAGGCAACAATTGCTAATCGCTGACTGCTAATTGTTAACTAGGATTAACGGCCAGCGTATTGCTTGGTATTATAGTCCTGGTAAGCGCCGCTGGTCACGTTGTCGAGCCACGCTTGGTTGGCCAAGTACCAGTCTACGGTCTGGCCCAGGCCTTGCTCGAAGGTGACGCTTGGCTTCCATCCCAGCTCGTTCATTATTTTGCTAGAGTCGATGGCGTAGCGCATGTCGTGGCCAGCGCGGTCAGTCACGAAGGTGATAAGCTGACGCGAAGTGCCGGCAGGTTGGCCGGTCTTCTCATCTACTACGTCGCAGAGTAGCTCGATGAGTTTGAGGTTCTGCCACTCGTTTACGCCGCCAATATTGTAGGTATCACCCAGTTTACCCTTGTGAAAAACGGCATCGATAGCGGTCGCATGGTCTTTCACGAAGAGCCAGTCGCGCACGTTTTCGCCTTTGCCATACACCGGCACCTGCTGGCCGGTACGCAGGCGATGAATAGCCAGCGGAATCAGCTTCTCGGGAAAGTGATTAGGACCATAGTTGTTCGAGCAGTTGCTAAGCTTCACAGGTAGGCCGTAGGTGTGGTGCCAAGCCCGCACAAAGTGGTCGGAGCTGGCTTTAGAAGCCGAGTAGGGTGAGCGCGGGTCGTAAGCCGTTTCTTCGGTAAACAGCTCGGGGCCGAAATCGAGCGAGCCATACACCTCGTCGGTGCTCACATGGTAGAAGGTATGGCCCTCAAAACCCTTCTCTTTCCACAGGTCCTTGGCCGCGTTCAGCAAGTACACGGTGCCTAGCACGTTGGTGCGCACAAACGCCAGCGGGTCGGTGATGCTGCGGTCGACGTGGCTTTCGGCAGCCAGGTGAATTACGGCGTCGGGCTTTTCGCGGCTAAACAACTCCTCGACAAAAGCCTGGTCAGCAATGTCACCTTTGATAAACTGGTAGTTGGGTGCCTGCTCAATGTCGCGCAGGTTTTCCAAATTGCCAGCGTAGGTAAGCGCATCCAAGTTCAGAATCTGGTACTCGGGGTACTTGGTAACGAACAAACGCACTACGTGCGAGCCAATGAAGCCGGCCCCGCCGGTAATGAGAATTTTCATATTGTTAAGCATTTAGTCAGGCTGCTTGCGGTGCAGCAGCACGCGTGGGGTAGTCATTTTGCTCGTTAGCAATTACTGCTCCATGCCCGCTGCTGCTCCATAAGCGGCCAGCTGGTTTAGTTAGCTATCCTACTTGCCCAGAGTCTCTTGCCATTTCCAAGCGCTGGCTAGCGAATCAAACAGCGACGTGGTGGTTTTGAAGCCTAGCACATCCGCCGCTTTGGTAGCGTCGGCGTAGATGGCGGGCACGTCGCCGGGGCGGCGCGGGCCGATACTATAATTCAGCTTCTGGCCGCTGGCTTCTTCAAACGTCTTCACAACTTCCAGCACCGTGTTGCCGTGGCCGGTGCCCACGTTAAAGGTTTCGACTACTTCGCTGGCCTTGCGGTCGAGCAGGCGCTGCACAGCCACAATGTGGGCCTGAGCTAAGTCTACCACGTGGATGTAGTCGCGCACGTTGGTGCCATCGGGTGTATCGTAGTCACTACCAAAAATGGTCAGCTTCTCACGAATGCCGGCAGCCGTTTGGGTAATGAAAGGCACTAGGTTGTTGGGCGTGCCCAGCGGCAGCTCCCCAATTTTAGCGGAATCGTGCGCGCCGATAGGATTGAAATAGCGCAGCAGAATGGTGTGCAGCTGGTTGCCGGGCGCACCTGACACATCATGCACCACGTCTTCGCACATTTGCTTGGTGTGGCCGTAGGGCGACGAAGCGGGCTTGGTGGGGGTAGCCTCCGTCACAGGTAGCGCGTCGGGAATACCATACACGGTGCACGACGAGGAGAAAACCAGGTTGTTTACGCCATTCTCCCGCATCACCTCAATGAGGGTGAGTAGCGAGCCTACGTTGTTTTGGAAGTACTCCAACGGCTTCTGTACCGACTCGCCGACTGCCTTGAAGGCGGCAAAATGGATAACGCCGTCGATGGTGCCTTCGGCCTGAAATACCTGACGCAGCGCGGCGGCATCGCCACAGTCGATGTGGTGGCACGGTACCTCATGACCCAAAATAGCCTTAATTCCTGCCAGCGCCGACTCTTTCGAGTTGCTGAAATTGTCGACAATGATGGGCTCGTAGCCGGCCTGCGCCAGCTCAACCACGGTGTGGGAGCCAATGTAGCCGGCGCCGCCGGTAACCAGAATTTTCTTCATAATTGTTAAGCTAGTAGCTATTAGCTGTTCACTGATAGCTTGATTGTTACGAAAGGGCTATCAGCTAACTGCCAATAGCTAGCAGCTAAAACCTACAGGCTCCAGTAGTGAATCTCTTCCATGGGCTTGGTGCGATACAAGCCTTTAATATCGACCAGCACGGCATTGGCAGCCGTGATGGACTGAAAGTACGCCTCGTCTTTGTCAAGGTAGGGCTGATGACTTACGGCCACAATCACGGCGTCGTAGTCGGCCCGGATTTTATCTGGGGTCGTCAGGCGGAAGCCGTACTCGTGGTGCAGCTCGTCGGAGCTAGCGTGCGGGTCCACGATGTCCACATTCACTGAGAAGTTTTTTAGCTCGTGAATAACGTCGGCCACCTTTGAGTTGCGGATATCTTCCACGTTCTCTTTGAAAGTAGCGCCCATCACCAGCACACGGCTTTTGGCCACGTCCTTGCCGCGCTTAATCATCATCTGCACGGTTTTGCGGGCGATGTAGGCACCCATGTTATCGTTGGTGGTGCGGCCACTCAGAATAACTTTCGCGTCGTATCCAAGCTCCTTGGCCTTATAGGTGAGGTAGTATGGGTCGACACCGATGCAGTGGCCGCCTACCAGGCCGGGGCTAAATTTCAAGAAGTTCCACTTGGTACCGGCCGCCTCGAGCACCTCATAGGTATTGATGTTCATGCGGTCGAAAATCATCGACAGCTCGTTCATCAGCGCGATGTTAACGTCGCGCTGGGTGTTTTCGATAATCTTAGCTGCCTCAGCTACTCGAATGCTGCTGGCGCGGTGCACGCCGGCATCTACTACCAACTCGTAGACTTTGGCGATGGCTTCGAGCGCTTCGTCATCGCAGCCGCTGACCACTTTTATAATGCGACGCAGCGTATGCTCCTTATCGCCGGGGTTGATGCGCTCGGGCGAGTAGCCCACCTTGAAATCACCGTTGGCAAAGCTCAACCCCGAGCATTTCTCCATTACCGGAATGCAGTCTTCCTCGGTGCAGCCAGGGTACACGGTGCTCTCAAACACCACGTAATCGCCTTTTTTTAGCACCTTACCTACCGAGCTGGAAGCTCCAAGCAGCGGCTTGAGGTCGGGCTGAGCATGCTCGTCGATGGGGGTAGGCACGGCCACAATAAAAAACTGGGCCTCGCGCAGCACCTCCAGCGAGTCGGTGAAGGTGATATCGCAGCCCTCAAAAGCAGCGCTGTCGAGTTCGCCGCTGGGGTCCTGGTTTTGGCGCATCATCTCCACGCGGCTCGCGTTGATGTCGAAGCCGATAACCGAGAGTTGCTTGGCAAATTCGAGAGCGATGGGCAAGCCCACGTAGCCGAGGCCAATCACGGCCAGCTTGGCTTCTTTGCGGAGGAGTTCGTCGTACACTTCTGAGTAATTAGGAGTTATAAAATTAGGAGTTATGAATGAACGCTAACGGATACATTGGCTTGACTCATAAGGCTTACTAGTTTTTTATTGGGACTTAGCTGGTAGACTTCACCGCTTTCGGGGCAGGTGGCGCGGCCGGCTGCGTCGAATGCCAGCCGGTGGCCAGCAGCGCTCATCCAGCCTTGCTGCCGAGCAGGTGCCCCATAGACTAAGGCATAGGCCGGTACATCTTTGGTGACTACGCTGCCCGCGCCCACGAAAGCGTAGCGCCCCAAGCGCACGCCGCACACCAGCGTGGCATTGGCCCCGATACTGACGCCACGCTCCAAATAGGTAGGCTGGTAGTAGTCGGTGCCCCGGCGCGGCACGGCACTGCGCGGGTTCTTGACGTTGGTAAAGACTACCGACGGACCCAGAAATACATCGTCTTCGCACACTACCCCAGCGTAGAGGCTCACGTTATTCTGCACCTTCACGTTGCGGCCCAGCGTCACGCCGTCGGCTACAAACACGTTTTGGCCCAGCGAGCACTTCTCGCCTAGCACTGCACCCGCCGCCAAGTGGCAAAAGTGCCAGATGCGGCTGCCCGCCCCCACGCGGCAGCCCGCGTCGAGCACGGCAGTAGGATGAGCATAAAAATCAGCAGTGGATTCGGCCACGGGGCAGGGGTAGGGCTTTGCGCTCGCAAAGGTAGCAGGCTAAGTGGGGTTGGGGGGTAGGGCGTCTTTTTGAATAAATTGTATTCTTCTCGCTAATTGTCTGTTTTTATGAGACTACTTGCTCCTAGAGCCGACTTGTCAACTCCTCTGTTGCTCGAAGCCTATCTACATCCAGAGCAAGACGCGGCTCATAAACACAAATACTAAGCTGGCGAAATTCGGACGATGGTCCGAGCCGTGCACAACCGGCTTTGCGTTAACCTAACTAGTCTGTTATTTCCGCAACTCGCTGGGGCCAGCCTGCACTAGTAGTAGCTGATGCCCGACTTGAAAACGGTATAGGCTGAGTTTTTACCCGGCACGACAACGACTAGTAGCTACTTAGTAAAAACCACGCTCCTCGACCTGCGCGGCGTGAGCGCTACACTGGCGCGCCTCTACTAAAGTTTGGGGTAAGGCGCGGGGGTAGGGCGCCGCGCTACGGGTGCCACACCTCGGCCGAATCGGCCACCAAGACCGGTCGGGAGAGCAGCACTAGCTGGGCATCTTCGTACAGCACCCGGTAGCCGGGGCGGGCGCGCAGTACCTCGATAGCCTGCCGCGCCTGGTCCTGCGAGAGGGGCCAGGCGGCGTGCTCGTCGGGCTCGCGCAGCAGGGCTACCAGCCGGGCCGTGCGCAGCACCGGAAACAGAAATAAGTCGCGCCGGGCCAGCAGATGCGGAGCCAGGCTGGAAGACGTACTGAGGGCGGCGCCAGCCGGCACATGGGCCAACGCCGCCCTCAGGCTGGCCCGGTCGGGGTAGGGGCTGCGGTAGTGGCTGCCGATAAGAAAATTGCCACTAGCCCGGTCGTACCACTGGCTGCGGCGCGTGTAGAGTGTGACGATGGTAAACACCGCCACGCCACCCAGCGCCAGCGCCCACGCGCCGCGCCGAAAAGAGCCCCTACCCCCTTGCTGGGCCCGAAGTTCATCGACCACAGCCAGCGTGAGTACGGGCGCAAATTCGATAGAATACTGGCCATTAATACCCCAAAAGCCGTAGTCGTTGGCCAGTAGCTTTTGGGCCAGGATGGGCACTAGCATGAGCACGTACCAGGGCCGGCGCCACAGGGCCCAGCCGCCCGACACCAGCACGGCACCCCAGGTTTCGAGCTTGATGTAGTCGTAGCTATCCTCTGGCAAGGTATTGTAGAACAGCGCTGCCCACAGCCGCGTGGGGTGTGTGAGCACGTTGGCCAGCACTGCCGGCAGCGAGGCGCCCCACTGGCTATAGCGTACCAGCTGCATAAAGGGGCGGTGCGTGGTATCGAGGGCCGGCATCACGTAGTGCGTAATTACTTGATAGTAAAATACCGAGCCCACGGCGGCCAGCGCCAGCCACGCCACCCGCGCCCGGTACGTGCGGTGCTGCCAGGCCAGGCCTAGCAGCACGCAAGCCAGCCACAGCGCCATGTTCTCTTTGCTCACTAGGATGAGCATGGCGGCCAGGGTGGCCCTACCGCCCCTACCCTGCCCTACCCACAGCGCCAGCCAGGGCAGAGCCATGGCGCCCAGCACATTGTCGTGGTAGTCGTAACTGAAAGCCGAGTACACGCCCCACTGGCAGCCTAGCAGCGCCAGCGCCCAGTTGGCGGCGCGGGGGCTACCCCCCTGAGCGCGGGCGTAGTGCCACGCGCCCAATAGCCCCAGCAGCACCGCTCCGATTTGTAGCAGCAGTAGGGACCAGGCACCGCCAACCAGGTAGTAGAGTGGTGCAGCTAGCGCAGGCGTCAGGCTGAAATGGCTAGCTAAAAAGCTGGTAGGTGGCGTGTCAAGCAGCAGCGTCACGCGTGGGGCCCGCAGGTGGGCAAAGTCGGCGACGGCCTGGGCTGTGAAGCCCAGGTCGAGGGCGGCCGTGCGAAAATTCCACTGGTTGACCAGCGAAATCAAGCTATATGTTAAGCCAAAGACCAGCAGTAGCACCGCACGCCCACGCCGGGCCGGCCAAGTGGTGGAAGAAATAGAGGAGGCAACCATTCGACGGCGAGGTAGTACCGGCTGACTGCAGCCGACGGGTAGGAAAAGCGCTTGCCGCGCATAGCCTGGCGAGTGCTTAAGTGGTCAAAACTACCTCGCGTGGCTACTACCACCTGCTGTTTGGGTGCGGCTATTCTGCATCAAGGTGGCTGGGGTAGGGCAGGTGCCACCGTCGAATGTGCAGCCGCAGTAGTTGCTTTACAAAAAATTTGTGACCCAGCTATTTATTAGTTAGTGATGATGCTTCCTCCCTTTTTATCCCGCAGCAGCCGCTATCAGCGCTGGCTAGTGGGCCTTTTTTTGGGTGGGCTGCTGGTGCTGGGCGTGGCTACAGTGCCCGATTATGGCGTATCGTATGATGCCGAAGCGAGCCGCGCCATTGGCATGACCAACCTGCGCTACGTAGCCGAAAAATTTAACCCCTCCTTCGTAACGCGCCCCAGCCAGGTGGGCAATTTTGCTTACTTCACGGTGCCGTTGCTCAAATTCACAGACCGCGATTATGGGCCGGCTTATGAGCTACCCGTTACGCTGGCCGAACGGCTCCTGGACTTACCCGATACGCGCTCCGTGTTTTTATTCAGGCACTTGTGCACCTTTCTGGTCAGCTGGGTGGGAGTATTGGCGCTATTTGGGCTAGGCTGCCGGCGCTACGGCGGCGACTGGCGCACGGGCCTGGCCGCCGCCGCCCTGCTGGTGCTTAGCCCCCGGCTGCTGGGCGAGTTTTTTTACAATGACAAGGATGCTGTGTTCACGGCCCTGAGTTTGGTGGCTACTTATACCACAGTGTGCTTTGTAGAGCGGCCTACCTGGCGCTGGGCCCTGCCGCACGCGCTGGCCTGCGCGCTGGCCATCGATGTGCGTCTGATGGCGGTGCTGTGGCCGCTGGCTACGCTGGTTTTGCTGGCGTGGCGCTCGGGGCGGGGCGAGTACCGCTTGGTCAGCAGCGGCTGGCAGCGCGGCGGGGCATTGCTTGTATATAGCCTGGCGCTACCAGCTCTGGTGGTAGTTTTTTGGCCCTATCTGTGGGAAGCTCCGTGGAGCAATTTTGCGCAGGCATTTCTCAATATGCAGCACTTTCGCTGGGACGGTCCCATGCTCTACCAAGGCGGCACCGTGTACGCCTCGCAGATACCCTGGCACTACGTGCCGCAGTGGATAGCAGTCACTACCCCCTTACTGCAGTTGATTTTGCTACTGCTGGGGTTGGTCACCATTGCTTACCAAACCGGGCGCCGGGGCTGGTGGCTCTACGGGGCGGGCACCCGCGAGTGGCAAGATCTACTTTTCGTGGGCTTGGGCCTAAGCCCTGTGCTAGCTATTATTACGCTGCACTCAGTGCTTTACGATGGGTGGCGGCAGGTCTATTTTGTTTATCCGTTGCTGCTGCTGGTGGCCTTGCGCGGACTGGTAGCCCTAGTGGGCTGGTTACAGAGCCGCCCTCGGTGGCAGCAGCAAGCGGCCATAAGCTTGCTAATGGTGGGCGCACTCAGCTCGGCAGTGCAAATCGTATGGATGTACCCATTACAAAGTCTGTATTTCAATGCCTTGGCAGGACCTGAGCCCAAAACGCGCTTTGAGCAGGATTACTGGGGTATCAGTTATCTGCGCGGGCTAGAGTGGGTGCTGGCCCACGACGAGCGGTCGCACATTCGGGTCTATACCGAGCCCAATATGTCGCCGCCCTTGCGCACGAACAGCCATATTCTGCCCCCCGGCAAGAAGGAGCGCATTGAGGTGGTGTACCACCAAGACGAGGCTGATTACTTTTTGGCCAGCTACCGCTACCATCCTGGGCCCTACGATTTGCCACCCGCCACGGGGGTAGTTAAGGCGGGTAGTCAAGTTGTCCTCTCTATCTTCCGGCTCAAGTGGTAAGTGCCTTTTTTTGAGCGGCTGCCTTTGCAGTCGCTTTCAGTAAATGATTTTTCATTCTCGCCTGCCTACCTGGGTGCTGCGCCTGGGCACCCTTTTGCTGGGTAGCCTACTATGTCTGTCGGCTGCGCTTTATAACGGTTTCCCGCTGGTTACGTCCGACTCGGGGTCTTACCTCAACGTGGCCGTGCGCCCCGAGGTACCCGCCGACCGGCCCATTACCTACGGCCTATTCATGCTAGTAACGAGCCTACGGTTTTCGTATTGGCTGATAATCTGGGCGCAGGCTTTGCTACTAGCCGGCTTGCTGCTGCGCTGCCTGCAAGCCTTCGTGCCCCAGCTAACCAGCCGCGTGCTGCGCCTGGCGCTGGTGGGGCTGGTGGCATGGGCTACTGGCTTTTCGTGGTACTGCAGCCAGCTCATGCCTGATATTTTCACAGCCATTGGGTTGTTGGCTCTGGGGCTGCTGGTACTAGGTAAGTTTCGCTCGAGTTGGGAGCAAATTGGGTTGCTGGGTGTGCTGCTGCTCAGTACTATCATGCATAACTCTAATCTTTTATCGTTCAGCCTCACCGCGCTAGGTTTTGGAGTAGTGGCCTGGCAGCAGCGGTTATTTGCCCGCCAACTACTGCGGCGGGCGCACTGGCTGGCGGCCACTGCCACCGTGCTAGCCGGCTGGGTAATACTGCCCACCCTGCACGCTGCCTACGGCGGCGGCTTTACGCTGTCGCGGGCGGCGCCGGTTTTCTTAATGGGCCGCTTGGTAGAAGCGGGCATCGTCGATGCTTACCTGGAAGACCATTGTGGCGATGAGGATGCTACCTGGCTCTGCGCCTACCGTGACCACCTCCCTAGCGACGCCATCGGCTTTTTGTGGGGCGCCGACAGCCCTTACAACAAAACGGGAGGACTCGAGGCCAATTTGGTGGGCTACCGTCGCATTGTGCACGCTATTTTTACCTCGCCCCGTTACTACCCCCAGCTGGCCACCATGGCTGTGCAAAGTACCCTGCGCCAGCTCACACACTTTGCCCACGGCGATGGGCTTTGGGCTTATCGTGAAAACAGCAGCCCCTACTGGCGCATTCCCGACCTGGCGCCCCACGAGATGAAGCCCTACCTCTCGTCGCTGCAAAACAACAACTCCTTACACTTTGAGGACCTGAACTCGCGCACCTACACGGCGCAGGTAGTGGCCTTGCTGGCGGTGGCCGTGGCGATAGCCGCGCGGCCGCGCTACCAGCAGCAGAGCCAGCGGGCCACCCCCGCGCTGCTGCTGCTCACCATTTGGGGCCTGGGCCTGGTAGCCAATGCCTTTGCCGTAGGTGCCCTGGCCAACGTGCTCGACCGCCTGCAGGGACGCGTGGCGTGGTTGCTGCCCCTGGGCGCGCTCTTGCTGGTAGCCGAGCTACTACCGGCCCTCACCGACTGGGTGCGCGCGCGCTGGGCCGAGCACCTAGGCGCTGGCCCAGCGGCTACCTCCATCCCAAAAGACCAGCCTTAAGTTTGTCCCTAGCTTTACCCACGTTTTCGCAGCATGTCTTCATTACTAGTTATGCCCGCTTTTATGCTACGCCACCCGCTGGCTTCTCTCACTGTCTTGGGCTTGGTAGCCGCAGCAGGTTGCCGCAAGCCCGAAACCGTTGCTACTGATGCTAAGCAACTGACTTTTAATGATTTTGAAGCAGTTGCAGGATGGATGCCCAATACCGAAACGATTTCGCGGGAGCGGGCGCACTCTGGCTCTTACTCGGTGAAGGTGGGCCCAGAAAATGAGTTTGGGATGGGCTACCGCATGGTGCTAGAGAAAATCATCGACCACCGTCCCCACAAGATTCGTGTCGAGGGCTGGGGCTACATGACGGATATTACGTCAACCGCTAACCTAGGCTTTCAGATTTTTGATGAAGCTGCAGGTAAGGAAGTATTTGGAGATGGTATTCCGTACGCCGATGCGGTGCACACGCCCGGTAAGTGGATAAAAATTAGCAAGGACATTGTACTGCCCAACACCGTGAACGGCAACCAGCAACTGCGCGTGTTCTTGTGGCGGGCAGGCGCCACTACCCCAGCATACATCGACGACTTGCGTATTTCAGAAGTTGAGTAGCCTGGCAGGCGCAGCCCTACCCCTGCTATCGGCGCCAATGACGTGTTGTAGCTCAGCCTATTTCAGTGGCAGAGAATATTTCCCTTGGCCATTTGGCATCTTGCCCCTAGTCCAAACCACCCTGCTACCAGCGCTGGGCCACTGCCTGCCGCTTCGAGCATTTGCCATGCGCCGTTTGGTACCACCTACTCACTCACTTTGCTTTGCCGCCGCTGGTGGTTCGCTGCCCAGCCAGCCGCACACCGGCAGGTGGGGCTGGCGCGCGCGGCTGGGCGCAGCACTGCTGACCGGGCTAGTAGTGAGCTGTGGCGACCCGCAGGCGGGCCGTTATATTGGCGACGACATTACCCGCACCGATTTTGAGGAGATGGCGGGCTGGGGCGCTGACGAAGGCGCCCTCACCCACGACTACGCCCACTCGGGCCGGTTTGCCACCTTTGTGGGGCCTACTCGCGAGTTCAGCCTAACCTACCACCTGCCGCTGGGCCAGGCTAGTGTGCATACGCTGCGGGCTGTGGACCTCGACGCGTGGGTGTACGCACCTAGCCAGCAGGCTGGCGCGGCACTTACAGTGCAGGTACTGCGCCCGCCAGGCAGCCCGGCGGGGCCACCACTTTATAGTGAAGCCCTGCACGTGAGCAGCTCGCCGACTGATGCTGGCAAGTGGCGCCCGGTGCACCACGTGTTTGTGCTGCCCAATGGGCTGCCGGGCGAAGCAGAACTGCGCATTTTCCTTTGGCGCGACGCTGGCTCCGAGCCTGTGTACCTCGACGACCTGCATGTTAAAGCCCGTGAGTAGCCTACCCCCCCTCCCTTAGCAGCTTTGCCCGCGGCCAGCGTCCGGCGCTGGTGGCAGCTGCTGCTAGCCCTAGCCTTCATTGCCGAAATGCTGTTTTTTACGCGGCTGCGGGGCTGCGCCGGGCCTTATTGGAGCCCGGTGCTGTTTGGCGGGGCGGGGCTGCTGCTGGGCGGGGCGGCGCTGGGCGCGCTACGGGGCCAAGCCTTTGCGCTCGTACCAGCGGCAGTGGTAAGCCGCCGCGTGAGCTGGGGCGGGCTGGCCTGGCTAGCGGGCGCGCTGCTGGTATTGTATCGCCAGATACCCATTGTACTGGGCTCGCCCATCGACCTACGCTCGTCGGACGTGATTCCGATTGTGCAAACCTACGTGGACCGCTTTCGCAGTGGCGAAGTGGTGTACCGCTACCTTACCAACCTACCCTACCCCCTGTTTCCGAACCACTTGCCCATGCAGTGGCTGCCCTACGTGCCGGTGCAGCCGCTAGGGGTCGATTTCCGGTGGGTGAGCTGGGCACTGCTGCTGGGAGTGGGCCTGGGGGCTTACCAGCTGGTGGCGCTGCGGCTGCCCGGCGGCTGGCTGCACTACGGGCTTAAGGCGCTGCTGCCGGCGCTGCTGCTGAGCCAGATTATCGATGCCGACTATTACCTCTATTCGCAGGTGCTGGAGCCGACGATTATTGCCTACTACTTCTTGCTGGCAGCCAGCATCTTGCTAGGGCCGGCCTGGGTGCGAGGTGGGGCGCTGGTGCTGTGCCTACTTTCGCGCTACTCAGTAGTATTTTGGGTGCCGGTATTTTTGTGGATGCTGTGGCGGGAGGTAGGGCCGCGACACGCGCTGGCGGTGGCGGCCGTGGTGCTAGCCGGTATTGTAGGCATTTACATCGTGCCGTTTTTTGCCCACAACCCTACCATTTTTACCCATGCCTTGGCCGAGTACCGGCTAGCCACGCTGGGCGAGTGGAGCCGCAGCGATGGCACCAATGGCCTGCCCGCGCACGTGGGCAATGGCCTGAGCGCGGCGCCTTGGTTCTATGCCCTACCCCTACCTCTAGAGGCCAAGATTGCCTGGATTCAGCGGGCGCACGCACTATTGTCGGCCAGCGCGGCGGCGGGCCTGGCGTTGTTTTACTGGCGCCGGGGGCCGCGCTACGACTACCGCTACCTGGCGCTGGTGGGCCTGAAGCTATACCTAGTGGTCTTCTACTTTTTCATCCAGATTCCTTATTCGTATCTGATTTCGCTGAGCGTGCTGCTGTCGGTATTTGTGATGCTGGTGGCGCTGGCCCCTACGGTGCCGCGAACCGCAGCGACCAGCACGGCCGACCTGACTTAGCAGCCCTACCCCCTTTTTGCTCTTTGCTTTCAGTCACTATTTTCTCTTGCCGACCAGGTGGCCGGGGCGGCGGGCGGCGTGCCACCTACCTCGATGACATGGTGCCGCGGCGCATGGCCGACTAGCCCGACGCTGGTTGAGGCGGCTTTTCTGAACTTTCTATCTACGCTATGCAAGCTTACCCTTCTGTGCTCGGCGCGCCTCGCTCGGCGCGTGGTCCTATTTCGCTGGCGGCCATTTTGCTGCTGTTTGTGCTGCTGGTGCAGGCCCGGCTGTGGGCCCCGTATTGGGATACGCACAACGTGCAGGCTATCCTGACCTGGGACGTGATGGGCTACTACCTCTACCTGCCCGCCAAGTTTATTTACCATGACCTGGGCCGGTTAGCGTTTAGCGACGCCATCCTGCGCGAGTATGCGCCCACGGGCTCGTTTGACCAGGCATTTCAGGTGCCGGGCGCGGCGGCGGGGCAGCTCGTGATGAAGTACCCGATTGGCCTGGCGCTGCTCTGGACGCCCTTTTTCTGGCTCGGTCACTGGGCGGCCGGCTGGTGGGGCTACCCGCAGGATGGCTTTTCGGCACCCTACCAAATTGCCATCGCCTTCGGCGGCCTGCTGTATGCGCTGCTAGGCCTGGGGCTACTGCGCCGGCTGCTGCTGCACTACTTCACCGACGCCGTGGCCACGCTGGTACTGGTGTCGCTGGTGCTGGGCACCAACTACTTTCAGTACTCGGTGTTTGACACGGCCATGCCGCACAACTACCTGTTTACGGGCTATGCGGGGCTGCTGCTGCTGGTGCGGCGCTGGCACCTGCGCCCCACGCGGGCGGGAGCGTTTAGCATTGGGCTGGTGCTGGGGCTACTGGTGCTCATCCGGCCTTCGGAGGCGGTGGCGGCGGTTTTGCCGGCGCTGTGGGGGGTTGGGAGCCTGGCCGCCGCCCGCGCCAAGCTGGCACTGCTGCGCACCCGCTGGCCCGATGTGCTGCTGCTGGCCGCGGGCGGCCTGCTGGGCGTGCTGCCCCAAGGTATTTACTGGAAATGGGCCACCGGCCATTGGCTGTTTTACAGCTACGGCGACCAGCATTTCAGCTTTTTGCGGCCGCACATCTGGGCGGTACTATTCAGCTTTCGCAAGGGTTGTCTTATTTACTCGCCCATCCTGGCGCTGGCGCTGGCGGGCTTTGGGCCGCTGTGGCGGCAGCACCGGGGCCTGGCCGTGCCGGCGCTGGTGTACTTTATTTTGAACCTGTGGATAGTGTCGGCCTGGGACATTTGGTGGTACGGTGGCAGTATTGGCTGCCGGGCGCTAGTGCCAAGCTATGCCGTGCTGGCGCTGCCCTGGGGCGCTGGCGTAGCGTGGCTGCTGGCGCCAGGCCGGCGGGTGCGCTGGCCCATTGCGGCAGCTGCAGCGGCCGTACTATTTATCGATCTCAACCTGTTTCAAAACTGGCAGTATGCGCGCTCCATCATCCACCCCGAGGAGATGAACCGCGCCTACTACTTCGCCATCTTCAACAAAACCATGCCTAGCACGGCCGACTACGCCAAGCTCGACGAGGCGCACAGCGGCCTGCCCCGCGCCGAGCGCTACTACCACCCTCGCTCGCTGGGCAAGCTCGACTTTGAGCAAGCTACGGTGGAGACGTTGCCCGGCGTGAGCAACCAGCAGGCGTACTACAGCCGGCAGTCTTATTTCTCGACCGGCGAGCGCCCCTACGGCCCCGCCCTCATCGTGGGGCTGGGCGCGGCCGGTGTGCGGCCCGGCGACTACGTGCGCGCCGCGTGCCGGGTATTTTCGGACTACGGCGCCTGGGGCAACAAGCTGGTAATGACCGTAGAGCGCGATGGCAAGGCCTTAGCTTGGTACGGCGTGCGCCTACACAACCCCGGCAGCATCAGTCGCGGCTGGAACCAGGCCTACTTCGACGCCCGCGTGCCCGCCGAGGCTTTACCTACCGATGTACTCAAGGTGTACGTGCTCAACGAAGGCGGCGCCGCCTGCTTCGTCGACGATATCGAGGCCACCGTGATGGAGCCGCAGAAGTAGCGCGACGCGCCAACATAAGCGACTGACTGTCTTTGGCGCGCCCCAGTACCCAGGTGCAGCTACTTAGCAGGCCGCCTAAGTACCTCACCAGCACTACCCCCTTGTCGCCAGCCAATTTTGCTTGGCTCGCAGCGCACCCGGTTAGCGAGCCAGAGGCTCACCACCAGCGCCTGCCCAGATTATTGGTAGCAAGAGGGGGAGTAGGGAACATGCGGCAAGCAGGCGCTTGCCGGGCGGCCCCAACAAAAGGAGCCCGGCCACAGTAGCTAGCTTTACCGCTTCACCTTTTGCGTTTTGCCATGGCCATTGCCCGCCCGTTCAATTTTCAGCAGTGGATTGCCGACCACCGCCACCTGCTCAAGCCGCCCGTGGGCAACCAGCAGGTCTACAAGGACAATAAAGATTTTATCGTGATGGTGGTAGGCGGTCCCAACGCCCGCAAAGACTATCACGTGGACGAAGGCGAGGAGCTATTCTTTCAACAGGAAGGGACGATGACCGTCAAAATCATCGAAGATGGCCAGCCGGTGGACATCGTTATCGGGCCCGGCGAGATGTTTTTGCTGCCGCCCGGCGTGCCGCACTCGCCGCGCCGCCCGGCCGGCACCATAGGCCTGGTGCTCGAGCGCTACCGCACGGCCGGCGAGCTCGACGGCTTCCAATGGTACTGCGAAAACTGCGGCCACACGCTCCACGAGGAGTACGCCGAGATTACCGACATCGTGACCCAGCTACCACCCATCATGAACGCTTTCTGGGCCAATGACACCCTGCGCACCTGTACCGTGTGCGGCACCTATATGGAGGCCCCGGCCGCCGCACCGGCCGAGTAGCGCCAATAGACTAAAAGCACAGAAGTCGGAGGGGGGTAGGGAAAACTCCCTACCCCCCTCCGACTTCTCAAAAACTACTTACTCGGCCAGAAACCTACTCCGGCTTAGTAGCCAGGGTTCTGGGGCAGGTTCCAGCTCTGGGCATCGTTTAGCGAAATGGGCAGCAGTGGGGTTGGGTTAACCGACGTTTCGGTAGCTACGTGCGACATGGCACGCGCCCGCACATCGGCTGGCAAAATGCCCATGTAGCGGCCCGTGCGAACCAAATCCCAGAAGCGCAGCGACTCTTCGCCAAACTCGACCCGGCGCTCGTGCCAGATGGCGTTGAGCAAGGCTGGGCCCGACAGGCCCACCAAATCCGGCAGGGTGCCGGCCGGCGCGTTGGTAGGCTCGTAGGCCAGCGAGCCCAGCGTGGTGCCCGGCGGGCGCGTCGACATGCGAGCGCGAGCGCGCACCTGGTTTACCAGGGCTATGGCTTCGGTCGGCTTGTTGAGCTGGGCAGCAGCTTCGGCTTTCATCAGCAAGATGTCGGCGTAGCGCAGCTTGCGAATGTTTTGGGGGCCCGACTCCGGAGCATTAGGTGCGATGATAGCCGCCTTCCGGTTGAAGTAGCCGGTAGCATTTTGCGTGATATCGACCGGGTTAAGGATACCCAGCACGATGTCGTTGTTCTTAATGATCGTGACTTCGCGGCGCGGGTCGTTGGCCTCAAACTCATTAAACAGGCTCTGGGTAGGGTTATTAAACCCGTAGCCCCAGGTCTTGCGATTGTTCTGAAAGATGTTGTTGGTCGTACCAACCGAAATAGGGCCGTAGGTGTCGTTGGAGGTCGCAAACTGAATCTCGAACAACGACTCGCTGCTGTTCTCTCCAATCTCCTGGTGAATGGCCGCGTAGTTGGCCAGCAGGCTGTACTGAGTTGACGAGATGATGGTGCTCGTCACGTCGTACACATCCTGCCAGGTGTGGTTGTTGCCATTCACAGTACCCAGCTGGTACATGATGGCGCGGGCCAGGTAGCCATTGGCCGCGCCCTTGGTAGCCCGGCCCAGGTTGGCGGCAGCGTAAGCGTTCTTCTCGGGCAGCAAGGCAGCGGCGGCCTTTAGGTCCTTCTCGATAAAGGCGTAGGTCTGGGCGATGGTAGCACGGGTCACGTTGGGTGCTTCCGTCGGGGTTACACTCTTTTCAAACAGCGGCACACCCCCAAAAGCCTTCACCAGGTTGAAGTAAAAATACGCCCGCAGGAACAACGCTTCGCCTTTCAGGCGCGTTTTCAGGGCCGCGTCGATGGTACCAGCATCGATGTTATTAATCACCGTATTGGCCCGCGCAATACCCGTGAAGCTGTGCACCCACAGCGTGGTGATGGTCTGATTGGAAGGCGGAATATTCCAAGTTTTAAGCTCGATTAGGGGAAGAAAGTCGCTTTCTGAGCTACCCCCCTTTTCAGAGTCATCGGTCATCAAGTCCCCGAACATCCATTCGTAGGTCTGGGCCACGTACTGGCCGCTGGGGTCGCCCCACTTGGGACCCTGGTCCCAGGCGGCTACGTCGTACACGGCGTTGATGGCCTGCACGGCGTTAGTAGGGTCTTTAAAAAGATTGTCCTGGGTAGTGGTACCGAGAGGCTCTTTGTCCAGAAAGTTTTTGCAGCCCGGAGCAAGAGCGGTGGTTAGCAGCAGGCCGAGTAATACGGCGGCGCGGGTGGGTTTCATATAGGGTAGGGTGGGTAGGAAATAGCTGATTAGAACTGCACGTTGAAGCCTAAGCGGTAGGTGCGGGCCTGCGGGTAGTTGCCGTAGTCCACGCCGTACGACAAGGGGTTGTTGTAGTTAGCGACAGTCGATATCTCGGGATCGTATCCAGTGTACTTGGTGATAGTGAACACGTTATCAACTGAGGCAAACACCCGGGCACCCCGCACCTGGATTTTGCCTAGTAGCGCCTGGGGTAGGGTGTAGCCCAGTTCCATGTTGCGGGCGCGCAGGTAGCTGGCGTCTTCCACGTAGCGGCTGCTAAAGCGGTCGTTGCCGTTGGTATCGTTCGAGGTCACGCGGGGCTGGTTGCTGTTGGGGTTGCTGGGCGTCCAGCGGTCCATGCGGCTGGCGTAGAAGTTACTCCACACGCCCACAAAGTCGGCAGACTTCGACAGGTTGAAAGCGCCACCGTTGATGGCTTCGGCGCCCTGAACTCCGTAGAGCAGCACCTTAAAATCGAAGCCCACGTAGCTCAGGTTCAGTGAAGCACCGTAGCTAAATCTTGGCGTGCCACTGCCCAGGTATGTGTTGTCGGAAGCCGTAATAACGCCGTCGCCGTTGGTATCTACATACCGCACATCGCCGGGCTTAGCACCAGGCTGCACCAGCGTCCGCACCCCAGCGGCGTTGGTATATGTATACGCATCAATCTCGCCTTGATTGTGAAACACGCCCTGGGCCTGCAAGCCGTAGTAGTAAGCTATCTCGCGGCCCACGCTAGTGAGGGTAGTGTTGCCAATTTGCGGGAGCACGTTGCCGGCAGCAATGGCGTTGCCACCTCCTAGGCTAGTCACGATGTTGTTGATTTTAGTGAAGTTAACCCCCACGTTGTATTGCAGCTTACCTACCGCATTGCGGTAGTTCAAGGCCAACTCTAGGCCGCGGTTGCGCAGCGAACCTACGTTGGCAGAAGAAGGAGCCTGGCCTACGTAGTCGGGCACCGGCAGCAGGGCAATCATGTCCTGGGTACGGCGCTCAAAATAGTCGGCCGTAAACGTCAGCTGGCTGTTAAAAAACTCTGCATCGAGGCCCACATCGGTAGTGACGGCCGTTTCCCACTTCAGCTCTGGGTTGTTTATCTGGCTGATGGCCAAGCCAGGGGCCGGCAGTCCGTTGAAGGAATAGATTTGGTTGTTGCGCGCTACTGAGGCGTAGCCATAGTTAGGCGCAGCGTTCTGGTTGCCCACCTGTCCGTAGCTGGCCCGCAGTTTCAATACAGACAGGTAGCTGACGTCCTTGAGGAAGCTTTCGTTGGAGACGTTCCAGGCAACGCCCACCGATGGGAACGTACCTGTGCGCACCGGCCCGAGGAACTTGGAAGTCTGGTCGAAGCGCAACGTACCCGTCAAGAGGTAGCGGTCGCGGAAGTTATAGTTGGCTCGGCCGAAGTAAGAGGATAAGCTACCGTCGTACTGGCTGCTGCGCACCACGTTGCCGGTGCTGCGCGAAGCCGAAGCGTATTGCAGCGAGGCATCGAGCGGCACGTTGTAAGCCGTGATAGAAATACCGTTGCCGTAGCCGCGCTGTGCCTCCTGGCCCAGGGTAAAGGAGAGGCTGCTGTTATCAGCAAACGTTTTGTTGTAGTTGAAGTAGTTCGACCACACCCACGAGATATTTTCGTTGCGCGTTTCGATGAGCGCGCTTTGGGCCCGCTGGTCTACCGGCCCGATGTAGTACTGCGGCTGGTATAATTTGGGGTGGTTGTTGAAGTAATTGATGCCAAACGTGGAGCGGAAAGACAGGCCCTTAAACAGCGAAACATCGAGATAGCTGCTGCTGAACAGGTTGTTATTCTGCAGCTTGTTGTACTTCTGCTCGTCGAGGTAGCGCGGCACGTTCAGCGCGTTGCGCGTGATGACGTCGTCGTTGTAAGTCCCGTTGGGGCCAAATGGGTTGAGGACCGGGTTCGTTTGCAGCGCGTATTGCAGCACTGCGTACGGCTGTGAGCCACCCTGGCCATCGCCGCTGCCCGTTTGGTTGTTGTTGGTAAACGTAGCCGCCACGCCCGCCTTGATGCGGTTGGTGAGCACCACGTCGTCATTTACCCGAACCACGAACTTCCGAAAGCCCGAATTCTGGATGATACCATTCTGCTGAAAGTAGCTACCGCTCACTAGGTAGCGGTTTTGCTCGGTGCCGCCCGAGGCAGACAAACTGTAGTTGGTAATCAGGCCTTTCTGCGTCACCAGCTTCTGGTAGTCAATGCCTTCGGCGTTAGTCGCAATGGCGTTTTGCAGCTGGGGGCCATAGTCAGGCAGCGGCTTCCCGGCGTTGGTGAAGGCCTCCGTTACGAGCGTCGCGTATTGGGCGGCGTTGGTGAGAGGCAGCGTGCGCCGGATTTGCTGAAAGCCAGTGTAGCCAGACACATTGAACTGGGTAGCGCCCGCCTTGCCGTGCTTGGTGGTGATGAGTACTACGCCGTTGGCGCCGCGCGAGCCATAGATGGCCGTCGCCGAGGCATCCTTCAGAATCTCCGTCGATTCGATGTCGGCGGGCAGCAGGAAGCCGATGTCGCTGGTTTGGATACCATCCACCACGTACAGCGGGTCGCTGTTGTTGATGGTGCCTACCCCCCGCACCCGGATGCGGGTACCCGAGCCAGGCTGGCCACTGTTAGAAGTTACTTCGACGCCCGACACGCGGCCCTGTAGGGCCTGCACGGGGTCAGAAGTCGCTACCTGCGTCAGCTGGGCGCTGTTTACTGAAGCCACGGCGCCGGTGAGGTCGCTCTTGCGGGCCGTACCGTAGCCGATTACAACTACGTCGTTCAGGCTCTGGGCGCTTTCGGCCAGCGTCACGGTCAGGTTGGTGGCCGCACCAGTTACGGGCAGTTCTTGCCGCGTGTAGCCCACAAAGCTGAACACTAGCACGCTGTTCTCAGGAGCGTCGATGGTAAAGCTACCGTCGGCGCCAGTGCTCGTGCCCGTGGTAGTGCCTTTCACCAGCACCGTTACGCCGGGCAGTCCGCCGCCTTTAGCGTCTACCACCTTACCCCGGATGGGCACGGCCAGGGTAGCGCTACCCCCCTCGGCGCCCGAAACAGACTTGGACGGTAGCCGCAGCACCACGCGGTCGTGGTTTATTTCATACTCGATTTTGGAGGGCGCGAAAATCTCGTCCAGCACGGTGGCCAACGGCTGGTTTTGGGCACGCACCGTCACCTTGCGGTCGGCGCCTACGAGCTGCTGGCTGTATACGAAGCGGACGTTGGCTTGCTTCGCCAGTTGGCTTAGCGTAGCCTTAATCGTTTGGCCTTCAACGGCCACGGTTACGGTGCGCTCCAGCACCGTTTGGGTGGCGCGCCCATGTGCCAGCGCGGGGCTAGTTTGGAGGCAGACCACCACGGCCGGCAGCAGCAAGCTTCGCAGCAACGGCCGCAAGGGTGGGGAAAACTGTAGTTGGTTATGCATAAAGGGGTGGGAAATAGGAAAAGGAGTGACGGGGCAGCGCTCTCCCGAACGCTGTTAGTAAAAAGTTAAGACCTGAAGAAATCCTCGTGTATCGGCGAAGGGTAGCCACTAGCTAGGTCCTTCGGGGTGCCGCTGCAATCGTTGGTAATTTGGGCGAGGCCAGCCACTAGCTGCCTCCCACGGGGCGCCGCTTAACTGTGCGGCGGGGCGGGTTGGGGCTGGCAACCCATACTATGAATCGTAATGTGGGTGTCCCTTAGGGTGTAGTAGGCTCCCAGCGATTTGCAGAGCAGACCCAGTCGTTCAAAAAGTGGCTCATCATAGAAGGTGATGCTAACTGTGCAGCCTGCTAGCTTTTGCTTGTCGTAAGCGATGGGCACGCCGTAGGCCTTTTCCAGGGCTGCGAGCACCTCGGCTACGGGCCGCTCTTCAAACTCGAAGGGCTGGGCCACCAGCACGGCTGGCTTGTCGACCAACTCTTTCTTGAGGTGGTGGCTGGCTACCGAGTATACTACCTGCTGGTTGGGCAGCAATAGCACACCGTCTTTGGGCGGGTGGGTAGGGGTAGCGTCGAGTTGGGCCGCTTGCCGGGGCTGCACGGCCACTTTGCCCTCGCGCACGGCCACCAGGGCCTGCGCACCGCCGGGGTAGGCCTTTACATCGAAGCTGGTACCCAGCACCGTAGTTACTACATGGTTGGTAAATACCAAAAAGGGCCGCGCCGGATTTTTATGCACTTGGAAAAAGGCCTCTCCTTCTAGGTATACTTCGCGCCGAGCGCCGGCCAGGGCGGCGAGGTAGCGCAGGGTGCTTCCTGGCTGTAGCGTCACCTGGCTGTCGTCGGGCAGGCGCAGCACTTGCGGCTGCTGGGTAGTATTGCGGTGGCTCGTCCAGCCGTGGGCTATGGTAGTAGCGAGGGTAGCCGGGGCCGCCTGCCAGTGCCGGGCCAGGGGCAGCAGCCCACCCAGCCCCAGGGCCAGCAGCCCGAGGCCGGCCGCCCAGCGCATCGGAGGTAGCTGCCACAGAGCGGAAACATTGCGTCGGCCACGGGGGGCGGGCTCGGCAGCAGCCGGAGGTAGCCGCAGCCGCTGCCAGATGGCCGCCTCTACTGCCTGCTGGTGCTGGTGGGGCAAGAGCCGCGCAGTCGCTTCCTGCGCTTGCAACTGGTCGTACCAGCGTGTCACCCGGGCCTGCTCGGCGGGCGTACAGCGGCCATCGAGGTAGCGCTGCAGCAGCTGGTAGAATTCGGCTTCCGTCACGGGTGGGCAGGAGAGGTTAGGTGGGCTTCTGCCTAACAAGTCAGCCAAGCCGGCCCTACCCCTAATGCAGCAAGCAAGTTTTCATCAAAAATAAATTTTTTTACCCTGTTTACAACTAGTAATCAGTTCCTTATTTTTTAATTAGCCAGACTAAAAATGCCACCACGCAGCTACCACTACTACCAAAAAATCGCGTAGGTAGCTGCGCAGCAGTTTCATCGACTTGGTTAAGTGGTATTCTACCGTCTTCTCGGATAGGTTGACGCGTCCCGAGATTTCGGCCACCGAATATTGCTCTAGGCGGCTCAGCTGAAATATCTCGCGCGACTTGGCGGGCAGCCGGCGCACGCTGGCCAGCAGCGCCGCGCTCAGCTCGCTGTGCGCCAGGGTTTCTTCGGTATTGGTGTGGGCTTCGGAGGCGGCCAAGCGGCAATACGACTCGTAGCCGGTACGCACTTGCTGCGCCTTGACGTGGTTGATGATGCGATAGCGCAGGGCCGAAAACAGGTATTGCTCTAGCTGCTGAATATCGTGGCTGGCACGCCGGCTCCAAAGGTTCTCAAACAAGTCTTGCACCAGCTCTTCGGCGGCTTCCCGGTCTTGTAGCTTGCGGTGGGCTACGGTGAAAAGCCGGTAGCAATAACGGGCATAAATTTCGGCAAAGCTGCCCCCATCGTCGGTGCGCAGGGCGGCCAGCAGGTCGGCCTCCGAATAGGAAGCGTAGCCACCAGGAGAAGAGGATAACACGAAAACGAATCGTAGGAGTGGGAATAAGAGCTAATGTACACGTGAACATCAACTTATTGCCAAATAATTTCTTACCAGTTCCTACCCCCTTGGTTGCGGCCAAAGAGTAGGTGTGGGGCGCGCCGGGCAAGACGCCTGCTACTTCTGCTTTTGCCCTGGAGTAGCTACAGGAGGCAGCCAATGATTTTGAAATACTGCTTCCGTGTAGAATAACCCATCCATGACGAGCGGCAGCTTCATACGCGTTTCCTTATATCCGAAACTTCTGGTAATCAATGGGTCTCGTAGCCATTGAGGAAGCATAGGCTTGCGGAAATCGAGCAGCAGAAAGGGCTGCTTCGTTTGGCCTAATGCGTATTCAATACTGTTCGGCTTGTGTTTTTTCACGTTTAGCACGTGAAAGAACAAGAGCTTCCCAAATTCCCCCCGGTAGCCCGTAAACCCTATGTTGTAGTAGTGGTCACCATAGCGTTGCTTTATATAATCTCCCAACCGAAGGTTCTGGTGGTAAAACGCTTTGTCTATGTTCGCCCCGTTGTAGGTGAGGTGAGAGCCGGCCGCCCACACCACTACTTTTTTACCTCGGTACAACTCCTGCTGCAAATAGCATAAGTTGTTTTCCATTTGTCGGTCTCGCAGCCGCTCATTCACGCTTTGCCCGGCTCGCACTTGCTTGTTCGAAAATTTTCTGGCTATTTCGGCCAGCGAGCTCCGACAGAATTGCTGCCAGAACAGATTCTCTTGTGGCTTGGCGGCTGGCAAAGCCGCCTTTTCTTTTAGCTCGGCCAGGATGCCTTTCAGGGTGGGATTTAATACCAGGGTATCGGCGGCGCTTGGCTTTGTATAATAATCGGAGATGGCAATAACCCGCCCCAACGAAGCGCTGAACGCCTGCCAGTTAGCGGCATCCTGCACCATGGCGGAGTTGAGAGTTCGCAGGTAACTCGTTAAGTCGGGCAGCAGATTTTCGGTGGAGTAGGAGCCGGTAAATTTGCAGTCGATACCAGCCAGTATCAGCGGATTAGCCGTGTTTTTCTGCTTATCAATGTAGGTGAATAGCTCTTCGGTTTCTGCACTAATCCAAAACGGGTAGAGCGATTTTCGGGCGGCATCGATAGTCGCTTTTCCGCTTTGTATTTCCTGCCACGCTTTATAGCAGTCAGTGAACCCGCTCTCAAAGGCGATGACACTGAAGCCCAGCTCCTGGTGCAAAAATTTAACGAGCCTGGTTTTGGCCTTGAACGTGCTGCCATCGTAGTGAATGGGCTCGCCCAAGCCCACAATAGTTACCTCTTGTAAGCTTCGTTTAAGCGGGGCCAGGTCTGTGTAGTCCTCGTTGGTTGGCTCCACATTGCGAACTACCAAGGCATTGGCTTGCAGGTAGGCCACGCGAGCGGCAGTGTCTTGTGCATTTGCCTGATTGGCATAGCACAGCAATAGCAGGAGTAAAAGTTTAATGATTCTCATGCTTTTACAGTAGGGGCGACTAGTGAATTCAGGAAGGTTACGGCCGCTATTGCTAAGCAAGGGGCAGCCACTGCGAGGGATGCGCCAGCGCCACGAGAAGGTTGCAGCCAGCGGCGGCGCCACGCAAAATCTTGAACGAAAGCAGAATAAGGAACTTGCTTTCTGGCTAGACTCCGAAAGCAGTACTGGCTTCGGCTCGGCCGGCGATTTGGCAGGTGGCAAAGGACATGCTTAGGAACGGGGCGAGCACTTTAACTGACTTCGCACCTTACATTTAGCGCTTCGCTCTTTCCTGTCAGCTAAGTTCTTTGCCCGCCCCAAGCGCCCGGCGCCCAGCGCCCTACCCCCCACGCCCAAATCAAACTCTCGGGAGTGGGCCAACTCGCTGCTTTTTGCGGTGGTGGTGGCCTCTTTTGTGCGGTGGTCGGCGGTGGAGGCCTACGTCATTCCATCGGAAAGCATGGAGCAGTCGCTGCTGGTCGGCGACTACTTGTTTGTGAGCAAGTTGCACTACGGGCCCATTACGCCCCAAACGCCGCTGCAAGTGCCGCTTACCCACCAAACGCTGCCCGCCGTGGGTTGGCAGAGCTATTCGGACCTGATTCAGCTGCCGACTTACCGGTTTCCGGGGTTTAGCACGGTGCAGCGCAACGATGTGGTCGTGTTTCATGTGCCGCACGAGCAGCAGCGCCCGGCCGACCTGCGAACGTTCCTCATCAAGCGCTGCATTGCGGTAACGGGCGATACGCTGGAAATCCGGCAGGGGCAGGTATTCCTTAATGGCCGGCCCGGGGCCGTGGCGGGCCAGCCTCAAACCACGTATTTCATGCGCGTTGCCCACCCAAATGACGAGGTGCGCCAGGCGCTGCACGACCAGCAAGTGGTCGATTATACCCAGCCCGATGGGATTCCGGCGGCCGTAGCAGACCCCGAAACGGGCCAAACCGGCTACCTCATTAGCTGCCCTGCCCAGGTAGCGGCCTACTTTAGGCGGCAGCCTTACGTGCAGGCGCTCACGGTGGCGGGCGGCGTGCTGCCCGCCAATACGCTGTTTCCGGATGCTGCTGACTTCCACGTTTCGGACGCCCACAGTGCCGCGCCGCGCGGGTGGCAGCTCGATAGCTACGGCCCGCTGCCGGTGCCCCACAAGGGGCAAACTATTAAGCTGACGGCGGCTAATGCGGCTATTTATTACAAGATAGTGGCGCAATACGAGCATAACCAAGATATTACGTGGCAAAACGGGCTGATTTATCAGCGCGGCCAGCCGCTGACGCAGTACACCATCAAGCAGAATTATTACTTCATGATGGGCGATAACCGGCACAATTCTGAGGACTCCCGGTTCTGGGGCTTTGTGCCAGAAGACCACCTGGTGGGCAAGGCCGTAATGGTGTGGCTATCGCTGGACCCATATGCCGATTTGCTGCACAAGGTGCGCTGGAATCGGCTCTTTCACACCGTTAGCTAAGGACATTAAAGAAAGGTGCCACGGCTAGGCATACCCACCCAACGTGCCTGACTAATCACCTGCTACCGGCGGTAATCCGTAGGCTTGCGGCCAAACTGCTCAGCGTAGCGCGCGCTGAAGGACTTGGGGTTGGCAAAGCCCGCCGCGGTCGCCACCTCGGCTACCGAACTAAAAGCGCCCGCTTCGAGCAACCTATAGCCGGGCATGCCCGGCTATAGGTTGCCTCACTCTAAGTACTCGGTGGACACGCTACCCAGTTCGTTGTAGTAGAAGGAGTACTAAACCCCTTGGCTAGCTCGGCGGCTTACAGCAGGTAGCTGATAGCGCCGTTGTAGTTGCCGATGTTGCTGTAGTAGCCCGTCAGGGCGTGGCAGCAAGCCGCCACGTTTTCGACGGCGCCTTGCTGCTGGTAGTGGGCCAGCTTGCAGGCGTAGTAGGCGCGGCGGGCTGGTGCAGGTCGATAAAAAAGAGCCGCGCCTCTTGCTCGCTAAGCTTGCCCTTGCTGGCGATAAAGCCAGCGTATTGCCTGAGTTGGCGCGCGGTGCCGAGAGCAGTGCCATCAGCGGCCCTACCCCCTCTCGGCCTGGCAATAATTGGCTCAACACCGAGGGCTTCGGCATCGGACATAAAAGGGAAATGTGCCGCTTCATGCAGCCAGCGGGGCAGCACGGTATCTTTGCAGGCCCCTTCCTCAGTGGCTTTTGCATGAATAAACTATTGTTATTATCCTTTGTGGCCTTGCCAGCGCTGGCACAAAAGAAGGCCCCTACCCTGGCCCGCCCCAAGCTGGTGGTAGGCATTGTGGTAGACCAAATGCGCTACGATTACCTCTACCGCTACTGGGATAAGTTCGGCAAGGGCGGCTTTAAGCGGCTGATGGGCGAGGGCTTTAGCTACGAAAGCTGCCACTACAACTACGTGCCCACCTATACTGGACCGGGCCACACCAGCGTCTACACTGGCACTACGCCCTCGACCCATGGCATCGTGGGCAACAACTGGTATGAGCGCGAAACGGGCCGCACCACGTACGTGACCGACGACAAAACCGTGCAGGCCGTGGGCGGCACCGCGGCGGCGGGCCAGATGTCGCCGCGCCACAACCTCACCACTACCATCACCGACGAGCTGCGGCTAGCTACCAATTTCCAGAGCAAAGTCATTGGCGTGTGTATCAAGGACCGCGGCAGCATCCTGCCCGCCGGCCACGCCGCCAACGCTGCGTATTGGTACGATGGCTCGAACGGGGGCTTTATCACGAGTACGTTTTATGCGCAGGCGCTGCCCGACTGGGTAGCCAAGTTCAACGCTGCCGGCCACGCCGCCGAGTACCTCAGCCAGCCCTGGAACACGCTGCTACCCATTGGGCAATATATTGAAAGCACGCCCGACGACGTGTCTTGGGAAGCAGCCTTCCGGGGCGAGACCAAGCCGGTTTTTCCGCATGACCTGCCCGCGTTGAGCGCTACCCCCCCCGCCGCCGTGAAGGCCAACGAAAAGGCCTCGGGCGAGAAGCAGCCCGCCGCGCCTACCCGCAACCTCGACCTCATTCGCTCGACGCCCTTCGGCAACTCGCTCACCACCGACTTTGCCCTCGAAACCCTGCGCCAAGAGCAAATGGGCCATCGCGGCCAAACCGATTTTCTGGCCCTCAGCTTCAGTAGCACCGACTACGTGGGGCACCAGTTTGGCACCGCCGCCATCGAAACCGAGGATACTTACCTACGCCTCGACCGCGACCTGGCCCGCCTGCTCGACGCGATTGACAAGCAAGTAGGCAAGGGCCAGGCGCTGGTATTTTTGACCGCCGACCACGCCGCCGACCAGGCCGCTGGCTTTTTGGAGGCCCACCGCCTGCCGGGCGGCGGCCTGGGCGTGACGCCGCTGCGCGACTCGGTGCAGCGGGCCCTAGTGCGCCTACACGGCCCCGGCCAGTGGATACTGGACTTCGAAAACCAGCAGGTGTACCTCAACCGCGACCTGCTAACGCAGAAGAAGCTGGAGCTGGCCAAGGTGCAGAACGAGGTAGCCGAAATCCTGCGCCAGCAGCCGCATATTGCGCAGGCCATTTCGGCCACCGACTTGCAGCGCAATGCCTGGCCAGTGGGCCTGAGCATGTACCAGGCCAACGGCTTCTATGCCCCGCGCTCGGGCGATGTGCTGTTTGTGATGTCGCCGGGCTGGCTCGAAGCCTACTCCTACCCCGTGGTGAAGGGCACTACGCACGGCGCCTCGTGGGCCTACGACACCCATGTGCCGCTGCTGTGGTGGGGCTGGCACGTGAAGCACGGCGAGTCGGCCGAGGAGGTCAAAATCGTGGATATTGCGCCTACCGTGGCCCGGTACTTGCACATTCAAGAGCCCAGTGGCTGCAGCGGCGTACCCTTGCAAGAGGTGTTGCGCTAGGCAGTTCGGCGATTAGCAGTTTTTTTACGTAATTATCTTCTTTCCCTTACCCTTCACCCCCAACCAAGTGGCCCAATTTAACCCCTGGCACGACGTCTCGCGCGGCGACAATCTCCCCACCACCGTTACCGGCGTCATCGAAATTCCTAAAGGCAGCAAAGGCAAGTATGAGCTAGACAAAGAAAGTGGCATGCTCATGCTCGACCGGGTGCTGTTTTCGGCCGTGCACTACCCCGCTGCCTACGGCTTCATTCCGCAAACGTACTGCGACGACCACGACCCGCTCGACATCTTGGTGCTGTGCTCGGTTGATATTCCGCACATGTGCCTAGTTGAGGCAAAGGTTATCGGCGTGATGCAGATGCTGGACCAAGACGAGGAGGATGATAAAATCATCGCGGTGGCTGCCCACGACGTGAGTGTGAACCACTACAACGAACTGTCGGACCTACCCCCCTACATGATGCTGGAAATGCAGCGCTTCTTCGAGGACTACAAAGCCTTGGAAAAGAAGCACGTAGAGGTAAAGCAATTCTTGGGCCGCGAAGATGCCTACCGCATCATCAACGACAGCATCAAGCTTTACGAAGAAACCTACGGCGACCGCGCCAAGCATTCAGCCTCTGGTAGCCAGCCCGGCTAGCCCGGCAAAACTGGCCCACCCCCCTCCCAAAACGTCATGCCGAGCAGCGCGCGGCATCTCTACTGCCCCGTTGATTAGGAACGGTAGAGATGTTTCGCTTTGCTCGGCATGACGTTCTTTTGGGTCATTACTTTCCCTTTTCCCTGCCAAATGCCCGCTGCTCGCCGCGCCCTACCCCTGCGCCTGCTCGATGCGCTACTATACAGCAGCATGTGGCTGGCCGCGGCCGCCGCGGCCCACACGGCGGCCACCCTACGCCAGTGGCCGGGCCTGGGTGGCGTGGCCGGCCTGCACGTGGTGTTGCTCGTGTTTGCAGCCACCCTGCTCACCTATAATCTCGACGCGGCGCTACCCTTCAAGCATGGGCAGCCGCCGGGCGCCTCGGGGCGCAAGGCTTGGCAGCAGCGCCACCGGCCGGCGATGCTGGCACTGGCCGGCGCGGCGGCGCTGGGGGGTGCCTACCTGCTGCTGGCCGATGGCTGGGTGCATTTTCTCCCCATTTTGCTGCCGCTGGCGGCGCTGGCCATCGGCTATTCGTGGCCGCTGCTGCCGTGGCGGGGCCGCTGGCGCGCCATCCGGGAGGTGCCGCTGCTGAAGGTATTCCTAATTGCGGGCGTGTGGGCCGCCGTGACGGGCGGCCTGCCTGCCCTGGCCCTGCACCAGCCGCTGGCCACAGTGCAAGGGCTGCTGGCCCAGCGCTTTTGCCTAGTGGTGGCCCTGGCCATTGTGTTTGACATCCGCGACTACGGGCGCGACGGGCAGGCGGGCCTGCGCACGTTTCCTACGCAGCTGGGGGTAGGCGGGGCTAAGGCGGTAGCGCTGGGCTTCTTGGCCGGTGCGGTGGCGCTGGGCCTGGGCCGCGGGGCCAGCCCGCTGGCCGTGCTGCTACCCAGCGGGCTGGCGGCGGCCGTTATTTTGGCAGCGCAGGAAACGCGAGGCGACTATTTTTTTGCGCTGCTCACCGATGGCGTGCTGCTGGTGCAGGCGGCCGCCTACTTCGTGTTGTAACGCTGAAGGCGTTTTAGTTGCCTATCCCTCACACAGCAGTGGCTGTAGGGCAGGACGCCGAATTTATTCGGGCACGATTATGCAGTAGTTCGAGAAAAGCGTTTGAAAAACGCGGCTGTTTCGGCTGTTAGCCAAGTAGCTGCGTAATCTTAGGCCCGCCTCCTTCTCTTTGCCTTTTCCATGAGCCCAGACTTGTTAGCGCTTGCGCAAAATTATTTCCTTGGTGATACCGTGCGGCAAATCAGCACAACGTTTGGCGAAAGCGAGCGCCACGTTGAGGTGGCGCTGCGCAACGCCCTCCCTCTGGCGCTAGGAGCGCTGCTAGTGCGCGCGCAGCAGCCCGGTGGGGCCACCGACCTGTTTGGCCGGGTGTATCGGATGCACCGCCGCGACCCGCTGGGCAAGTTTGGGGCGCTGCTCGGCACCCTGAGCGACCCGGCCGCGCCTACCCCTGCCACCAGCCTGGATGGCAGTTTGCCGGGTCCCGGCCCTGGCCTGCTGCGCACGGTACTGGGCTCCAGCTACGCGCAAGCAGTAGAAGGCATCAGCCGGCAAGCTGGTGTGCATCCTGATACCATGCCCAAGCTTTTGAGCCTGGCCGGGGCCGTGGGGTTGGGGCTGCTGGGCCGCTACGCGGCGCAGCACACGCTGGATGCGCGCGGCCTGACGGGCTACCTGGGGGGCCAGGCCGCGCCCATCGGAGCCGCGCTGGCGGGCCTACCCAGCAGTTGGCGTAGCGCTTTGGCAACGCTGGTGGCTATCCCGGCGCCGACTGCCTACCCCCCCGCACAGCCGCAAGAATCTACTGCGCCGCCAGTTCCGGCCCCGGCGCCCCAGACGGTGCCAGCACCTCAACCCGCGCCGGCTACCGAGCCAGTACCAACGCCTCAGCCCAGCCCAGAACCGATACTTGCGCCCAAGCCTCTATCAGCCCCAGAGCCTGAGCCCACGCCCACTCCAAAGCCGCCGGCCGCGCCCCAACCTAGGCTGGCACCCGAGCCAGTAGTTCAACCCCGGCCAGCCCCGGTGCCGGAGCCAACATCGCTGCCCAGCAGTGTAGCTCCTAAACGCCGCTTGCCTTGGGTATTGGTGTTGCTCCTCGTGGCAGTGCTGGGCCTGGCGGCGGCGCAGGTTTATTTCTTGCGAAGTGCCCGCCCCAAACCAACAGCCGCGCCGCCTACCGGGAGCGACACAGTGGCGACGGCCAGCCGCAAGGTGCCCACGGTGCCCGACCAGCCAGTGGTGGTCAGCCGCCCGCCGGCGTACCTGGCGGGCCGCGCGGCCCTGCCGCTAGTGGGCGGCCGAGTGCTGCGGGTGAGCAATAACTCGGCGGAAGCGCGGCTCTATCGGTTTCTCAAAGCCCCGGCCCAGACGGTGAGCCTCGATAAAACGCAGGGCTGGTTAATCCTTGACCAAGTGTATTTCTTGCCGGGCAAAGCCATCCTCACGCGCGAGTCGCTGGTGCAGCTGCGGCAGCTGGCGGCCATTCTCAAAACGTTTCCGCGGGCCACTATTAAGCTCGGGGGCTACGCTGCCGACCAGGCCAGTGCTGATAAAAACCTGCTGCTCAGCGCCGACTGTGCCAACATGGCCCGCCGTGTGGTTATTGCTGGGGGCGTGGCACCCGGCCGCGTGGCTGCCGAAGGTTATGGCCAGGCCAAAACCCGCACCCCGGATGCCCGCTCCCGAACGCACCGCGTGTATGTGCGGGTTACCAAAAAATAGGGCGTGGGCCAGGGTTTGTATCAGAACAGCGGCGGGCACCTGCAACCAGTAAGCCAACATCTTCATCTATCTAGCTGACTATTTCCTGTCCTTAATTTAATAAATGAAGCAGCTTATTTTTCTTACCTGGGCCGGCTTGGCCCTGCCCGCGCTCAGCTATGCACAGAGTACACACCCGGTGCATTTTGGCCTTAAAGCGGGGGCTACCCTTTCTACCATCGTGGGGCCCGGCACCAATGATTACCCCGTTTCGCCCTTGGTGGGGGGGGTAGGCGGCGTGTTTGCCACGGTGCCGCTGGGGGCTTCGGGGCAGTGGTTTTTGCAGCCCGAGCTGCTCTACAGCCAGCAGGGCTACCGGCTGGCCAACGCTCCTACCGACTACGAAGCCAAATTTCGCTCCGATTTTATCAAGCTGCCACTGCTGCTGAGCTTCACGCACGGCGGCTTTTTTGCCGCTGTGGGGCCGCAGGTAGGCTATTTGGTGCATATGCGCAATGTGTATCGCTTTCACGAGTATTCCCCTACCACCGGGTTCTCACCCGATATCACGGAGCGTGTCAATACTGACCTGCGCTACTCTCAGCGCTGGGAGTTTTCGGCGGTGGCGGCCGTGGGCTACCGCTGGCAGTGCGGCGCCGGCCTCGAGCTGCGCTACAGCGACACCTTCGCGAGTCAGCGGCGCAATGGCTTAATCAGCTACTCCAACTACCCCGACGCCCACAGCCTGAGTGGGCAAGTACAGGCTAGCTACGTGCTTCCCTGGCATTAAGCGCTGGCAAATACAAGCTATTCCACCGCCATTTACTCGGCGTAGCAAAAAGGCGTTGCCCCATACGGTCAACGCCTTTTTGCTCTTATAATTAGCAGTTTAACGATGATTTTCTATTGCGTTAGGGCCTGTAGCGCGGGGCCCATGTGCTGCACTAGGTCGCCGGCTACCAGCCCGGCCTCGCCGGTTTCGGCGGCGGCTAGGTCGCCAGCGTAGCCGTGGGCCAGCACGGCCAGGCGTGCGGCGCGCAGGGGGTCAAGGCGCTGGTCGGCGCGTAGGGCCAGCACCAGGCCTGTGAGCACGTCGCCGCTGCCGCCGGTGCCCATGCCGGGGTTGCCGGTGGTGTTGAAATACACTTGGCCATCGGGCGCAGCCACAGCGGTGTAAGCCCCTTTTAGGATGACGATGCACCGGTGCCGCTGGGCAAAGTCGCGCAGCAAGTCGAGGCGGTGGTAGTCGTCCTTGGTTTTTTCGGTGAGGCGCGCAAACTCGCCGAGGTGGGGCGTGAGCACCGTGTTTTCGGGCAGCAGGTCGAGCAGTTCGCGGTGCTCACCCAGCAGGTTGAGCGCGTCGGCATCGAGCACGAGCGGCACCTGGGCTTCGCGTAGCAGCTTTTCTAGCACGGCGCGGCTAGCGGGGGCCTGCCCCAAGCCGGGGCCGATACCAATGGCCTGGTAATCCTTCAGCTCGGGCAGCTCGCTGATAACATCGGCGTCGGGGTCGGGCAGGCACATGGCCTCGGGCCGGGTGGCCTGCAAGATGTCGTAGCCGCAGCCCGGTACCCGCACCGTGAGCAGCCCTACCCCCCCCCGCAGGCACGAACCCGCCGCCAGCACCGCCGCGCCCACCTTGCCCCGGCTGCCAGCCAGCAGCAGTGCGTGCCCAAAGGTGTTCTTATAAGCAAACTTGCCGCGCCGGGGCAGCGTGACGTCGGGCACGGGGGCAGCCAGCGCGGCCTCGAAGCCGCCTACCCCCGGCAGCCGGGTCAGGTGCCAGGGCGTGGGCGCTTGGGCAATAAAATCGGGGCTCAGGCCAATGTTCACCACGTGCCACTCGCCCACGTACTCGGCGTTTTGTGGCAGCAAAAATGCCAGCTTGGGCAGCCCAAAGCTGATGGTGTGGGTGGCCCGCACCACGGGCGCGGCGGGGTCGGGCTGGGACGCATCGGCTAGCAGGCCGCTGGGCAAGTCTACGGCCAGCACGCGGGCCTGGCTGGCATTGAGGTGCTGCACCACAGCGGCTGCCACGCCCGTGAGCGGCCGGCTGAGGCCGGTGCCAAACAGGGCATCAACGACCAGCGTGCCGGGCGGCAGGGGGGGTAGAACATCGGCCGCCAGCTCGGTGATGGGAATTACTTTGGGCAGCACGTGGTGGTTGTACTCGTAATCGTCGGAGTACTTGGGGGCGGGCAGCAAACCCAGGCGCACGGCGTAGCCGGCCCCGTAGAGCAGGCGGGCCAGGGCCAAGCCATCGCCACCGTTGTTGCCGGGGCCACACAGCAGCCAGATTTCGCCGGCCGTGGCAGGCGTGTAGTGCTGGTAGAGCCAAGTGGCCAGGGCCGTGGCGGCGCGCTCCATCAGGGCCGTGGGGGTGGTGCGCTGCTCGGCAATGGTGGCGCGGTCAAGCTCCCGGATTTGGGCGGCGGAAAGGAGTTTCATAAGGTGCTTTTTACGCAGGAAGCAGTTCACGGGCTACTTTCGGCCATGCAAAGAACCACCCGCTTTTTCATTGTGCCTGGCCTAGGCAGCTCGGGTCCCGCGCACTGGCAGACCTATTTTGAGCGTCAAAACCCTGATTTCACTCGCATTCAGCAACGCGAGTGGGATGCTCCCGACCGCACCGAATGGGTCGAAACGCTAGAGCAGGCTCTAGCTGGCCAAGACCTTAGCCAGGTGGTGCTCATCGCGCACAGCCTGCTGCGTAACGGTGGCGCACTGGGCCGCCACCTACGGCCACCGCATCAAGGGCGCGTTGCTGGTGGCCCCTAGCGACGTAGAAACGGCGCAGTATGCCACCTTCCCCACCACTGGCTTTGGGCCGATGCCATTGCAGCAGCTGTCGTTCCCGACTAAAGTGGTGACGAGCACTACCGACGCATGGGTGACCCTGGCCCGCGCCCAGCAGTTTGCCAAAGCCTGGGGTAGCGAGCTAATAGTACTCGGCGACGCTGGCCACATCAACGCCGCCAGCGGCCACGGCGACTGGCCCGCGGGCTTAGCATTGCTGCAAGAGTGGGCCTAGCCAGTTGCCGTGAACTCTGCACGGCGTACTGCGTTTTACTTATACCAAATCTCAACAATTGATTTTATGCAAACCTGGAACGACGTTATCCGCCTGGCCAACCACGGCGCCCCTACCCCCCCCCGCCGCGTCGAGAAAACCGCTGCCGAGTGGAAAGCCCAGCTCACCCCCGAGCAGTACCACGTGACGCGTGAGCACGGCACCGAGCGTGCCTTCACCGGCGAATATTGCGAGGCCCACGAGGCTGGCCTCTACGCTTGTGTGTGCTGCGGCACCCCGCTCTACGACTCGCGCACCAAGTTTGAGAGCGGCACCGGCTGGCCCAGCTTCACGCAGCCCGTGGAAGAAGACGCCATCAAGTATAAGAAAGACAGCAGCTACGGCATGGTGCGGGTAGAAGTACTTTGCAACGTGTGCGACGCCCACCAGGGCCACGTTTTCCCCGATGGGCCGGCGCCCAGCGGCTTGCGCCTGTGCATCAACTCGGCTAGCGTGAAGCTGGTGACGACCAAGGAGCCGGCCGCGTAAATATATTCAAATAGCGTTGTAGCTTAGGCGCAGATTGGCCCCACTGGCCAGTCTGCGCCTTTTTTATGCCTGGCATGACTCATGAGGCCTTCGCGGCTAAGCTTACCGACCTGCTGCCTAAGGCACAGGCTAACCCTACCGCTTACCGACGCCGCGTGCAGGGTTGGGTACTACTTGGCTACGGGTTTATTGCCTTGCTGTTGCTAGGGTCAATTGGCCTGCTAGGCGGCCTTCTGTGGGCTATGATAGCCGCAGGCGTAGCAGGCATTATTTTCAAGCTGCTAATACCGGTCGTCTACTTTGTGTGGACGCTGCTGCGCTCGCTCTGGGTAAAATTTGACCCGCCCGCCGGCCGCAAGTTGAGCCGCGCAGAGGCTGGCCCGCTGCATGACCTGCTACGCGAGCAAACCCGCGCCCTCGGAGCTCCGGCCGTGCACCGCGTCATCCTCACCACCGATTATAACGCCGCCGCTATGCAGCTGCCGCGCCTGGGCCTGCTAGGCTGGCCGCGCAACTACGTGCTAGTGGGTTTGCCCCTGCTCCAAACGCTAACGCCGGAGCAAGCCGCCGCTGTAATGGCCCATGAGCTAGGGCACCTGCGCGGAGGCCACGGACGCTTTGCAGCGCTCACGTACCGCGTCAATCAATCGTGGGCGCAGCTGGTGACTAACCTGGAACGGTCGGGGCGCCGCAGCATTGTGCGGGGTTTTACCGAGTGGTACGTACCGCGTTTCAATGCCTGGTCGCACCCGCTGCGACGCACCGCCGAGTTTGAGGCTGATGCGGCGGCGGCGCGCATCACAAGTGCCGCCGCACTGGCCGAGGCGCTGTGTGCAATTGAAGTACGCGAGCCGGCGCTCGACCGACTCTACTGGAACCCTCTGAATAAGTCGCTGGCCCACGAGCCCTTGCCGCCCACCGACCCCATCAGTCGGCTACTAGCGGTGGCCCGCACGGCTAGCCTGCCCACCGACGAAGAGCATACGCTGTTGCGCCGCGCTACAGAGGCCGACCCTGACCCGTTCGACACGCACCCTACGCTGGGCGAGCGGCTAGCCGCGCTAGGCCAAGCAGTAGCCGCGCCCGCTCCACCCGCCACCACTGCTGCCGAGGCCTGGCTGGGCGCTAGCCTTCCCGCTCTGGCCCAAGCGCTAGATAACAGCTGGTGCAGCGAACGCACCAGTATCTGGCGCGAGCGCCATGCCGTGCTGCGCGACCAACTTGGTACTCTAGCTAATCTCAACGACCAGCTAGCCAACGGAATAATTTTAACAGAAGCTGATGCCTGGACGCACGCCGACTTCACCGAAGACCATGTGGGCGAGAACGAGTCGCTGCCCCTGTATCGGGCACTGTTCGACTCGCCTAAGTATGGTGCCCCGGCCCGCTTCGCGGTCGGCCGCATTCTAGCTAGCCAAGACGACCCAGCTGCCCTACCCCTACTGGAAGAAGCCATGCACAGCAACCCCGATTTTGTGGGGCCGGGGCTAGCCATCCAACAGGGCTACCACCAGCGCATAGGTGACCGCGACACTGCCCGTCGGCTAGCCACTCAACAGTACCACCACGCCGACCTCACCGACTCTATAGACGCTGAGCGCCAAGGCTGCACCCAGCAAGATATCTTGCTGGCGCACGGCCTGACCGACGCTGAACTAGCCCCCCTCATCGCTGTGCTGGCTGACCCTGCTAACCGCGTGGGTCGGGCGTGGCTCATGCGCAAGCAACTCAAGTACCTAGCCATCGAAAAACCTTATTTCATTTTGGTACTGCGTGCTGATAAAGGGAAGGGCCTCAATACTGATGAGGAAGTTGCCAACTGGGCTAGTCAATTGACCCCCAAGATTGTGCTGCCCAGCTCGGGCCTGGTAGTACCCATCATCAACGAGTTTATGTGGATAGGCAGAAAGGCGTTAAACCTACCGGGGAGCGAGATTTACCACCTTCAGCTAAGCTAATTTTGCGGCCCGCCTGTTGTGATCTTTAGGCGACCTCCACTTCTAATTCCCACCCACCATGTCGTTGCTTTTCACCGATTTCGCGTCTTGGCAGGCGCACTGCGCTGCCACTGGCGAGCCCCTCTACCAGCCGGTGCTGGCTTACGAGATTGAGCAAAAAGGCGCGACGGAGGCGGCCATCTGGCCTACGCTGCAGCGAGCCTACGACGTGATGCGCGACGCCGTGCACGAGGGCCAGACCGGCAACATGACATCGCGCTCGGGCATGATTGACAACGGCGCCAAGAAGATAGCCGCCTCGCCCGTCACAGTGCTCTCGCCCGAATTCAAGCAGCTGGTAATAAGCGCCTTGGGAGCCAAGGAAGTGAACTCGTGCATGGGGCGCGTGGTGGCCGCACCCACAGCCGGGGCATCGGGCATTTTGCCGGGCGTGCTCACCACCATTCAGCGCATTCACGGGCTCGACGACCGCAAAATACTGGAGGGCCTGCTGGTGGCAGCCGGCGTGGCGCTCATCATCGAGCAAAATGCCTCGCTGGCTGGCGCCGTAGGCGGCTGTCAGGCCGAAACCGGCTCGGCGACCGCTATGGGTGCGGGCGCCATCGTGTATTGCCTGGGCGGTTCGGTAAGCGAAACCTTTGCGGCCGTGGCCATTACCATTCAGTGCATGCTGGGGCTGGTGTGCGACCCCGTGGCGGGCCTTGTGGAGGTGCCGTGCGTGGTGCGCAACGCCTCGGCAGCGGCCATCGCGTTCTCATCGGCCCAAATTGCCATCGCGGGCGTCGACCCGGTTATTCCCGTCGACCAATGCGTGGCGGCCCTCGGCGAGGTGGGCCAAAGCATGGAAACCCGCTACAAGGAAACAGCCCTTGGCGGCTTGGCCAACACCAAGCGGGGTAGGGAAATCGAACAGATGGTTTTGGTGCAGGACGTTAACATCCTGCCCGACGAATAGCGCGTTACTAGTAGCGGGGCGGCTACTCCATCGTGGGCGGCGTCATCAACAGGGCGCCCAAAAACTTGAGGGCGGGCTCGTAGCGCACCCGGCGCTCGGTGTAGTGCCGCCAGGCGGTTTCTTCGTCGGCGCGCAGGGGTAGGCCTGCTTCCTGAAACGACTGCCAGGCGTCGGCAAACTCCTTGCGGCCCGGCATGGTGGCCGTCAGCTCCTCCGGGGTGCGCAGCTCAGTTGGGTCGGCTTTCGATTTGCGCTCAAAGAAGCGGTGCACACGGTTGAGCGCCAGCACACCAGCTGCAAAAGTCAGCTCGACCTGCCGCGAGCGCGGTACATCGAGGGCCGAAAACAACAGGTTGGCCGCGTCCAGAATGAGCCCCGCCGTGAGTACCCACGAGCGCCCACCCTGGGGCGATCGGAAGAAGGCCAGCACTGGCAGCGACGTATGGCTTTCGTCGATTTCAACCAGCCACTTTTCCCACTCCAGCCACTGCGTATCGTCGTTGAGAAAATCTCGGTCGTGGCCTAGCCAGCACACGAGCCCTGCTGCCGAAGCGGGCAGCCCCGCCCGTAGCTCTACCTGCGCCACCACCACTTCGCGCCGCGAGAACGCCTGGTAAATAGTAGGCAAATACGAGAGTAGCAGCGTGAGCAGCAGCAGCCCGAGCGTAGCTTCGGAGTAGCTGAATATATTGACTACCAAGCCGTTTTGCTTGGTGGTACCCAGCGTCAGGAGCGAGCTGCCGCTCAGCTCATAGCTTTTGGTAAAATCATCGACGCCCAGCGCCATATAGATGCCGGTGTAGCCCAGGCCTACCAGCGCCAGCCAGCCAATGGGCAGCGCCACCAGCCCTACCGGCGCGTAGTGCGCCAAGATGCGGTCGCGCCGGGCGTAGTTGTTAGCGCGCCGCGCCGCAAAGTCAAAAATGGCTCGTATTCCGCTGAATACAAATCCATTGAGCCGCACCGACTCATTGCGCGGCAACACAAACGAGCGGATGGCAGCCGACACCGTGGTGATGACCAGGCAGCCGCCGGCTAGCCCACCCAGCAGGCGCAATCCAGATTCAACAGTAGATGACATGGCGCGTTGTACGGGCCGGGCGGGCCTAGCGGCGGCTACCCACCCGCGAATAGCCCTATTCCCTACCCTGCCACAACTGCCGAAACGACTTGTCAGCTACTTTCAAACTCTCGCGGCGCTTGCGCCAGCCGGCCTGGTCGAGCAGGTAGCCGAGGCTGAAGTCTTTGAGGCGGCCAGGCAGTATATCGAGGGCCCAACGGTGGCGCATGCTCCAGCGCCAGAGGCCGATGGCGATCTTCTCAACCGGAGCATTGTGGCCTTCGCTCACACTTTCCTGGCGGTTGAGCAGCAAGAGGTTGTGCAAGTTGATGCGCACCGGGCACACGCTGGTGCACGCGCCGCACAGGCTACTGGCAAAGCTCAGGTGCTGGTGCTCCTTTAGGCCGCTCAGGTGTGGGCTGATAACCGAGCCGATGGGGCCTGAATAGGTGGTTTCGTAAGTGTGGCCGCCGATGTTTTTGTACACCGGGCACACGTTGAGGCAGGCTCCGCACCGAATGCAGCGCAGCGCCTCGCGGCGGTCGGGCCGGGCCAGCAAGTTGGTGCGGCCATTATCGAGCAAAATGACGACCATCTCCTCGGGGCCGTCGGGCTCGCCGGGCTGGCGCGGGCCAAAGTACACGGTATTGTACACCGTGACTTGCTGGCCGGTGCCGCTCGTGCTGAGCAGCGGCCAAAACAAGTCGAGGTCGGTGAGTTGCGGAATGATTTTCTCGATGCCCACCACCGCAATGTGCAGGCCCGGAAATGTAGCCGAGAGCCGGGCGTTGCCTTCGTTCTCAGTCACGGCTACCCCCCTTCCTTGGCCACTAAAAAATTGCCGCCTGTGATGCCGACTTCAGCCGCGGTGTACTTGTCGCGCAGCAGGTGGCGCGCCGTGAGCACAAGCTGCTGGGCATCGTCGGTGTGCTCGATGCCGAGGTGCTTGACAAAAATATTGGCGATGTCGGCCTTGCTCAGGTGCATGGCGGGCGTCACGATGTGGTAGGGCCGCTCGCCGTTGAGCTGCACGATGTACTCGCCCAGGTCTGTCTCGACCGACTCGATGCCTCTACCCTTCAAATACTGGTTGACGTGGATTTCCTCCGTCGTCATGCTCTTGGCTTTCACCACCGTGCGGGCGCCGCGGGCCGCGGTGAGGCGCCCGATTTCGGCCAAGGCTTCCTGCGCATCGTTGGCCCACACCACCCTACCCCCCCTGGCAGTAAAAGCGGCCTCAAACTCGAGCAAATACGCATCGAGCCGCTCCAGCACCTGTGCCTTGAGGAAGGCAGCGCGGGCGCGGGCCAGCTCGTGGTCTTGGTAGTGCTGCAGGCCCGCCGTCACAGCCGCGTCGTACTTGCCGATGTTGAAGCGGATTTTACGGCGGTGCTCGAGGTCGAAGGCTTTGGCGTCCGCGTCGGTTTGGAAATTTTGGGCTTTCGTCATGTCGCGCAGGGTTTCGGGAAGTCAAAAACGCAGGGTTTCAAAGTGTTCGTTTGCATGGCATCGCATTGCATTTTAACACCTCGAAACCCTGCGCGAAAAGTAACTACGGCTTATTCGAGTCTACTACCGGGCGGGCGTCACGGTTGGCCAAGTTCCAGGCTAGGAAGAACACGAGCCGCGCCCGCGCTTCCAGCTTGGCGAACTCGATTTTTGAAATTTCGTCGCTGGCCTCGTGATAGTCGGCGTGCACGCCGTTGAAGAAAAACGCGACCGGCACGCCTTTCTTAGCGAAGTTGTAGTGGTCGGAGCGGTAGTAAATCCGGTTGGGGTCGGCGGGGTCGTTGAAGCGGAAATCGAGGTCCACGTTGCCGTGCTGGCGGTTGGTTTCCTGCAGCGCCGCGTGCAGCTGCGACGATAATTTGTCGGAGCCAATCACGTACACGTAGTTCGGCTTGCCCTCGTGGGCTGCGTCGGTGCGGCCAATCATGTCGATGTTGAGGTCCGTAACGGTATTGGCCAGCGGAAACACCGGGTGGTCGGTGTAGTACTCGGAGCCAAGCAGGCCTTTCTCTTCGCCCGTATTGGCTAAGAATAAGATGCTGCGGCGCGGCGCGTGCCCACCGCGCGATGCCTTGGCAAAGGCCTGCGCAATGCTGAGCATGCCCACTGTGCCCGAGCCGTCGTCATCGGCCCCGTTGTACACCTCGCCGCCAATGATGCCCAAGTGGTCGTAGTGCGCCGACACCACCAAGATTTCCTCCTTCAAATCGGTACCTGGCAAGAAACCCAGCACGTTTTCGGTGGTCACGGTGCTGCGCTCCTGCGGGGCGCTGAGGCTGAAGCGCACCGGCTTAAACTTGCTAGCCACCGGCTTCTGGGCCGCCGCGGTGGCCGTGGCGTATTGCTGCAGCGCGGTGGCGCTAGTGCCCAACAGCTTCAGGCCCAGGGCCGGCGACACGAAGAAAGCTGGCGCCCTACCCCCCGCCTGGTCGGCAAAGGCAATGGTGGGCTGCATGACGCGCGGGGCTAGCCGAGTGGTCATTTTCTCAAACTTATCGGCTGGCTCCTGGCTGATGAAGAAGATGCTGCGGGCACCTTTTTGCGCGGCCAGGGCGGCTTTGGCCCGGAAATCGACGCTCCACTTGATGGGGCTGCCGTCGGGGCTGAGCACCGATTTGCCTTCGGCCGTGCGTGGCTCGCCCACCAGCACAATAATATCCTGGCCCTTCACATCGCGGCCGGCGTAGTCCGAATACGCGCCCTGCTCGATGCCGTAGCCCAGGAATACCGGCTGCACCGCGGCGGTTTGCGCAAAAGGCGAGCGCCCGAAGGCGTAGAAATCTTTGAGCCACTCGTAGGCCTTGCCGCCCACCGTAAGCGTGCCGCCCGGCTGCCAAGCGCTGCGCTCCAGCCCGAAGGTTTGCAGGTAGGGGTTGGCCGCGTTGGCCGCCACGGGCGCTTGCAGGCTGTCATCTCGGAACTGCTGGCTAATGTAGGCGGCGGCCATTTTCTGGCCCTTGGTGCCGGTTTCGCGGCCCTCGTACTCGTCGGAGGCCAGCACCGAAAGGTCGCGGCGTAGGTGCTCCTGCGTGATGTAGCGGTCGGCGTAGGGCAGGGCGTAGTCGGTGGGCTGGGCGGGCGCCGAGGCGGCCGGGCGGGTAGCCGCTGGGGTGGGCTTGCCGGGCTTAAATTTGGTTTTGACCTTGGTGGGAGCCTGGGCCAGCAGTGAGGTGGGCAGCGCCAGCGCAACCAGGGCGAGGGTGACGTATTTCATAAATTATTCCTTAGTAATCAAGACAGTAGCATAGGCGGCTACCCCCTCTTGGCGGCCCACAAAACCGAGCTTTTCGGTGGTAGTGGCCTTGATGGAAATATCGGCTTCGCCTACCCCCATCACCTCGGCCAACGTGGCACGCATGGCCGGAATGTGCGGGTTCACCTTGGGTTTTTCGAGGCAGATAGTCGAGTCTACGTTGCCGAGCTCGTAGCCCTGCTCGCGCAGCAGGCGCATGGTGTGGGCGAGCAGCTTCTTGCTGTCGATGCCCTTGTACTGCGGGTCGGTGTCGGGGAAGTGGAAGCCGATGTCGCGCAGGTTGGCCGCGCCAAGCAGCGCGTCGCAGATAACGTGGATGAGCACGTCGGCATCGGAGTGGCCGAGCGCGCCGTGGGTGTGCGGCACTTCAATGCCGCCAAGCCAGAAGGGCAAGCCGGGCTGCAATTGGTGAACGTCGTAGCCGAAGCCAACGCGGATTTTCATAAGCGAAGAAAAAAGTAAAAAAACCTGCCCCGCCACGAAAGTAAAACCGCCGGCCGCTCGTCATCCCAAACGCAGCTCAGGCGGAGCAGCTAACAGGCGAAAAGAAACTTTGGAAACTTTGAACTCACCTAAAGTTTCCGACGTATCTTTGCTGTGTTAATTATGGAACCCAAAGACCGCATCCTTACCAACGCCGCCGCGCTGTTTTTGCGCAATGGCATCAAGAGCGTGAGTATGGACGACATTGCCACCGACCTGGGCATGTCGAAGAAGACCCTTTACAAGACCTTCACCAACAAGGATGAGATTGTGCTAGGTGTAATGACTACGCACCTTTGCCAGGCGCAGAGCGAGTGTGCCCGAGTTGCCAGCCATGCCGCCGACGCCGTGCAGGAGATGCTCACCATCTCGGCTTGGGCCGATCAGCAGTTTGCCAACATTCACCCGAGTATTTTTCACGACCTGCGCAAGTATTACCCCACGGCCTGGACGCTGTTTCGGGCGCACAAAAGCGGCTTCATCCTCGAGCAGATAACCCGCAACCTGCGCCGGGGCATTGCCGAGGGGCTGTTTCGCGCCGACCTCGATGTAGAAGTACTGGCCCGCCTTAATCTGGCACAGATTGAGCTGGCTTTTGACCCCGAGCTGTATCCACCCGCCCAGTTTGCACCCATTCGGGTCAACAAGGTTTTCGACGAGCATTTTCTGCTAGGGGTCGCCACGCTCAAGGGGCACCGGCTTTTCAATAAGTACCAACACATTACGGAAGAGGAATAGGCTGGATATCAGCCCTTTCAAACGAGCTTCTTCTTTCACCAACCCATGAAAAACTTTACTCTGGGGGTACTGCTGGCGGCTTCGGCGCTGGCTTGGGGGCCGGTGGCTCCGACCCTGGCGCAAGCCCCGGCGGCACTGCCCGCCCAGCCCACTAGCGGCCCGATGGCGCTGAGCCTCTCGCAAGCCGTGCGCTATGCCGTGGCCAACAAGCCGAGCCTGCTGGCCACCCGCCTGGCCGAGCAAACCGCCGCTGCCAAAGTGGGTGAAATCAAGGCCCAGGGCCTGCCGCAGCTCAATGTGGGAGCCAATGTGGCCGACAACTTCAAGCTGCAAAAGTCGCTGGTCGACTTTTCGAGCTTTGGGGGCGCGCCGCTCAATGGGACGACCCTCACGCCGGCCGACATTGCCCGGGCGCAAGCCGGGCAGAGCGTGACGCTGGCACCAGCCTACGGCGTGGCACCCGCTACGGGCCCTACCCCCCTCGCCTTCGGCCTGCAGTACGCCGGCAACTCGTCCTTGTCGCTCTCGCAGCAGCTCTTCGACGGCTCGTATCTCATTGGCCTAAAGGCTGCTAAGGTGTACACTGACTTAGCTAAAAAGCAAACCCAGCAGGCCGAAATCGACGTAATAGAGCAGGTGAGCAAGGCCTACTACAGCACGCTGGTAGCCCGCTCGCGCCTCACGCTGCTGGCCCGCAACGTGCAGCGCCTCGACACAGTACTGTACCAAACCAACCAGACGTTTAAGGCCGGCTTTGCTGAAAAGCTCGACGTGGACCGCCTGCGCGTGCAGCGCAACAACCTGGTGGTGGAGCAGCAAAAAGCCCAGCGCCTCACCGAACTGAGCGTGGCGTTGCTCAAGTTTCAGATGGGCCTGCCGCAAGCCCAGCCCGTGCAGCTTACCGACTCGCTCGGTGCGGCGGTGGTCGATGCCGGCGCGTTGCGCCAGCGCTTGGGGGTAGCCAATTTCAGCACTGGCGGTGGGGCCGATGGCCTGGGTGGCGTGCCTAGTGCGCCTCCTACCCCTGGCGTGGGCGCCACCGGCGGGGTACCGACCGCTACCATCAACAATGGCCAGCCTGTGCAGGCACAGGCCGCATTCAACTACAACAACCGCGTCGAGTTTTCGACGCTGCAAACCCAGCAGGCGCTGGCGGGCCTCGACCTGCGCAGCCGCACGTCGGGCGCCTACCCCCGTCTTTCATTCACGGCAGCTTACGGTTTCACGGGCTCGGCTCCGGCCGTGAAAGACCTGTTTGCCTTCCGCGGGCCCGACTCGCGCAACTCGGCAGGCTACATCAACCAAAACTGGTTTGGCTTTGGCAACGTGGGCCTGGCGCTGAACATCCCAGTGTTTGACGGCTTCCGGCGCAAGTATCAGGTACAGCAGGCCCGCATTCAACAGCAGGTATTAGAGCGGGGCTTCGAAACGCTACGCCAAAGCATTGACTTGCAAGATGCTCAGAGCCGCACGACCCTCATCAACGCCCTCGACGTGCTCGATAACCAGCGCGCAAACCTCGACCTGGCCGCCGACGTGGCCCGCGTCACGCGCATCAAGTTCAACGCGGGGGTAGGGTCCAATATCGAAGTTATCACGGCCGAAACCTCGCTGCGTGAGTCACAAACCAACTACTACGCCGCCATCTACGATGTGCTAGTGGCCAAAGTAGACCGCGACAAAGCTACCGGCGAGCTGTATTCGCAGGCCAAGTAGGGGGTAGGGCTTGCCCCCGCCTGCCTTGCCGCGCCACTCCTTTCTTTCTCAACTGCTAACCGTTCAACGACGGGCGGGGACAAGCCCCGCACCCTACTTATGCGCCCTACCAATTTCATTTTTTCTGCTACGCTCGCCGTTGCCCTCGCCTCGTGTGGCGGTGCCAAAGACCCCAACGCCGAGCTAGCTAAGCTCAAAGCTGACCAGGCTGCTACTCAGGCCAAGATTGCTGACTTGGAGGCCAAGACCGGCGCCGGCAAAGCCGCTGAGGCCAGCGGCGCCGTGCCGGTATCGGTACTGAAAGTGGCGACCCAAAACTTCGCAGGCTACCTCGATGTGCAGGGCCGGGTCGATTTTGACCAGAACGCGACCGTGGGTGCTCGCTCGGCGGGCACGCTCACCAGCGTGCGGGTGCAGCGCGGCGACCGCGTGCGCAAAGGCCAGGTGCTAGCCACTGTGGATGCCAGCATCTTGGATGCCAACATTGCCGAGCTGCGCACCCGTATGGACCTTGCCAAAATTGTGTATGAGAAGCAGGCAGGCCTGTGGAAGCAGCAGATTGGCACCGAGATCCAATACCTACAAGCCAAGAACACCTACCAAGGCCTGCAGCGCAACCTCGCTACGCTCAACCAGCAGCGGGCCTTGTATAATGTAGTAGCGCCTTACAGCGGCGTGGTCGACAACGTGATTCCGAAGCTGGGCGAAACTGTGGCGCCCGGTGCGCCGGTGGTACAGCTCAACAGCGGCCAGGGTGGCAAAATCTTGGCTGATGTATCGGAAGCCTACGCGGGCAGCATTAAGGCTGGCGACAAGGCCCTGGTAACCCTACCCGACCTCGGCAATGAAGAAATTCCGAGCACGGTGCGCACCGTGAGCCGCACTATCTCGGCCACCAGCCGCACCTTCACGGTGGAGCTGCGCCTACCCGGCAACCAAGCTGGCAAGCTGCGCCCCAACATGGTAGCTACCGTGCGCATCCAGAACTATGGCCAAGCCAACGCCACGGTGCTGCCAGTTGACCTCATTCAGCACGACGAGGAGAACGCCTACGTGCTCGTAGTAAACCGCGAGGGAGGCAAAACCGTGGCGGCCAAGCGCGTGATTAAAACTGGCCAGACCTACAACGGCAAGCAGGAAGTCACGAGCGGCCTCAAAGCCGGCGACGAGGTCATTTCGGGTGGCTACCAAAACCTGAACGAAGGCCAGGCGCTAAAAATCAGCTAAATCTTATCCCGCTCAACTAGCAACCTATTGTTATGCAAGACATTGAGAAGGAATTTGGGCCCACTAGTTGGTCCATCAACAACAAGACGAGTATTTACATCATCACCTTGCTGCTGTCGATAGTAGGCATTTTTGCCTACGTCAAGCTCGGCAAGGAGAAGTTCCCCGACATCGTGATTCCGCGCATTATCGTGGCCACGGTGTACCCGGGCACCTCGCCTACCGACATCGAGAACCTAGTGACGCGCCAGCTTGAAAAGGAAATCAAGAGCGTGAACGGGGTGAAGAAAATCAACTCAACCTCGAACCAGGACTACTGTATTGTCGACGTAGAGTTTAACTCCGGGGTAGACGTGCAGGCCGCCAAGCAGCTCATCAAGGATGCGGTGGACAAGGCCAGCACCGAGCTGCCCAACGACCTACCCACCGCCCCGCTGGTGAAGGAAGTAAACATCTCGGAGCAGCCGATTATGTACGTCAACTTGAGCGGCAACCTACCCGCAGCGCAGCTCAAGAAACTCGCCGACGACTTTCAGGACAAGATTGAGGCGCTACCCGAAATCACCCGCGTCGATATCGTGGGTGCGCTGGAGCAACAGGTAAACGTGGACGTGGACCTGTACAAGTTGCAAGCTTCGCAGCTCAGCTTTACCGACATTGAGAATGCTATTGCCCGCGAAAACATCACGGTATCAGGCGGCTCTATTGACGTGGGTGCCCAGAAGCGGGCCGTGCGCGTGGCCGGCCAGTATGTAAACGCTGCCGACATCGCCGACATTCAAGTGAAGAACCTGCGCGGTGCGCCGGTGCGCCTCGGCGATATTGCTACCGTGGCCGATGGCTTCAAGGACCGCGAAAGCTACGCCCGCCTCGACGGCCAATCGACCGTGACGCTGAACGTGGTGAAGCGCCAAGGCGAAAACCTGCTCGACGCCTCCGATAAGATTCACGACCTCGTGAAAGAATCGCAGGCCAGCATGCCCAAGGGCTTGAAAATCACCATCACGGGCGACTCGTCGAACGAAACCCGCAACACGCTGAACGACCTCATCAACACCATCATCATCGGCTTCCTGCTGGTGACGCTGATTCTGATGTTCTTCATGGGTACTACCAACGCCCTGTTTGTGGGCTTGTCGGTACCACTGAGTATGTTCTTGGCGTTCATTATGCTGCCTATGTTCGGCTTCTCGCTGAATATGATTGTACTTTTTGCCTTCCTGCTCGCCTTGGGTATTGTAGTCGATGACGCTATTGTGGTTATCGCAAACACCCACCGCCTGCTACACGAGCACCCCAACCTGAGCACCGCCAAGGCCGCCAAGTTTGCCGCGGGCGAAGTATTTATCCCGGTTTTGGCCGGTACGCTCACTACGGTGGCGCCGTTTGTGCCGCTCATGTTCTGGCCCGGCATTGTGGGCTCGTTCATGTTCTTCCTGCCGGTTACGCTTATCCTCACGCTGGGCGCTTCGCTGGTGGTGGCCTTCATCATGAACCCGGTGTTTGCCGTGAGCTTCATGAACCGCGACGAGCATCTCGACCACGTGGAGAAGCCTAAAATGACACGCGGCTTCCTTATTGGCATGGGTGGGCTGCTGCTGGTAGCTATTGGTGGGTACGCAGCTGGCTCCAAGTTTTTGGGCAACCTGATGCTTACCGTCATCGTGCTTTGCCTGCTCGATAAGTACGTGTTTGTGTACATGATAGCCGGCTTCCAGCGCAGCATCTTGCCGCGCTTCCAGAACGGCTACGCCCGTCTGGTCGAGCTGGCCGTGGGCGGCACGGTATGGCGGCAGGGCGCTATCATCGCCGGCCTACTGGTGCTAGGTGTGATTAGCATCATGGCTGTGGGCGCCCGCAAGCCCAAGGTGGACTTCTTCCCCAAAGGCGACCCGAAGTTCATCTACACCTACCTGCGTATGCCGGTGGGCACCCGCGTGGAGGTAACGGACTCCATTACCCGCATCCTCGAGCAGCGGGTGTATAAGGTGATTGGCCGCAACAACCCCGACGTAGAATCGGTGATTACCAACGTGGCCATCGGCGCGGGCGACCCCACCGAGGCTACTGCCGCCGGCACATCGCAGTCGCATCTGGGCAAGGTGGGCGTGGCGTTCAAAGAGTTGGCCGAGCAAAAAGGCCAGGCTACGCACATCTACATGGATGGCATTCGCGAAGCCGTGAAAGGTATTCCCGGCGCCGAAATTTCGGTAGACCAAGAGTCTAGCGGTCCGCCGCAGGGCAAGCCAGTTGCCATCGAAGTTTCGGGCGACGACTACCCCAAGCTGGCCGCGCTTTCTAAGAAAGTGGAGCGCTACGTAGACTCGCTCAAGATCGGCGGTATCGAAGACCTGCGCTCCGACCTCCAGGACCGCAACCCCGAAATCGGCGTGAACATCAACCGCACCCGCGCCAACCGCGAGGGCATCAGCACCGGCCAGATTGGCTCGGAAGTGCGCACGGCCATCTACGGCTTCGAGGCCAGCAAATTCAAGACCCCAGATGATGAATACCCCATCCAGGTGCGCTACGCTAAGCCTTACCGCGACAACGTGAACGCCATTGTGAACGCCCCGCTGACCTTCCGCGACGCGACCGGCGCGGTGCGCCAGGTGCCCATCTCGGCCATTGCCGACGTTACTTACGGCACTACCTATGGTGGCATCAAGCGTAAGGACACGCACCGCCTCATCACGGTCAGCTCCAACGTGCTCAACGGTTTCACTGGCCCCGACGTGGTGGCCAACGTGACCCGCGCGCTCAAGAGCTTCCCTGTGCCGCCGGGCTATACTGTGCGCATGGGCGGCGCCCAAGAAGACCAGAAAGAAACGAGCGACTTCCTCGGCATCGCCGCCGTGGGGGCCATCGCCCTCATCTTCCTGGTACTCGTGACGCAGTTTAACTCGGTGAGCAAGCCGCTCATTATCCTTTCCGAAATCATTTTCTCGATTATCGGTGTGATGCTCGGCCTAGCTATCTCGGGCATGAATATCTCTATCGTCATGACGGGGGTAGGGGTTATCGCGCTGGCCGGCATTGTGGTGAAAAACGGCATCTTGCTGGTGGAGTTCACCGATATGCTGCGGACCCAAGGCATGAACCTGCACGACGCCCTCGTGACGGCCGGCCGCACTCGCCTCAACCCGGTTATCCTCACGGCCACGGCCGCCACGCTGGGCCTCATCCCACTGGCCATCGGCCTGAACATCGACTTCTACGAGCTCTTCAATTCGGGCAACCCGCACTTCTTCTTGGGCGGCGAATCGGTGGTGTTCTGGGGCCCGCTAGCCTGGACAATAATTTTTGGGTTAACGTTTGCAACCCTTATCACTCTGCTGGTAGTCCCGGTCATGTATCTCCTTAATGAGAAGCTGCGGGCCCGCATCACCGGCCGTGACTACAACTCGCCGCCTCCCCGCGCCGAAGTAGACCACGAGGAGGTAGAAGCCGCCACCCCAGCAGTACTGGCCTAATTAAGTAGCACACGCGTCGGTTTCTTCGGCCTACCCCCGGTGGCTGCAAGAAACCGACGACACGCTCCGTTACCCCTACCCTACTCTATCTCACGCTTTTTTCTGCAAAAAGTATGTTTACCACCATTTCTACTACCGCGCCTACCAAAGCCATCGAGCAACAGGTATTGCGGATTATCAGCAAGCGCAAAGCCATCAAGGCCGTGCGCCTGCGTCGCACCGCCAGCCTCAGCCGCGACCTACGCTTCGACACCGTAGACCTGGTCGATATCATCCTGGAGTTGGAACGTAACTTCCACATCACGGTGCCCGACGAAGTCCCTTTTTACACCGTTGGCGACTTTGTGCGTTACGTCACGGCCCACGCCGCATAGATCTAGGCCACTGATTCAGCTGGATTTTGCGGAGGATTCGTTCTCCGACCTTATCAAATAGAAATGACACTAAAAAAGGCTGCTCTCTCGAGCAGCCTTTTTTGGTAGGTAGCGGTCGTTGGCGGCCGTCCACAAAATCCGAATCATTCGAAAAATCCGGCGGAATCCATGGTTCAGAAAAGGCTAGCGAACGTTGCCGCCGCTGTCGTTGTGCTGGTCGCGGTTGCCGTCGCGCGAGCCATCGCTCACCTTGGATATATCATCGCCCTGCGGCGTGGGCAGGGGGCCGTCGGGACCGATGTCGTGGATGGGCTCGGTAACCGATGAGGTAGGCGAGCCTAGCCCGGCATCGGTAGCCGACTGGCCAGAGCCGGCCGGGGCAGTAGGCAGGTCGGTGGTACCTGCGCTTTTAAACGACTGATTGGTGGTAGCACCCAAGGAACGCGGGCCGGCAGTGGATGGCGCACCGGGGGCAGGCGCCGCACCACGATTAGCAAACAGCTCGTCATCCGAAACCACTGTGGCGGCCTTGGTCAATTCCCACTCGTGAAACTTATCCAGCTCGTGCTTGATGGACGTCGAGAACCACGCCACCAGCGCCATATCGTCGAGCAGGCCCACTACCGGAATAAAGTCGGGAATAAGGTCAATCGGCGACAGGAAGTAGATGAGCACCGCCACGGCGGCTACCACCGTCGAGGTAGGCACGCCCGTATACTCGCCCGCCGCGCTTAGCTTGATGAGGCGGAACAGGCTTTGCAGCGTTTCCCAGGCTTCGTGGGCCAGGGTGCCAAGCTCTTTTTTCTCGCGGGCCTTGTTAAAGGAATCCACTAGCAAGGTTTTGAGGCGGCTGGGCTGTTTGATATAGCTCTCGGCAGCGGCCAAGAATTTCTTGAAGAGAACCGAGCCAGCGATGTCGGTGCCAGATGGGGCGGAATTATGGGTAGTAGCCATGCAAAAAAAGGGTGCAAAAAGTAGCGCGGCGCAGCCGCAAGTGCTTGTTAAGAGCCGTTTACTGCATTCGTCGCATCTGAGTTATCCGCACACAAAAAAACGGCTGCCAGCGCGCACGCCGAAAGCCGTTTATCTGGGTTTCTTACCAAGTAATGGGGGGTAGGGCCCGCGCTTTTAGTCGGGGCTAGCAGTAGCGGCAGCCGACAGCAGTTCGGCAGTTTCGGCGGGGGTAGCGTCGGGCGACAGCGCTTCGGTGCCCGCCACGCGGCCCGCCGCGTAGAAGTTGTGCTGGTAATAAGGTTGGTGCAGCGAGCTCACCATCACGCCACCGTTGCAGGCTGCGTGGGCAAACTTACCATCTTTCAGGTAGATGCCTACGTGGTAGATAGCGCCCTTGCCGTGGCGAAAGAATACCAAGTCGCCGGCCTTCATATCGGTTTTGGCCACGTGCTGCACAGCCGTAAACATCGAGCGCGAGCTACGCTTGAGCGTGATGCCGTACACTTTCTGGAATACCTGCGTCACGAAGCCCGAGCAGTCGGTGCCCCGGCGCGAATTGGCGCCGTAGCTGTAGGGCGTGCCCAGCCAGTTGGCGATGGTTTGCAGCAGGCTTTGGTTCTCGGTGTGGGCCAGGTGCACGCCCAGCGTCTGGGCATAGTAGCCATAGGCCAGCGAATCGCGCGAGGCCGTAACAGCAGCTGGCTCATCGCCGGTGGCTGGAACCGCCAGCCGCTCGGAGCCAAGTACTCCTGCCAACAAAGATGCCTCGGCGAGGGCCGGGGCCGAGGCACCAGCCGAAGCCGGGGCATCGGGCATTTTATCAAAGCAAAAAGAAAGCGCCAGGGAAGCAGCGGCGAGGCAAGATAGCAGGATGTTTTTCATTGTCCGTCGTTGGGGTGGGCACCAGCAGCGCCCTACAAGCTGGCCGCCGGGTAGCAAAAATGGGGTAGTCTGTTGCGCTAGGCAGGACTGCGTGAGCAGCGGGGGTTAGGAGTAAGTGAAGCTGATCAACTACCTTTTTATTGAAAAGCAAGTGGGTAGTGACCAGCCAAAGCTAAGCACTAAAGAATGAAGCACCCCACCTTTTTAGCGATAAAGTACTAATATTCTTCATAAAGTACAGTATAAAGATTGAAATTTATTGTTTGCCCTGCAACTATGGCTTCTCCACCTGCGTAGCTTAGCCCGAATTTTATACAATGAACCAGCCCCGAACTTTTGTCAATTCCCCCCTGGCGCGCATCGCGCGCTTGGTCCTGGGTGGGGCGCCCCGCGTGGCCATGGTCATCGGCAAAACGGTGCACTTGAGCGGCGCTACCCGCGCCGATTTCTTGGCCGACCCCGAGTGGGTAGCACACGAAGAAGTGCACTTGCGCCAAGTGCGCGACCTGGGTCTACCCCGCTTTCTGTGGCAATACCTCATCGAGTCGGCACGGGTAGGCTACTACCAAAACCGCTTTGAGGTGGAGGCACGCGAAGGAGCCCGGCACCATATGCTGGCCCGGGCTACGGAGGCGGCTCGGCAAGCCGCCGCTTCTATTAGTTAAGTCGCGGCCGAAAGGCTACAGCTGGGCCAGGCGGCCGCCGTCCACAGTCAGGGTACTGCCGTTGATGAAGTTAGCTTCGTCCGAAGCTAGGAAGCAAATGGTGGCGGCCAGCTCGTCGGGCGTGCCGATCTGGCCCGTGATGACTTCGGTACCGTCCATTACGTTGGGGTTACTGCGCAGCATGGGCGTCTCGACAGCGCCGGGCGCCACAGCGTTGATACGGGCCTGGGTATAGGGCACCTCCAGGCTGAGGCCGCGCACGAAAGCTTCGAGGCCGCCCTTGCTGGTGGCGTAGGGCGCCACGTTGGGGGTGCTCTGGAAGGCGTGCACCGAGCTCACGGCCACCACGGCGCCGCCCTTCATGTGCGGCACGCAGAGCTGGCAGAGTCGGAACAGCGCCCGCAGGTTTACATTCATCACGCGGTCCCAGTCGGTGGGGTCCAGGTCCAGGATGGGCGTGAAGGTCATCATGGCCGCGTCGTTTATCAGGATATCGATGCGCTGGTAGCGCGCCAGCGTGGTTTCGACGGCATGCACCAGGTCGGAGTCGTGGCCCACATCGGTTTTGATGAACAACGCCTCGCTACCCCCTGCTCTTATTTCGGCCTCCACAGCGTGACCAGCTTTTACCTCGCGGCCTAGGCAGATAACGGTTGCCCCTTCGCGGCCCAGGCGCACGGCCGTGGCCCGGCCAATGCCAGAGGTAGCACCCGTAACCAGGCAGACTTTATTCTGAAAACGAAACATAAACTACTGCGATAAAGAGGAGGTTGCGCAAGGGAAACGGGTGGCGCGGGCAGTTGTTTGGAATAAAAGGGGCAAAGCTAGCCGTCGTGCTTAGTCAGGGGTTTTATTAACAGCCAATGAAGCGCAGGTGTCGTATAGACGAGCTATGACCACGACTTGCCTGGCGCTGCTGGCCGCCGACATTCTGCCGTTTGACTGGCAGCGCCTTTTTGTCTCCGACCAAGCCCCAACCAGCTTTCTATGGGAAGTAGTTGTGCGCAGCATCTTCGCCTTTGGGCTCACCATCGGGGCACTACGCATCACGGGCAAGCGCGGGGTGCGGCAGCTTTCGTTGTTTGAGTTTGGGCTGATACTCGTGCTGGGCTCGGCAGCCGGCGACGCCACCTTTTACCACGATGTGCCGCTGCTGTACGTGGTGGTGGTTTTTGCGGTAGTAATGGCACTCTACGTGCTCTTTAATTACCTCATCGATAAATACCCGCGCATCGAGCGGCTCTTTGAGGGCGCACCCGAGCTTATTGTTATTAATGGTGAAATCGACCTGCCGGCCTTTATCAAGGCTAGTCTCACGGCGCAGGAGCTGTTTGGGCAGCTGCGCCAACACCAGGTAGAGCATCTGGGCCAGGTACGCCGCCTGTACTTGGAAGCCACGGGCGAAATCAGCGTTTATTTTTTTGAGCCGGCCGACGAGCGGCCCGGCCTGCCCATTTGGCCCGAAATCTACCACAAGCCCCTTTTTCACTTGCCCGTCGCGGAGGAGTATGCCTGCCACGCCTGCGCGGCTGTGCACGAGCTGCCAGCGGGCCCTACCCCCTCCGAATGCCCCCGCTGCCACCAAGCTAAGGGCTGGCTGCCGGCCTGCGCCACCCCACGCACGGCGTGAGGGCGCAACCCCACGGGCGTTACTTACGAATACCCCGCCAAGCAAGCGGCCCGCGCGCCGGCTGTGGTCTTTCACTTAGCTCCTTTTCCTTATGAACCCCACCAGCAACACGCCAAACGGCTCGCCCGCTCTTGGCCAGCCCCAGTTCGGCACTTCCACTTCTATCCCTACCCCCCCTGCCGGAGCCCAAGATTATACGCAAAAGGTGAGCGATGGCATTCAGGCCGTGCTCGATAGCGGCAAACAGACCCTCGATAGCAGCAAAAAGTGGCTCGATGACAGCGACCTGGCCGACAAAGCCAAGGAGTTGCCCCAGAAAGCCAAGGACCTCGGCAACCAGGCTCTGTCAACCATCAATGGCCTGACTACGACCCAAAAAGTAATAGGCGTGAGCCTGCTCACGGCGGGTATTGCGTTCTTGATTACCCGCAAAGCCAAGAAGAAGCGCGAAGACGGCGAATATCGCCTGAAAGACCGCCGTTCGCCATTCGCCAAAAAGTCGAAGGGTGCACCAGAGGACCGTGGCCCGCGCGCCCAGCAGCGCCCCTGGGGCAGTAGCCGCTACGGCTCGACTGCCGCACCAGCTACCGGCAAAGGCCGCGTAGTGGCTGGCAGCGGCCCCCGGCACGAGCACCCCGACCACCAGCGCGACCACGGCCAGCGCCCTACCCCCTCCGCACCGGGCCAACGTCGCGACCAAGGCCCAGCCTCGGGTAGCCGCTACGACGCTGGCACCTCGGGCAGCCAGAACCCTAACAACCTCGACCAGCTTACTAGCGCGTATTAGGTGGTAAATTAACAAGTAGGTACTGATAGCGAAGCAGATACTTTGCTTCTTTTAACGCTTACTTCCTGAAGGGGCCGACTGCACGCGCAGCCGGCCCTTTTGGCGTAAACTTGCCGCACCTATGCTCTTTTATACCGTCATGAAGCCCGTGGTGCGCGTAGGGCTGCGCGTGTTTTTTCGGCGCCTCGAAGTGCGCCACCGCGAGCGCCTGCGCCTGCCCGGCCCACTCATGCTGTGAAGCAACCACCCCAATACGCTCATGGACCCGCTCGTGACGGCTGTGCAGCGCCACCAGCCCATTGCATTTTTGGCCAAGAGCACGTTTTTCAAAAACCCCATCCTCGGCGCCATCATGCGCTCGGGCAACTGCATTCCTATCTACCGGCGGCAAGATGCGGAAGGTGCAAGCGGTGGCCCTACCCCCGACCAACTAGCCGCCAACAACGAAGCTAGTTTTGGCCGCTGCTACGACTACTTAGAGCGCGGTGGCACGGTTATGATTTTTCCGGAAGGCACCAGCGTGAGCGAGCGCCGGCTGCGGCCGCTCAAGACTGGGGCGGCCCGCATTGCGCTAGGCACCGAAGCGCGCCATGACTTCAAGCTGGGCCTGCGGCTGGTGTGCGTGGGCACCAACTACTTCGACCCCAGCCGTTTCCGCTCCGATGTACTACTTAATGTGGCGCCACCCATCGTGGTGGCTGAGTATGCCGACCGCTACCGCCAAGACCCCGAGGCGGCCGCCGACGAGCTGACCGAGGAAATCCGCCGCCGCCTTACGCGCCGCCTCGTCATCAGCCGCGCCGCCGAAGACGACCAGTTGGCCCAGCAGGTCGAGCGCACCTTTGGCGACCACCTCAACCCCGACGATGACCCCACCACACTTTACGACAACTTCCAGCTCAGCCGCACGCTGCTCGATGCCGTGGCTTGGTTTGAGCAGTACGATGCGAGCCGGCTGGCCACCCTGCGCCAAGCGCTGGGCGCCTACCTGGCGGCGCTAGAAAGCCACCGGCTCGACGACGATGCCCTCGACCAAAGCCAGCGCCCTGGCACCAGGCTAGCCGATTACCTCAATCTAGTATTGGGTTTCCCAGTGTGGCTCTACGGGTTTATTACCAACTACTTGCCGTATAAGCTACCGGCTGAAGTAGCCCACCGCGCCACCAAGGAAACTGAGTTTATCGCGGCCATTATGCTGGGGGTAGGGATGGTAACCTTTCCGCTAGCCTATGCCCTGGAGGCGGCCGCCGTGCAGCACTGGCTCACGCACGACTGGCGCCTTACCGCGCTCTTTCTCATTAGCTTACCCTTTGCTGGCTTCTATGCCCTAGGCTACTGGCAGACCCTAAGTGCCCGCCTACGGCGCTTCCGGGTGCGGCAGTTGCCAGCCGCCACGCTCACCCAGCTGCAAGGCCAGCGCGCCACCGTGCTGCGCCTGCTCGACGAGGCACAGGCTGCTTACCTCGGCAAGGGGGGGTAGGGCTGGCCCAGCCGCTCCGCAGTTGGGCCAGCCCTACCCCTATTCGTCCAGGTATTGGTGCACGAACTTGATAGCCATGCTGCCTTCGCCCACGGCCGAGGCCACGCGGGCCATGGCGCCGGCACGTCCATCGCCCGCGGCGAAAAGGCCGGGCACGCATGTTTCGAGCAGGTAGGGTTCGCGGTCCTTTTTCCAGGCCGTTTTATAGCGTGGGTCTAGCACCAGGTCGCGGCCGGTGAGCAGGTAGCCTTTGGGGTCGCAGAGGGCCAGGTGGCACACCCACTCGGTGCTGGGCTTGGCCCCGATGAAGATAAACAACGCCCGGGCCGGCCGCTTTTCGGGCTCGCGGCCTTCTTGCTGAATCACCACCGCTTCGAGCGAATTTTCACCGCACGCCTCGCGGACCTGGGTGCGGGGCAGGATTTCGATGTTCGGCGTTTGGCTAATCTGCTCAATAAGGTAGGCTGACATGCTGGCCGCCAGGTTATCGCCCCGAATGACGATGAACACCTGCGACGCATACGTAGACAGGTACATAGCCGCCTGCCCCGCCGAATTGCCCCCACCGATGATGTACACCGGCTGTGCGCTGCAGCTGCGCGCCTCGGTGCGGGCCGCCCCGTAGTACACGCCCGCCCCGCTGAGGCGCGCCAGCCCCGGCGCATCGAGCACGCGGTAGCTCACGCCGGTGGTGAGCACCACAGCGCGGGCCTTTATCTCGGTTTTATCGCCTAGGGTCAGCACCTTGTAGCCATCCTGAATGCAGAGGTCCAGCACTTCTTGCGGAGCCATAAACTCGGCCCCGAGGCGCGTAGCCTGGCTCCAGGCGCGGTGCGCCAGCTCGGCCCCGCTGAGGCCAGTGGGGAAGCCCAGGTAATTCTCGATGCGCGACGAAGAGCCGGCTTGCCCGCCGGGCGTTTGACGCTCGATGATGAGCGTTTTCAGGCCCTCCGAAGCGCCGTATACGGCGGCGGCCAGCCCGGCCGGCCCGGCTCCAATTACGACCACGTCGTACAGCTCTTGCTTGGCCTCGACCAGCAGGCCCAGGTGCCGGGCCAGCTCCGACTTGTCGGGCTTAGCTATGGCCTTGCCATCGGCACAGATGACTACCGTCAAGTCGTCGGACGTGAAGCTGTTGGCTTCGAGCAAGACCTTGGCTTCTGCATCTTTCTCAAAATCAAGCCACTGATAGCCCACCATGTAGCCGCTGAGAAAATCCTTGAGCTCGTGCGAAAGCGGCGACCACTGAAAGCCGATGAGCCGCAAGCCCGCAAACGCCGGCCGGTAAGCGGCCTGCCAGCTAGCCAGCAAGTCGTGCAGCGTGGGGTAGAGCAACTGCTCGGGCGGGTCCCAGGGCTTGAGCAGGTAGTAGTCGAGCTGCGCCGAATTGATGGCCTTGATGGCCGCCGTAGTGTCAGCGTAGGCGGTGAGCAGCACGCGCTTGGCTTCCGGAAACAGCTCGCGGGCGCGGGTCAGCACCTCTACGCCTTCTACCTCGGGCATGCGCTGGTCGGCCAGCACCAGGGCTAGCGGCTCGGCGCGGGCGCGCAGCTCGGTGAGGGTAGCAAGAGCTTCGGGCCCCGAGTTAACGCTCAGGATGCGGTAGTCTTGGCGAAACTCTTGGCGCAGGTCGCGGGTGATGGCCGCCAGCACCTGGGCGTCGTCATCGACGGTGAGGATAATCGGTTTTTTCATAAGAAGTTAGCTAACCGCCGGCAGCCACACCGAAAACTCAGGGCGGCCGGGTACCGAGGTGGCCTCTAGCCGGCCGCCGTGCTCCTGCACGATACGCCGGGCAATATCGAGACCCAGGCCGCTGCCTTCACCGGCCGGTTTGGTAGTGTAAAAGGGCTCGAACATATGGGCCAACACCTCGGCCGTGATGCCACTGCCGTCGTCAATGATACTAACGCACACGCCATCCGATTGCTTCACGGTTTGCACCACCAGCGTGCCGCCAGCAGGGGGTAGGGCATCAATAGCATTGTCTATAAGGTTGGTCCACACCTGGTTGAGCTGGCCTACCTCGGCGCTCACACGCGGCGCATCGGGGGCGTAGGCGCGGGTGAGGCGCACGTTTTTTTGGCGCAGGGCATGGTCGAAGATATTGAGGGTGCTGTCGAGGCCCGTGGCCACGTCGAGCGGCTCGCGGCCGCCAGCGCGGTCCATGTGCGAGTAGGTTTTCACGTTGCCGACCAGCGTGCTGATGCGCTGGCTCGCCTCGTGAATATCGAGCGTGAGGCGCAGCACCGACAAGTGGCTTTCGAGCCAGGCCAGCGCGGCCGGGCGGGCCGGCGCGGGCAGCGGCGCCACCAGCGGCGCCAGGGTAGCCGCGGTGTGGCCGGCATCGAGCAGGTTGGGCGCCAGCGCGTAGCCATCGGGGCAGCCCTGGGCTTCGAGCCAGTCGGCCAGCTCGTCTTCGCAGTCAGCGCGGGCCAGAGCCGAGCGGAGGGGTAGGGCCGTGGTGGGCACACCCGCCGTAAGCAGCATGGCTACGGCCTCGGCGGGCGGGCAGGCCAGCAGCAGATTTTTGAGCAGCACCGGCTTGTTTTTCAGTAGGTTGCGCAGCGTGTCGGCGGCGCGGGCGATGGCCGCGGCGGGGTTATTGAGCTCGTGGGCCAGGCCAGCCGACAGCTTACCCAGGGCGCGGAGCTTGTCGTCGCGCTCCTGACCACGCACCTCGTCGCGGGCGCGGTCGCTCATAATGCCGACCAGGCGCTGCACCAACTCGGGGCTCACCTGCTCCAGGGCCGGAAACTCGGTGCGGGGTAGCAAATACAAAACGGTTTCGCCAATCGCAATCCCTTCTCCCTTAATGATTTGCAGCCGTGAATACGGCAGTACGCCCGTGATATTGCCCGCCAAGACTCGGTAAACCGGTTCCGGTGCGCCGTTGCCGAGGCGAGAATACTGCATGCCTCCACGTACTATTCCCATCATCATTTCGGCTCGGTCGCCGGCGTGCACCACGCTTTCGCCATCGGCATACTGGCGCAACTCGCCGGCTTGCAGTAGCCAGGCCAGTACCTCGGCGGGCAGGTTTTGGAAGGCCGTGAGGGACGCCAGCGCGGCGGGGTTGGGAGGAAGTTGCTGAGCCATACGCGTAGTAACCAGCCGGCCGCGGCGAAGTTGGCGGCGGGGCGGCCAAGCAAGTTGCGCACAAAAGGCGACCCGCCCGCACCGTTGCTGGCCAGCGGGTGTTCTTTTGCACCGTGAGCACTGCCCCTACCCCCCCTCCACCGCCCAACCTGCTCACCCGCGAGCAAGTGCTGCGCGCCCTGCGCCTGGTAGAGCGTGAGGGCCGCCGCCTGCCCCCGAGCACCGTGTACGAGCTACTGTACCGGGGCCGCCGCTACCCGCCCCGCGCCGTGGCTGAGCTAGCCTACCGCCTGGCCCAGGCCAACCCGCAGGCGCGCTGGCCCCACGCCGCTGGCCAGCCCACCAATACGCTACTCGAAGCACTCGACTTCACCATCGCCGCCAAGCGCCCCATCTTGGCAGCAGGCTCGGCCCAAGACCACGAGCAGGCCGCCGAGCAGCAGGCCGAAAACCTCTATACCGGCCCCGAGGCGGCGCTCAACCATCTCGCGGTAGCCGAGCCCGGCGTAGCCTACGCCGCCCTACCCCCCTACACCGAAGCCGAAGCGCTGAACGAGCTTTTTAGTACTGATGCTGAGCTAACTGCCGCATTGGCGGGCCTGCGCCGCCGCCGGGCGCTGCTACTGCAAGGCCCGCCCGGCACTGGCAAAACCTACCTGGCCCGCCGCCTGGCCTGGCTGGTGCTGGGCGCTCAGGATGAAGGCCGCATCGAGCTAGTGCAGTTTCACCCTAGCTATGGCTACGAGGACTTTATGCTGGGCTTTCGGCCGGGGCCCAAAGGGCAGTTTGGGCTGGTGCCAGGGGTGCTGCCACTGCTGTGCCAACGCGCCGCCCAAGATCCCGAGCGGCCCTATTTCCTACTAATTGACAAGCTGAACCGGGGCAACGTGGCCCGCATTTTTGGCGAGTTTTTGCTGTTGCTGGAGCCCGACAAGCGTGGGCCCGCCCACGGGTTGCGCCTACCCTACGCCCCGCCCGCGGCGGCCCCGTTTTTCGTACCTGATAATCTGTACGTTATCGGCACGCTCAACCTAGCCGACCGCTCGTTGGCGCCGCTCGACTACGCGCTGCGGCGGCGCTTCGCTTTTGTGGCCCTACGGCCGCAGTTTGGCGCGCCGTTGCGCCAATTGCTGTCCAGCCAGCAAGTGCCCGCGCCGCTCATCGCGCTGCTCACCGAGCGCATGGCGGCCCTCAACCACGTCATTGCCGCCGACCCCGAGCTGGGGCCCGATTTTGAGGTGGGTCACAGCTACTTCTGTACGCCCCCTACCCCCCCCGCTGCGGCCGAAACCAGCAGCTGGCTGCGCCTGATTTTTGAGCAAGAAATCGGGCCGCTACTGGCCGACTACTGGCGCGAGCAGCCCGACAAAGCGGCCGCCCAGCTCCGCAAGCTGCTGGCCGACCTATAGCCACTGCTTATTACAGGCTCCTTTATTCATTGCTAAGCACGCAGTAACCCTGATTCCGCTCGCTACCCTTTACTATTTGCTGTGCTATGCCTGGCAGCGCCTGCCCGAGCCGGCGGTGCTGCAGGCCACCGAGGCTACGCCGTTTCAGCGCCCGCTGGCATTGCTGACCCAGATGCTGCTGCACGCCACGCGCCAGCTGCTGCGCCGCGGCCTACCCCTCAGCTTTAGTAGCATCGAGCAAGAAACCAGGGAGTTGCGTGGGCGCATTGCGCTCACGCCCACACTAGGCCGGGCACTGCTGCCCCAAGGCCGCGCCGTGTGCCGCTTCGACGAGCTGGGGCCCAACCAGCCGCTGCACCAGCTACTGGCCGGCACCCTAGCAGCGCTCGCGCCGCACCCCGGCCTACCCCTGGCCCTGCGCCGCGAGGTGAGCGAGGTGCGCCGCCGCCTGCCAGCCAGTGTGGTGCCGCTCGTACCGGCCGCGCCTGTGTTTGGCATGCTGCGCCGCCAACGCTGGGCGGCAGCCGAGGCGTTTTTGCTGCACCTATGTGAGCTGATTTTTGAAACGGCGCTACCAGCTCCGGCCGTGGGCAGCCGCGGGCGCTTCGCCGATTTTCGGCGCGACGAGCGGCTGATGGCGCGCATTTTTGAGCAGGCGGTGCGCAATTTTTACCGGCGCGAGCAGCGGCAGTACCGCGTATTTGCCGAAACTATTGCCTGGCAGGCCGAGGCAACTCACGCGCCCGACCTAGCCCTGCTGCTCACCATGCTCACCGACACGACGCTCGACAGCCCAGACCGCAAGATTATCCTCGATACCAAGTATTACGCCGCTGCCCTGCGCCCGCGCTACGACCAGGTGCGCCTCATTGCGCCGCACCTCTACCAACTCTTTGCCTACCTCCAAAACCTGCGCCCTACCCCCGGCCAGGCGCTCGAAGGCATCTTGCTATACCCGGCGGCCACGGCGGCCGTCGATGTGCGCTACGCGCTGGGCGGCCACCCGGTGCGCATCGTCACGCTCGACCTGCACCAGCCCTGGCCCGGCATTGCGGCCGACTTGCTGGCTTTAGTTGCCCCTCAGTAGCACACAAATTGCCTTTTCGGCAACCAGCACGAGGCAACTTATTCAGCTGCTTCGCTACTCTCTTTACTGCATGAAAACCTTCACTCTAGCAGCCCTGCATCCTATTCGGGATTTTCAATTTTTAACCGATTCTTCCGGTTTTGCGGTGGATAGCGGTGGGCAATTATATCAATTCGTAGGCAACACAAATACGCCCGTGGCTACCCCAGCGGGTTTTCGCATCTCTCATTTGCATTTCGTCACGTCTGAGTACGGGGCCATCGTAGGCAATGCCTTCGAGGGGCAGCCTACCCCAGCCCAAGGTAGCCTTAGTGGCTGGGGCATCTTACTTACGCTGGGGCTTTTGCTGCTTTCGCTTCGGCAGAAGCGGCTGCTACCTAGCCCGGCGCTAGGGCTAATCAGCCTGGCCGGCGCCAGCATATTTTCCTGTAGCTCGGCCTGGCAAGCATACCGCCAGGCCGACCCCACCTCTTCGATTACGACGCTCATCACCCGCACGCAACTAGGGCCGGGTGGCTATCATTATTACCTCCCCAATAAAAAGCAAACGGCCTTTATCGCCACCACCCGCAACCGTGGCCTAGCATGGGAAACCCATCAGATTCCGACGAGCTTTTACACAACGGCCCTCACGGCTATCGGCCGTAATTTTTTAGTGGGTACCCACGCCAATGCCGAAGAAGGTAATGTAGCCTTACACGGCGACGGCGATATCTGGTTTTATGGCGCCGACACCACTTTCACTAAAGCGCTGGCACACAACACGCCCCAGCATCCGTACAGGCTTAGCGTGAGCCGGGGTATTAACGGCTTCGCCTTTTCAGCGTCTGATTCACTGCTGCTCGTTTTTGGCACCGACCGCATGCCTACCTTCCCTGCCAATGAGCTGAGCTCGACGGATGGCAATATTTATGCGCTGCCAATTAGCCTGCAACCTCGGGCCAAGCTGCTTGATGTGCCCGATACCGTGGCCGTGCACTCGCTTGCGCAGGCGGGTACTGGCGAGCTGTGGGCAACGCTCGAAAACCGTAAGCCGCGCGTGGCGCACGGCCGGCTGTACTACGTGCCGCTGCCCACCAAAGCCCTGCTCAGGCTGCGCCACGGTCGCTGGCAAGTAGTGCCTGTAGGTGAAGCTAGTAGCTTCGAACAAGTCATTTTTTTGCCGGGCACGCGCACCGGCTACTTGCTCACGGCTACGGGTGAAGTTCTGGCTACCCAAAACGACGGCGACACCTGGCAACAGTGCAAGCTCAATGGCATTCGCCAGCTCCGGCCTTTTGGCAGCACGCTAGCTTTGCTCCGGCACGACAACGAACTACTGCTGCTCAACTAATTGGGCACTAAAAAAGGCCTGCGCATTGCTGCGCAGACCTTTTTTGGAATAAACTCCCGGGCCGAAGCCCGGGGGTAATTACATTTTCTTGGTGGTGTCGGTAGCCATAGCGCCAGCGGGAGCGGTAGCATCAGCAGGAGCAGTCGACATGGTCGAAGCCGAGTCGGTGGTCATGGTCGAAGACGACTCCGTGGTAGCAGGCGTAGTGGTAGTGGTTTCGGTCGTAGCGGTTTTCGACTCGCACGAAGTCATGCCGATAACCAGGAACAGAGCGGATACTTTCAGGAGGTTGTTCATCTTGAGGTAAATTTGAAGGAGGATTAACAGAAATCTGCCCTTAATGCCCGCGCTACGGAGAGGTAACCCGGCGGTTGCAAAAAAATATTTAAAAAAAACTAATGGGTTACTACCACCCGTTAGTCGGCATTAAGTCCCGAAGCGAATGAACATGGATAGCACTACGGCGCTGGCCGCCGACGCTCAGCTCATTAAAGCCATCGAAGGCGGCGATGAGCGGGCCCTCAGCCAGCTTTACCGCCTGCACTGGCCGATGGTATCGCACTTTGTGCTGCAGAATAGCGGCACCGAGGACGATGCCCGCGATGTGTACCAGGAGGGCGTGATGGTGTTTTATGAAAAAGTGCGCGAAGGCTCGTTAGAGCTCAGCTGCCAGATTAAAACCTACCTCTACGCTGTGTGCCGCCGCCTGTGGCTCAAGCGCCTCACCTCTAAAAGCCGGCTGCACGGTGTGCGCCTGCTCGACGAGGAAGAATACGGCCCCTACCTCAACACCGGGGCCGAGGATGATGTGCAGGAAGCCGAGGAGCGCGACCGGCGCTTTGCCACGATGAGCGAGGCCCTTACTCATCTGGGTGAGCCTTGCCGCTCGCTGCTCGAAGGCTTTTATCTGCTCGACAAATCGATGCTAGACCTCACGGCCGAGCATGGCTACACCAATGCCGACACGGCAAAAACCCAGAAGTACAAGTGCTTAACCCGCCTGAAGAAGTTGTTTTTTGCTAGTTATAAAGAAGCTTAAGTCATTAGTTATTGCCGCGCTACGCTCGCAATGACAAATGGGATTAAGACCCCACCTGAAAGATGCAAACCGAAGCCGATTACTACGCCCTCTTCGAGGCTTACCAGCGCGGTGAGCTGGCGGCTGGCGCGCGGGCCAGCCTAGAAGCTCGGCTTGGGGCCGAGCAGCGGCTAGGCCAGCTCTACGCCGAGTACCTGGACCTGACGGGCACACTCACGGCCTACGGCGAGCGCCGCCGCACCCGCCAAACCATCAGCGCCCTACACGAGGCCATGCTGGCTGCTGAGGCTACCCCGGCCTTTGAGGAGAAGGAAAGTGGCGGTTTGGCATATGCCGTGAACCCGCGTCTGAGCCTCTCGCGCACCGAGCAGAAGCTGCGTGAGTTTTGGAGCGGGCACCGCGCTACGGTAGGCGTGGCGGCCTCGGTAGCCGTGCTGGCCGTGTTCAGCACCCTTACCGGGCTGAGTTTGTGGCACTCTTATAATACGCCGGCTGCCAGTGGGGTGCGCGAGCTGCGGCGCGAAGTAGCCCAGATAGTGCGCAGCCAGAAGGCGCTCATTCGCAAGGTAGACAACCAGCGGGGCGATACCCCTACCCCCCCAGTGCGCGACAACAAATTCAGCGGCACGGGCTTTGCGCTCACCGCCGATGGTTACCTCGTTACGAGCGCCCACGTCATAAAAGGCGCTGACTCACTGCTAATTGAGGGCCGTGACCACCAGCGCTACCACGCCGAAACGGTGTATACTGACGGCAAGCACGACCTGGCCATTCTGCGCATCAAGGACCGCGACTTCAAAACGTTTGGCCGGCTGCCCTACACTTTCAAGGCCGGGCAGGCCGACCTGGGCGAGCGCGTGTACACACTGGGCTACCCCCGCGAAGACGTTGTATATGGCGAAGGCGCGCTGAGCGCCCGCACCGGCTATGACGGCGACACGGCTTTTTACCAGGTGAGCATTCCGCTGAACCCCGGCAACTCGGGTGGCCCTCTACTCGATGGACAGGGCAAC
>Ga0160429_1000105_pt1 | contig 107498 bp, 100 predicted proteins | sample SolpanmetagenomR_FD_108199 | JGI IMG/M metagenome (GOLD analysis project Ga0160429, IMG submission 108199) | Solar panel surface microbial communities from Lawrence Berkeley National Laboratory, California, USA - R | ecosystem: Engineered > Built environment > Solar panel > Unclassified ...
ACAAGCACCTCTGCAATCTGCTGGTTCTCTCATCAGGCTGCTGCGCAGTCTCGAGGCAGCGGACTATTCTGGTTTTACACCGCCTCGATTGACTATTGAGCTACCTCATAAGATCGATCAAGCCACACAAAATTTCTTGGCCCAGTTCAGGTGGCCACCATATCAATATCTCAAGAATCCTACAGCACCCGATGAGCTGATTACAAGGCGGCGTATCTCGGAGCAGCATGTCACTAGCGACGAAGCGTCGTTGCGTTTCGTGGAGTCATTCTACCCTTCGAGCCCTAGAGGCCCTCACGTTCTACTGCTCTCACCCCAAGCTGAGCTATCCCCAGCCTTCTTTCACTACCTGAAACTTCACCTTCTAGAGTTCAAATACTCGCTCGAAGCTTCGGCTGACTATAACAGCTTATTCGGTATAAGCCTAGAGACGCCCACGATGTATCTGAACGGCACCACAAAATTTGTGCCGCCGCTTTCATATGCAGACAAAGAGGATGACGGGACATACAACCCCTTCAGGTGGCAAGCGCCTGACAGCAATGCTGCTCTATACTTTAGTGACAAGTGGATCGAATTCCACTCCTTCTTGACGAAGCGCCGCACCGCAACACTCCATCCCCGGACTGCAGAGCATCACGCCTCAAGGCCCAAGCTTGTAACTCAACGGCAGCCCGCTTGGGTGGAATACGCCTTGGATATCATGCGCACACGAGGTTATTCTTTACACTACCCAGGAATATTCTCCCACAACAAAGGTCACGTCGAATCTGCGAGCAAAAGTCTTGTTATTGTGCATAATGAGATGTACCAGCAGCCAGAAGAGTTCGCTACTTCACCAGCACCAAACCTAAGCAAGCGTGACGTTGAAGAAGAGCCCGAGTCTGTCGCAGACTCGGTCTTGACTGTCACATCAGATCCTACGGACTATCTTTCCGCTCATCACCCTACACAGGACGAATCACAAGGAATCAATGACGAACAACCACTGCTTCACGCACTCCTACCATTGCTACCTACACTCGAACTCACCTCAGTAACGACCGCACTCGGCCAGCCTGATGTCCAGCCAGCAAAGCTGCCTTTGCCAGATCTTGCTCGTCTCCCTCTACTTGTCTACACGGGTGAATCAGTCACCTCTCCTGATCTTCGAGCTTATGCAAGGAACACAAGAATTGGTTATCGTCATGTTGCAGGTGGTTGCTCCGATAAAGCTGCCAATGTCGACGACGTCCAGTTAGGCAGCGCGGAGGACCTTTTCTGTCTTGATGACGACACGTCCTCTGAGGTTTCTAGGTCCACCTCCAAAAGTGATTCCTCAAAACCCATCGCTGGCGCCGTAACCTCAAACGGCGAAGACATCGTACCTATCGCGGACAGAGTCATCAGCACGGCCAAACACCTTGCTGCAGCAGGCGTGGCCGCCGTTGCTGGTTCCCAACCAAACCCAGACAATAGTCCATCACGCGCGGAGCGACCCGTCCTCGAAGGACAGGCCGCCTCTTCCGATGACGACAGAGACGCCCCCCCTCCCGTTGCGAACATCCCCAAACACCCCGCTCACGTCAGCTTCGAAGACGAAATGGCTGCTCGTGATGCCGCACGCGCTGATCGACTGACAGACCGCGCTCGTAATCTAGATGGAAAGCAGAAACAAGGCGCCGCCGTCTTCAAGCTGAGAACAGCCACTGAAGATGACGACGAAGAAGCTGTTGCTAGACAAGGACCAATTGAAGTGGCGCCCTCCAAAACAAAACCGCATGTTGGTCCTGCTGATCCGAATGCACCAGTCCCGAAGTTCAGAGGACAGGGTGCTGCGGAGCATGTAGCGGCTGTTGATAATCCGGCCCAGTACGCCGAGACGGCTCGTGCTGGATTTCTGAAGAAAGCTGCGGATGCGGGCGCTGATGCGCTGGCGAATGTCAAGGACAAGGCCAGAATAATCAATGATGACCCCACTGCTGATACGGATGCACAAGAGCCCGCGAACTTGCCTGGCAACGTTGTCCCAAGTGCCATCGAAGATGATGGAGAAGGACCAGGAGCAGCGACGCCTGCAACACCACCAGCGGCCACGAAGACGCGTCTTGGTCCTGGCGACCCAAATGATCCTATACCCAAGCTGAGAGGGCAGGGAGCAGCAGAACATGTGGCAGCCGTTGATGATCCAGCCAAGTATGCTGAGACTGCACGAGCTAATTTCTTGAAGAAGGCGGGCAAAGGTGGTGATTAGGCGCAAGAAGAAGATGCGAAGGTAGATGACGTGGAAGCTACGAGTTCGGCTGCGAAGAACATCGACTCGACGTCTGGGCGGGACAAGGCAGAGGAAGAGGAAAGGTCACCGGGATGGTAGATCGATCATGGACTTGTACGTACTACTAGGCTTATGTACATGATGCAAATCGCTTTGACTTGCAAAGACCCAAACAAGAAATTATTGATACATGACCACAATGGCTTACAGAATGCACATTGCGACGTTGTGGCGATCATATGCATATTGCTGAATAGCACAAGAATCAATCTCGGCCAGAAAACAGGGCATGTAAGGTATGATGTGATAAAAGTACTTACATTGGTCTACATACCAGACATACCATAATCATTTTCTAACATTACATCTCACCTCCCAGAAGCTTGGCAATTTAAGTTTTCAGATGTTAAATAGTTAACTCAAAGGTTCTGAAACTGTGAAGTGTACTGGTAAGAGTTTTTGTCCTTTTTGGGCGTTGATTGATTATACATCTCGAAGGCTTGGCAGTGAGATATCCTGGGATTTAAAATTATAAGTCAAAGATTGGAAAGTTGTGAAGAGTGCCACAGGTCTTTTGGAGCGACTGAGAGCCGTGCTAAATTTCTCGAGAACTGGTTTGGGCATATTTCGGAAATGTAGGCTGTACCTCAAAGGTAAAATCTTCGCGAGTGTGCCCATGGTCTCTTCTTTTCGTCGTTTTACTACGAACTCGCCTGATAAAGATATGCAATGAAAGCTTTTTGGATGATCTACTCTCAGTGAGGTGCAAGGGCTGAGGCGTATTCTTATTTGCCGTCATCTTGCTGACTGCGGTAAACTGCTTGACATCTCCAAGTGACGACAGTTCAATCTGCGGCGGCTCCGCCACTCCACCATTCATCGTGATTATACTTAGTCGCTTCGAGACCCCAGGAGATCCAACCAGCAACAGCATATCTTGCGAACAGCTCCAAAGCCGCACAATTCGATTCCCTCGCGTCTTTCTTCTGAAGCAATAGCATCCGTGCCAATTCTTTCAGACACGGCTTCCTAGAATGTAGATCTGGCACGCCGAAAATGACTCTGCGCTTCACTTCCCGCGGCTTGTCTGCGATGCCGATGTGTTTGCCGATTAGACATACTTCGTACGGTTTTCGCCATATGCCATTCACCTCTGTCACCGGTTCTCCTTTAGTCGTGACTTTACACCAGATCCACTCCTCCACCAATTCCACCCCCCATGCCTCGAAGAGACCCCCTTCTCCTATTACAGCATCACGTACAGTGGCTTTGTTCGTCACCCAGCATGCCACAAAGCCTTGGTCTGCTATGTGTTCTTCGAGACCAAGACCCTGCAGTGTCTCGACTAGATCATGTAGTGTGGGAGACGTGACATATGACGAGGAGCGGGAGACTGACTTGTTCGGCCATGGTGGATCAAGTACGATAAGTGGCAAGCGGCCTTCGGTAGCAGTAGGGTGAGCGAGACAGGCAGTGTGGAAAGTAGAAAGAGAAGGTATGGAAGTATCGACGAGACCGAGCAGGACTGTGGAGAGTGGTGGAAGTGTCAAGCCCTTTTGTATGTCTTGGGACCATGACTTGCTGTGATTTTGTAGCAAATCCAGTTTTAAGGCAGCATCTGTAACGTTGTACGGCACGGTTTCTTCTTCTGCTTTGCGCTTCGTAGTTTGCCCAGCATTGTCTTGTGTTCTTTCTTCCGCTTCGACAACTCGTGGTAAACAAAATGGTAGCAGTTCATTAGTTTGAGACACGTGACACTCTTTCAGCTGCGCCACTGCACTCATGATTAGCTTCGAATACTCAACATGCAAATCTATGTGCTCCGCACTATGTCCAAGTCGATCAAGTAATTTTGTTCGTGCTTTTTCGGACTGGGGTTCTGTTGAAGGATACGGCGTGGTAGGTGCGGGACAAGAAATAAGGTGACGGCATGAGTCTTGTGGACTGGGCAAAGATTGAGCTCTCATGATAGAGCCAGGAATATCGAGGATGAAGATTGTGTCTTCAGCATTAGAGTACAATATAGTGTTCTTGAGCTTTGCTGGAGCGACGAAGTTATTGGGAGCGGCGAAGTTATTGGACAGCAGGTCCCTCGCTCCATTTCGATCATCAGCAGAGAGGCTGTCATTTTTCTTTCCTGTGTCTGAGTTGTTCATGCCAATTTATGGTACAACGAAAGAAAGTGTTACGTTCGCCAATCTGACAGGCTTCACATTTTCAAGTCTCGCTATATCGCTCGCACGATATTGCGATGGTGACGCGCTTGCACGAGGTTAAGATTACTCGGAGGAAAAGCTGTAACAACTTGATACACATCTGAAACCAACCTGAGGAAGAAAGGGGTTTTCGGTCCTCGGCTCGGCGGTGCACATGCTTGCCAACGACATCATCCTTCCTTCCGTAACAATCCTACAAGAAACTCTGTAACCCAATATCTACCTCTCCCTGCGATTCCCTCGACCACCTAAGAATGTACTAGGCCTCCTACAACGATCTTATTGTACACCCACATATCCTCTCAGGCACTGGCCATGCCTTGCCAGAACCACAATCTTCAAGCCAAACCATGGCAGACGACAACGATAACCCTCTACGACTCGATCCGCACACAAAGAGCGCAACTCTATTCCCAGCGCACGATGAACCGATAGCATTAAGCCCACGACGTATCGTGGACAAGCAAAGTACAGAATATATGATCAAGAGTGGTATTGCTGGTGGACTTGCAGGATGTGCTGTATGTTCTAAACATTCTCTGAGAACTCGTCATTTCGTTGACCTTCATCAAGGCAAAAACAGTAGTCGGTCCTCTTGATCGCGTTAAAATCCTCTTCCAAACCTCCAATCCCCAATTCGCGAAATATACCGGCTCCTGGTTCGGCGCTGTTGACGCGATGAAGACCATATATTCCGCGGATGGTACACGAGGTCTCTTCCGAGGACACTCTGCGACACTGCTCCGCATCTTCCCGTATGCTGGCATCAAGTTTCTGGCGTATGAGCAAGTACGAGCTAGCTTGATTAAAGAAAAATCGCAAGAAACAGCAGCAAGACGATTTATGAGCGGCTCGATCGCCGGCACTATATCTGTCTTCGTCACTTATCCTCTCGAGGTCATTCGTGTTCGATTAGCGTTTGAGACGAAAGGAGGAGCAAGAGCAAGCTATGCAGACATCTGCAGACAAATATATCACGAGCATCCACCACGGCCGCTCACTTCGACTGTGTCGTCTAGCTCCTTACCCTCGGCAGCTTCTACGGCAGCGGCGGCAGTGCAAGACTTTACACCCTCTTCCGGTTTCATCAATTTTTATCGTGGCTTCACGCCGACATTATGGGGCATGTTACCTTATGCTGGAGCCAGCTTTTTGACACACGACTCTGCTGGTGATCTACTAAGACAGCCACGATTTGCGCCATATACGACATTACCCAATACAGCTACAACGAAAAAACCAGCACAGCTTACTTCATGGGCTCAACTGATAGCCGGTGGACTAGCAGGCTTCGTTAGCCAGACTGTTTCGTATCCGCTGGAAGTCGTCAGACGACGGATGCAAGTTGGCGGAGCTGTTGGCGACGGCCGACGAAGTGGCATGGCTGAAACAGCCAGCAGGATCTACTTGGAGCGTGGTTGGCGAGGATTCTTTGTTGGCTTGTCCATAGGATACGTCAAGGTGATTCCTCTTGCTTCAGTGTCGTTTTATGTTTACGAACGAGGCAAGTTTTACCTAGGAATATAGGTTCAAAGACGAAATGAAATGGCAAGACATCCAATTGCAACAATACGTCAACATTGTATAGACATCATTAAATCGGCGTGTCGGAACATTAGACTGGATATCTAGGATAGAGCAATCTTGCAGCTTTACATAATAAGCTTGCATAATAAATCTGCATTCGTAACTTCATAAAGGCATCTTCCTGTACAACTTGACTACAATTTCATAATCCGAGTTTCGAAGCGTCGACCCGGCATCTTATGACTTTGGTATCATTTTCCATGTCTTCCTTTTAGATATATCGAAACATATTGTTTTTGACACTACCATCCCACCGATTAGTGTTGTACACCGCTTACAAGGATACATCACTTACCTCCGCTTCATAGCCACAGGCTGCCCATCCTCAAACTCAACCCCTGCGTCTCCACCATCCCCAGATATACCAGCCATCTTCGCCATCAGCTCATCATCCATCTCTTTCAAGGTCTTATGATGTGCCTTGATCTCGTCATGTGTGTCTTTCAGATCTTTGTGGTGTTCTTCGCGCGATCGCCTTTGGTCTTGCTCCATCTGTGTGGTATTGGCGGTGGACTCTGACGTGGCACTCGATTGTTGAGATGTCTTCTCAGGTGTAGGCTTGGAGCCCAAGCCAAATAGTGAGAATGTGCGGGCTTGTCGGCAGATGATGGAGAGGTGTGTCGGTCGCGAAGTGATGGCGCAAGTGCGTGCTGCATTGAGAGTTCGGAAAGAAGACATGATGACTGGTGCGTGAAAGGTTGCGTTAAGAGATTGGAGTGGTCTGCACAAGGAATAAGTGCGCGTGATTAAGATGCATTTCAGCAATCCGATCGAGCGTCATCAGGGTTCTCAAAATGTGGGACTCTGGGGTAAGAAAGCTTGGCATATAATTTTCTAGAAGTCTCACGTGTAAAACAGAGATCAACACCATCTTTGAGTTGTCGACAGCAAGGTTGAATGAGGTAGCGTTTTCTGCCTATAGAGACTATGTCATACGAAGTGACTGGCCGACGGCGGCCTACAAAAGTCAAGAAGCAGATACGCCAGCAGAAACGAGGGCGAGACGATGTTGATGTAACGAAGCTGCAGAAGGCGGTGGATGAGCTTGTAAGTATCATTGTGAGAGACAAGTAGGAGTGCCTTGTTTGGCTGCTGTCAGAGGTCGAGAGCTAATCTGAAGCAATGACCAGGACCTCAGAACCGGCCACACCAAGTTCACCGACCTTCCTCTGTCCGATCCCACCAAGACTGGCTTGAAAGCATGTCATTTCTCTACCATGACCGATATTCAGTCCAAAGCAGTCGCTCTCGCACTCAAAGGCAGAGATATCCTTGGTGCCGCCCGCACTGGCAGCGGCAAAACTCTGGCCTTTGTCATACCCGTCCTCGAAAACCTATACCGAACGCAATGTATTGGTCCAGATGCTGGATTAGGAGCCATGATCATCTCGCCAACAAGAGAGCTTGCTATTCAGATCTTTGACGTCTTATACAAGATTGGCAAGCACGGACACCTCTTCGCAGCAGGTCTTGTTATCGGAGGAAAGAGTTTGCAGGAAGAGCAGCACGCATTAGCAAGAATGAACATTGTCGTCTGTACTCCAGGCCGTATGCTTCAACATCTCTCTCAGACGGCTGCTTTCAATGTCGACAACCTCCAAATGCTCATCCTTGACGAGGCCGATCGCATACTAGACATGGGCTTCCAGCGTGACGTCGACGCCATTGTGGACTATCTCCCAGCAGAGCGTCAAACCCTTCTCTTCAGTGCAACGCAGACCAAAAAGGTTTCTGATCTAGCCCGCCTCAGTCTCCGTAACCCTGAGTACGTTGCCGTCCATGAAGCAGCCACGACTGCGACACCAAAGACACTTCAACAAAACTACGTAATAACACCCCTTCCTGCCAAACTCGACACACTCTGGTCATTCATCCAATCCAGCAAGAAAGCCAAAATACTCGTATTTCTTTCCTCGGGCAAACAAGTGCGTTTCGTCTATGAGTCCTTCCGACGGATGCAACCTGGTATACCACTACTCCATCTCCACGGCCGTCAAAAGCAGAGCGTACGACTGGATATTACGACGAAATTTGCATCCTCGCAACACTCTTGCCTCTTCGCAACTGACGTCGTGGCCCGAGGGCTCGACTTTCCCGCTGTAGACTGGGTGGTGCAAGTCGACTGTCCGGAGGATGCGGACACCTATATCCATCGCGTTGGTCGAACCGCACGCTACGAGCGTGAAGGCCGTGCTGTGCTGTTCCTCGATCCAAGCGAAGAGGAAGGCATGCTCGAACGTCTAGCCACGAAAAAGGTACCGATCGAACGCATCAACATTCGTGCTAAGAAACAGCAGAGTATTGCGACACAACTACAAGGCATGTGTTTCAAAGACCCAGAGCTGAAATATCTAGGTCAGAAAGCATTCGCAAGTTATGTGAAGAGTGTCCATCTACAAAAGGACAAGGAGGTGTTTGACGTGCAGAAATATAAGTTGGAGGAGTTCGCCACGAGTCTGGGATTGCCTGGTGCACCAAGAATCAGGTTCGTCAAGAATGAAGTCGAAGCGGCGAAGAAGGCGAAGAATGCACCGAGAAGAGGACTGTCGCCCATTAGTGGAGATGAAGATGAGGAAGAGGATCAACAAACTGCTGACGAGGACGTGAATGACAAGGACAAGACGAGTAAGAAAAAAGATGACAAAAATACTGTTCGCACAAAATACGACCGCATGTTCCAGCGCCAAAATCAGGACATCTTCGCTTCACACTACCAACGAATGATAGAAGATGGCGATGCAGAAGGTGCCGCCGAACTGGCTCAACGCAATCGCGACGCGTTCGACGGGCGAGAAGCAGGTCTAGGCAACACAGAAGACGACGACCTCTTTACAGTCAAGAAGCACATACCCATGCTCTCACCTCCAGGCTCCGCGTCCGTCTCTGACAACGAAGACGATGAAACAGAAAAAGCAACTGCAGCAGCACCCTTCAAGAACACCAACGATCGCGACCCTCTGATAATCGATTCCGCGCGCCGCCTGCGCGCTCTCAAATCCAAGAAGAAAGTCGCCAAACTCATCGGCACGTCCTCTCAAAAGCTGGTCTTCGATGACGATGGCAACGCGCATGAAGCGCACAACTTCATCAACGACGAGACAGCGGCAGGTAGAGATGGGCGAGAGCGTGAGGAGGCGCGTTTAAAGTTTGTGCGAGATGAAGAGGAGAGGTTGAAGGAGGCGGATGTTCGGGATCGGGCTGTTGCGAAGGAGAAGAGGACGGCGAAGAAGGAGAAGCGGAAGAGGAAGGATCGTGGCGAGGATGCGGCGGAGGAAGAGGAGACTGTGAAGAATAGGAGGGAAAGGAGGAGGGCTGAACGCGAGGGTGGGAAAGGAGGTCGAGTTGTTGCGGATGAGGATGAGAGTGATGGTGAGGATGGAGCTGGTGGGCTGGAGAGGATTGAGAGGCCGTTTGCGGAGTTGGCGGATCTGTATGAGGATGAAGAGGGTGAGGATGATGGGAGACCGGAAAGCAAAAAGCAGAAGAAGTGGTTCCAAAAGGATGTGGATGAGGGTGCGGGTAGTGGTAGAGCTGTGGTTAGGGAGGCGGAGACGCTTGAGGATTTGGAGAGGTTAGCTGCTGGTGTGCTTGATTGATACCGCGCTCCAAGAGTAGAATAAAAACGTACGAACAACAATTTCGTGACGCTTCAGCGTGGCTCCCTACTTCTATCAGCCAGGTCGACCTTCCGACTAATGTCGATGTCAAATGCTGCAAACCAATACATTTCCAGCGCCGTCCGATCCTAGCATCTTACCTTCCCTCCTCCCTAAACAGTAAACAACGCCACGGCCAGAATCCGATCCTTTCCATGCGCCTCCCCGCTTGATCCCCCAGCGCACAATCCCCATTCCATCCTTCCATGCCCCGAAACCCCTCACATCCACCCTACAAATCCTCCTCACATACTTTCCCACCCACTCCCTGCCCGTTCCCACCGCCCACTCACCGACCAACACCAAGCACACTCTCCTCTCCTCCTTCACCACCACCGCCTTCACTAATTTGCTGACTCAGCACAATCCCATACACAGAAGACTTGAGCGCCGTATCAACTAATGCCGTTTTGCGCTCGAGAAGACGGAGGCCGTCTGAGATTTGAGAGGAGGGTTGGGCGGAAAGCTGGGAGAGTGTTGTTGATAGCTTGATTGATAAGGTTAGCTGTGGGAGAGTGAGGTGTGTGTGGGTTCTGTTCGTTGAATTGTGCGGAGGTGGGGTGAAGGGTGGTGTGACAGGAATGGGAAGGGCAAAGAAAGAGGAAGATGCAAGGAGAAAGGAATGGTGGGAGAAGACAAACAAACAAGGAGATAGCTAAGCAAGGAGTTTTTGTGTGAAGAAACATAAAAGCAGTTGAAGTAAAAGTATCACATACGACATCAAGATTATTCTTCAACTTCTGATACTCCCTCAGCACTTCCTTCTCCAGCGGAGATAATCGATCGTCGTCGAATGCTTCGCGTGCGGGTAGTGTTTCTGTTGGTGACAAGGGTGAGGCCATGCTTGTGTCTTCGTCTGTATCTGTGGCTTGTGCGGGCGAAGATGTTTGCTGTTGGTAGCGAGATTGTGACGGTGGTGGCATTGTTGCGTGTTTTGCTTTGGTGTGGTTGATGTAATGAGATGAGATGAGATGGATTGTGATGGTGGAGTGGTGGCAGTGTGATTTATGTTGTTATGTGAATATTCTGAATAGGACGCAGTCAAATGAGCTCGGGTCTCGTTTGTATTAGTTTTTGGTAGACACGCTGACACTGATATTGAGTGGAACTCTCACAATTGGGATACAAGGTGATTATTTGGAAAGCTTGGCAGTGTCACAGACGTGTTTCAGAGGCGTCTCAGCGGCGTCTGCCGGGTATCTCGCGGTGAACATCACGAAATCGAGATGAACATAGTTACATCCTTTGTCTGTCACTGATTTCAGTGCACCCGGGTAATCGGACGCTAGTGTAGAGTCATGTATAACGCTCAAACCTCTAGCAACTGATAGGTCTTTAAGTTGATCCGGGTACCCATAACAGCTGCACTGCCCACTCTTAGGACGTTACACACTGGTCCCACGCTCCGAATACAGAGGAAGGGATAGAGCAAGACTGATTCTTAATGGTCTTCGGTGGCCATTTCTGTCTGCTAAAGTTCAAGACCATATCCCCTCTAACTATTTATCTCGCGCCATGCCATCCATTAACCCATCCCCATATCCCTGATCATAACATTATATCGTGAATCTGATTCCTCCTATTTCCTTCATCGTACGTCACAACTTCATCCTTCTCTAAGACTGCGGCTCTCCGTCATCATTCTCTGCTCCCTCTTCAATCTGATCCTCAGGCATCGGCGTAAACAGTACAATCGCACCACTCACCGCAAACGTTCCAGCCACAAAGTAATACGGCATTCCAGTGATCCCAACCTTCAGACCCTGCTTGAACAACGCAGCCAGCACAGGGCCTTGCGCCATCATACCCAGACTCTGTATGAGACCAATTGATGTGTAAAGCGTACCCAGACTCTCTGTTGGAACCAGATGTGTCACAACGCAACGTAGCGCTATGATGAACGGACTTCCCAGGCCGAGCGCGATGAGACCGATCATGAAGACGCCAATGTTTGGGGCCAGACCGATAACGAGGGCGCCCAATGTCAGAAAGAGAATGCTGACTCGAGTCACAAGAAGGTCACGAATGAGGGCGTGGAGTTTGTAGCGTTTCGAAAGGAGGTTGTTGACGTAAGGCAGGACGAAGATCATGAGTACAAAGGATATTATGCTTCGAATGGTGACGAGGAAGGTTGCCTGTTGATCGGAACTAAATTAGTATCAAGACGCAGCTATGGAGCTTAGGTACGTACATCGGCGAAAGTTGTATCGAACTTTTTGGCGGCGTAGATCAAGACGAAGGGATGTCGTGAGAAAAATGCAGGTATCCAGGGTAAGAGGAGGATGAAAACCATGATGTTGTCTTTGATGAAATTGTAGGCAACCTTGGAGGCCGCCGATAAACGCTGTAACCATGGCGAGGCTTTGCTGGCACTGTCGTCTTCCAAGACCAGATCCTGCTGCCCATACTTTGCCGCTGGGACAAACAGAAGTAGTGGAATACAAGCGGCCTCGATGGGTATTGAGCTGAGGAAAGGAATCCAAGGACTCTTCAACATCAGTGCTCCACTCAGCGACGTCGCAAAAATCTCAACAACAAGAACAATGCCGTTGATTCGCAGGAAGATATTGGATCTAGTCATAGATTATTAGTCTTCTTGCCGTCGAGTAAGGTAGTGCTCTCGTACCGTTCTTCCGGACTAATATACTCTGCGACAATGGCATAACACAAAGCCAAAGCTACTTGGGCTGTCTGTAGTTAGATTGGAACGCTCAAGCATCGAAGGAACGATTCAACATACATCCACCTCCTATAGCCAGAAAAAGCGCTCCTGCCCATGCGAGACGGAGAGGAAAGACCTGAGGAAACAAGCAGATGATCCGGATCCATAGCTCGAAAAGTACAAGTCCAGTAATGGCTAAGCCAATAATAAAGCGGCGAGAAGTGCGGTCTGCTAGAGCTCCATAGGGGAGAGTGAAAATGATTGCTAGACGATGATTAGCCCACTCTTGGAATGTGTGTCAGGCTTGACTAACAGACTGTCATCCCCGCAGTGTCCATCCATCCGGTAAGGTACGCCAGTTCACTTTGCACAGGCTCAATCTTGCAGTTATAATTCCTGGTATCAAGAACTTTCGACGGATCCTTCGAATGAGCGTTGTAGTAATTCGAGCATATAATCTCTTCGAATATTTGTGTGCTAGGCGATTGTCCAAGCACGGCTCCAAGATCCAAGACACAAATCATCGCAAGTAGTGCGATGAAAACGCGGCGTCGCATCGCTTTATTGACTGGCGGTACGACGCCTTTGCTGCTGCCGAGCAAAGGAACTGTCTCGTCGATCGTTTGTGCCTCCGCCTCAGGCTCGATGACTTGAGCGACGCCCATGTTGTGTGATTGGCGATGATGCTTTGGTTGGTGATGTACTGAATGGCCTAGTTAACCTTGAGAAGACTCGTACAGACAAACACCACCTTCAAAAGACTGCGCACAGGGCTGTTCCAAGGAATATCTCGCGATGGATGTCAAGTTGAATGAGGTATTAAACGTCAACAGACAGAGATCGCCCTATCAGCACGCCGACAGTAAGCTTCACAGTGGAAACAGAGATTTTCAGGTCACTACAAACAGAAACACTACAAAGAGGATGCTGCAGCAGTATAACATTCAAAGCAGGCAGTCGTTATCTGTTGTTCCTTGGCCAAGTATGGTGATATGCAATGATCAACAGCTCGGAGTGATTCTATTCCGCAAGGTTGTAATCAAAGAGCCGCGTTCGCCCAGGCACCATGGACAATCGCGCAGGGACATGAAAGAGATGTAGCAGAGGCACAGATTGCAACGTAGACGGGCGCCTTCAAGAGCCCCACCTCCCGTCGTCTCGACTTATCTCAGTCATCGGCGAAGATCAGACGGAATGCCCACCAAGGACATATAAGGCAAATTTAGCTTTTACTTCAGTGTTCTCCGAAGAGACGCCCAAATCGCAGAGTGAGTGACTTTCCACCTGACTACTCCTTACACCTATAATGCCGAACTGCTATGCAGCCAATATTCCAGTTCCAAACAATCATCACCATCATAAGCGCCATAAGCCTGCTGAATAACAAGCTCATATTCGTCCAAACATATCTTAGCACCATCGACTTAGTAATCACCTCGAGTCCACCGCATAGTGGTATTGTGAAGAATCATCCCCATCATGCAAGAGTGTGACACTATTGAACTCCTCGAAAGGATCTGGCAACTCGCCTCCGGGTGTCGCTAGACCCGAGTCAAGAGGTACACCTTTGATTTTGCTTGCACTAATGTCCACGCTATGACTCTCACGAACATTCCTGAAGTTGATGGTGTCGATACCGCGGCCTTGGTGAGGTATGATTGGGGGCTTCTGATGCCTCAACAGAGCCCATTGTGTTTGACGAAAAAATGGATGGACTTTGACGTCGGAAGCGCCAGCACGAGAACCAAGTCGACGCAATTCATCCTTGATCAGTAATTTGCGAATGAGGGACTTGCAGAGGCTAAAAATATGGTTAGCTATGATCTCCATTCAGTGTGAGATGACTTACTTCGTGACTTGGGGTTGACCACTGCTATCAGGGAAAGGTACATCGTCCTTAAGTATGTTTGCAAAGGTAGCATTGCGGTTTTTCCCCTTGAAAGGAGTTGTGCCGAAAAGCATTTCATAGACCAAGATACCCAGAGTCCACCAATCTACGGCACTTGTGTGGCCATTTCCTCTGATTACCTCGGGTGCAATGTACTCTTCTGTTCCAACAAAAGAGTTTGTCCTGAAATTGGCAATACATGCTTTTGTGTCGATTGTTGGCAATGACGACGACGAACCAGGCGTCTTGCCCAGTATCATCGAAGGAACACCTCCTGCATCTGATTGTTTCGACAAATCAAAGTCCGACAACATGATGTGACCAGACTGATGCAACAGGATGTCTGAGGTGGTCAGCAGAGAGTCTGTGACTCGGAGAAAATATAAACTCACTTTCTGGTTTCAAATCCCGATAAATGAAACCCATTAGATGCAGGTATTCCAGCGCTGCCGTGACCTCAGCGGCATAAAAGCGTGCTGCGTCTTCATCGACGCATTTGTTTGGTCGTGTTTGGAGAGCTATATGATGGTCAGCATTATACCTCTATTATTCCTTTGTACTTGAAGTCCTACCTCTGAAGAACTCTCCACCGCTACAGTATTCCATACACAGATATAGATGGTCTTCTGACTGGAACGAGTGATACAGTGTGACAATGAAAGGGTGATTGCTTGTAGCCAGGATTTCCTGTTCCGCAAGCGCACGTTTTATCTTATTCCGCTTGATCATCTCTTTCTTGCTCAGGACTGCTTGTTGTCAGCACTTGAAAAAGACGGTTAGCGCACAATGCACAACTCACCCTTCATCGCATATAGCCTATTCGACTTCTTCTCTCGCACCAAATATACCTTGCCAACATCTCCTTTGCCAATCAGCTTGATCTTGTCAAAGCTTCCAGGCCCTACTTCCACATCTCGGACCTTTATCGAGTTTGAACTATATGTTCTCCTAAAACCAATTGCCTGGTTCCGAAGCTTGTTCACTGCTGGTAAGCTTCCATTACTTGGTATTGGCACGAGTTGAAGTGGGCTCGTGGACAAAGATGGCTCTCCGATAGTTACAGCACTAGGTATCGAGTGCTGAGCAATCATTTCTTTTGTAAGCGTAGGTGTTTGAGGTCGGTCCTTGTTGAAAAGAAGACCTTGTGCATTTGGTGCTGATGCTACTCTTCTAAGTCTTCTAGCCATATCCTCTTTACCAGCAGTATTCTGCTGATCACGGACCCCGCTTATTGCATCAACTCTGCCAAGAGCATGCGGTGTGTCTGGAGGTGATGGAGGTACACTGCCTTCATTGTGATGTCGTAATGCGGGAGGTCCTTGGTACTGGAAGTATGGATTGGCATTGGCAATGGGCGACATGTGCTCATCCAATGCATTGCCCTCGCTGTTTACTGTCGTCGACCTATGCCGTCCTAGATGTGGAATGAACCTAGATTGTCTGAAGGTCGATCTCGACTCTGATCGTGGTGGCAGGCTACTTGGTTCCGATGGCGTTGGTGCTCGGTCCTTATTCTTTTGGCTGTCGTGACTGAAGCTGCTCATTCGAAAGAAGTTTCGAATCTTGTGTGAGACCTGGCTACCTGAACCATTGACCTGCTTGTTGTTGGACAAGGGCGCTAGAGCACGCTTGTCGGACGGCATGCTGATGTTGATGGGTTGTTGATCTTTCCTGCACCTGTGGTTCTGACACGGGGTCTATTGAGGAAGCAAGTGGGCTGGATAAGGATGAGTTGGGAAGTGAATGGAGGGAGCGTCCTCGAGTGCAATGACGGATGATGGTAGTAGCAGTGTGGCCTGGTGTTACTGAAGCAGACAACTCATTGACCAGCAATGAAGGAATGTATGAACGTCTGGGAAGGTCGCTGAATGACGCTTGTCTAGCTTAGCTTGCGAAAACGAATTACAAAGCAGACCAGGATGATGACGTGGTTGCTGGCAGCTGGGAGGACAATTGACCTGATAAGAAAGAAGTATAGCGATATGCTGAGCGACGGCTCTGGAAAGTGTCTGTGTGGTTTGAGATGGAGTAGAGGTTCCAGAATCGTCGGGGAAGGAGAACGAGTTTTGGGAGGAAAGACGCAACACGTTATGTTGTATCGGGAGAAATGACGATCGCTGCGTGAAGACCGCGGCGGTAAACAGGCTCGAATGGTGCGCTTTCGACCAGCGATTCGATTTCAGTGCAAGGTAGGCCTATTGTAGAGGATGAAAGGCTGGAAGCTATCAATTGAAGGCCAAGTGATTGCAGTTGAAGAGGGGCCGTGTTGAGGTTACGACGTGCTGTCCCTGATGCGGGGTTGTTGGTATACAACAAACCCAAAAGACTACGAGGTAATACTAAATGAATACAGCAACATACCAGATCCTTTATATTTTACACTAATCTATATCCTCTAGCCTTGCCACCTATGAGCCACCAGGACCACCAAGTAGTGCGAATCTTCGCACAATCGAGGGCCCCACCTCATCATATTCGGCCTTGGTGTAGCAGTAACTCTTGAACTCTGGTGTTTGCGCCAACAAACTGCCCCCAAACCAGGGAGCATGCCTTTGTCTCTTGTGTGTGATAACCTGTACATCGAGACCGCCGCTTTTTGCCCCTCCACTCTTAGCCTCGGACGCTGCAATTCTAGCATCTACCAGGTGACGGATATCACGTTGCAGCCTTCTGCCAAAATCCTTGTAGAGTGTCGAACCACCCGACAGGACAATGTTCTTATAAAGACCTCGTCTTACATCAATTGGTGACGTCTGAATCACGGTGTCAACAATGGTCGGCAAAGGAGTGAGAAAGTCCGAGGAGTAGATTTCGGGATTGAAAAAGATCTCAGGCGCAAGAAAGCGTTCGTAACCAACATCGACTGTTACCGAGCGACCATTGGGATGCTGGACGATATGCTTGCCAAATCGATCGGGTTCTCTGTCGTAACGAGCAAACTCCTTGACAATGTCAGGAGAAACGTAACAAAACTCCTCCTTGATGCGTTCGGCGGTTTTAAGACTGCTATCAGGTTCTCCTCGATCTCTTAACAGTGATTGCACAAAGTATGTAATATCACGTCCAGCAATCGGCACACTCTTGATCGAAGACCCAATGACATATCCTTCCGCAACTGGAATGACGTGAGTAACACCCTCACCAGAATCAATGACGGTTCCGGTTAGTGATCTGTCAGTTATCTTGGGAGACGTCCATGACGCGGCGAGAGCAAGGACAGCCTGTACTGCAATATAGAGTCCAGCGCAGTTGAATGACTCAAACATGATTTCTGCCGTGGCTTCGCGATTTTCTGGAGGGTTCAAAGGCTAAGGAATAATCGTGAGCACTACTATTGCTTAAAGTTCTTCAAATGCGTTTCTTACCGGTTCGGTGAGAAGAAAATGATGGTCCTCAGGCTCGACGCGAAGGTACTTGAATATGGAATTTGCCCAGAAGCGTTCCATGTGGTCCTATCGTCAAGGTCAGCGTCTTGTTGTTCTGAGAGACGTAGACGTACGTACCCAGTTCTCGATTTGACCATGTCGAATTGGATAATGGATACCGTAGCCTAATGGTGTTAGACTGAGCTCGCTACCGTATAAACACTCTTAATCACCTGGTCCACTCGCTGCTGCTAATGCTTCGTCGCCTATGAAGTAATCCAGATCTTCCGTGCCGCGTTTTGCTGAAACGTTATTTCCAGCGCCGCCAGTGAGAAAAGTTGGTTTGTTTGCGACAGGTGGCCTGCCTCCTGCTGCCGAGCCACTCTGTGGTCCTTTGGTAGCAATGGCGGTAGGGAAGACAAAGGATGGGGAGTCGTTGCCGGCAAAACCTAGACATGATCAGAATACGTTGATGGTATATGATAGCGAACGACTAACCTAGCTTGGAGTATCCCGTGCCGCTTCATACAGTGTCAGCACTACAGCTTTCTACACTCTGACCATCGCGACTTACTTGTCCATGACAACGGCAGGTGTTTGGTTAGCCATGTTGGGGCGGTGTTGTGTACGCGGCACGTTTCGAGGATTTGAGGAACGGCGGTGCAGCGAAGATACGTTCGAGTGGCGTGCCTTGAGTCACCTCCGACGAAGGTGTTGGTATAGTCGCGAGCGAGCAAGTAGTTCCAATGGCTATGCAGTCAATCTGGAAGTACGTAAGGCGGGGACTTAGGCATTTAGGTTATGTAACCCTCGGACTGATCTCCACCATTTGTCCCTTTGTTTCAGATTAACCTGAAACACTCTCAAATACTATCGCGTTCTCGATCCGAACAGATCTGTGAGAACACATCCTGTCGTGCAAAGAAGAGATGTGAGAGCTGTGAACGTACTGAATGTCTAGGATCATAGTAAGGGCCAGCCGTTCGTGCTAATTAGACATGAGGCAAGCGATGGACCACGCAAATGGGATCAATGGACGACACAATGGTGATAGTCACAATGGGCCTCCAGCAAGAGAGCGTCCGGGAGTCCCAACGCTCGAGCGAGCAATCCAGTGTTCGCCATTTCTTTCCATTATGCCTCTGAGCCAAGGTCAGCAGAATATCATAGATCGTTTGACGAGATCTGGCTCTTCTTCCATTCATCTGGATTTACTGATGTAATTGTACAGAGACCATCGCATTCCCTGACGCTCGACCTCCTACCTTACCTCCCACTCCCTTTGTCTCCTCCGATCTCGAACATGTAGATCATCTCCTCCATTCTCTCAATACAGACACCAAGCAGAATACCCAGCTTCCAATACGTTGTCAGACAGTAGTAAATGACATACAAGCTCTACTGAGTTGTACCAACGATAAAGACTAGTAGGGACAGTCACAGCTACCAGTAATCAGGACACAGTCATTAACACTCATCAGCATCTTCAAGACTGCAGGCTTGGCGACACACTCTGCTCGTGGCGGGGCAAGTAGTCAAGCGAGGACAAATGCAGGTCAGGCGTCGACTCAGAGAGAATCGTCAAAGCTAGGCGCTTTTGCTGATATGTTGCTGAAAAGGACTGATACACGCTATGAATGTGAGCAGCAACACCCAACCACTCGAGCACAAGTAGACTGAGAATAAGCAGATCCCAAACCTATGCCACAAGACGTCAACACTCTTCTACGAAGTCTTGAGGCCGCAACCTCACCAAACAAGGCCACCACAGCAGGACAGTCTGATTCGAGTGTTCACAGTCCTTTTCGTCCTTCGCCCTATGCCAGCACTACGACGATGATTCCTACAGTTGTTGTTCCAGCTTCGGCTCCGGGACCTTACAATGGCGAGCATCTCGACGCTACCAGTACCAACGGTGGAAGTCGAATAGCAGCGTCTGCCCAGAAGACACCGTCTCCAAACAAGCAGCGTAAGCGTGAACAGGTTACCGATACAGCAAGCAAGAAGATAGATGTGAACCTCGATGATCGTGAACGTGTAGAAACAGCAGTACGACAGTTGCAGGAACTGATCTTTAACGTTCTTGAGGCAGAAGATCAATTAGAGCCTGACACTTCGGGAGTTGTGTCCAAGCATGCGGAGGAGTATTTCGTATCTGCTTCAGATGGTTCGAATTACGTTCTCCGGCCAGAGTCGCACAACAACCTTGAAGATTCGATAATAAAGGTGCTCAAAGCAAGAAGATTTGCTGATATATCGATCGACCATCTCCTCCGCATCCAAAAGTTGTGTGCAGCCAGCTTTGTTGCGACACATGAATTAGATTTGAGCATCCCAATCAGCGGGGATAACGATGTGGTCGGGGCGTGGTCTACTCGCATTCGAGCTGCAGAGAATAGTTTGCGTGCCACAAAGATCCTGCTAAGAATGATGGGAAGTGGTCGAGAGGAGAAACGGCTTCAGTCGGACGAGATACTACAGGACCTCCTCGCCAATGTACGCTATGTGCTAGACAAGGCTATTGTTCCTGTAATAGAGGTACGAGCATCGTCGAATGATAACGAGTTCTGGTCACACCGTAAAGAGCACGTAGCGCTTCTTTCGACAGTTCTGGCGCGTTTGGGTCGTGTAATTCGACTATTGGGCGACTTGGTTCTTAAGCTGGAGTTATCAGAAACTGCTATCAATGCAATCGACTTTCTTTCGACCAACGTAGTCTTCCTGGAAAATGTGCCGTCCGAAAAAGACTCGATACTAGGTGTTCAAAAAGTGGAAAACTTGCGCAGGCACGCCATGGACCTCCTTGCAAAAGTGTTCTTACGGCATCCTGATCAGCGAGCCTTCATCTTCGACGAGATACTCTCATCCCTTGAGAAACTGCCTGTGACACGACAGAGTGCAAGACAATACAGGGTAATGGACGGCAAGCCCATACAGCTCGTATCTGCCCTCATCTTACAGCTTATACAGACATCTGCCATGCGAGTGACCGCTAACAAGAAGCAGGGCATGGCCAGTGAGAAGAATAAGACATCAGAAGATGCAGAGAATGAGAAAGACTCCGATGTGGAATCGGACCAATCGGCTTTGGCAAAGTTCAAGGCCACCAATGCAGACACAAAGAAAGATCGTGAACGTGACATCCAAGACTCATTGTCTGATATTGCGGATCCATTGTACAATAGTGCTTGGGAGAATGCTCGTTACGTGGCAAAGTACTTGGTGCAGCGAGCATTAACATCCACGAAGAGTGGGGATCAGCCGTATCGAAACTTGCTGGATATTTTTACAGAGGACTTCTTGAACGTGCTTGGCTCTCCAGATTGGCCGGCTTCGGAGATGATGCTTAGGGCCCTACTAGGCAGTTTGGTGAACATCACAGACAGCGAAAAGAGCGCAGCGCCTGCTAAGAATATGGCACTGGACCTGATGGCCCTTATGGGTACAAGCATAGCTGATCTGCAAGCTCATCTTCAGCGCTCTGTACCAAACTTGGAGAATGGAGCCAGCCCAAGCCAAAAGTTGTTGCTGGGTTTTGTTGAAGACACTCTTGGCGGATCAACGACAATCGAAGAGCAATTGTTTCAAGCCATAGGCCCTTATGGTGCTGTTCTTGCACATTTCGAAGATGGAGAGTCAGAAAACTTGCAAACACAAAGCGCATGCTCCTATTTCCTAGCACAATGGGCTACCAAAGTGAACTCTTTGAGAGACCATGACGAGGAAAGTACAGGCGATAAAGACCTTGATGAGCTCTATGACAACCTGAGAATGTGGATCCTTCATATGAACGACATCAATCTTCCCAAGTATGTGTACGCCCCTAATGATAATGACTTAGGGTATACCGCTAACGTTTCATAGCGAATTCTCGGATATCTCATTCTCCGAAACTCGCTTAGCCTACGCGGTTGTCATGCTCAACTTACCTTTCTGTCGCGGTCTCCCTCGTATCTTCAACATTCTTTTGAGATCTCTCAGCAGTTCACAGGCTACAGTACGAAGCAAGGCTATTAAAAGTGTTGTTCAACTTCTTGAAAAAGACCCTGCAATCCTAGAGCGATCCGGCAATGTTCTATCCTACATTGTCAACTCGACTTCTGACTCATCTCCGATGGTCAGGGACTCAGCCTTGGGCCTTATCGGCAAATGCATGTCCTTGAAGCCAGCACTGGAAGCTGAAGGATGTAAAACTCTCATTGCTCGCAGTCTGGACACTGCAACCACAGTTAGGAAACGGGCTCTTAGGCTTCTACGAGAGGTATACCCTCGTACCAAAAGCAAGGATGTAAAGGCAGCAATCGCAGACGCGATCTTGCGCCGTGTCGCTGATGCCGAAGAAAGCGTTGCCGAGCTTGCTCGACAGATGATGGAAGAGATGTGGCTTTACCCCGATCTGCTGCTCGTCAAGCCAGACGAAGCAGGCCCGGCTAAGCTTGAACTACAACTTCACGCTTACCATATTGTCTTTACAGTTGTTCGTAGCCTTGAAACGCTTACTGTCTTCGGTCTGCTACTCAAAGCAGCGCTTCATTCCGAGAACAAGAATGCTTCCACCAATAGAGCTCTTTGCAAAACTCTTCTCAGTACGATATTCGAAGGCATTATCGACAATGATGTAGATAGAGGAGTTCCTGCTCAATCCAACTTGCTGGAGACTCTTACAGTGTTTGCAAAATCAGATGCCCGTCTCTTCAATGCAGCGCAGATGACGACACTGAAGCCGTACATCGAGAACCTGGCATCAGAGGAGGATTTAATCGTGTATCGAGCGGTTGTCGTCATCTATAGATGCGTCCTACCTGTATTACCTCCACTCCAGCATACCTTCCTGCAAGACGTGCAGAATATCTTGTTCTCCAGTATTTCCAAGCTTGGCAAAGCTGAGCTTAGCGAGATCGCGGCTTGCCTGTCGATCATTGATGGTGTCCTTCAGAACACCGAGAGACTTGTAAAGCTCATGTTATCTGTTTTGACGGGAATTTCGAACATCAAGCGCACTGACATACCAAGCGATACGAACAAAATGCGTCAGGTAAAGCGCTATATCATGATTGCCGGACACTTTGGCAAAGCATGCAATCTCGAAACGTACAAGAATACTTACAAGGAGAAATTCCCAAAGATAAAATCGGATACCGTCTCTGGTCTGATGGTGGACATTATCGCTCCTTTTGCGAGTCCTGATCTCGATTTATCGGTTCGAGAGGTCGCACTAGAAGCCATATGTCTTATCTGTCAGGCTTCTCCTAAGAACTTCTTGAAGGCTTCGGTAACCACCACATTCTCTGCGACATTCCAGGATAATGAGCCTCAGTTGGCACTCGCTATCGTCAATGGTGTCAAGGAATTCTACTTGAATGCAGAAGAACGGTCTAAAGCTCGTGCCGAAGGTCAAGCTGCCAACAGTGCCACCGACGGCACAAACCGCCTTGTTGACTCAATGGTCCTCAGCGACCTCGATAGTGCTGCGACCTCAATGGCACAACATTTTCTACCTCACATCATCCGCCTATCGCTCGCATCTACGGATGAGTTAGCGTTAGTCGCCACTGAAGTTATGGCTAGCACCAACAGGCAGGGACTCGTGCATCCGAAAGAGACTGGCCCTGCGCTAGTTGCGCTTGAAACGTCACCCAATATCCAGATTGCCCAGCTCGCTCGTGTTGAACATCAAGCTCTTCACGACAAGCATGAAAGTGTACTGGAGCCGGAATACATCAAAGCGGTGGAGAGAGCTTTCACATATCAGCGAGATACGGTCAAGGAAATGTCCGGTATTGACTCAAACCAGCAGCCCAAGCTGCGCCTGTTCTTTGAGGTATTGAAGTCAGGCAGTATTGGATTGCGCAAGAAGTTGCTTGGCAAGCTATGCACAAGGTCCTTGATTGACGTCAACAAGATTGAGTCAATGGAGCATATCCTGGAGCACCTGCTTTCCGTGCGTTTCATGCTGGAAAACCTCAGCACCTTGGACTACAGCAGAATTGATGAAATAATGTCGATCCTGGCAGCCATCGAAAAGGCATTCTCGACTACAGGACAGACCGTGTCGCAACGTATCGAAGCCGTACTTGGTTCTCCAAGTGCGCTCTCAGCTACAGATTCTGATAACGCTCCTACTGAGAGCAACAAAGCTGTCGACCCTAACGTCCTTCGCCAATTATCAGCATGCAGTATGGTTCTGACTCTGCTATGGGAGACTCGTACTCATCTTCGCAAAGCTTGGAGCCTGCAGTCCCTAAAGGTTGGTGCCAAGGTGAAACAACAAGCCAAGGACACTTCGAAGGCTCCAAACAAAGCCACTACATATCCTGGTCTTGTCAAAGAGCATCTTGCCCAGATTGGTGCCATCATGACATCGCTAAACACACCCGAAGCCATGGTAGCACGTTGCAGAGGCTTTCAAGGAATGCTTGCAGTGGACAACGAGCTCAAGGTTGGCAGTGACGAAGACGAGAATGGCCAATCTAGGCTCAAGACACCAGAGGAGGACGAAGAACCTGGCGGTGATCCTGGCACGCCTGCAAGCAGAATGGCTCCTGAAAGTGTGCCAGGAAGTTCTACAAGGGGCAGAAAAAGGAAGGCAAGCAGCATTGGTGGTACACCTCGCAAACCACGCTTAAGCAAGAAACCAAGCATGAGCCGTAAGGTTAGCAGAGCAAGAAGCAGAAGCAAAGGTCCTAGCGATGATGAGGGTGAATGGGAGTAGAGTATGAACTTGAGCACGATGTGCTAGAAGCCTAATAGGCTTGCGTACTGTTGATCGGACCTCGCTTGGAATGGCTCATTCGGCTTTGGAGGTATCGGAGCACTCGACCTTCTTCGCTTGCTCACCCGGAAGGTAAACATCTTGTCCCTGCGCGAACATAGACAGCAGCACGCCCAATAATGAACGGCATGTAGTATTAAATATTGAAAACTTTAGGTACGTAAGATACCAACCATATCAACCTTATATCAGGCAAGAGCCCCACAATTGCCGTAACGATCCCGAAACCGGCAATGTGAGCGATAAGAACATTCGTCTCGTCCAGTAATTTGATTGTTATTTGCATTGAATCTCTTGGTCTCTGAAATACACGATGAGGCGCCTATCTTGTACGCTCTTGATTGCTAAGCCATTCCGGCTTTCTGTCTTCCTACCTTCACACAAGCAATACCATGGCGTAACCCAACGATATCATTACCTACTACCTCATCCTCACCCCTCACACCTACCAAGATAGCTCACAGATAAGGAAGCTTGGTCTTACCTACAATCAGTGCGGGATCACCGCCCAATGTCAGTAACTCATGCTTCCATAGCCTGCGTAGTCCTCACGTCCGTCAATGGATGTTATCAAAGATGAGGCAGGCAGCCCTCAGGATACAGCAACATCGTCTACATCCAATCCAAGGACCAACACGTCTACTCCTACGGCTTCCACCCCTCAGACCGATAGCCAAACTCCCAAGCGCAAGACAAATGTTGCAGACTCCTCGAAACGCCGCTGTGTAAGCACAGCATGTATCGCCTGTCGTCGGCGCAAGTCGAAATGTGATGGTAATCTACCAGCTTGTGCGGCATGCGCCTCCGTCTACGGCACTGAATGTGTGTACGACCCAAACTCAGACCATCGAAGGAAAGGCGTCTATAAGAAGGATGTTGACAATTCCAAATCGCGGAACACGACTCTACATACCTTGATCCAGGCCATTCTCAATTACCAGGAAGACGAAATACCAGGATTGGTGAAAGCAATACGGACGTGTGAGAGCTTGGAGAAGGTGGCGGAGATGGTGGCAGCGAAAGAGCGGGGCGAGGAGGTTGACTTTGACGAAGACAATGCTACAATGGTCCAGGAAGATGGGCGAAGAAGCAACAGTCCAACGTTTGAGGCACAACTCTCGAGGAATATGGGCACGATGAAGTTGGATGATGGAAGATTACACTTCGTTGGTGGAACCTCGAACTTGATCTACAACGATGATGCTGTGGAGAACAGCGACGACGATTCAATTCAGGAGTTTGAAAGGAGGAGTAGCGGAAATCCTATCACCTCGTGGACGACAGTGACTTCAGATCCTGACCTCATCACGCACCTGCTCAATCACTACTTTACGTGGCATTATACTTTCTTCACGATCTTACCCAAAGCATCATTCTACAAACAGTTCTTGCAAGGCAAGCCTCGAGAAGAGAAGACACGGCGAAAGGAGAATTACTGCTCGCCGTTACTAGTCAACACTATACTCTCACTTGGCTGCCATTTCACATCAAACCCGGGCGCAAGAGAAGATCCTTTGGATGCAGCTACTGCCGGAGATCATTTCTTCAAAGAAGCCAAGCGTTTATTGTATGAAGGAGAAGAGCTTGCCAAACCGAATTTAGCCACCGTACAAGCCCTGGCGCTTATGTCTGTCCGAGAAGCCGGCTGCGCACGAGAGGCTAATGGCTGGGTGTACTCTGGCATGGCTTTCCGCATGTCTTGCGATCTAGGCTTGAGCTTTCAGACGCCAAGTGGTCTAGTGCTGAACAGGACCGAAAGCTTCAACGAAGAGGAAGACGATGCAAGGCGTGTGACATTCTGGGGGTGCTTCCAAATCGACAAGTATGTTTCAACGAGCTCGTAATGTTCCAAACTATTGTTAATTGCTATCTATCTAGGTGCTGGTCAAATTACCTCGGACGTATGCCACAGTTCCAGCTCACTGATAACGTGACTGTACCACATTATGATGTTTTTCCTGCGGAAGAAGCTGATACCTGGGCACCATACTCTGATTCTGGGTTTGGTCAAGCACATTCGCAACCATCAAGAGTTAGAGCTGTAGCGCTACAGATATCTGCCTTGTGTGATATCAGCTCGGATCTGATCAAGCAGTTTTACAATCCTCAGACGGTGGAAAAGCCAGCTACTAAACAAGTAGAGCTTAAACGTCTTGGTGAGCTTCATACACGGCTAGAGGATTGGCGAAGAAACTTGCCAAAGGAACTGGAGCCGAGAGAGGGAACCTTGTCAAGTGTGCTCATAATGCAGTAAGTGCTTCGAATAAGACACAATGATCAAGCTAATGAGTCACAGCATGTTCTTCCAGCTCCTCTATATCCACCTCTTTCGTCCTTTCCTCAAGTATACACAAGCTACATCACCACTACCGAGCCATGTTTCGCCTCGAAAACTATGCACACAAGCAGCTGGCATGATCTCTAAGCTGATGCGACTCTACAAACGATCCCATGGACTTCGCCAAATAGTCAACTTTGCTATCTACGTCGTCCACTCGGCATGCACGATCCACCTCTTGAACCTCCCGGATAAGACTGCCAAAAGAGACATTGTCCACGGCGTTAAACACCTTGAGGAGATGGCTGAGGGCTGGTTGGTAGCTCGAAGGACTTTAAGTGCGATGAGCGTACAAGCACGCATGTGGAAGGTGGAGTTACCAGAAGAAGCTGCAGCCGTGCTGTCCAGGACTGACGCCAAGTTTGGGCTTGCTGAAAGCCCTTTCGAATCGCCATCCCCAAAATCGATATTACAGCCTACGGTGTCTTCCCAGTCTTATGTTATGCCACCACCAATATCTCAATTCTCGCAACCACAAATTGACTGGCAGCGGACTGCATCGGCGTACGCTAGTAGTCTCGGGATGCTCAACACGAGTGGCCCGAGTGATGCGGATCCATTGCAAACTTTAGCCAACAGCTTCTCGGCGTCCGCATCGGTCAATGGGCAATTCAATCCTTCAACACAGACTTCGCAATATACAACACCGCAGTTTCCACTCTCACCTGCCTTACAGGATTTTAGTCCACGATCGAATTTTTCAGCAAATCGATTAAGCGTGAAGAGAACCTCGTCTGGCCAAAATGTTGGACAACAACGGGCCACGATGCAGACACCGTCATATTTACCTCAGCAACCACAATCAAGCGCTTTACCTCAACAACAAATACAACAGCAGCAAACTATCCCACAACAACCACGATCTATGGCCCAACCTACCAGAAGGAACCCATCGATAACCACGACTGCACTACAGCAGCAACAAGCCGCTCTGAGAAATAATACCAAGACCTCGGCGCCTACACCAGATGTCTCGTCCATGTTCGGTGGTGTTGAAGCTCTACTCCGTGAAGGACAAGAATGGTGGATGAAAGACCAATCGCATGATTTGGTCTCGGGATTTGGTAATTGGAACAGCACTGGTGGTAGTGTCGAGGGTGGTACTTGGCTGGATCAACAACAACAACAACAACAACCGCAGCATAAACGTCAAAATCAAGGTCAAGGACAGCAGGGACAACAACATCAGCAACAACAAGCACGAATTCAATCTCAAGCTCAAGCACAAGCTCAGCCACAAGCTCAACCGAGACAGCATCAACAGCAGTTACAGCAACAATCAACGATGATGCAAAATACACCGAGTCCTCAGAAGCGCTTTTTGCAACAGCCACAATCGACACAACAGCAACTGTATGCAATGCAACGATCGAACAGTATACAAGACGAATCTTCTGTGTCGAGCACGCCAATGTATGGGATGGTGAATCCGACAATACCGGGACTGCAACAGCCGGGACAAGGCAGTGGAATGTATGAATTTGGCAATCTGGAGTCTACATATAATGAGGATGAATGGTATCAATAGACAGGAAAGTGATCTGATGAAGCCATGTGTTATGATATTACGGAGTTGAGGTGTGGGTAGTGGGATTTATGTATATAAAGGTTTAGATATAGATGCGCCGGTGTATGTAAGGAGAAAGTTGAGTGGATGACAATGTACACGTTCGATGTCGTACACGCTTCCTTCCACCTATTTCCCACTGTGCTTTGTGCAGTAGCGAGCGTACCGTACACACCGACTACCATGCTCGAAAAGCCATTTACTCATTCACTCACTCACATACCACCCCACTCAATACAAAACGTCCTCATCTCCCCTTCCCCTCTCTCACCACCATCCCCACCTCCTTCCCTCTCCTCCTCTCCGCCAATCAAAAACCCCTTCTTAACACCCGTCCCCAACCGTCCTCCCCCAACCAAATCCAACAACTCAATCTCCTCCTCCCAGCCATACCCACGACACAGAAAGTGGCTGTGAAACCTTAGCGGGTCGCCTGGGTACGCCATGTATTGGCAGCCGAAGCGGAGGCCGGGGGAGAGGAAGTAGGAGTGCATGTGCAGGTGTTTGTAGAGGGCATAGGCTGGTGGAGAGATGGTTGGGAGAGTTTGTGGAGGTGTTGGAATTGTTGGGGTCGAGGGTGCGGGCAGGAGGAGGGGAGATGTTGTGGTTGGTGTTATGTGGTGGTGTGCTGTTGGTGTGATAGTTGTGGTTGTAGTGAAGGGGGTGGGTGTGCTGGGTCGTGCGTGTTGTGATTGAGATTGTGGGCTCGAAGGGGCGCCACGAGAGTAGCTTGGGAAGAGCGTATCGTCATCATCATCCTCCTCCTCCATCTCGTTCTCCTTATTGACTTGCGCGACAGCCATCGCCGCCCTCAACCTCGCCTCCTCCCTCTTCCTCAAAATCATCGCCCTTTTCTCCTCACTCATCCCCCTCAACGCCTCCCTCATATTCCCCTCCTGTCTCCTCACCACCGCCCTACTCACCTCCCTCCCCTGCTCCCTCAACCCCTCCATATACCTCGCCCGCTCCTCCTCTCTCAAGCTCTTCAGACCCTGACGGTGTTCCTTTGCATCGTCGACGATGTAGCAGATGCCTGTTTCGACGAGGAGGCGGGCTTCTTCGTGGAGGAGTTGGATGGGGAGGCCGAGGAAGAAGTTTTGTTGAGGGGCTTGTGGGAGGGAACCGATCAGCACGCCGGGGATGTTGTGGTAACGTCGGAGGTGGGTGATGTGGTGGATGTTGTAGATGTAGTAGTGGTTTGCGATGTGGGAGATTGGGAGGGGGTAGGTGATGGTGGCGGTGGTGTCGGGGTCTGAGGGGGCTAGTGAGGAGGACATTGTGTGGCAGTACTGGATTGTTCAATAGGATAGACAGGCAAATCGATTGGTGTGATGCAGTAGAATGGTTAATATTTTGTGTTTCTTCAATTTTAGCTATGGAGGAGGAGAAGCTAAACTATGTCTTTATTGGTCAGCTTGGTGTCCTCTGACGGTTGTGAGTGATGAGAATACGATGGTGGAAGGAGATGTCATAGTGAGCTGAGTTAACTTCTTTCACCATGAACCAAGAGCGAACTCTGGTCGTCTGGGGATTGACAGATTGTAAAAGAACGGTTTTTAATCATATACGAGGAAGAGAGGTAGAGGATAGAGAAGATGTGAAACTTACATGAAGCAACCAGTCCACCAGACCGTGGTAGCGTACTTTGCAGATGTCGATGTTGTTGTTGTGCGAAGACGAAAATCATACACATCTGTTGTACGTAGCTGGACCCTGAAACAGCGTCACGTGATATCAACTCTAGTGATCACCTCGTCGTAGATTTGGCCTCGTCTTTGTTGCGGATTATACACAAACAAGCATGAATATCTTCCTCCTCTTGGGTCTGATATTTTTCTTCCCTCTAGCCCTGCTATTGGGCTGGCTCATCTTCTCAAGTTGTATGGGTGACTCTGTGCGAGCCCGTGTGGCAGGTGTACCACTCAATGTGCGGCATGCAGCATATGGAAAGACGTACCTGCGAAACTTTGGCTCGGCTGTAAACCAAGGCGGTTTCGAGCAGATTGAAATGGAGAACATGATGGATCCAAGTGGCCAATATGATGAGAGACTGGATGATGAAGACGAGCATGCTAGTCGTTGAAAGGGGAGGTGTTTTCGCCATGTATCGCCCATCGTGTCATCGCTCGTCTGGTTAAGGGAGGGCTGCCGCGTCGTCCAAAGTAATACGCCAATGCTTAAAACTCCATCTGCTCTTTGGTGGGTTTCTGGCTGCTCTGCGCACCTTCTGCGTTCCCATTTTGTGCTTCGGTATCTCCATCGGCTGGTGGTAAGCTAAACGGCCTGATGGTAAACTTTCGCCTGCTGACAGTAAATGCCAGGTCATCACCCATGCTCTTCAATCCACCACTACCTCCACCTCTTTCATGGAAGACGGGCAATTTGTGCACCTTGACCATTCCTTGTGGCTGTTCTTCGTGTGATGTGGCCGCACCTGAAGTAGAAAGGGAACCTGGACCATCATCGAAAGCGTGTGGGAATGGTGTCAGCTCAAGGACACCGTCATTGAGCAGTTCGAGCCAGCGTACGAGTCCGGTGGCCCGTGGATAAAGCTCAAGAGGTATGCTTGTCATGACTGTGAGTTGACTTGGATATTGCCTGAGCAGACTGCGGAGGTTGTGGAAGAATTGGATGAGGTGTGTGGGCTCACTAGCGTGAGGAGGATAGAGCGCTGGTGACAAAAGCGTAGGAATGATTACGCGATGCATCGTGTTCACTGGAGAATCGCGCATCTGTTTGTTGAGATGTTGTAGCACTGTGTCAAAGGGAGCTTCTCTTGTCGAAGCAGATATGGGTAGATAGTGGACTGTAGCATTGGAAGGAACAGTCAATCGTTTTGCGAGGTCGAAAACATGGCAGAACGTTCCTTGCTCAGCTGAAGCCATAGAAGCGGCTGACGCATCTTTTGCTAGCGAGCCTGTGTTTGATGGTTACAACTGTATTCTCTACGGACAAACAATATATGTACACACCTCTTGCGCCTGGTCCTTCTCCGAATCGTCCCAAGTTTTCATATCTCCATGCAATTTTCATCTTGTCACTTTCACGATTTGCGCTCGAACTCTCAGCCCTGGTATCTGTACCACCGACCAGGCCTGGCAATTCTCTTGTCCATCCTTCTCTTACTCCAACAACATGAAGCACATGTCCTTGCACAATCCCCTCAGCAGCATAGTACTTCAGCAACGACCCAGCATAGTCGGTTGTACCGTTCTCCTCGAGCAAGATACTGTTTCCCAGAGGAAGACCTGCATGACCAGCCAGCAGTGTGTCCAGAGTTGGTGTGCCAGTCGAAGTCGCGAGACGACCATCTACTGGAGAAGGACGGACACCGGGTGACAGAGTATTCGAAGCAGCTACCACTGGTACTGCGTCTACATCGCCAGGTGTGGACGGGTCAGAGGTGATTATGGAAGTGTCTGCTATCCTACTGGCACCGATAGTGCGTTTCCGAAAGGACATGTCGATGCTATTTGTCTTTCGAGCATGGACAAAAGATCTCGAACCAAAGGACACGCCGATCGCTATGCAGGGTCTTCTAAAGTGGTTCGTCATGCCGTTTCAATAATAAACAACACAGATTGCGTCTATGGTTTGCTTGTCTTACATCGCGACGGCGCTTTCTTGTATATTCCCTTGTTGAAGTCGCCTGTCCTTGTCTTTCGTCCTACTCGTCTTCGCGCACATATCCTAGACTCTCCTACCTTTTGTACAGCCCCTACGCCCCTTAGCATCGACCTAGCGATACATCGATACACCCCCGACATGCCCTTTTCGCACTCTTAGACCTTGTACATATCAAGCGCATCGCATTCGAACCTGCCAGCATGTCGGCCAATGTCGATACCACTATACCCACACCAGTCTTTCCTGATGCGCTCAATCCTGCACACGCCGCTTTGGTCCCAAGAGCTGTTTGTGGCAATCGCCTCCTCTTCGTAAAGATCTACTGACACAGTTGCAAGACGGACACGAATGTTGGCCTCGCTCGTACCCTCCAGACTCAATCTGCCTCAGCAGTCCTATCCACGCTCGGTCCTACCTCACTCGTCGCTCTAGGATTTCTAGTTGCCTTCCTGATCCTTCGTCGTATCTATCCACGAATATACTATCCTCGCTCTTTCATCAGCAGCTTGAGACCACAAGAGAGAAGTCCTAGACTCCCTGACACCTTGATCAACTGGGTTGGCACATTCTGGAAAACGTCTGACCTCGTAATATTGAACACTCATACCCTGGATGGCTATCTTTTTTTACGGCATCTGAAAGTTGCAGTGATCACTTGCATCGTTGGCATATGCATTACATGGCCAATATTACTACCTGTCAATGCTACAGGAGCTGGTGGGCAAACGCAGTTGAATCTTCTCACCTTCGCCAACGCAGCTGGAGCATCTGATCCAAATAGTTATTACAGATACTATGCTCACGTCTTCTGCGCATATCTTTTCTTTGGTGAGCGTCTAACACCGGCTGTGAGGTGCGGCTTCTAATCACATTTCAGGCTTTGTTATTCACATGATTACACGCGAATCTATCTTTTACATCAATCTTCGCCAAGCATACCTCGTCTCACCGCTTTACGCAAACAGAGTATCTTCACGAACAGTGCTGTTTACATCTACGCCTGAGGAGTATCTTGAACCTGCGATCTTGAGAAGACTGTTTGGCGAGGATGTGGTCAGACATATCTGGATTCCGAGGAACATCAAGGAATTGAAAAAGGCAGTGAAGGAGAGGGACGGGCTGGCCATGAGACTAGAGAAAGCTGAGCTTGCATTGATAAAGAAAGCTAATGCCATGCGACTGAAAAAGGAGAAGAAAGAGGGAAAAGGACAAGGTGAAGAAATGAAAGCTCTAAGACGTAGTGAAAGTCTGCAAGCTGCGAATGATCACGACCTTTCTGACGAGACTGCCAAGGAAGAGAGCTGGGAAAAGTGGCTCGACAAGAAAGACAGACCAACCCACAGGCTTGGCCACTTTGGATCTTTAGGTATTGGGACAAAGGTCGACACAATCGAATGGTGCAGGAAAGAGCTAGACGAAGCCATACCGTCAGTAGAAAAGATGCAACACCGCCACCGAAACGGACTTGGCAAGCCTTATTCTGCGGTGTTCGTGGAATTTGAAACGTTAAAGGACGCTCAGTCAGCATATCAAAGCTTAACACACCACGAATCGCTCCATATGGCTCCCAGGTATACTGGTATACATCCAGCAGAATTGATATGGTCGAACATGGGTATCAAGTGGTTCGAGAGAATCGTGCGACTTTTAGTCACTACAGGTTTCTGGATTGGTCTGATTGTATTCTGGTCGGTTCCTGTCACATTCATCGCCTCCATCTCCAGTGTTGGCTCCCTAAGTGGATTGGCTGGTCTGCATTGGCTTAGCTTCTTGCAGAACCTCCCCACTTGGGCTTCTGGTCTGGTGACGGGTCTATTGCCATCGATTCTGCTATCGGTTCTGATGGCACTGTTACCTCCTGTACTGCGACGTAAGTTGAGAGCATTTCTATAAAGACTTCTTGTATACTAACTACTACGCAGTTGTTGCCGAGCTGGGTGGTGATCCAACACGTTCCGCAGTGGAGTATTCCGTCCAGAACTCCTATTTCTGGTTCTATGTCATTCAGGTATTTCTTATCACGACCCTTAGTAATGGTGCGTTCCAAGCAATACAAGAGATCGCATCGAGTCCGATCAAAGCTGTCAATCTCTTGGCCGACGCTTTACCTTCTTCGTCAAACTTCTATCTATCCTATATTATTCTCCAAGGTCTAGGTGTTGTGTCTTCTATACTCATATCAGCTATCAGTTTAGTTCTATACCTGCTGCTAGGGAAATTTCTTGACAGTACCCCAAGGGCCATGTTCAAAAGATGGATAAGCTTAAGTGACCCTGGGATGGGCACTCTGTATCCAATTTACACCACGATGGGAATCATAAGCATTTCTTATGCTTGCGTCGCACCCTTGGTTCTGGGTTTTGCGGCAATCGGCTTGTCGTTCTTCTATCTCGCATACCGCTATCAGTTCTTGTACGTCTACAACGTCCCATATGACACGAAAGGTCTTATGTACGCTCGGGCTCTCCAGCAATTATTCGTCGGTCTGTATCTTGCCGAATTGTGCCTGATAGGGCTCTTCTCAATCAGCTTAGGACAATCTAGAGTGCCACTTGGACCTCTTATATTGATGATCATTTTCTTGGTCTTCACTGTCCTCTGCCATGCTTCACTAAACATAGCACTGGCGCCTTTGCTCCAATACCTGCCAAAAACCCTTGAAACTGAAGAGCAGAGATTGTTGGCCTTGGAACTCGAGGATCAAGAAGCAGTTAAGGAAGAGAGAGGCAGTATTCAAGAAGCACGCCCACTCACCGACGGTATGATGGACAGAGATGCCTCAACCCACGCATTTTACGACCGCATTAATGATCGCATCAATGGTGCCTTACCAGCTATGATGCACTGGACCAAGAAGCACGAAAACAAAAGTGACGACCCCAATTTCATCGTCAAATGGTTCCGACCATCAGTCTATCAGGATTACTACACGCTTCGCAAGCTGGTACCCAGGGATTTTGCAAAGATTGAATATGATGAAGCCACAGAATTGGAAACCTACTTCCATCCTGCTGTAACCAGTCTGCCACCAACATTGTGGGTGCCACGGGATCAGATGGGTATCAGCCGCCGAGAGTGCCGCGAGACTGGACAAGTGATACCTATGAGCGATCATGCCTCTCACCTTGACGAGAAGAACAATGTGGTCTGGGATAAAGATCGAGCTCTAGAAGTACCCATTGCTGCTCGAAAGGTCTATTGGTAGATTGACATGAAGATATGCTAAGACGAGCTATGACATTACGAATAATTGAGCATGCTTCTCTGCCATGCGGTTGGACATGACTAAAAGAAACCAAATACTGAGCTAGGACCTTGTGCCAAGATCACCCAGCTTGCATAGATTCACCATCTGGACCGACTGTGCAAGCCACATCTCCTGGCGCCCGAGGTCTACCCAGAAAGCTGATATGGGAGGGGGTATAAAAGTTTACATGTACACAATTATACACGTTGACATTTGGTAGAGGTCGAATTAGAGTTCACTACCCCACACATATACCCCGCCTTCGGGCATCGATTCCGGACATCTCCTCCTCTCTCGGCCATCCTTATGACCACAACCCCGCTCGTGTAATCAGGGTTTACGCCCAGCCTGGGCAGCTCAGATGTACAGAGGATGTATCTCTCCATCAGGTTATTTTACCCCTCCATCCTGCCGTCCGTTCTCTGGCTCCCGCGTTCAGCAGCTGCAAGGTCACAAAGTCACTGCTGATCCGCCGTGCTGAAGCTTCCGCTCCCTCTCATCCTCGGGCGAGTGCTGGAACGACGGAGCGGATAGCACAGGCGCGTGGTATCGTTCATGCAGAGAGTTCCAGGGCACTCAGCTCTCCCCAGCTAAACACCTTGTACTTGTTTACATGATTGGCGTACCGGTGCTCTCGCGTCTCGGGATCAAGCACTGCATAACGACTCGAAGGCACCTATCGTCCGTGACAACAACCATGTACCCCGTTCTGGACCTGCAAATGGCTTACGCCTTCCCCTTGTCCGTGCTGTTTGTGTTGCGAAACCCCGCCATTACCCCGCGAGCAAGCTTGCGTGTATTTGAGCCTCATCAGCTTCGAGCTAGATATAAAGGTGGATGTGACTTCAGTGTACTTACCGTCCTCCTCTTCAAACACTTACAACATCTCAAACATCTTATCACTTTCACCATTCTCCATCCTGTGACTCCTTCTTGTGGCCATCCTCATCTACCCTTGAACAACCTACACTGCCAATACAAGCAGTGCTCTTTGTTATTACAACATCAGCAGCCAAAGGAAATACTTTCATCTCCATCCTTTCATTCAACGACATCTAAAAATGTCTCACGCTACTATCGGCACACCTGGCCAAGCCGAATCAAAGGAAATTCCTACAGAGCAATGGGCTTGTGTTATTCAGAAGACTGGCGGACCAGTTGAATACAAGAAGATTCCAGGTACGAATTCTCAATACTTACCTTGCCGTTCTTATCTTTCTTTCTTTGACTTTATACTCATACTATCTATTTAGTGCAAAAGCCTGGCCCAGATGAGGTTCTGATCAACGTCAAGTACTCCGGTGTCTGCCACACTGTAAGTCTGGATTGATACTATAACAACAAGCTGGAATATTACTGATCTTGTTTCATTAGGATCTCCATGCCGTCCAAGGTGATTATGCTCCGCCACAGTCTAATCTAGCGAGGTTATATTAACTTGAAACTCTAGGTGACTGGCCTCTACCCACAAAGTTGCCTTTGGTCGGTGGACACGAGGGTGCTGGTATCGTCGTTGCAAAGGGAGAGTTAGTGCATGATATCGAGATTGGTGACCACGCCGGTATCAAGGTAGGCTTGTGATGACAAACGACAATGAATGCTTAATGCTAACATTCATTGCGACAGTGGATCAACGGCTCCTGCCTCGCCTGCGACTTTTGCCAACAATCCGATGAGCCTCTCTGCCAAAAGGTATGTCCCGTCATCACATCCACCAGCACCTCCACCTCTGCCCACCACATATCATCATCATTATACCTTCCCGCAACTAACATTATGCTCCCTCGCAGGCACTTCTTTCAGGCTACACCGTCGACGGATCCTTCCAACAATACGCCATCGCCAAAGCCGCGCACGTCGCTCGTCTCGACAAGAAAATTCCCCTCGATGGCGTCGCTCCCGTTCTATGTGCAGGTATCACTGTGTACAAGGGTCTCAAGGAATCTGGCGCTAGACCGGGTCAGACTGTCGCCATTGTTGGTGCTGGAGGCGGTTTGGGATCGTTGGCGCAACAGTATGCTAAGGCTATGGGGTTGAGGGTTATTGCTATTGATACGTACGTTTTTCTTTCTTTCTTTCTTTCTTTCTTTCTGCCTTCCTGCATCACTATCCTTCCCGTCGCATTATGCAACGAGTTTTACATTGTGCACCCGAGACGTCCGAAATCGAGCGTGGTGGCTAATGCAATGAACGAATTCAACAGTGGCGACGACAAGAAGAAAATGTCACTCGAGAAACTCGGCGCAGCGACCTTTGTCGACTTCATGAAAGACGACGTGGTTACAGCAGTGAAGAAGGCTACCCCCGACGGGCTGGGCCCTCACGCCGTTATCCTCGTCGCTGTTACAGAGAAACCATTCCAGCAAGCTGCTGAGTATGTCCGACCTCGTGGCACAGTCATCTGCATTGGTTTGCCCGCTGGTGCCTACCTCAAGGCGCCCGTGTTTGATTCGGTTATCAAGATGGTTACGATTAAGGGCAGTTACGTCGGTAACCGAAAGGTGAGTTTGCTTGATGCTACGTGTCGAAGAGTGGTTTATTGACTTGAACGTTCTAGGATACCTCCGAAGCCCTTGACTTTTACGCCCGCGGGCTTATCAATGCCCCGTTCAAGGTTGTTGGCCTCAGTGAGCTGAATGATGTGTATGAGTTGATGAAGAAGGGCGCGATTGCTGGACGATATGTTTTGGATATGGACAAGTAGACAGGTAATGACTCTGGTCTCTGCTGTCGTTGCTGAGATGGCGATGTGGATGAGTGAGTTGTGTATCGGCGTGAGAGATGGGAGGGTTTCCTTACTGGAGTGGAGGAGGCTTGTGAACACACTGGGTTTTGCAGGATTGGTGAAAGTTCCATTGCCTCTATAAACACAATACTTATATATTGCTTCTTGCGTCTCTTCGTTACTATAGCTGACTATCTGCGTATCTTCTCCAATTGTATGCATGACAAGTCATAAGCACGATATTGTCTATATTGTACTTGATGGTGGTTGTTTAGTGAATATCACGGTGACCAGGATTCGGTGCTCGATCAATACTGTACGTTCCCCGACGCCATGCATCACCAGTAGTTGTTGTATCAGCCTTACTATTGCTCAACTAGACACCCGTGAAGCCGTCAAAACACGCGATATAAGGCTGTCATGATGAATCCTGCCGCGCCCGCTGCCCAAGCCACACCTGGACCTGTCAATATCAACACCAGCAACAGCAATTCGAGCGCTATTGCCGTCACTACAGCCAGTGGTAATGCTCAGGCATCTACATGTACTCGCCACCCTCCTCTGGTCGCCACAGGTACTCCAACAGCCCAGGAAACCCAGCGAATTCCAGATCCCAGTGAGTTCTTTCCTGCTTATGTCACCCTTGAAAGATGTATTCCAGGCCATAAAGGTCCATGGCGACGCAACTGTTTTTCGCACTTTTCTCTACTATCTGATCGGATTCGAAGCCACTGTTGCACCCATCCGTAAAAGAGACGATCGCAAATGGACGATTAGGATATTTGCCGCTCAGTTTCACGACGACACATGATCGTGGATTTGTTGGGAGTTGATGGTCGAGGTGCAGGAGAGAAAGACCAAGGATTCTGGCGGCGACTTGGGAATTGGGGCGATGGATGATTAGTTGCTCGAGGTAGTCATGCTCTATTTAGGTGAAAGGCTCACACGCGCGACGTTGACGGTAGGAAGATGGAGAGGGCAAAGATACGGAGATAAATCATGTTAGTAGTGAGGCACACGCGAAGGACGTGAAGGGAGTAATCGTGGATTGGCTGAACATACACGATCAGACTGGCATCGGACAATGAGCAATGATCATGATCATGACACGGGATAAGGAAGGAGACTTGCAAGGTGACGCGAGAGGATATATTGTTTTTCTTCTCGATCATTCTGTTCACCAAACTTGACGCGAGTGGTGATGAAGATGCATGATACGGTGTATGTTGCGGTAAAATCACTTCTGCACAAATGACAGAAAGAGTTCTTTTCAGATTGTTGGTGGCCTTGTGGCTTTTGCGTAAGTTAATAATAGGTAACATTAAAGCGTCGTGACTGAGACGAGTTATTTTACCTACATATCTCAGGCCTCTTGCCAGAAAAGCCACTCAAGGCTAGATCGATCATTACCCCCAAATTATTTTACGTTGCAATACCACCCACCAAATAAGTCATAAGGTCGTCCTAAAAAAAAGAAGCAAGATCGCTGCAAATGCAAAACATTCCATCCAACATCATCTACAAACCACTTCCCTCCTTAGGCCAAGGTGTATGGCTCCAGTAGGAGTTCCAATCACTACATTGCTGCTTGTATGGCGCGCCGGGCAGCTCGAATTGGCCGACTGCTTCCAGGAATTGTACGCCGAGACCTTGACTTACGTGCCATGCAATGTGACCTGTGATTTGAATAATTAGAACATGTGTTACATGACACAAAGAATGGATTGAGGATGCCAATCTTACAATGCATAAGCCATGCTCCTGGATTATCGGTAGCGAAAGCCATAACCATCCAACCACCAGAAGGAAGGGTGGCTACATCGCGGCGAGTAGGGTTATTGTACTGCAGAGTGGCAGGACCATTCTGGTAGTCAAATTGGCCGTCACCACGTCCAAGGATATAAAAGTCATGCTACGAAGATAACATCAAATTAGCACAAACATATTCGCCATCAAAAGAGATGACAGAAATTCAACAACTTACACCGTGGAGATGAATTGGGTGAGGTAGACTTGCGAATCCTTGCTCTTGCAGAACCCAGAATGTCCAGATACCCTCATCGGGGATCTCGATTAGGTTTTCCGTTGATGGCCAAGAGTTGTTATTTTCGAGCAAGTAAGACATGATAGGCTTCTCCCACTGAATGTCCAGTGCACTTGCATTGATACCCCATTGCAGAATATTCTTTCCATTTGAGCTCACACCAGTGGCTGGGAAGGCAACGTCCAGATCCTTGGCCTGCTGAATGAAGTCGGAGCTGCTGCCAACAGTGTTTGAGACCCATGGAGTCAACGGCGAAGGCTCATTGCAGCCTGGATCAGTGGCGTTTGATGTTGTTGTTGGGGTGGCAACTTTGACGCCTGAGTAGGTGAAGATAGCAAGACCGCCGTTTGCGTTTTGGTTCGATGATACGCAGGCAGTGTTGCATTGTGAACGGAACCAGTAGTTGCCTGGGGCGGCATTTGCGTTGATGACGACTTCGTAGCGCTGACCAATGTTGATCATCAAAATGTCAACCGTCAGTGGTTGTACGGGCACGAAATCGGACGTGATAATTGTCATTTGATGACCGTCGAGGCTGACGGACATGGCTTGGTCGACAGAAGCATTGATGAGACGGAGAAGATGTTTCTTTCCCTTCGTCAAAGCCACCTTGAGGTATTTGCCTTTTGTACCAGCAGCGTTCATGTTGGTGCCGTTGAGAAGGAGATTGTCTGGTTCAGGACCGGGTGTGGCGAATGTGGGATCGTTCAAGAATGCGAGATATTGCAAATCGCCACGGGTGGCAGTGGTGTAGTAATAGTCGGACATGACCATTGGGCCAAGATCGATGTCGTACTATATAGTAGAAATGTTAGAGCAGATATAGTGATATAAGCACATCGAAGTTTTCTTACGTTGGTAGAAGCCGGACCGTCTATGATCAAAGGACCGAGCAAGCCGTCTCCATACTGTACGGAGTGATGCGAGTGATACCAACTTGTGCCAAATTGGGTTGCTTGAAACCTGTACACTGTGCTATGTCCAGGCGCGAGCGGACATTCTGTGACTCCATTGACACCGTCCTCAGGACAGGAGCCAAACATCCTGACTCCATGCCAGTGAACACCAGTACCGTTGCTCTGCATGTTGTTGTTAACAGTCACTTCAATGTAGTCACCTGGAACAGTATCGATTAGCAGCGAGCAGCAATTATGCGATAGTGAGTGTAGTCACCCCAGTTGGCGCGAATAAGAGGTCCAGGAAATTGGTTGTTCCAGAGCATGCATTCTTTCTTCCCATTTCCATCTGGGTTACATGTCGAATTTGATGCTGTGATGGTGTACTGCAGACAATCTTAGCACAACGGAGTCCAGATAACCACCAATAAGATCATTTACTCACATATCTTGTGACGCCAGTGGTCGGCCATTTCTGATCAAAATCTGTAGCAACACTGTATCCAGGACTCCAACAGTTCCTCGATGTTGGGCCATTCGTACATGACGCATCTGGCGCGGCTGCTGTAGCTGATGTGACTAGGGTCGAGGCTGCTCGTGGGTTCAGTGCCTTTGGTGGTACTCCTCGTAGAATGTGATTTTCTGGTAGATTGCCCCCATCACTGAATGCTTCGCGTGCTGTGACGAAGGAGGAGGCCGCTAAGGCTGTGACGATGCTGGTGAACCTCATTATAATTCGATAGAACCAAGCAGCTTAGCTTAGGTTGTACTGAATTGTTTCAGGTCGCAGAAGAAGATGAATGCCAGATTTCGTACAGGTATGGAAAGTCTCACAGAGTCAGAGTCAGCTTACAGAGAGACGGATTATTGAGAAAGAAGGATGAAAGCACAAATGAAGACAAGATGGGACGAGGCTCTACTTTCTACTTTGTCACATTCCACTTTTATCTGCAGCCTCTTAGCTTCCTTACTCACCCAACGCCACAGGGTTCGCACACAGCACGCTTTGCTGACCGTTGCAAGCGCAAAGGCCCTCAGCGATCGTGACATCGGTCCTCGAAGCAGAAGATCAGTAAGACAAGCGCAGTGAATACACCCACATCTGACGGCATAGCAACATTTCTTTTTATGGTCCCGCATCGGACCGTTCGAGCTATGCCATGGTCCTGGAGAGACACATGCAACCGCCACCAGCCTTGCTGTTAGGCTAAGGCAGAGAAAGGCCAAAGCCTCGACGATAGCATCCGGTTGTGGTAAGTGTAAGCGTCAAAGCCTCAAGGTTGTTACTCGGTCTCATACTGATCCCGTGATCATCATGATGGTCAGATCTGACAGGCATGCGAGCCTCCGTGATCAACAGACATAAGCCTTGTGATGATGCAAGATGCATTTGAGAGAGAGTGTGTCAAAGGCCAAATGTAGCCTCGATTTTTAGCGGCCGTTTTCCACATTGGGATTTAAGGTTCGGAGAACCGATAATGAAGATACATAACGTGAAAAGCAGTTGAAGCACGAGGCCAGGCAAGAGGAAGCTTTAGCCTGATAGGAGACGATGAGGGCGTGTCCAGAAGACGGAGGTCAACACTGAGCTGAATATCGGAAAAGGATATAGAGCGCACGACAAGAATTGGTGGTAAGAATGTCCGGCGAACAGCGGCAGCTGGATTCTCAATGCAGCATAGTACATGCAGGCTATGCGCTGATGTGAGACAAGTTGATATCAAAATAGGATGATTGGCAGTGATCTTTTCTATATAAAAGTCAATTATACCTTACAGTTACAGTACAGAATTACACCGGAGAATAATCGACTTTGCAGTGTCATGCCGAGCACGGGCACAACTTCCTAGTTGCGGCTATGCCCTTGCTAGTAACAGCCCTAAAGAGCCCCCGAAGGCCTTTACTGTCAATGATTTTCGTGTCGTCATATGTCCAGTTACAATAATGGCCAGACCTCTGAGTCCAAGTTGTTTGACAGGTTGATGTTTGGTGGAGGCCCAACAAGCCCGTCTACCACAATACGGCACGGCCAGCAATTAACAGTATCAACAACTATCAAAGACACAAGCACTTTTAAGCGATCTCAAGCAACTCCTCGATCCCAGCCGCAAGAAGCTGAGAAGCTTTCGGGACGAGCGCGGGTAGGTGGGGAGTAGTGGACTACATGGCTTCTAGCGCGCGGCGCCACCCTTCTGCTTTACCGACCCAACATCATACTTACAGCAAATTGTCTTGTCCGATGTCAGTCATGGTCTAGATCTGTAGACGAGTAATCTTCAACTTGAATTCTCTAAGAGTATATCCTCGGCAAAGTGCTGCTCATCGCAGTCTGTTCAGCAGAGACAGAGACAGCCACATCGTTAGCGATGTCAGCAGAAGGCGATTGACTAACATCATACACCTTCGCCCATCCATAAGGACCACCTCCTGCAAACTACATTGCTGGCCACCTCCCAGAATATACAACGCTAACCACCTGCCACAATTACAGTGCTTAGGACGAGATCAATGTTGCGCTGAGAAGTAGCTTTGACCAGCGATTTAGCACTTCAGCTATGACAATACCAGACCATTTCCAGTTTCGACATTGTGTCACAGGATCCTTAACCCCAGTTCCAGCTGTGCTAGTTGGAGCACCTTGAATTGCCAGCAGTCCAGAAAAGTGTGTATGTGCAATGGCTAATGTTGATGCTGTTCTTCGCAAGTTTGGATTCAGTCACAGCACCTAGTAGGCACTTGGATTGCTACAATCTCAGCACACAATCTAGTTGGCTCTGTAGACCCAGCCAAAGCAATTGGTTGCGAGCATAACACGCTTACGGCGTTCGAGCTATCTGCTGCAATCTTATCTATATTTCTGCCTTGCGTGTCTGTCACCAACCACTCGTCGATCTTATCTCAATGGTCAGACTGCAACAAGATACAACCCTAGTGACGAAAGTATCTTGCAAATGAGGCAGCGTAATGATTCTGGCATCGCCTATAGAACGTACTGTCTCGCAGTTCGTCAGACGTCGTTGATGCTGGTGATGCTCTGCGTTTGTGTGCAAGGTCGCTACTATCGATCCGGGATTGATTCGCTCTCTATTCTAGGTCTTCATAATCTTGTTCGGTCATAATTTCTTGGGTATCATGTATAATGTTCCTAACGCCCAGTCCCAATGCACAATGAACACTCCCTCCTCTTGTTTTTCTACGTGTTGAGATAATCCGCAGCCATCAGCAACTCCAAGCAAAGCTCCGGGGGAATGTCCATATCCGGCACGTCTTTCTGGTCCTTGTATTTTTCGTTGTAATAGAAGTATTCGCAGACTTTCTCCAGCACGACACCGCTGTAGCGTATTAGCTTGACATATCATTGCTCGCTGCAGTAGCGCTCACTTGATGTTTTCGAATACGCATCGGTTCGTTCGTGATTCGGCAAAGTTGTCTGTGGCATGGTTAGTATCAGGGAACAGCACAGAATGTTGATATATTATCGTACTGGATGGGTCAAGCATGCGCTTGATTGCACCAGCGACTGTGGCGCATGATCGCTTCACAACGAACTCGAAGCCATCTGAGGACACCAATGTCACGTAGTCTGTTTGTTTCTGAGCTGCCATCTTGATGATGTCGCGTGGGAAGCGAAGGAGAGAAAGCGAGATGGTGAAGCGAGATGATACTGTTTCAGGGTCCAGGGACTTTGTGGAATTCGGTCTGACGAGCTTTGACTCTTGCATAATTATACTGCAAAATCTTCAAGAAAGCAAGACAGAGATCATCCGTATACAGGTCATACTGCTCAAGAGAAGGTCAAAGTGATTTGCCGCACAATCGTATCGCCGCTCTTCAGGGCACACACTCTTCTTGCCAAATCTGTCATCCAAACCTACAGCATGGCCAGCTCTACCACACTCAGCAGTCACTTAGTTGACTTCATCAAGCAATCTAAGCCTTCGGCTGTTCCATCATCAGGCGAACCAACAGTTGCCGAACTCACCAAGTCTCTCTTCCCTTCCACTGACTACACAGACTCCGAGAAATCAGATCTTACTCAGTGGCTGTCGACTGCCAACCACATTGCTGCTTCTGACGAGGATTCCGCGAAAAGTGCAGAGCGTCTTTCGTCACTCAACACACATCTTTCCACACGCACAACTGTTCTTGGTAGCAAACCCTCCATTGCAGATCTTGCTCTATATGCCCGTCTAGCCCCGATAGTCGAGAAGTGGTCGAAGGAGGAACGTACTGGTGAACAAGGACACCATCACATCGTCCGACATCTCAACTTTGTACAGAACGCACCGGTCTTCGGGATGGAGATAAAAGAGAAGGTCAAGATCGATGAGGACGAAGTCGTGTCGCCGATCAAGCCCATTGATCCCAAGGCGGAGAAGGAGCGAAAGAAGCGTGAGAAGGAGGCCGCTGCTGCTGGTGCCGGCGAGGCTGCTGAGGTGGCAGGAAAGGAAAATGCTGCAAGTGGAGGTGGACGTAAGGCAAAGAAGGAGGCCAAGGCACAAGCGAAAGCTGAAGGAGCTGGAACAGGTGGAAGCGAAGCATCAGTACATAACACCCCAGCGCCAACTGAGGTGCCGGCGACTGGTGCGCCTTCAAACCCTGTCACTGGAGACAAAACGAATACCAAGTCCCAGAAAGACAAGGTTGCTACTGCGGATGCAAACGATGGCAAGAAAGCGAACATCCCAGAAGGCGCCAATACAAAGAAGAAGGAGAAGAAGCCAAAAGCACCTGCAGCACCTGTTGTTGAGAAGCCTTTGTCACCAGCGATGATTGACCTCCGTGTGGCTCAAATCCTCAAGGCTGAACAACATCCTGATGCGCAAAAGCTATATGTATCACGAGTCGCATGTGGTGACGCGCCAGGTACAGACAATACAGAGGAATTCGAAGGACAAGTGGTACGAATCGTATGCAGTGGTCTGAACGGGCTGATCCCACTCGAGGAAATGCAAGGCAGGAAGATCATCGCAGTATGTAACCTCAAGCCTGTCACAATGCGTGGTATCAAATCGGCGGCCATGGTACTTGCTGCTTCACCACGTGTAAAAGAGGGCGAAGAGGACACCCACGCTGGACCTGTGGAGCTGGTATCACCGCCTGAAGGATCAAAAGCAGGAGACAGAGTCTTCTTTGAAGGATTTGAGGGTGAGCCTGAAGGACAACTGAATCCGAAGAAGAAGATCTTCGAGACTCTGGGTGTTGGGTTCACGACGACGGAGGATCTGGGAGTAGCATTCGATGCTGGTATGGTCAAGGAGTTAGAAGGCAAGACAGACGTTGGTGCTCTGAAGACGAAAGACGGAGCGTGTAAGGTGAAGACGCTCAAGGGAGCGATTGTAAGGTAGAAGCATCGTTCTGTCTCGGAGCTGTAAATAATGATTGTGCATGTGCAGACATACATGATGGTCGAAATCACAATCATGTTTCCGGCATACCCATTTCATTTCGTGGTGTGCCTTTATACAACCTGAAACCGTCATGTGCCGTTTCAGAATTGATCGTCGTCTCGTCCCTTGGCAGCAGCCAGCACATCTTACGAGCTTCGTCTTGTCTTTCATCTCATGGTCACTAACCCCAACTCAGACACCTTGACGACAATCTCGAGACATGTCCCAAGATGTCCGAAATAACAAGATCAACAAGCTAGATTATCCTAGTGGTAGTACCCGCCTCCTGCCAAACAGCCAACGAATAGCTTCACCACCACCTCCGGCAGACCACTCTGGTAGCGTACGAGATCACTTCTTCGAGAGTGTAGCCGAGGGTATAGAAGCAAGAGACAAGGAGCATATTCAGACAGAATTCGTTCGATACTTGAGCTTCGTATGGTCAATCATTAGCTGTCTCTGTGCCGGTTCGATAACGACATTTTCCCTCTATTCGCATCTGTTCCAAACAAGATTACACTACAGCCAATATCAGGTCACTACGGTCACTATTGCAATACAATTCGCCCTCTACCTACCCGTACCACTATTCGGCTATCTATGCGATCGCTACGGCCCTCGATGGCCTGCTGTCTTTGTGGCAATAGTATTTGCTGCGAGCTATACTCTTGCTGCATTCGCATATCGGAGTGGACCTCCACCTGAAGCTGGTAGTGGAGCAGGAGATGGCTGGCATTACAGTATCATGATCATAGCCTATATAGGCATCGGTCTGTCTACAAGTGGTCTCTACCTTGCTTCAGTGAGTACTTGTGCGAAGAACTTTGCAAGAAGCAAGAACAAAGGCTTTGCATTGGCTGCGCCTATTGCAGCATTTGGACTAAGTGGTATGTGGCTCAGTCAAGTGGGAAGCAAACTTTTGTACGAAAGAAACTTCGATAGTAGTCGTGGTGACATTGATGTCTTCAAGTACTTCATCTTCTTAGCCGCATTATTGGGTGGAGTAGGACTGATTGGCTTCTTCTTACTACGCATCGTGGATGAAGAACAATTAATCGACGAGGCTGTGGAAGAGCTGGAAAGAAGTGGTTTACTTCCTGAAAGCCAGTTCTTCCACAATCAGGAGACTGCTACAAATGGATATGGAACACTTTCGCCTGTTCATACAAATCCACCAACAGGGGACGATCTGCAGAAGACGCTCCAAGAACAAGAAGCGCAGAAGAAGAAGTGGCTTCTCAACGCTGAAACACACAGATTCCTTACCGATCCTACTATGTGGTGGCTTGCAGCAGGTTTCTTCCTGGTCTCTGGGCCTGGCGATGCTTTCATCACTAACTTCGGCACGATACTTGGTACGTTGTACTCCACTCCCAAAGATGCGGCCGACCCGTCACATCCTGCACACACAAGTGCTGCAACGCATGTTACTATAATCGCCATTGGTTCCACGATAGCACGACTATTGTCAGGTACACTATCAGACATTCTAGCCCCATCGGCTGAACTTGGCCAACACAGACGAGGTCCAGCATCAACGACAACATCCCTCCAATCTTTGAACCCAGACCTCGACACAGAGTCAAAAGGCCGCTTTACCATATCTCGAGTCACTCTCCTCCTCTCGTCAATGCTGCTCCTGTCCATTGGTTTCGCTATCCTTGCCTCCGGTACTGTGCAAGACCATGCCTCGCCTCGGTTTGGCATAGTCACCGGATTAGTCGGTGTAGGATACGGCGCTACCTTTTCTCTTACGCCAATTATCATCTCTTGTGTCTGGGGCGCTGAAGGTTTCGGTCTGCATTGGGGACTAATAGCCATGGTTCCTTCCGTAGGAGGAGCTGTGTGGGGTCTGATATATGCTGCTGGCTATTCTGACCATGCTGGTGAAGATGGCAGATGTTATGGTGCTCAATGCTATGCTGGTGCATTTTGGGGAATGGCAGTTGCAGTCTGGGTAGCCAGTGCGTTTATGCTGTGGGCATGGCGAGGACCGGGAGGCTGGAAAGCCAGAGGCATTGCTGTATAGCAAGCGCTAAGGATGTATATATATAGAATAGAACAATACATACTTTCAGGAGCCAAGTCCGCGCCCACATCCTTTCATGCGCGTCATTCTAGATCTTCGACAACCCCTGTTTCAGATATACATTTTTGTCACGCGAGCGCTTGCCTCAATCTATACATACCCATCCTCGTCTGATCATTTTAGACAAAGCAAATGCATCCTCTTAGACCGCCATAGTTCAGGCCTCAGCAATGGACACTCCCACAATCACCACTCAAGCGCCTCGCCCATCCCGCCGTGACTCCTCCTCCCCACGAATGTCTCGTCGATCGAGCACAGTCCGAGTGAAGCCACGTACCAACAGATCCAATTCATCGCTGAGGCCATCGCCGCTACCTACGCCCAAGACACCAAAGCCAACTGGCGCTGATGATGCAAGCCTTGTCTCCTTTCCATCTCTAGGCCTCGAGAACTCTCCTGCCAATGACAACATACTCGAGCACACCACGCCCCGAGCATCGTCTCCACCATCAGGACGACTAGTTCCGAAATCACTAGCAGCTCTGTTCTCGCCTGGTATTGTACAAAATGATGAACCATCCCTCTTTGGAGACAGAGTCGGAGACATCAAGGACGTCCCTGGTACCCTCCATCATCAGAGCGACGAACATGTACAGCACCTGATTGACAAGAAGGGCGCCGTAGCGTTGGTGAAACAGCTCGCACAAGATCTAGCCGAAAGAGATGCTGAGATAACGCTGTTCCAACGAAGAGCAGAGGCAAGAGAGGCACTACTTAGGAAGATGCTGAGAGAGTGTGAAGTCTCGAATATGGATGTCGAGAACAGGTTGGCTGAGTTGAGGAAAGGACGGAGTGATACTGAGGCAGACACTTTCGGGGGGGAGTTAAGAAAGGCCAACACGAAGAGCAAGGCGGGTGTGAGGCCGGAAGCAAGCATAAAAGAGAGATTGTTTGAGGCTTTTGGAGATGACCTAGACTCTGGTAATGCAAGTCGGGATGAGCTGCAGCAATTGGGTGGCTACGAGAACAGGACTGTACGAGCGAGACAGACACAGCGAATAACTTCTGATGCTGCGTCACTTGCGAGTGTTGACTCTACAGAATCCGGAACAAGAAGAGGATGGAAAGGCTTATTCGGATATGGAAGTGGCACTATCAAAGCGAGTCGGCAGAGTACTGGAATTGCAGCTCAGCCAGACATAATGAGCTCTAGTAGCGGGACTGTACGAGTGACTCGTGATGGTAACAGCACACGGAGATCATCTGTATTCGACCAGAACGATAGTGGTACTACAATCAGTGGAACTACATCAGCTCAAAGAAGCAGAGCAGGAAGTGATGCTGCACTAACAAAGTCAACTTCCAATCAATCGGCAGCGATGTGGGCTCTTCGCATGGTAGCAGGAAGTGGTCAAAAAGATCTTGACTCGCAAAGTAGAACGAGAGCAAGCACAGTTGCTGTGACCACTAATGCTTCAGGTACTCAGAGGGCAAAGAGTACACCGAGTATTGATGCTGGCATCGCGAACCGGAGGGGCCCTTTTGCAGCATCTTCCGGTACAACTGGTACAGTCAAGAGGGGTGGTATAGACACAGCAAGAGCATCGATCGCAAACTTGGTGCCGCCTAGTCCAGGTGTTGTCAACCCTGCAGCTGCCAACTTGGGTCCTGTCGAGATGGATGCGATTGTGCCTGACGAAACTCTTCCTCCAGCTTTAATGCAATACAACAACTACCGCAAGACAGGGGATATACTAACAGATCGATTCGGTTTCATCTATGATCAACGAAGACGGAGACGACATAATGAAGCTGCTGCGGCCGCGGTGCCGCAGAAACAGTCTACCGAGACTGTACTAAATCATCGTCAATCTTTGATGTCCCTCAATCCAGAGGATGATACTAGCACCAAGCAGAGCAAGACTGCACCAGTAACGCCACACGCAGAAACACCTATGTCATCAACAGATACCGAGGAGATTCCAGCGAAGAGGTGGCAAGACTACTTAAGTCTTTCGGTCTTTGGCAGCGAGCTGCTCTCGCACACGCCCTCATCTGCACCAATTACAGAAATCACAACTGGCGATATCACACCTGAGCAATCTCAAGCCCCGGAACCGGAAGTCGAAGCGACTGCAAAGCGTGCATCTCTGCCTCTTCTCAGCACAATATCCACTCCACTAGCACCATCCATATCCTCCGACAATGCAGACACCAATCACTCCAATGGCAGCACGCGTCCTTCGTCCTCAAACTCTCGACTTCAAACCGACCCAGTCAAAGCATTACTCGACCAGGTCAACGACGTTCATGATACTCTGCAGAAGCAAAAGACTGTAAGGTGGAACGACTTCTCTCGCAAAGTGCGTGCCGAGCGAAAGCGCGACGGTGATGCTGGTTTTACCTCCAGTAGCAGTCGTACCAAGAATCAGACACTTTCCATGCCAGAAACGCTTTTGCTTGATGGCGAAGTCATTGGCGTGGCAGGTCTCGGCGTTAAAGGCAAAGTCGGACGTGCTAAAGGCAACGAATTTCGTAACCTTGTCCTCAGTGGTATACCAGTTAGCTATCGTGCAAAAATTTGGGCTGAAGCCTCTGGCGCTACAGCAATGCGTGTGCCTGGCTACTACGACGAGCTCGTCTCCAGCTCATCCCTGCACGCCACAGATCCAAGTATAGTTCAGCAGATCAAGATGGATATCACTCGCACACTAACGGACAACGTGTACTTTCGTCTGGGCCCTGGCGTCTCTAAACTCAACGAAGTGCTACTTGCTTATGCTCGTCGCAATCCAGATATAGGATACTGTCAAGGCATGAATCTCATTGCTGGTAATCTGCTTCTGGTCGTCTCTACAGCCGAAGATGCTTTCTGGCTATTAGCCAGTATAGTCGAAACAACCTTGCCACAAAAGTATTACGACTCCTCCCTTCTCGCCTCACGTGCTGATCAAGTCGTCCTTCGCGACTATGTATCTACCGTTCTCCCAGCACTATCAGCCCACCTAGACGAACTCAGCATCGATCTCGAAGCAGTCACGTTCCAGTGGTTCCTGAGCGTCTTCACCGATTGTCTCTCAGCCGAAGCGCTGCTCAGAGTGTGGGATGTAATCTTCTGCCTCGGTGATGGCGCGACATTCCTCTTCCAAGTGGCCCTGGCATTGCTGAAATTGAACGAAACAAGTCTGCTAGCCTGCACGAATCCAGCAGAAGTATATGGCTACGTCAACGGTCGAATGACCGACCACGCCATCTCAATCGACGGACTCATCCGCGCCAGCGAAGGCCTAAAAGGACAAGTCAAGCGCGAAGACGTCACTGCAAAGCGAAACGAAGCAATCAACGCCGAGCTCGAACGCATATCAGCTCGCGAGGCTATCAGAGCTGGCAAGAAACGCGCAGCGACGGAGCCAGCACAACATGCTGCTGTCACGGTCCCTGCTTCGACGACGCCGAGTTTGCATGATAGTGGCGTGGAAGAGGTTGTCAAGACTAGAGCGGGCAGATTGACCAGACAGAGCTCGAGAGCGAGTTTTGGATTGAGTACGAAGGATGAGGAGGATATGGAACAGATGGGAGGGAGTTGGGGGTATGATGATCTGGCAAGGGTGGCACCTATGCCTTACACGCCGATTGATGAGGAGTTTGGCTGGAGAGGATGAGTATGAGGGGGAGGATGTGGTTTTGGAAGGGGAACAGCCCTACGATTGGTTAAGGGCATGCGAATGGTAATGATGATGAGGCATAGCATTATGATACCCCCTACCTTGGCATTATGGCTTCGAAGCAAAATGGACACTGCCCTGTCCTGTCAACAACGAGAAATCCTGGTGCATTGAATGCAGTTCCTATTGGCGTTGAGTCGAGCAATCTGCTAATTTCCGAATACCAAACACTATACTACGCACGCTCGCAGCAATTGGCAGCACAGTGCCCTACTCCATAGCTTCCCATCCGCCAATAGTTCCACCAATTGATATGCTTACTTCGTTGTACACCACACTCTCGTGCATGTAATTGTGGGCATGTAGCTACTATCGACACAACTCGTTGATCACTCAGCGCCTCCAGCCGAGTCTTCTGTAAATGCCAGAAGTTTGTTTTTGTTGGCGGTGGCATATTCTTTTTCATGTAAGCGGTCGATCTTTTGACTAGGTGACGATGTCTAGAATCCTTTTAGAAATAGTATACCGCGCTCATCCTTCCTATCAAGCATATGCTTCATGTGCGTGTCGATGATCCGTCATAAGCACCCCATCGACGCAAGGCCTTTTCGCGTAGCTGATTACTTTCAGTTCTTCCGGCTGTGCTATATTTATGAACAACACATCCTCAACACCAGAATCGTCTCGTTCATCATCAACGTCCTCTAGTCTGCTAACGTCTGATGCGATTTTTCATCCTCGCTGTCGTCGGCTTAGGTAGGTGTCTGTGTGTTCACAATCTTCATCCTCGTAAAAGTTCTCCGAGTTGTCATCTGACACACCTATCTCCTATTCGAACTTCAACGCCATTGTCGTCTTCCTCACAATTATCCTTCAGGCGTTGGCTATACCGAGGATAGGCTTCACCATAAGGCACCTGTAGTCCAGCTTTCATACGGAGCATGACTCTGCTGTGTAGCATTATTGACAAAAAGACGGATTCCGGATGGTACGTGACGAAATCAATGCGCTTGATCGTCTTGTGTTTAGTGTTGCACTCGAGGTACATCGACATTGGCTTCCCAAAAGTAATCCATGTCATCGAGCGCGACTCTATGAGACTGCACACTGTCTTTGAACACCTTGAAAGACTGTTCGCCGCATAGGAGGCGGATCGGAACTGGAATAGCAAAGTTTTGCAGATGTGCCACACCGGCATCGCTCTTCCAATGATTACGATGGTGAGTAATGGTCGCTCATTGTGATTTGATGGTGGGCTGATGAAAGAGCTCTGCCACCAGACGAGAAATCCTCCTCGAGCACTGCTTGAAATGTGGGACGTGGAAGATGGAGTAAAGTGGTTGGGGGAATGTTTGAGGTCAAGGACGGGATGAATGACTGTATCTGTATAGGAGCGAGATTTCTGGAACATGAAGTGACATAAGAACGAGCTTCCGCAATTGGGAAGGGTTCATGAATGTTTGGCTTGTTGTGTGGATGGGCGTGAGCATAGTAAAGAGTATATTCGAATCATCAATTAGAAAGTTCCTGTGATTTGCGTTCAGAAGTTGAGCAGCGTATGCCAGGCTGTGTTCAAACATATACATGCCTACTGATGATGCTAAGATAATGCTAAAATGCTGATTAACCACATCGCACATGAATGCGTACCACTCACGATTTGCATCCTCAAGATGTCGCACTACTCGACCCTTCACCATTACCATTATCATTCCCACTCGAACCGCCATCATCATCACTCGAACCATCATCCTCGTCCGGTGGCTCTTGCACCTGTTCGACAATCTCAATCCCATACTCCTTCGCCAACCTCTCCTGCTCCTTCGCATTCCGTATCCTTTCCGTCTCCCTCCGCAAAGCAGCAAGATTAAATCCACCATCATCATCATCATCTTCATCTCCGGACTCTGCTTGATAGTCTCCACTCTCGAACAATGCTCGCCCAGTCTCCTCTTTCTGCCGCCGCAGTTCCTCTTCTGCTGCTTTCTTGTCCATCCGCTCCTTTTTCCACTTCGCGAACGATTCAGGCGTAACGGGTGTCAGTGTACCTGATAGCTTTTGTCGTTCTGTTTCCAGGAAATCTTCGAGTGTAAGTTGGTTAGCGGCTGATTTGTCTGCGGCGGCTTTTTCGGCGAGGCGTTGTTCGCGTGTTTTAAGTACGAAGCCGGGTGGTAGTGTGTGTCTGTATTTGCATTCTGTGCCTCCGTTCGGACATGTCTGGTGATGTTATTAGCCCATCTCATCCACAATATACCGTCGCAGGAATCGTGCAAGAACATACCCAAAACCAACCATATTTCCCATTCTCCACCGCCTCAATGAAGAACTTGCACACCTTATCCGTCGTCGTCTTCGCATTGCCCTGCTTGCTCAGCACCACGCTCTTCAGCTTCTCCTCGTCCCAATTCGCCATATCATCCCTCATCTTCATCTCCTGTTCCGCATCCGCCTTCTCCTTCTCCTCGCCCTCCGCTGCATCATACAACCCTTTCTTCTCCGCCTTCCTCTCAATCGCCAAGTCATGACTGAATTTACACCTCTTCCCCTTCTCGCACGCCCCTTTCTTGAAAAATTGACACAGCACGCTCTTCGGATCAACGCCTATCGGTACTTTCTGAACCTGCACGGGCTTGAAAAGTTCTGCAGCTTCCTTGCGAGCCTGTTCGGCCGCGGCTAGTTCTTTTGCTTTTGCTTCTTTGAGTGCGTCTTTTCGCTTTTGGTCGTCGGATTTGGAGGCGGTGGAGGCTTCGAGTTGCTTGATGTGTTTTTGGGCGGCGCCGCCTTTTTTGTTCTTCATGCCGAAGGTTTTGTCGACGGCGACTTTGGCCGCTTTGGGCTGGTCTCGTCCTTTGGGCGCCATGGTGGGTTGGAGATGCTAAGAGTAGAGCGATGTGGGCTATTGGTCGTGTGCTCTCCTGCCTGGCTGTATGGTATGATCTAGATGATGCTGCTGTTGGAGGTGCGACGGGTGACAGTAGCGTGGCTTTGGGAATTGGAGGATTATTGGAGTACTCGCTATGTGGTAGCTGAGAGGTGTCCGGAGATGTTGCGGTAGTGGTAGAACAGTATGGAAAATGACGACTGATGGGATTCGAAAAAGAATGTGGAGAGAGACTTGTCGAAATAAGGGGTCCAGCGGAGTTAGCGACAGCAAGGTGTCACTCTCCATTGGAATCTGAACCTGAAACATTGCAACATCTGCTGTACCGTGCCTGTGCCTTTCTGATTGTCCCATTGCTTGCAGCGCAGAATCGTGAGTGAATCTGATATACCTCTGCTTTGCATGTCAAGATGCTGACTTGAGTTCAGCCAAACCATATATTGGCAACAATCTGCAACACTTCGCAAACAAAGAGTCACTGTCATCGGACGACCACCACTTTTTTGAATCGAACTCGTAATCTCCGTCAATATGATCAGCGACAATGATCTCTACTCTCTCGCTATCTTTCTCGGTTCAGCGGCCATGCTTCTCATCATTCTCTACCACTACCTGGAAGTAAACGCCATAAACGACAAGGAGTCACCTTTATCGAAAGAGAGGAAAGCGGATACAGGCGCGAAGACAAAAGCATGATGAGGGAGATCCTGACTTGGGATTATGAAAATATAAGCCTGGCGTTACGGAAAGTTGTCACAATGGCTGTAGACACTACGGGCTTGAAAGAGAACGAATGAGGAATGGACAGATGCATGAGGCTATTAGGACTGGGCTCAATACAACGGAGTTTTGGGAGAAAGCTTTCCATGCAGGAAATGGATTATGAATTGTCTACATAATGCGGTTTGGGATATCAACATATCAGTATGCCACCCTTTGTCTTCATCCGTCTTGTACACATCAACAAACTACTCGTCATCGTCAACGACCATTGCCGTGTCATCGTTATCAATGAAGCCTTGCCTTCTCTTGTCAGTAGCTAGGCTAGCCCCTCCTTTGTCGATCCCAGCACCAATATCGCGCTTTCTTTTAATCGCTTGTCTCTCCACCTCCAGAGCCTTCTCATGAGCGCTTGACCTAGGTGCGTATGGCCTGGAAGCTCCAGCTTGCTGGACTGGGATAAGCACACGAGGTGTGACGAGTCTTCCTTGTGCATCACTGAGGTAGGCCTCCGATAGTTCTGCTTCAGCTTCAGACGGTTCAGAGACACCGCTAGTAGGACCGTCGCCAAGTCGCCATGCTATCGGCTCCAAATGAGCCTTCCCAACGTGTTGCTTCCAGCCGTCCACAAACCAAAAGGTAGGTCGTGTAATTCGCGTAGTTGTACGACCATTTATCTCTTCAACCACTTTCCCACAATCTGACCACATGCATTTGTATTGTAAAGCATCGTCTGGCTTGCAGTGAAGTTTGTGTAGGTGCTTCCGAAGGGTGGCTAAGTTGTGTAATTCTGCACCACAATCCTTCCACTCACATTTATAGACCTGGTACTCAGGCTCTGGAGAGGTAGGTTTTGGCGCTTTTTTGTTTGCACTTGGTCCTGACGTTGGAGAACTGCTGTAATTACCGCCATCCTTCATCATCCATTTTCGCCACCCGACAGGTCGTCCTTTCTTCTTGATAGGTTGACCATTTTCATCAACCTGCGGACCAAGTTGAGCCCGAAGAGCAGCGTAACCACTTGCACTTGGTGTTGCTCCTCCAGGTGCGGGTCCAGCAGCCTGCCTTGGAGTTCCAGCTGCTTGCCGCACTCCATCTGATATCCGAGGCCGGCCTCTGGCTGGGAACTTTGCTGCAGCGGATTTGCTTCGTACTGGATTCTGGCTGCCAATAACCTCAAATTGAGTAGTGCCATCAGCACCAATAGTTTGCCGAACTGCAACACGCTGCCCGCCACCACCACCGACAACACTATCATCGTCGGAATCACCTTCATCGTCAGCGTCGTTGTGCACATCGGCTCTTGGCACTTCTGCTCCGGAACCAGGAGCTGGACCACCAGGATCAGCAATATCCCATCTGAAAGTCCCAAGATCAGCGTTATTGTCTATCTCCTTAAAGACTTGTTTAAGCACTTCTAGATGTGCGTTCAGAGGGCGCATGTCAGGATGCCTGCCACACGCCAAAAGGACGTCTCTCGCAATTGTCTTTGGATTATAGGAAGATCTTCTAATAGCTTTGTAACGGTCTAGAGGCTGGACCATACGAGTCGAGTTTGCTGGGTGGTTGTGCGGTAGAACTGGCTGGTGCACAACAGGACGCTGCACTGTTGGCTGCGGTTGCATAGGTCGTGGAGTGGAGCTTGGTTGGGATACTGGTGGAACAGCTGCCCTATGAGGCTGTGCTTGCTGTGTCGAGGTTGAAACAGCCGGTCGCGTAGCAGCTGATTGGCCGCTTTCAAATACTGGAGGCCGAGGACCACGCACAGCAGGAATTGCTGGAACGTTCTCAACAGTATTTGGTGGTGTGAGCAGCTGCACGGGCTCATCTTGGTCATCTATTGGTGGTAGCGCCGGCGCTTCAAGATCAAGCTCCTGTCTTTTTGCTTGCTGCTGCGTAGAGGCCATTTCTTCGTCTTCCGAGCTCAGGGCTGTCAAATCTACGAGATCGGCAAAAGTCCTTTTCCTTGCTTGTCCTTCCTTTGTAGGTACCGGAGTCGGCTGGACTGAGGGTCGATGCTTGCCGTTAGACTTAGGTGCCTTTGCTTTACTTGTCGTAGTGTTGCCAGTTGGACCTTTTCCAACGAAGCTTTTCAACGCGTCAAAGCCTTCGAGATCAATCGTACCACTTATACCTCCAGCAGAAGCTGGTGTTTTAATTGAAGGACTAGGCTGTGCAGGTGTAGCCGTCTTGCGTTTATGCGAGGTCGCTTTAGGAGTTCCAACAATGGCTTCGCCCTGCATCAATCTCGCTTCCGCATTCTTGACAAGACTGGCATTAGTTGCTTGCATATTCGCTGTAGGGGCACCATTGGCGGCGGGATGACTAGAACCAGCAGCAGCGAGATTGATCGACTGCTTCGGAGCCGGTCTGTTGATGTCAGGGACCGCAGACAACAGAGCTTTAGCAAACTTCGAACGATCGACTACGAAACCCTTGCCTTGTAGCTGTTCACAAAGCTCTACATAGCTGGGGTTTTGGTCTAGCATGGTAGAAATATCTTTGCTACTAACAACCTTACCAGGATTGCTTGTCACCAATATCTCTGCTGCAGCGGCAGCAAGGGAGGCTTTCTTGTCAGCAGGCCAGATTGTGCCTTTCGATGTGGCTGAAGCATTTCCTGGCATAGTTTGAGTAGGTGCCTGAGCCTGCGTCTGTTGCAAGGATGGCTGGGGAGCTATGTCTTGCTGTGAGATGCTGAGTTGAGCTACTGGTATTGCTCCATTTGCTTGATCTGGCTTGGCCGTGTCCTTCTTCGGCTTGAATTGCTTGCTTGTCGATATTGGAGGGTCTTGTGGCTGCGTCAGTTCGGCAGCTTTAGTAGCCTCGGGCGTCGCTTCTGCAGCTAAATGAGCGTCTCTTTCCTCTTGCCACAGTCTGGAGAGCATGTCCGGATTCATAGTGTTGAATTCGCGCATCTTCTTGAACATTTCACGCATCTGCTTCTCCAGCTCGGTTTCAGGGCGGGTACTGCTACCATTGCTATTTTCGCCACCATTCGCAGCTTGTAGTAAAGTCATCGCAGCAGCTTGAGCAGAGTCGTCCCGCTTGTCCTTCGATACCTCTTCCGTCGTCGTCAGCTTCTTCTTATGGCTTTTCTTGGGTGCTGTGCCATCGGACTTCCTTGGTGCTCTCTTCTTCTTTACTGGCGCATCTATAGCTGACTCGGTGGCTACTGGCATAGTGTTTGCAGCGGCCGAGGGTTCTGCCACTATGGCTTGAACACTTGCTTCTTGCGTTGCCTTCTCTTGCTGTGCTCTAAGCGCGGCCTCCCTCTCACGGTCTAGCGCTCGCTGTTTTGCCTCAGCCTCTGCTCGCTGTGCCTGCCTTTGCCAGTCATGGTAAGGATCGTAGACTTGTGTAGGATTAATGGTTGCGGTGACAGTCTCGGGGATATGTGCAGAGTGCCGCGTATCTGTGGAGTCGGTAGAAGCTCTGTTTGTCCTCACAGGCGGAATAGAGTTGTTTATTTCACCGTATCGTGGCTGAGTCTGAGGTAGTGATTGAGCTTGGGTTTGTGGCTGTGCAGATTCTTGCATGTGCGAGCTTGGCTGGTAATACTGAGTAGTGGACGACTGATATTGACTCTGCGGCGTGTGAGCTCTTTCTGATGTAGTGACTTGGACGGATCGATGTTGACCGGTAGCGCCTGCAGATCGTCCGGCGCTCATAACAGATTGCGTAGGATTTGTAGCGGATATCGACGATTCTGTTCTTGTCTGTTGTGGGTAATAGGCTGACGTGTGACTGGTGTCAGAAGTGGGATATGTTGGAGTTTGCTGCCGCAAGGTATTATACTGCTGAGGATGTGTTCGCGCTACTGGAGCGTAGCTTCGTGAGGGCTGTGTAGGCTGCGCAGATTGCATATTTGAGCTATTGTAAGCTAAGCTACCGACCGTGCTGGAATCGTAGTTGGTTCGATTGTTGTAGACGTTGCTTGTTGTCGCATATGCACCTGAGCTAGCTCTTTCCGGGGTACTTGTTACGCCGGTGCCTGCGCCGAAGTAGTCGGTGCTTCCAGCAGAGTAGCCATTGCTTGTAGGATACTGCTGATAGCCATTATTGGATGTTGAAGATGTATTCTGACCGACGTTCTGTGATTGTCCAGGGCGGTAATAACGACTGTAATTGTAGTCATTGCCTGACATTGTGGTGGTCGAGATCTTGCATCGCCTCTATCTCACCGCACGTATCCATGTAGGAAGTGAAATGAAAGTGAGTCACGTAACAATCTGAGGATCTGAGGATCTGAGTGAGTGATCTCGCGAAGGCGGAGTTGGTCGCGCCTGACTCGTAGCTTAGGGTTAAATATAACGTCGACCGCACACAATCTACAATCTGCACAAAGTATTGACCAAACGACATATCCCGACTTATTCCAACACCGTCAAAACTAACAACATGAAGGTCAACGCTGGTGCGTATAGTTGCATTATTATGGCTGGACCATTGAAAGATTGACAAAATGCGCAGCCACCCACTCCTCGAGGAGAAAGGCCCGCAAGGCTCACTTCTCTGCTCCTTCCAGCGTCCGTCGTGTTATCATGAGCGCACCCCTCAGCAAGGAGCTCCGCGAAAAGTACAACGTATGTTCAATTTCTCAGCATGAAGGACTCAGGAAGGAAGGAAAAAACAAGGGAAAGACAATGGAAACACAGCAACATATCGAGATAAGATGATGCAAGATTTGAGCAGCCGGTTTTATGGAAATACGAACGCAGGAAATGGCAGGACAAGAATGACAAAAAAGCTGACGAGATTCCGCCCATCAGGTCCGCTCCATCCCCATCAGGAAAGACGACGAAGTCATGATCACACGCGGCACGAACAAGGGACGTGAGGGCAAGGTCACATCTGTCTACCGTCTGAAATACGTTATCCACATCGAGCGCGTCACACGAGAGAAGTCGAACGGATCCGCTGTCCAGCTCGGTATTGCGCCATCCAAGGTTGTCGTCACTAAGCTCAAGCTCGACAAGGACCGGGAGACCATTTTGGAGAGGGTTGCCAACGGCAGGAAGGCATCGAAGAAGACTCACGACTCCATGGACACCACATCATAGGGGAGAATAGGTATGAAGGGTTTGTGGGAATAAGAAAACAGGCTGAACGTGATGTTTGAGCTTTGCATGTGGAAAGAGGAAGGGCGTTGTTTTTTGTGTTGAGAATATCCCAGTCCCTAGCGGACGGTCGACATTAGCACGTTCCCGATGAAATGGACGGCATGTCGAGGTATTGAAATGAAAAGCACGAATGATCAACAACTTCCACATCTTCTTCGAATGACCAACAACTTTCACATCTCTCCTCTACTATCACCAACAATTTCCACACCTCTTCTCTACTACTACTACGTGAAACCAAGAACACGCTGGCTATCACCTGAGCGCGCATACTTCAATGAGCGTATACAGTTAAACAACTAGCGAAGAAGGAAGATCGATGGCTCAGCCATCCCTTGTCTGCAGACTTTGCATAGAAGCTTTGGCTAATGTGATGTAGAGTTTGATGATGAGGTACAAACCTTTGTGTTTTAATGGTTCTCAAATCCTACCTTTCTTATGTCATGTTAATGTACGCAGTTGTTCTCATGTTCACGACTAATAAACAATTTTGACATGCCAGCCCTGCCTTCCAAGGCCTGTGGTCAGAAATGTATTTTGCGACGCTATGTGCAAGCTCTGTTCGTAGTGGAGCTTCTACTCTGATTCATAGGAAACATAGCATTGAAACTATCCTCTGATCAGAATTCAACGAAAACGAAGCTCATGTTCCACAATTACCAATCGAATTATGAAGTGTCAATGCATTGCCTATTGTTAAGCTCTCCAGCGCTGGACTCTGCTGTCGATATAGATTGTAAATTCACTCACATCCAATCGCAGACTCAAGTCGGACCTAGGTTGTCATTTCTATCAACTTACACATCCTTTGGACTCTGCACGAAAACACTTCATGAAAACACATAAACCATCCCACTCCTATCAACACTCACAACCATCCTAACCGGCCACTCCACCACCGCCATATCCAGAATCGCATCAAGATGATTCCTTAACAACATCTGCTGATGCTCGCTAATCGCCTTCGTCTTGTCCACTTTCCCCGTCCGACTCGTGTCCGTCCTCTGTACCACCAGCACGCTCGTCTCACCAGCGCGTCTTCCGCCCACATTCGCACGTCGTTGTCCATCATTGCCCCCAGAAACCTCTGCGACCGGTGTACTATGCGTGTTGATTATCCTAGACGACAACTGTTTTGCTGGTGCAGCTTCATCATTGTCGGTTTGGGGAAACCGTCGCTTTTCCTCCCATACCTTTGCGCTTGCCATTGTGGTTGGCTCGACGGCGATGAATTGTGGCTGCAGCTCGTCTGGAGCTAGACCACTAACGATCCTGCTCTTTGCTGGATTTGTGAGATTCCAGTAGCGGATGCGACGGTCGGGGCCTGCGGAGATAAGGTAGGCGTCCGATTTCTTGGTGGTTGCTGCGGGGTTGTTTGCATCAGAGATGTGAAGAGGAAGTCCCAATGCGAGAGCACGGACGTCTGACGAGGGGGCCTCTGCTGTTGAAGTGGCGGACTGGTCGGAGGGTGCTGAAGAGGGAAGCGTGTCAATACGATGCAGAGCAAAGGTTCTAGATGCAGTAGAACGACCTATAGATGTCGCTCCTGCTCCCTGGTCGACGTTCGTGCTATAGAATGCAAGATCGCAGGTGGCTTTGTTGAGATTCCAGAAGGTAATGTCGCTTGTGTCAGTGCCGCCAGCTATACATACTGTGAATGGCACAAGTTCGTGCTGATTTCGTTCGTCTGGTTGATGCGCAAGGCAGGAAGGGTGTAGCAAGATGCGATTTATGGCACTTTTGCCAGGGAAGCCCCAAGATCGAAGACGAAGGCGAAAGCGAAGATCCCACAAATCTAAAACGCCATGAGCTGTACCGAGCAAGAGCAAGTGTTTCTGATTGTCCAGGCAGAAACAGGTCGGTATCCCATGTTCTACAGGATTATCAAGGACATATAGTATCTCCATAGTCTTCAGATCTAGGGCGTATACTTTGGAAGTGTTTGTCGTTAACATCATTATCGACTGATCTTCTGTCTTGTAGTGCTCAGACCAGGTCACATAGGAGTCCTTTGTTGGCAGCTGCCATGTCCTCAGCACTCTGAGCTTGCCATATTTGACTGTGCCTTGAGTAGTTTCAATGACATCAACCTTGACAATATATAGGCTGCCATCGCTGCCTGTGGTAGCAAAGCAGTGAGTCTTCTCCAAGAAGCAGAGACTTGTGACTGTCACGTCTGGTTCGTGTTTGTATACTTGCCTTGAGCGTTGGGCCAGATTTCGTTCGAGCCGGGTACAATCCCAGATCCTTACTGAACCATCATCGGAGCCCGTGATGAAGAACCGATGATCAGGGGCGACGGCGACTCTACGCACAGGCCCAGTATGCTCGCCAAACATGGCAACAAGTCTGCCTCTCGGATGCGCATGGTTGGTCTCTCCGCCGACAGCAGGCTTGGAAAGCGACCGTCTTCGCTGTTGTATCGGCATGACCTGTGAGCCAAATTCGGCCGAGTCCAGTGGAAAAGTCGTCATATAATGCGAATCAAGATGTTTCAGCACGCTTGGATCCCGACCAGTGTAAGAATGAGCTTCGCTGTATATGGGTTTTGCAGATTGTGAACTGTATGTATTGACGTCAATAAGGCTTGCATTGAGGCTACTACTTCTCACATTCGATGTATCAACGACTTCTCCGTGAGCGTTGGTGTCTGTTGTGCTAGTCTCAGCGATGGCTTTCGCGTTAGCAGTGCTTCTTTGCATTAAGCTCATAGCGCTGCCTTTCCTTGACTCTCCATGATTGTGCCGTAGGTGGGCCAGGGTTTCGTCTGAAGACAAGATAGAAGCTGTATCACTTGCATCGACTGACCCTCGAGACCCTTTTTGCTGCAAGATTCGTTGGCGGTTCGCTCTTTCGGGTTCACGAAACGTTAGAGCCGCTCTCGGTGAGCCTGGCATGCTGCCATGTAGACTGGAGTCGGTCGAGTTCCGATGACTCGACGTTCGTAAAGGCGAAGATGCTTCGTTCAAAGCATCAGCAATAGTTTGTCGTTTGACCTGAGCCTCTCGTGCGGATTTCTCAACCCGCCTCGATGAATCGGGTTGTCGTTCAAAGAATACTGTTTGTACTTCGACCTTGACGTCTGACAAGCCGACCTTTTCGTCGAATATGGACCTGGATTTCGCCATCAACTCTCGCGACTTCCGCTGCGACACCCTCCACAAATATGCACGAAGTGCCATAAACTTCATGTCATCTTCAGCAGTCATACCAGCATTACGCAGCTTGGTGATCCACTGATTGTCTTCCTCGTTCTTCTGCGCTCTTGCAAGTGCGTTTGGCCGCAGGTCGGCATCAGGTAAGGCTGGCATTCGATCCTCGAGCAGGAACGATGCAAGTTTGTGTTGAGCTGACTTCCAGAAAACACCTTTGTCAGTCTTGCTGACCCATGTCATCGCTAGCTCGAGCACATTCCTTGGCAGTGGCTTCTTCAGAGCGTCCAAAATATCAAGCTCTCTGTAGCTTTTCGGCGTTATCCTGAGATATGGCCTGATGAGTGGCTTGACCACACACTCACAATCTGCCACAGACATATATTTGGTTACATTTGATGTAAATTGTGCTGCTGCCTCTCTGATCCACATGTTCGGGTGCATTGTAAAACGTGCTACCAGATCAATGAGAGCCCAAGACCGCCACTTCTGGAAAAGACCGAGTTGTGCCATCGTCGCAAGCGAGCGGAGCACTTTCTCAACAACACATTCCTCTGTATCTGTCAAAGCTTGAATCATCAGTGGCAGTATAAATTCCTCCAGATTAGTGCCTCCAACGTATGTTGCGACACCAACGATCGTCTCGAAGAAGGCGCTCTTCAGCTTCCAATCCTTATCGTTGAGGTAAGTGTTGAGATGACTGAGAATAACGTCGTTGGCCTTGGCCGTTCCAAAGAAGACGCAAAGACTGGAGACAGAGCTGAGGAATGCTCGCCGCACATCAGCGTTTGTGTCTGTCAATAGGGCTTTCGTCTCCGTCTCGAAGAAGCGAATCAGGTCGGCACGAGCATCATCGTACATATTTCGGTATGCGTATGCTGTAGGATTTTCCAATTCACCATCAACAGGCGGCAGAGCATCTTCTGATCGCAGAGCTTGCACGATGTCCAGGAATCGGGACGCGCTCTCGGCAAGCGTCGCCAAGCAAGCGGCATAGGTTGCACGTATGATTGGGGTGGGACGATATAATGCTCTAAGAGTAAATGCTTCCAGACGAGGGAGGATATACTCCGGAAAAATGTAAGCATTGGTGGGAGAGGTCGAGGGAACAATCGCAAGCTATTGCAGTGTCAGGTCAGGGTAATCATGTATCGAAGGATACTTACCTACTAGCTGAGTCAAGGTACGCAATGCAGCCACCTTACAAAGATCCGATGGATCATGTATCATGGTCATGACATAAGGTAGCACCCTGTCAAGTTTCGCTTCGTGCGTGATCCTTTGACCGAACGCTAAGAGCAGTTCGCAAGCTCGTATTCGAGCGGCCGAGCGGGCAGTGCTTCGTAGAGCTGATGTGACAATACTAAGAAACAGCAGGCTCCCATCGTTGGTGGTAGGAGCTCGTTGTGCCGACACTATCTCGCGCTTTTCCGGCAAATCCAGGTGAAGAGGGAATAATTGGTTGAGCCCTTTCCTGCTGCTGTTGGTCGGCGGATCGTCCTGAATCTCTGGCCAACCAAGTAAATAGGATATCTTGTCGAAATCATGATACACCCTGTCAATGCGCTCGTCGGACTCTCCCAGATTGGCTCCGGAAGCCGTGATAGGACTTCTTCCTGAGCTTGGGTCTGTACACAAATGCATGTACTGGTGTAAGAAGCTGTAGAAATAATCTGGAAAAGCTTTTTGTCTCCAGAAATTCAAGTACTCATCTGCAGAATAACGTGACTCTGGTTCTACTTGTATCATATGTGACACCAGTTCACGAATGTCGGAGTCCTCTATCCTGCTCAAATGTGTCTGAGAAGGATCATACTCTCCTTTGCGATATTTGAACAATTGACTTAAACTGAAGATTGGAGTCTCGAGGAACAGCTCGGCAATCACACAACCGACACTGAAGATATCCATAGCCCAGGTAATTCCTGCGTGTGTCTCATGTTCTCCAGGACTGAGAAAACGCTCAGGTGCTAGATAGCATGTCCTACGTCCAGAAATATCGAAGAAGAATGAGAAGTCTGCTGGATTGTCCTCGGGCAGATATGTCGGTTTGAAAGATGAAGAGAAGTCTGCGAGGTACAGCCAATTCCAGGAGGTAACAAGGACGTTCTCAGTCTTGATATCACCATGATACAGCTCCTGTGCATGACAGTCACGGACTGCACATAGAAGCTGAAAAGCGAGCCATTTCTTCTCGATATCTTCCAGGAATGGTCTTGTGCTAAGTCGATCATAGATTGAGCTATATATGTATTGGCGAACAAGGTATCCGTTACTGCTGGTCTCGAAAGCACGATGATAACCGAGAGCATTCGGTACGTTTGCGAGTTGCTGCCGCTCTTCCATAATAGCCTCGATATATTTGGCAAATCTGAGGCTTGAGTATGGTTTCATTACTACCTTTGCCACGACAAGTCCATCACGGTGCTTGGCACGAATTGCCTTCATGAAGCGTGCATCACCAAGAGCTTTCTCGTACGAGAGGTCTGCCAGCTCGGGCACATCGATTCCCGCAGAGCCAGCAGACAAAGTCGTGATTGAATAACCTTGACCCATCTCGAATTGCTTCTAGTATCATATGCCGCAGTGATGTATCATCCTTAGAAGCCCGCCAGTGTTCAGCGAGCGGTTGTGGATGATGAGAGAACTTTTCGCGATGGACACACCAGTTCGTCTCACTCTCATCTGGTCACAGATGTATGCCTATAATATTCATTCTTTCTGCAATTGCACGATAAATTGGTTGACGCTGTTACGATGGGAGAGGTCGCGTGCCCGGTGCTCACCTCACGAAGACATCACGGGTCCTACCCAGCCCAGATCAGTAATCCGTCCACCAACAACATCACCATTCCATGATATTGAGCTTTTAGAGCAACAACAACATCCATTCACCACATCTCTCATTTCGCTATTGTCTGTCAACTTACGTACAGTTGCCTCTCTACATCGACCAGCTGCTTGCCAAAGAAAGATCAGCTCACCAACCGCATCGCACGTCTCGCGATATCCACCTCGCCCGACTATTCATCGTCACGACACATTTTGAAACACTGGTACACAAGTGTATTGCGCGATACCCAAAACATACCAGCTCAGCATGGATGTCAAGATGGAAGACGTGCAGAAGTCGCCGGACACGAACGAAGCCACAGTCGTGACAGTGACGGAAGCACCAAGCATTGCTGTTGTGGACGGCTGGATTGATAGCTTGATGACCTGCAAACAATTGTCAGAAGCTGATGTACAGCGATTATGTGAAAAGGTACAAGAGACATCTCTTCCACGCTCGGACAACGCGTCTATGTCAGAAGAATGACCAGTACTGATACTTCTTGAACAGGCACGTGAGATCTTGCAGGAAGAGTCCAACGTACAGCCAGTAGTAAGTTGAAGCCTCAATCGTCCTGTTGCTCTACATCAGCTTACATTATTCCCTCAGAAATGTCCTGTGACGGTCTGTGGAGACATTCACGGTCAATTCCACGACCTCATGGAACTCTTCAAGATAGGCGGACCCAACCCAGACACAAACTACCTCTTCATGGGTTCGTTTCAAACCTCCCTCTTTTCCTGATGCCCCCACTAATCCACCACCAGGTGACTATGTCGACCGCGGCTACTTTTCCGTCGAAACCGTAACCCTCCTTGTCGCCCTCAAAATCCGTTACCCACACCGCATCACCATCCTGCGCGGCAACCACGAATCCCGCCAGATCACGCAAGTCTACGGCTTCTACGACGAATGCCTACGCAAATACGGCAACGCCTCCGTCTGGAAACACTTCACCGACCTCTTCGACTACCTCCCCTTGACGGCACTGATCGAAAACCAAATCTTCTGTCTCCACGGCGGTCTGTCCCCCAGCATCGACACCCTCGACAACATTCGCGCCCTGGACCGCATACAAGAAGTTCCCCACGAAGGACCCATGTGCGATTTGCTCTGGTCCGACCCCGACGACCGCTGCGGCTGGGGCATATCGCCTCGTGGTGCTGGCTACACGTTTGGGCAGGACATCTCGGAAGCGTTCAACCACAACAATGGGCTTACGCTGGTAGCGCGGGCGCATCAGCTGGTGATGGAAGGGTATAATTGGAGTCAAGACAGGAATGTGGTGACGATTTTCTCGGCGCCGAATTATTGCTATAGGTGTGGTAACCAGGCGGCGATTTTGGAGATTGATGAGCATTTGAAGTATACCTTGTAAGTTTTGCTGACACCACTTCTAGTGCTGTTCAGTGAGCGTTCACTAATATTTGACATTTTAGCTTGCAATTTGATCCGTGTCCTAGAGCTGGTGAGCCGATGGTTTCGAGACGTACGCCTGATTACTTCTTGTAGAGGAGCAAGCAAGTATTCATGCATGTCCATGATACGCAGTTCTACTTTCATAAGGGAAGAGCTGTTTGCACTGTACTACTACTATCATCAAGCCATGCACAATGCTTCGTGTTTATGCTGCAGACTAGCATGCACGATCTAGACGAATAAAAAGCACTAAAACTGTTTAACCTTGTTATCTCATAAGACCTGACTGCCGCTGTTGGTATTGTACTATCAACATCATCGCCGAGCCATCGCAAGCCATGCAGCATGCAGAGAATTCATGCTGCTGCAGATTAGACATGCACGAATCTAGACGAATAAAAAGCACTAAAGCTTGTGAACACATCCTTGGCGCCTTCAGTGCAACAAGAGAGATGTGACTGCAGAATAATAAAGCTTTTTGTTTTGCAATTTCTGCACTTTGTTCTCGTGTATTATATGTGTTATGCTATCCAATATCTCCATTCTGCTCTACTCCACTCAATATTTCCTAGCGATCAGCAGCCATTCATGAGCTATCCATCCACTTGCCATGTACTGTAATCGTTCTCCAAAACCGTCCAAGAATATATGCGTTATGATTGTTCTTTTGCTCAAGTGTCTCTCCGAAAAGAGATGCGTGAGAAAAGGAGAGAAGAGAAAAGAAGAAGTGAAAACCCATCTACCCTAGTCATTGCTTCATCAAGAACCCTCAAAAGGTCAACCTACCACTCCAAAAAAGCCCTTCTTCTCTCTCCAAGCCCTTTTCCAGTCTCCAATTCCATTCTCCAAAATATATATATGCAAAAATGTCGTCCGTTGCTCTCAAGGCAACTCAGAAGGTCGTAAAGCGGGATGTACACCCATCTGCGCACCACCTCGTCTTCTCGGTTCACTCGGCTCGCCAAGTGCAGTGCCCACCGCCGCACCACCATCATCATAATCTTCAATATCGTAATCGTCGTATGTGCTTTCTCGTGCATGCTGTCTGGGTTGATCTGCCTCTTCAGATGTTCTGGGTTCGTCGGCAGAGGAGTCGCCTTCGATTGCTTTGCGCCAGTAGTGTGGTAGGCATACGCAGACGAGCTGGAGAAGGTCTGTTAGCACGCGGTTCAAATGTGAAAGACAATGGCTCAAGACTTACTGGGACAGCCTTCACTTGTCCTTCCACTCCTTGTCCTCCAAAGCCGCCAACGACGCTGTCCCTTGCACCAGGATTCATGCTTGGCTCCCAAGTCTCTGCATTCCCTTCCACTCTGACAGCTGTAGCCCAACCGTCGTCCCAGATACCAACAATTCTCAACATTTCCCCTCGCTCCAATGGCAGCTCATCATCTGCACGAGGTTGGTATGCCCATAGTACGCTGACCAGATCACCAACATGAATGTCTTGACTTGAATAATAATCCTTGAAGCTCTCCATCTGCTCCGACTCTTGAGAACCTTCGGGTGATTGTTGATGACCTGCTCCACCAGCAATGTTACCAGGTCCGCCGAGAGTGGGCGAGGGCGAGCTGCCATCGATACGTTGTTGTGGATGTAGATGGTCGCGACGGCGAGGAATCGAGGCAACACCAGCCGCAGCGAAGGAATCTGGCGTAGACTGGTTGCGGGTGGATGGTGTTGTGCCAGTGCGCGGTGAGTCGTTGCCATGTTGAAGCGCAGCCATGCCCACTACACGGCCTCCTCCGGGTGGTCCTGCTTTTGCTTGTGTTGGTGGCATGCCTGCTTGGTATGTGTGCGTCATTGGCGGTGGTATATTGCCTGCTGGTGGTGCTCCTCGTCGTCCATACATCATATCCTTCTCGTCTTGCTCTTTTCGCCTTCTTCTTATCAGGAGTCCACCACATACCAACAGGGCCAGTAGCAGCAATCCACCAAGAACACTGCCGACAACAATACCTGCAATCTGTCCTGCAGATAACATCTTCCTTCCATTTGCCAAATTCGACCCAGATGCTCCCGTAGGTGTAGCTGTCACAGTCGTCCCAGCTCCACTTACGGTCGTTGTGAAAAGCTGTCCCAAATTTGTGAACGCTGGCAATCTTACTCCTTGACATCTTGTTTCCACACGACTTTCCAAGCAGCACGAGTCTGTAGAGTTCACCGTACTTCCACCACAGTATGCACATAAACCTTCGAGATTGTTCTGAAATCCGCAATTGTTGGGCTCGTTGAGATAAGCAGGAATGCAAGTACCAGTGATGGCATTGGCAGGTAGGGCGCAGTTGGTGAAGTCGGCGCGAAGTTGTGAGATGGCATAGGGAGCAGGATTCGTGCCGCAGATGGAAGGGGTGGAGACTAGCGTTTGTTCAGAAAGGGCGAAGTTGGCCTTGGAGTGCGTTGTTAGCAGGTACACAGAAGAAGGTCTCTGAAGAGTTGCGAGGCTTACGCAGGAATCGGCACACAGAGGTTGTGAATTCGCGGTAGATAAACCACATGGTTCGATGGAGTTTTGTATGATGGCATTGCAGAGAAAGCTTGTAGTATATCGAGCATACACAGCTGTGGTGTTGGTGAGGTCTATAGCGGAGCAGCCAAAGAGGGATATGTAGCTGTGGGATTTGTTAATCAAGCTGACTCTTGTGCTTCTTCTTGACATCGGTCTGCTTACTGTGACTGCACATAGCCTTGTGTAACATAGTCTTGGAGTGCGGTGTCAAAGGAGGAGAGATCGGTGACGATGTTGAGGAATGGACTGGCAGGACGAAACAGCATTAGCAAGCAGACCAGCTGCTGGAGCGATAAGACGAGACGTACAATAGACCCAGGAGGTAAGGAGTCGTTGCTATGGATGCTGAGGAGAAAGCTGGGCATGCCGAAGATCCAGTCAGAGGTATGCATGTTGTTTGCGCGGCGATAGTGGGCAGTATTGATATTACAGCGACAATAGCGAGTAGTGTTGTTGTTGTATTTGTGTTTGTATGTGGTAACTGTCGACTCTTTCTTCTTCTTCGTCGTCGGCAACGAGACATGTCGAGTGGAGGAGTGGTTGGAGCAGATGGAGCTCGTGCTGTCTTAAGATATGCTCGTTGATATGCGTGCTGTTCTTCGAGTTCGTGCTCGAATGTCTTCTTCTTGTCGGCGACTTTGGCATTGTGTGGATAGGAGCATAGTCGCGCTTGCCGTATTCGAGGTTGTGATAACCATGGGAAGATGGGAGAGAAGGACATTCGTTTCTGGAGTGTAGCAGCAATGTCTGCATGAGCAAGTACTCCTTGTGGACGAGGGATGACGGTGTATATTCAATGTTTCGAGGGAAGCTGCTGTTCACCACTACCTCGAGCAGACAATGCAATGATCCTCCGCAAGTCCAGTCGTGTGGATAAGATCAAACGCTATGATTGTAAGCAACAAGGGCAAGCATACACCCGCAACAAACGCCACAGAGATGAGATGAACGAGCGACAGGGCCAAAAGGCAGTGGTGAGAGACTCGACTGCAAACGTCGCTGAGGCAAGAAAGAAGATGCAGAGGTACAGTCTTTCCGGAGCGGAGGACCAGCTAGCCCAGGCCAGGCCAGGCCGCACAGTGGCATGCTTTAGCGGCTTGCTTACGTGCAGGAAGCGTACACAAACACTAGCATGGACGGCAGAGACGGGGTTTGCGGCCGATGGCTTGGTGAGCCAGGTTCTCGGGAAAGCGTTTCACATTATTTGCCTTTCTGCGTTAGACGTTCCACGAGCTCGAGCTGATCATTGGGTACAGTAACGGATGGTCGGGGAGAGCCTGAAACCTTGTTAGATTGCTCCTCATTTCAAATCCATGCTAGTTGCTGAGAGGATGAAGACAAAGTAAACAAACGAGTATAAAGTCAGATGTGAGGTTTCATGGTCAACACCAATGTAGCAACGCTGGATTGAATTTACGATTTTCTTTTGCCTTTGCATAGGTAGTGTCTCTAGCATGCCACTTCGACAACCTATGGTGTCTTGACCTCTATAAACCGAACCCTTATATCGTCCCCTCAAAGAGCTACCATGACCAATTGCCAGTTCTGGCTTTCTATTTGACAAGGAGAGAGACGATGATTTGACTTTAAGGGCTGTAAAGGACGCCTGCGTTGACTGTAGTGTATTAGACCCAGCTATATCCCAAGCTTGAGACTTGATAACATACCTTTGCAGAGTGCCATCATATGTGTTCCCCTCGTGCTTCTTCATCCTTTGGCATAGTATTGGTCGACTACCCAAACCGTCGCCCACACTTCCACAATCTCATTCTCGAAGTCGTGCTCCCTAGGCAGGCCAAGTGTCATAGCACGGTCAGCATCAATATCCACATCCACGCAGTGGGTGCTATCATTGCATCAGGACTCAAGCTATCGCATATGCGGCGAGCATGATCATTTGCATCCCCAAGCTTCGACAGCACTGCATGTGTTCTATACTCGATTTCTTCAAGCAAATTCTCTTGCCGCCTGCTTTGCACCGAGTTGACACATTGTGCAGACAGGGTATCGTTTCGAGCTGAATGTGCAGTACTGGGCTTACACTTCTTGCTTGACAACATTACAGCTGTTTGATGGAACATGCAAGACTTGACCTGACTTTGGTCGACTTCAGAAAGCACGAAAGGTCTCGAGGCACGATACTGTAAGGCGAGTGCATGAGGGTCTAAGGTCTAAGGCCTGCTTCAGCATGAACAGATGGTCCGTGCACAGAGCAGACTCGGAGATAAGGCTGACGCCGCGGCACGTGCAATCGTCATGATGCATATGGCGCGTGCTTATTCAGTTCCTTCCGTCTCTTCTTCTTCTTCTCTTATTTCCATCATTGACACTGTCAACATCAGCTCTTCTTCGATTCAGTTCATCAAAGCTTTACAGCGAATCAGAGAAACAACACTTTATAGCTCATTTGAACTCAAAGAATCAACTCATAACAATTCCAACCTCACCTTTTTTGCGACCGTCAACAATGGCAACCCTCTTCGGTCGCGACTTCCATCATCGCAACGCATCAACGCGTCGCAGCTTCCATCTCGAGGAAGCATTTCCTCAACATCATCATCGGGCCCAGTTGCAATCATCGCCTACGCGACCTGCGACAATCGACTCTTCACCTAACGCAATGGTACTTGCTCTTCATTCTATCGACGCGCCTTAGCAACATTGACTAATCTTCTACTTAGGACTGGTCGCCTACTGTGGTTCAGCACTTTTACCCTCAAACCATGACGCCCATCACTCCCACTCAGCCCAGGTTGAAGAGAACCTTCCAGCAATTCACCAACAGCCAGGAAAACGACGTTATCCAAGGTCGCGATTCTCCTGAGACAACTCCTCAACCAGCTCAGCAGTCAGAGCAACCTCGACCAGCTCAGCAATCAGAGCAACCCCAACCTCAACAACAATCAGAACACAGCACACAAGCTCAACAAGCTGAACAACCTATCGCCCAAGCCCCAGCCCCAGCTGGTATTCGAGGCTACCTCAGCCGCACCTTGGCTTGGACAAAGAAGATCTGCCATTGGGCTACAAACAAGCGCGTCGCCTATGTCACCATAGAGATGCCAGAAGAAGGAAGAATCCAAGAACAGAGAAATAAGCGCCGTTTCGTGGTGCCAGGCGCATGGCCTGAGTCACCCTTCTCACCTCGTCGCTTCACACCTCGTGGGCAGCCCACCCACCAGGTCCAGCCAGTATCACCCAGCCCTACATCTCAACCTCTTATTCGACCAGCTGCGATTGAGATGCAGCCAATTCACCAAGCTCCCGTCGTCCTCGAAACTACGACAGTACCAGTCACAGCAGTGACACCAGTGGCGGCTGAGGAGGGATCCCGCCCAGATGCCCTCCCAGTCGTCGCCGCGAAGAGGACGACCGGAGGACGCCAACCAAGGCGCAAGCAGGAGCGAGGAGAGCCACAAAAGACTCTCAAGGTCACTCTTGGGACCGTGAGTCCCAACATCCCGAAGATGAGCCGCCCAGAGGGCAAGCCCGTAAGCATCCTACGGAAGACAGTTGCTGCACAAGCTGTGCAGCGCAAAATTCAACAACAAAAGACTAAAGCAGCAAGGCGCGTACACTTCGGCGAAGAAAACCAATTTGTTCAGCGAGTCGACAAGCCTTTAGCAAGAGTCAAATACTATGACATCGAAGGCATCTGTGGTGAAGCGCCATCACCACTCAACAGAAGCAGCTTTCAAACCTTGCAGAGCAGTAACGACGACTTCATGTCGAGCCCTGCCAGGTCAGATGTCTCAACTCCAGACAGACGCCCAATTGAACCCTCCACATTGTCACCAATATACAAGAAGCAAGCTGCATCCACCCTTGATGTCAGCACCAAGAAGACCACTACGAGTTACGAGAACAAGACTGCAGACCATGACGATCACGACACTATGAGCCACAATGCCGTTACGACCAGAGACCAAGTTTACGCTATGACGAATGATACCCGTACAATGAACGAAGATACCCAAAGCCCACGCAGCAATGACGAATTCACGACTATCAAGACCTATATTCACAAGCTTAAGAATGAGACCAAGAATGAGGTTGAAGCTCCAAGCACACCAACGACGAAGAAAATTGACGAACTCGTCGACCAATACGAACTCTTTGGTCTATCAGCAAAGACCAGAAAGTTTCGACAAGACAGACGGAAGAAGGCAGAAGAGAGGGCCGCCGCAGAACGGAAACGCCTCGAAGAAGAAGCCGCAGCACAACTCAGACGCGTTGAAGAAGAAAGACAACGCCTCGAAGAAGAGCGCGCCAAAAAGGAAGTAGAAGAACGCAAGAAACGCACTATCGTCACCGAGCTCACCAAGGAATGGAAGAACAAACTCAACGAAGCAATGGCAACCAAGAACATGCAGAAGGACATTGCTCCCAACCTCACACGCAAAGACTTTGGCACTCTCCTCCCTCAATCAACGCGTCTGGACGGCATTGGCTGGCTCAATGACGAGATTGTGAATAGCTACCTCACCGCTATTGTCACCAAAGCACTCGCAAAGCAAGGCTACAAGAAAGGAGCAGAAGAAGTTCCCAAGTATCACGCCTTCAACACCAACCTATACAACAACTACACCAAGAAAGGCTACAAGAGTGTAGAAAGATGGGCCCAACGCGCTAAAATTGGTGGAAAGCGCTTCCTCAATGTCCACAATTGCCTTATTCCGATCAACAACAGAAGCCACTGGACCCTCCTCAGTATCAGTGGTACTGAACGTACCATACGCTATTACGACTCCCTATACAACGATCCCGACCAGTACACAGCTTTTGCGCTCGCGTATTTGAAAGATATGCTTGGGCAGCACTTTTTACTAGAAGAATGGACTATAATTGATGCAAGCAGCGCACAGCAGGCGAATGGCGTAGACTGTGGCGTGTTTGTTTGTATGAATGCATTGGCGCTTGCTTTGGGCCGTGAACCTCTCACGGCATTCTCCTCACAGGATGCAGAAGCTGCTAGGCAGCTTATTGCCGCGACGCTTCTCAATGGGGGTTTTGAGGGAGATTTCAACATTGAGTTGTAAATAGAGTGACTGAAAGCATATGGGAAGTAGTCACACCCACTAATGATGATGATAAAGCATGAGCACTAGCATTAAGATACCCCATAGCATTGAATTGAAAACATTACAAAATAAATCGTCCTGAAACACTTTCAAGTACTTGTGACTTCCTCCCTCAGACTTCTCGTCGCATTATCTAGCCTACATCTTGTGAAAACTCAAGGATCTAGACATAGAGTTTACCTTTTAAAACCATCCTGAAACACTTTTAGCTACTTGTGACTTCCTCCCTCAGACAGACTACATTGCCGGCTATTTGCTGCCACTCTTCTCAATGGTGGCTTGGTGGGAGATTTTGAAGTTGCGATGGAATGGACAGTGACTAAAAGTGCATCGGAAGTAGTCACACCTAGTAATGATAGCAATGACTAGCATGAATAGCATTAGATATTCCATAGAGCATTGAACGAAAAGTTTGCATTATAAGACCGACTTGAAACACTTTTTACTACTTGTGACTTCCTTCGTACAACTTTTCATCACACAATCTGAGTCTATGCCTTTGACTTCCCATAGACCCAGGCATGAAAAATTTGACATTGAGATAGCCTAGACAGTGACTAAAAGTGCATGGGAGCTAGTCACACTCTGTAGAGATGGATGCGACAGTACAGAAATCCTAATATACTTGCAATAGAAGACTTGGCATTTTGAAACACGCTTGAAACACTTTGTACTAGCTGTGACTTCCTCCTCCCGACTTTCTCCTTACTGTGGGGTACGAATACCAGCATAGATCCTAGAGCGCTTTGAAAAGGGCTTTTGCATTTTTGAACACTCTTGAGATGCTTTAATATACCTGTGACTTCCTCCGTCTAATTTCTGCCTCTATGAACTAGAGAATATCCACTTGACTTCTCGGAGACCTAGGTATGCAGATTCTACGTCCCGAAACTATCCTAACACACTTTGACGTACTTGTGACTTCCTCCGTCCTACTTTGTCCTATCACAATCTGATAAGTTATACTTTATTCTTTCAAAGCGCTAGGCATGGAGAATTGCATTTCAAAACACTCTTGAAACAACACCTAATGTGCTTGTGAATTTCTTTGTTCCACTTCTTATCGCATCACCTCGCAACTGTTCTTATGACCTTCCAAGGATCCAGACGTGGAGACTGTACCTTTCAAAACACTCTCGAAACGCCTTGAACTACTTGTGACTTCCTCCATCCTACTTCTCCTAATAGACCATGAACACCAGCATAGATAGTCAAAGCGCCTGACTAGACAAATGAGCATTATGGAATCGTCCTGAACAATGTTGGTTGCTTGTGACTTCCTGCTCTGCATCGTCGTACAAGGAGTCGTAGTACTCAATAGTCCTTTGGGTGCCACTAATACTGAGTAGCGTCCAGTTCGAGTTTTGGTTGATTGGGACTAGGCAGTTGTAAAGACTGTCGTAATACTCGATGATCCTGTTCATGCAACTGATACTGATAAGAGACCAGTGGTTGCTATTGATGATGGATAGACGGCAGTTGTAAATTGGGCGTGGGTGTGCGCCGACGTCACCTATACTTCACAATATAAAACCACCCTGAAATACTTTAACATGCTTGTGAGTTCCACCGTACAACTTTCTCCTCTCTAGTATTCCCAACATCTGCCATTTCACTGTTCTTAAGTGGACCCGTGGTTGAGAAGCTGGACCAGGGCAATAAGAATCCTAAGTCGGCATCCAGCTTGCCAGATGGAGCCACGAGCAAGTCAATATCAACATTATCGGTAACAGAATGCTCAGACTTCTTGAACTTGGCAAAAGCAACATGAGGCCTTACGTCAATCAGCAAAATCCTTCCTAGGTCGGATGTAAATAGGCATGGGACTGCTTTGGGAGCAGTATCCAGAATTTTCTGCGTAGATCTTACAGTGCGTCTGCCGTTGTGGCAGATATCACCTAGGCATGAAGAGTTTGCATGCAGACTGTCCTGAAACGCTCCAAAGTCCTTGGGACTTCTGCCGTTTAATTTCAATTATCGTGTCTGGTGCCGTGGTTTTGGTAAGTGGTCATCGGCTCGTGTCTGTCGTAATCTTCCTTTCTAATCGTAACCTCGTGTCTAGTGTCGTGAACTTCGTAGCTGGTCATGTTCTCGTGGTTTGTAACTGTCTTCTTGATTCCAGTCGTATATCGTCACTAGGTGGTATCGTGAACCTGGTCGTTTCTAGGCATATTCTCATGCGTGGTGTCGTAGTCCTGATCGTGTCTGATCGTCATTGCATGGCGGGTATCGTAGTCTTGGTGCTGGTTTGTCATATCGGTGCTTGTAGTTGTCTCCTTCGTCTGGCTTGTTCTGGTATTGTCGTGGTTGCTGACATTGAGGGCGGATGTAGCTTGTGGCTATGGGACAAAATTCAAGAGCAAGAAGGCCGAGGAACCAAACACGAAGGCTAAGTGAACCGGATGAGTGCGATCAACCTCCTGTAGAAGAACAATGCATGTTGAATGCCACAGTAGCATATCAGAACCATCAAGCAACAACCTACCCACTCATCATATAGAATTGGCAAGGAATAGTTGCTCGGGTAGAGCAAGTACCAAAGTCTTCTTCCCAGGCGGTGTAGGAGTTCCTGCAGCTATCAGCGCAGTCTTCGAGCGACTTTTCGTAGAGCTGCATAACAAGTTGATGAAAGGCAACTTTGTGATGATTACACATCTATACTTCCTCCCAGCCCAAAATCTAGCTCCACACACCTCCCCTTCCATCGCGCCATGCTATCTCTGTTCCAGTTACACCCCTGCGTTACGGGAAAGTGACCATACGCCATCCTTGTCGAGGCCCAGAGTCACCGAATCATCCTCTCCTTTGTCTGTATGTCGATGTTCGAATTCATCGTTCACGACCACCTCTTTGTCATCGATAATAGTCCATTCTTCCCCGCACAAAGTCACAAGTGCTCTACAAGCACTGATTACAGTCCAAACCTTCTCTTCGATGCGTTAGCATTCTGCTGCTTCTTTGTCAAGTGCTCTACAAGCACTGATCACAGTCCATTCTTCTCTTTGATGCGTTTGCGTTCTTCTGCTGCTTGTTCTTCGATGCGTTTGCGTTCTGCTGCTTCTTGTTTATCGAGGGGTTTACATGGAATGGACTACAATCTTCCTGCTTGGAGAGCACCTTGTCGCGTGGGAATGCACTATAATTGTCCTGCTTAGAAGTTAGAGAGCATTTTATAGCAGCCGACAATGCTTACCTAATATCGAATCCCCCACAAAGAGCCCTCCATTGATAAGGGTCGCTGCGCCCTAGCTGCCTATGATCAAAACTTTACCGTAATCGTCATGATCTCTGGTCTTGTTCTCGTAACTTGTAATTGTTTTCTTGGTGCTGACATTGAGGGCATGGTGTCTGGTCATATGACGTAAAGTCATAGCTGGTATCATCATTCTCGTGGCGCCGGGTCATAATCTCGTTGCGTGTAACTGTCTTGTTCGGATCTTTTCCCTCCTACAATCTGACTGTGCTACTAATACCGATGAGACTCTAGTGGCTTCGATCTGCTAATGGGACGAGGTAGTTGCAAAGACTGTCGTAGTACTCGATCGTTCTTTTTGTGCCACTAATACTGATGGTGGTTGATCGGAATGAGGCAGTCGTAGAAGGAGCCGTGTGAATGAATGGTAATTCGTGCCAGAAATACTGATTAAGGTCCAGTGGGTGCGGTGATTGATAGTACCTATTACAGTCCCTTCCTCTCGCAAAAAGTGCTCTCCTTGCAGGACGATTGAGAAAGTGCTCCCAAGCAGGACGATTGCAGTCCATTCCTCTGAAAGAAGTGCTTCAAGCAGGACGACCACAGTCCATTCCTCATCCAAAAAGTGCTTTGCAGGACGATTATGGTCTATTCTTCATCCAAAAAGTCGCTTTCCAAGTACGATCCACCCCATGGGCCTGCTGGGGGCCATTGTCATCGACAATGCTGATGACCTTGATAACCTTGTTGATTGTACTGCTGCGGGACACGGTTTCGATTTGCAGACCTGATGCTCATGTCGTTCCTACCCTGCAATAATTCCTTGAGCACGTCTTCATTGCTCTCAGCGTCAGTACTGGTGGTCGGTTGCCTAATAACTGCTTTTGCAATCCGCACCCGCCATGATGAGTTTAGTGTTCAAGTTGACTTCGGTTTGCACTCTTGTGCACAATCCTCTAGTGAGGAGACCGCAATCCTTCGTCACGTAGTCTTCGTATCTGGTCATGTGCTTGTTTCGAGGTCTTAGTATCTGGTCATATCTTCGTGGCTGTCGTTATCGTGGTTTTCGTATCCGTGGCTGCTTGTGTCGCGGTCTTGGTATTTGATCATTATATCGTGGCTGATGGTGTGGTCAACCGGTAACTAGTCGTGATGTTCTCCAAGCATCAACAATCTCTTCCTTAACCGAACTTGGGACAGTAAAATAAGCCAGCATGCTGTTGACCTGATTTGGATCTATAGGACATTCGCCTAACTGTGAAAATCACAAATGCTCTTTTAAGTGATGCATTCCTACCATCTCGATGTGGAAATCCTGAAAAGGTCTTACTTTGGACTGGATAACGTCGAAAGGCTCTGTGTCTTCCATTCAGGAGGCTCAGGGAACATGTGGATGAAGGTGGTGCTAGGACGTTCATGGACCCATTCTAGCTTGTGCATTTGGAACAGTGGATCCAGGTACAACAACGTCGCCGCTGGGAGCTCGAGGTGAATTCGTCGCTGATTCTTGTGAACAAGTCTGAATTACTAAGGTCAGATCATGCCATGGTATCATACAGAAAGAAGGGTCTTTGGAGGATCCAGATCGATTGATGAGTAGTTTAGCGTACTTACATTAGACTGAATGGTCCATATACAAAGCGGTGGGCTCAAACGATGAAGTGAAACTGGTGAGCATGAATGATGGACCCTTTGCTCTCTCCCTCCTTATCCCTCTCTACCATCCTCTCCCCTCCGCTCATCCTCTTACTAACAGTTCGCTTTACTTGCCCTTCCCCGAGATGTTTTTCCTCTCGATCTGTCTCTCAAACACTTAAATTCCAGCAAAAACACCTTGAAGACTAACAACAAATCAGGCAGCACTATTTTCACATATCAGTAACAAGATCGCATGAAAAACCAATGGTTGTGACAAACGTACCTTGAGAGAAAGTTCTTGTGCAGAGCATAACCCCAAGTTCAAGTGAACTGCAGATAAATCTCAGGCGACGAGGCTTGACGTCGGCAAGTCGGATCTACGCCATCTCGAGTTGACAAGAGTGCTGATTGAGGCAGTAGAGTCTTGCAGAGTATACAGCGGTGCTATATATACGCCCCAGACAAGAATGGGAACATTATCAGGCTCGCATGTACCTGCGGATGAAGGGGTAGCTCATCACTATTTTACTGAATGTAATCAAGCGCTGTGAGTTGTTTTCTGATATAGCCAATAGTCTCCCAGATGAGAGCTTGCTTTGTCGAGTATATATAGATAACCACGAGCTCCGACCTCATCTTTCACACTTCAACTGGTAAGCTGAGCGCTTCAACAGCCTGTTGATCGGCTCCTTGAATAGCTTTTCTTTATGAAGCGCCTTTTTCTTGGCCTCAGCCTCCTCCTCCCCTTCGTGTCAGTAGCACAGCTGGGGGCATCGGAGCTAGCCAGATGACGCCGCGCATATCATTCTTGTAGACATTCTGGGTGACAGGGATTCTCTTGAGGCCACCCTATGATTCGATCCCACATTTGCTCCAGGGTGCCATCGACGGACACGTAGACACCTGAACAGTGCCTCTTCCAATATCTCGATCAGATTGTTACTGATGAGATGGAAATGCTTTCTGTATGCGAACAATTCCTGAGGTGTGCGAAGGACCCCTTATTGTGTGAATGTTACTGTCGTTATGAATACCAGTGGGGTTTTCACTGCAGAAGAAGCGCCTACACGTGGGTGCTGGTCATGTTCGAACATATCGCGCACCGCCATATCATAGTGGTCAGACAGCACTCACATCTGACCTGTCGCATAAATGCGGCGAGCCTTTTGTAGCAGTACTGAATACGTCGCGGACGTTGTTCGAGTATCCGGATCGAGCGCTTGTCGTTACTCCACAGGCGTGATTGAATGCACAGGTAGCGGCTTCTTGTACCTCCTGACAAGCCCTTGCAGGCGGCTGATTGTGTTGTTGGTAGGTGGTGGAAGAGCTTCACGCGCCAAACTTTGACTCCTATTTCACTTTGGGCAACATAATATCGCACATCGAAATCAGAAGAGCAAGCAACTTACCTTCAGTTTAAGACTAGAACTAATGGAGACGCTAAGCCGAGGGACATGGTTCCTGAGAGTACGAAATCCTGGATAGACTCCAGGTACATGCCGTGTCGGCGAACGCTGATGAATGTGCCAAGGAAATCAGGCACTCTTTCGGGATACCATCAGACCGGCACGCATCGCACCGTTCTCCCTCTGCTGCAACACATTGCCTGTGCTGTTCCACGCATCGGGCACAGGCTGGGCTATTTGATGTCTGAAAGCCTGCTAGTGGTGAAACGTTTTACCTATTCGCCTCGTGAATGCAGCAATCTGGATCATGCTCGAATATGTGTTGAGTAATGTCCATAACTTCTTGCTCTAACACTAGACAGACCTTTCCTGATGTTATCCAGCAGTACGGACACAGCTATTGGATGTCGACATCCTTCAGGGCTGATGAAGGTATGTGCATGAAGGTACCATAATACCACCGCTCTAAAGTCTTCCTGTCCGAATTCTTCCAGCAGTGCGCCTCGGTGATAGCATTTTCGACCTAACGTTCACCTGCAGGCTTGCGCATGCGAAACACTTGACAGTACTTCATGACGCTCACCCAATTGACCTCCGCAAGAACAATTCGCAGACTGGAGCCAGTGAGAGCTCAGCTTGAACATACTATTGATGTGGTCGGCGATGGTGTATGCGTTTGGCTCCGAGGGTAGGTGAGTCAGCACGGAGACCTCTTTTGGCTTCTTCTAGATGACAGGTGAGAGGGCCAAGCATCGAATACATCTAGCGACTAGGACAAGAGGACACGAGTTCTTGTTGTTGGTGTAGGCGTGATTGGTGCACGCTCCACCAAAGACCGCACCAACAGTGCGAGTTATTAGGAATCTAGTACCAGAACCTCCACAGCCACTAGGATGAACAACTGCAGCACCGCAATAGTGTGCCCAGACAGCCGTAAAGTAGTTGGTATTTATCCTTGTTAAGTTGACGGGTCTCCTAGAAGCAAAATCAAGGACGCCCTAACTAATGCGAAGCTATACATCAGGAAGACTGAGTAGGATCTGAGTATTAACATTTCTGAACATGGAAGGGAGACTGCTCTAGATCAACGGGATCTCAGAGTAGTAAACGACCATATTCACCATCGAAGCTAATCCCTCATAAGTCATAGGAAGCGCCATCCTAACTACTTTCAGTCAGCAATCAGAAAAGAGAAAAGCTCATGCTCAACTCACTAGCACGCCTCAGATTATTGGCCACATCAATGCGAGTGACAGAAGGTGACACCTGATCGTGCTAGACAGTAACACCAGGACCGAGCTAGAGTCCGTAACTCCAAACTACAGGTTGAGCAGCCATTGATGATTGCTGGTGACAAGACGAAAGAAGGTGATGATGCTGAAAAGTGATGATGGTGAAGACTAGGACACAGTTGAAAGAGACCTGAGCGAAGCCTTTGAGGACGTGCTGTAAGATAGCGCCAACGTTCTTGTATCCTTGGTCTGTCTCATAAGGGCCAAGAGCAGGATTGACATGATAAACAACCGGATCATCTTGGCATTCACATTTCTCACCTACTCCTTCTCTTGCTTGTCGAGCGCCTGTAGGACTGCAATGATATTCGCTCCAGTGTAGGATCCTGGCGCGATCCGAACCAAATCGACGGACACGATCTTGCCAGTCATCTTCCATGGTGATGGTAAGAGCAGGATGTTTGTTACCTCATGACTGAGCATATGGAGCGACCTTCCGAGAATGCTTTGAACAGGTACGTGAAGCAGGACAGAGATCAACACTGCGTAACTTGACCCATTCATCTTACCCTTGATGACTCTACCGCAAGCATAGATAATGAGACAAGCCATGTTGACTTACGCAATGCCGTCTTCGCGAAATTCCAGAACAGCTTTGACCAGGAGAAACGCGCATCTGATGTCATAGCCGAGATTATAGAGTCATGCCGGTGTCTGCTGTGGAGTAGTGGCAGGAAGGGCATCGCAGATCTCCGCGACCATGCATCCGAGCCACATCATCGTTCAGTAGCACATGAACTATCGGGTCAAAGCCTGGCATAGAGTCCGGCTCGTGTTCTTGATGTTTATTGGGATCCCATGGATTTAGTCCGTGTGAAGAAGTGTAGGGAGTACAGACCTTCGGAAGGACGATGCATGACCATGCCCAGACCAGTAGTGAATGATTGCGTTTCCTTTTCGCCAGACTTTGACTCGCGACGGTAGTCGACAGTCTTGAATCTGTAGCACTTTACGAAGGCTTTCAAAGGTGTGTCAGTGAGCCCAGCAAAATCAAAGCCATGCTCACGACATCAATCTCGTCGATACAGCATGCAACACGTACTTGATTGTACCATCGAGGTGAAGGTCAACCAAGGCGAGAACCTCGTGGAGTGCTCCAAGTCTCAATACTCTCTGGGAATGGTTTGGCTTTGTTATCCATCATAAAAAGCGTCAAGGCGACTTCGTACAGAGCTCTTGCTACTTGCTTGAGAACGTCTGGGACCTGTAAACGTTAGCTTTGAAGAATTGACGTGCGAAACCATGACTTACTGCGACAAAAGGAAAGATATTGAGTTCTCTAGTGATTGCGGCGCAGAGAAGACGTCGTTTGAGCGGACGCCTTGGAGGCGTCTGTGTATATATATATGGTAATGTCAAAGTTGTGATTGTCTTGCCAAACCTGGTCTCGCCGCTTAGGGTGCATGAATGGAAGAAGCATCACCAAGTATCTCCGGCCATCACTCAAGCTTCTGTACCTGGTCCAGCAGGTGAGTTTCTCCCTGACATATACCGCACGACAGTTCCAGTCACTGCAGCGATATACGCGTTATACATCCGAGCAGTCTTTCATGATGCCCTTTAGGAATGCCGTTCGTACTTAATTGGGGTTCCTCGAATCCTGTGACAGATGATGAGTATCGGTATAATAAATAGTAGCTGATCTAACAAACCTTTCGCAAAAGCCTTTGTTCAGTAGTAAGAAAATGCCTGGTCCTCTACATGCGTTGGCGAAGTCCACAAGATGAAGTGAAGTCTTCACCACCGTAGAGATTACTTCCTCTTCCTTCTTTGTATCCATATCTACTCTCGGTTTTTCCGTAGAGCAGCGCTTGCGCTGAACAGCGACGATCTTTAGGACCATCGCGGTAGCATGGTGTTCTCTGCCACGACCATCCTCGCGCAAGTTGAGGTAGTCACTGATCGAGGCGGCTGCTTGACCAATGGCACACTCTTCGAGCTGTTGCTGTGCTCTACCAAGCAGATCCGACATTGTCTGCGACTGAACCAAGCGCTGGTCAGGAAATGACTTTGGGCAGTAGCCCTTGCGATCGAGAATTTCTGCGTAGGGACCCGAGCCCTTGTAGAAGCGGTCGAGATAGATGACATCAACTTGAGCCCCAGCTGGAGTGGCCGCAGCTTCTCATGGAGTAAAGGGTCATTTTGCCCTGAATCCTTGGAGTTGTTCTTCCTTGCGCTCGAGTAGGATAAGCTGCGAAAGTGAGTGCGGCAAGCTCCAGGAGTTGAATATGATGTGACGCAGACATGGTGTAGATTTGGATACAGCCCGAGTAGGAAAAGGATATACTGCGATGGCGTTCTCGTGAGCCAGATTCAAGAAACAACCGAAGTCCGCACGAAAATGGCAGAACGGACAGTCAAGCCTTCGTCCGAAGACAATGAAGCTGTTTGTACTGTGGCTGGTAGTCATAGTTACCGCGACCGAGGGAGCTTGAATAGAGATCTTATGTAGTTGTTTTTGGTTGTGTCAATGGTGGAGTGTGACCAAGACATTCCAAGTGGTTAGAAAGTCGAGGAAGAAGAGGAAGATGGTAGCAAGCAAGAACTATTTATGTTGGAAGCATCAATTTCGCCTATTCTTCCTAAGTCGGATGTGTTGCTATTGTTCGCGCTCCATTGACGCCATGGCGTCACCGGAATCTATCATAATACGTATGGTTGGTTATTGACAAGGGACATTCACGCCTCAAGCGAAGAATGCAGACCTGGCCTTGTCATAGAAGTGGCTTTGGAAGCGCTAGCAAGTGCGAAATGATGAACAATAGCATCATGTGAGTGCTGTGCCGGAGGGAAGAAGTCACCTCGCGTCACCACATATTCAGCTGGATGATGTCCTTGAGATACGTAAAGTGAATGCGGCGGCTTCTGTCATGATGATCATGAAGTGCCAATGGGAGTGTGCTAAAGCTGTTATACAGAACATTGTGGGTGGAAAGAGCTGTTTCGAAGGGTTTTGTCCGATAGTCAATCTCTGAGGCGTTGCTGATGGTCTCAGTAGTGAACTGGTGAAATACCATGGACACAAGAGGCAACATAAAAGTGTTGGATTGAGTTGCTCGTTTGTTTGTTCGAGGATCTTGAAACAGCAGAAGCGGAACCATCCCGAGCCGTTATGCGCACTGTATATGTATGGATCCGAAAACTATTGGTAATCATAAGATTTGCCCGTAAGTTAGCACCGCGGAATTGCCCTGCTTCCAGTTGGATTCTAACATACCATCAGGACTGGCTCAGTGGTAAGGCGTCCCACTCGTATTTCACTGGCGAACCCCAGCACATGATTTGATCATGGGAAGATCAGCGGTTCGATTCCGGTTAGAACTTATCACCATCTCAATACTCAGATCCACTTGCTAACATCATATAAGCTGTTGGGCACTAAAATGCATTTGTTTTTGTTTTTGTTCACCATTGACTGTGTGTTATACCTCCTCAAATACAACATTCGTGCAATATCCCTTGCCCCGTTCTTTTCCGTGTCGTTATTAGAGTGTGTTTCACATTGGTTTCAGTCTCAGTCGCACCTTCCGCAGTTTCCCAAGTCTTAACAGGGCAATATCCGTTTTGAGAACTATACAACATCAAACAAGCAGCAATGCGCTACAAACTGCCAGTATCTTCTTGTTGGTCCACGTTGTGTCTCTCAGATGTAATCGCAAGGTGAAGACTGACAGGGAACGTCAAGAGTGTGTTTGTCGTGCAGATCTCAAGTATGTTTGTTATTCAGACTCCGACCGTGTTTGTTATGTAGACTCTATCGTAGGAAGTACCAATTGTTCAAGATCAGCCTTCTGGTAAACATGATTTGTACAGTAAATATTGCTCGACGTGCAGGATCACCTCTTGATATACATTTCTTTACTGCTTTGACGCTGCTGAATATATGACGCCACTATACACCTTGATTTGGCCAGGCTGTTGCACTATCAATGCCCTGATACTAAGCTTTTATATACATTACTGCCCTAAGCCGAGCATATGCGCCATTGCACACCTAAACAGTCACAGTCACAGGCCCACTTAAAACAACATTCTGCGCGCTCTTACTGACCCAAACCTCCCTTGTCCCCCTCGCCAGCACCCACTCACCAGTCTTGACATCATAGAAACTCAGTTGCCTTCTCGGCACACCAATATCGACTGTAACAGACTTCCCCGGCGCAAGCTCGACATTGTCGAAACCAACCAGTGCAATGGCGGCGAATTGTGCGCCAGGGTACGTAGTGGCAGCGTTGGAAGGAGGACCAATATAGATTTGTGGGACTTCGACACCGGAGACTGCGCCGGTGTTGGTAAGGGTGAAGTGTACGCTGAAGACGGTGTCGTTGTTGCTGGCGCTATTCGGATTTGAGGATGGGGACACGGGGGACGAGCAGTCGGGCCAGGTTAGTTTTGTCAGTGGGATACCATGCTTCTGGCCCCAGCCTGCGTGGCGAGAAGGGTCTTGCATACCGCCAGAACTTGCACCATGACCTTGATCCTAACCTCCAGCTCGCTTAGCATGCGGGTGACCCCAACCCCAAGCTAGAGGGCTACCAGCTGTATTCACCTTCAGTGCGCTGTACTGGAACGTCGTGTAGCTCAAACCGAATCCAAATGGAAAGAGCACTGGCGTGTCGCTGTACTTGTACCACCGGTATCCTGAGTTGACTCCTTCGCTAAAGGTGGCGTTACCGTCTGCCGTGGCTGCGCGGCCTGGGTACGCTGGGTCGCGCGTGAGTGACTTGTTTAGCGCGATCGGATAAGTCACTGGCAGTCTTCCTTGTGGGTTGTGCGTGCCGAGAAGCAAATCTGCGATTGCATTTGAGCTCTCCTGACCAGGGTACATCATTTCGAGTACGGCAGGGACAGTGTCCAACCACGGCATGGTGACCGGCTCGCTGTTTTGAAGGATGGCGACTGTCTTAGGATTAGCCGCTGCCACACGAGAGATCAGCTCATCCATGCCGTCGTCTAGAGTCATGGCGATTTGAGCCGGAGAGTTGGCAAAGGCAAACACTAGGGGCGTGTCCACAGATTTGGCGACGTCGACAGCAGCTTGGATGTTCGCCTCACGCTGCTCTGGCGTCACCCAGCATAGGCGGACGGACGTGGATTGCTGGAGTAGACCAAGGATAGTTGCCTTGATATCGTGCCAGCCGACTTCAAGATACACAGTGGCCTTGATGCTGTCCCAGCCGTCTCGAGTTGTCACAGCGTTGGACCATGGGCGAGCGCCTCCGTCACCGAAGAGTCTATAGCCTCCGGCGTCTTGGGTACCATTGATGCTGAGCGTGCCGATTGCGAAGATATTGCCGTAGTCTGCGTCAACCTTGCCTGCAGAGGATGGGATCTGACGTTGGAAAGAGATAGTATATAATCCTGCCGCGTCAGCATGGATCTGGCCATGCCACCAGAAACTGAGGTTCGCTGGGAAAGCAGAGGTGCCGCTGAAGTTGACTTGGCTGTCAATGTAGTGCCCACCAGCCGTGTCGTTGCGCGATAGGCCGTTGGTGCCGTTAAGAGATCTCAAGTGGTCTGCTCGTATTAACGTGCCTTCCTGGTCAACACCAACAGCAAATGGAATGTTGGCAGTTCCGGTGCGTTGCTGCAGAGCAGCGAGGGGAGAGATCTGGCGGTCAGTGAATCCGTATGCACGCTCGGCAAAGTTCGTGCCGTGAGACCACTGCACACCATTGGGTCCGATGACAGCAATCTTCGCACTAGGAGACAAAGGCAGCGCACCCTTTTTCTTCAAAAGAACACCTGATTTGACGGCCATGTCGTAAGCAATCTGTGCGTGTGCGAGCTTGACATCTTTAGGGATTTCGCCGATGGGAAGGGTTGGTTTGTCAAGCAGACCAAACTCGTTGTACTTGCCCAGAATATGAGCTAGCTTGAGGTTGATGTATGTTTCTAACAGGTTCTTGGCCACGTAGATGGAATCATACAGAGGCTGGGCAAAATATACGCCAGATCCCATCTCCCAGTCCAAACTGGCAACGGCAGAACCTTCCGTCGAATGCGTTGCTCCCCAGTCGGACATTATGATGGCAGTGCTGTTGTACATGTTGCGTACTGTGTCGAATAGTGGCTGATACTGGCAAGCTTGTACACCGTTGATGGCAATATATGAACACATAAGGGTGGCAGCACCAGCTTCGAGAAGAGCACCAGGAGCTGACCAGTATATTTCCTGAAGTGCTTGCATGTCGACGATTGAATTCACATCGTTCGCAGCGCCGTGGCTAGCACCGCTGCTGGACGGGCCTATTTGTTTCGGATTACCCATGATACCTTGGTCCTGTATCCCCGTCATGGCGCTCACACCGAGCTGCGCGTTCGTTCAGGAACGGATATTCCGAGAACGACTGCCAGAAGTTGCCTGTGACTGGATCTAAAATCCAAGTTAGGAGTGAGGAACAGATGGATAATTTCATTCTACGTACCACACAGAATATTGACACGAGGCGCGAGTACAACCTGTTCGCCCAATATCTTGCCTTCGGTACCATCCACATAGCCCGATGCGTGAGCAGCTGACTTGGACCAGGAAGCACCAATGTTCAGCTGCATTGGGATGGCTGTGGCATTGTTCACAACATTGACACCAGCTTCGCCATCCGACAAACGAACGGCTGGGATGCCTAATCTGGGAATCGCGACGACGTATCCAGCTTGCTTTTGGTTGTCCTGGCTCGTGCTGCCATGAACTAGGCTAATTTTCTCCTCAGGTGTGAGCTGCTCGATAAGGTTGTCCACCTTCGCGATACCAGTACGCCATTCGATTGTGGCGAGTGCCGCGTCTTGTGCAGCGACGACAGCCGCGAGCACAGCCAGGCAGGGAGTAAAGGTCAACATTTTGAGCCTGAGGACGGAAGTTGAGGATGAAAAGCAGATGACTTTGTAGCTGGATCATCTGGACTTAAGTACAAAATGGTCTTACAACACCTGTAGCTGTCCCACATACTGAAATGCTTCAAATGGGTGAACACCGGTTATGCCTTGACTGAGATATTTGACCTGCCTCTTGTGGCATGACCTGACGTGTGAAAGCGTGCTACGTATGTATATCATTACCAGGTCGAAGTGAGGGGATATGGAGTTTAGGGTGGAGGTATGAGGGGTAAGCGACTTCGCCTTAACTAAAATGGTATAGGTTTTGGTATTCAAGCGAAGAACATGCGAGGTTCTGGCATGGAACGACAGCAGATCCTGTGCGAAGCTGGCCAGTAGCGCCTTGGAGGGGAACAAGCTCAACAGCCAAGAGTGACCATCGCTTTATGTCTCGGGATGTAGACCTCCGGTCTGCGAGAGGAGGTTAACCCAGCTTTGGCGCCCCCCACGCCCCCACGCTATAAACATGGAGTGAGGAAAACAACACAAGCGAACTAGGAAGAGAATCGATCTATTTCTGAGCAGGGATGTTGATGGATGGGATGTGGAGTAGGAGGTGCGGTATGCAATTGAGCACAGAGTCCAGAGGTGTCTTCGGACTACGCGGTTGTGTGGAAATCTTCCGCCATTGAGGCCAAGAGATACAGTAGAGTAAGTCATCTCCGCACCCAACACGACCTGTGATGTATATTATTGCCGTGCAAGATCATACCGTGAGACTCGAAGGGGGCTGAGCGCCAACCCCGTCGATGAACGGAAAAGAAGTCATGCACACTTAGATATGAAAAGCCGAAATGCAAGCTCTTCTTCCGCAGGAAGCGGGCATAGGCGCCGAGAAGCATGCCGTTGACCTACCTTCCCCGAGCGCAGCTCAGAGACCCACATACCTCAAAGCATGGCTATGTGAATCTAAGTCCGATATCCATCTGTCCTTTCCTATACTCATCGTAATTTTCGCCATTGTGGAAGTAAGGGAAGAAGCAAAAGTAAACAGGTAACCATGCAGCCAACACGCTCTAATATCAGAATCGGCAATGTGAGCGGTGCTACAGGTATGCTTCACCTATATCTATGTGATTATCTGTTTGTGCCATTGCCAGTATGCAGTGACACTGATAAGACTACATACTCATCCACCCCCTCTCGCATCAGAATTGCTAATACTTGTTAGGCGATGCACCCCATGCGTTCGCCCGTATGGTCGCCTCCGGTCCTCTCGATGTAATCACAGGCGACTGGCTTAGCGAGATGAACATTGCCTGGGAGTCTCTCAATAAGCGGGCGGACCCGTCAACAGGTTACGACGTTGGTTTTCTTCGCCAATTGGGCGAGTGCATTGATGACATCGCGGCCAAAAAAATAAAGGTCGTCACTAACGCTGGCGCGATGAATGCACCGGAGCTGGCTAGGAAGGTGGAGGAATTGTGCAAAGAGAGAGGCCTGGATTTGGTTGTTGCTGTGATCGAAGGTGATGATGTGACGCATTTGCTTGGTAATGCTAGTGCAAAGGGCGACCTGAGTTTTGCGCACCTCGATCATCCAGAGCAATTAGTCAAGGATTGGAACGAGCAGCTAAAACCTTCATGTGCTGTCGCATACATAGGAGCTTGGGGCATCACAGCAGCGTTACGAGCAGGTGCCGACATCGTCATCTGCGGCCGTGTAACAGATGCATCTCCCGTCATCGGAGCAGCAGCTTGGTGGTACGACTGGACCGAGGAAAGCTATGACGAGCTTGCTGGTGCTCTGATCGCCGGTCATCTCATTGAATGTGGGCCCTATGCGTGCGGCGCCAACTTCTCAGGCTTCAAGAAACACCTTCCTGAACTTGTCGACCTAGCCTTTCCTATCGCAGAGATCTTGCCTAATGGTTCTTGTTACATCACGAAACCTGACAACATGAACGGCATTGTGAACAAACTCAACATCACAGCACAACTACTATACGAGCTACAAGGAGAAATGTACCTCAACTCGGACGTCGTAGCAGATATCCGCACCATCAGTATCGAAAACACAGACACACCAAACCGGGTTTACGTATCAGGAGCAAAAGGTACGCCACCGCCGCCAACTACCAAGGTTATGATCGCAGCAACAGGCGGCTACCAAGCAGAAACGACATACTATATCAATGGGCTCGATGTGTACGAAAAAGCACAGATGATGCGCCAGCAACTTCTACACATCTTCCGTGACGCGCAGTTCTCAAAACTCTCAATCGAATTGTACGGCTCTCCAGCACCAAACCCGCGGTCACAGCAAGCTGGTACGGTGATGCTGAGGGTGTTTGCACAAGCAAGGACAAAGGAAGCAATCGATGCGCTACATTTCAAGGTCCCAGTATATGCGTTGCGTATGCAGAGTTATCCCGGATATCACATGAATCTCGACTTCAGAACATTGGACCCCAAGCCCTTTATGGAGATTTTCCCTTCGACAGTGCCACTCAAGGCGATACGGCATGTGGCGCGGATACCGTCAAAGGGCGAGGTCATTGAGATAGCACCACCTAAACAAACGCGGCAGTATGATGTTGTCAGGTCGTCCTACGAGACTCACAGTCCTATTGACCTGGCTTCACTTGGCGAGACGAAAAGGGAAGCGCTTGGCCTTGTAGTGCATGCACGGTCTGGCGACAAGGCTAACAACTCGAACGTCGGCTTCTTTGTAGAAGAGGACGACGAATACCCATGGCTGAAGTCTTTGCTAACCATTGAAAAATTCAAGGAGCTGCTTGGTGATGACTATGCCGGACAGCGGGTGGAGAGATGCGAGTTTCCTCTGCTTAGGGCGGTGCATTTGTAAGTCTTACCAGTATTTGCAATGATGGCAAATAACTAATACTGTCTCTAGCCGCATACTGGATTATCTCGATGGTGGGATTGCGAGTTCTTCTCGTATTGATGGATTGGGAAAGGGCGTGGGTGAATATCTTAGAAGTAAGCATGTTGACATTCCGGTACAATTTCTGGAACGACATGCAGAAAGTGAGCAAAGGAATGGTCACTCGAATGGTTCAACGAATGGTCATTCGAAAGGTGGAGTGAATGGTCACACGAACGGTGTACAGATATTTGGATAGTGTGGCATTGATGATATTCTATCTGGTAAGAGCATGAATGGTCATGGAAAGGTGGAGTGCATGGTCACACAACGGCGTAAGTTGATATTATATAGTGTGGCACGGATGATATTGTGTTTGCAAGAGTATAATATTCATAATGAACACAGTCGCTCTACATCCGCCTTTGTGCTTCATCCACATTGCCATTGCCAAGATAATGCAGCCAGTCTTGCGATAGCTCGAGCACCGGATCATTGATATGGTTGAACGTATACAGATCCTGGAGATCGTTGTAACAATGTAGAAATTCGTTGTCAACCTGGAGTGGTGAATATGCCGAGAACCCCCATCCGTTTGACATGGGCATGTCGTCTTCAGTCATTAGATTGTTTGCGACCATCCAGCCATTATTGGATACCTGATGATGACCTGGTAGTGGCTGTTGTCCAGGAGGTAGTATTTGTTCTTGTGCATGCTGGTTCGGTGCTGAATCTATAGGCTGTTGATAGGTGCTTGTTTGTATCTTCACAGCATCCGCAAGAACAGCATCAGATAGTCTATCGAACACATCGTGACAATGTCGTAAGGCGTTCCATCGTTCTGAGACGGCTACAAGCACTTTAGAGCATGCTCTGGTATCACCAACGACCTCCATCGGTAGTGGATCTTGTGTGAGATGTCGACTGTGTTGTGTCTGGTGTCCTCGTTTTGCCCGATAATGATTGCTCACTGTATGAACTGTCAGCAAGATTGTCGCATAAAATCACCAATTGAGGGGTATCTGGAATCCTCTACATCCCAATTCACGCCTCTTTGAAATCTCGAGCGAAAGTCAGATTTGAACCAATCCGTGTGAGTGACGCCCGATGGGATCGACGACCACCCAGGTCAATCTACGGCCTTCACTTCCCAACCACCTTCGCTTCAGGATTTATTTCGTCTAGACGACTTCTTTCCCCTTTTTTGCACGAGGGAATCACTCACATCACGATATCGGGAGACACTAACCTGCAAAAATGTACGATAATCCTGCCATAAAAACCGATTGCAGTGTTATCCAGGAATAGTTCAGCTGGCGTGTCTTATGTAGCTTAGCATAGTGCGTGATTGACTGCTTGGCTGCCGCGAAGATGTGCTGTAGAGAAGCATCGGTTTCTGCTAGGCCTGCAAGCAAAGGTGATGGGCGCCATATCATCAGTGCCGCATTTGCACGAATTAGCTGATACCAGGTCATACTCAGAAAGCACGATACTTGTGGTCCATCGATCGAGGAGCTTGTAGGAGGCAGGCCTAGTTCAAGAACAGAGTTGAACCACTGTTCGAGCTCTTCATGTAGTCCATTGCGTACGTTAAAGGCCTCGTCTGGTGACATATCCGGGCGCCGCTTCCTGTGAAGAGTCGTGACTATCTTTCCGCACAGTATGCGATACCGTACTATGTGGTGAAAGACGAACGGCCTTTGCGATAAGTTAGTGGTGTCGCTCATTGGGATATCGACTTGATAGTCCTTCATAGGCACATGGTGGTCATAATCGTCGTCCCTAATGGCGAAAGGTCGTCCGAGTATGTTAGACGTCACCCGATCCAGAGCTACTACGCTCCAGAAAGTCCTTTTTCTAGCTTCTTGGTCAATATACTCTACACTCTCCCCTCCAGTGTCGCTCGAGGATGCTACTAATGGATAGCTAGACTCCTTATGTAACCCAAGCTCAAAGCATATACGTGAAGCAATGCCAACCAAGTGCCACATACTTCCCGAGTTATCTTGAATTGAGCTTCCTGTTCTGTACTGACATAACAACAAAATAGCTTGCAGAGCCTTGATTCCTCCTAAGGCTAAAATGCTCTGTAAACCATTCATGGCTCTTGTATGGTGTGATTCTGCACTTGGTAGCTGTCTCCAGTCAAACTTGGATACATTCGCAGTGCTGATGGCGAAGAGCATATCGATGAGAAGTGCATCAAAGGCTGTAGCAGGACCTGGCATTACTCCATACACTCTATCGAGCGAGAGGTAGACTTCCTTCTCGATGAGAAATGGAAACGCAAGATAATCATGATCGAGATACGCCCGGATAAGCTTTTCTGCAAGCTTGTATGATGGTCTCGATGTAGCATCTTCCAGCTGTCGACCATTGACTGGGCTCGACGAATCTTCCTCGTGTAAGTCGTGCGGTGGTGAAGGATTCCTGGACCTCGGGATGTCAACAGAAGCACGAACCAGATCAGCGAAGAGCAGTCCACTAGTCGAGCCTAGATACTGGCGCTCTCCAGCAGCAGTTGTGGAGAGGAACGAGACTTGTGCAGCAACCTCATTTGTTCGCAGTTTTGGGCCATTGAAAGGACCAGGTGTCATTGATGGGGTTGAGCTCTTTTGCTGCGCATCACGTTCACGGCCATCTGAAATGCTGCGAAGTCGTGAAAGCTCCGTTACAAGTGCCTTATTACGTTGCTCTGTCTGTTCCAACCTTCTTTCTAAGCGATCTACGACATCGGCCTTCACAGTTTTCTCGCGCGTCCTATCCGTGTAAATGCATTCATTGCCTGCTCTCTGACAGGCACTGCACGGCACAGCACGATCACATTTGCTTTTCCGTCGATAGCAGCGGTCGCAGTTTGAGCTCGCAACGGCCTGCATAGTGTTAGGGAGGGTATACACACCTTTTCACCGTAGGCCTGCGGCGCCGTCGTGGTTGATATCGACCGCGCAAAAGAGGGGTAATGGCCGCTGGATTTTGAACCCCGAGGTGGCTGACCTGTTGAGGAAGGTGCCGTCGGGGCCGCACGCCATCGCCCACGTCCCACTTCTCTTTGTGGGCGCAATCCGGGAATATCGTCAAGGCCATGGAACAAAAAGTACACGCTAAAGTACACTCGGCCTCGTGCTTCGTGCCTCTTCTTACTTAAAGACCTGTCCTCCGCATCTGGGGTCCCCGCTGTCTCCATTGCATTCCTCATCCTTGTCTGATCAATCGTCTGAACTCGTTGTTCTGTCGTCTGGTCTTGTTCGTCTCGCCTCATCTTATCGTCTATCAGTCATCATGTCTTCAATCCCAGATGCCATGCATCGAGAACAACGTCAACTCTCCGATGAGAAACATATAAGCAACTACAATGAGGAAGCCGAAGTTGGCAGCGGCTCTGGCGACAAGGTCGAGCCTGCTGGCAGACCTGTGCGTGATGCGGAGTGGAAGGCTTTGGTATGGAAGCAGGACAAACGCATCATCCCACTTTGTGCTGGAATCTATCTATTGTGCTATCTCGATCGAAGTCAGTAACTATACAAGCACAGACAGCAGAAGCCTCATCCTGATTTTCCGTACAGGCAATATCGGAAATGCAAAGACTCTCAATGCCAATAAAAAGCACGATCTACTGAGCGAGACAAAAATGACCAACTATCAATATGTCATCGCACTTATGGTCTTCCTGATTGCCTACGCCATCTTCGAAGTTCCTTCCAACTACATGTTGAAGAAGTTCAGTCCCAGCAAATGGATCGCTTTTCTGATGTTCGCCTGGGCCTGCATCACCATGGGTCTCGGAGGAGTACACAACTTTGCAACCGTCACCGTTCTTAGGTTTCTCTTGGGTGTCTTTGAAGCTGGTTTATTCCCAGGCTTGGTATGTCACACTAACGGTGCCCTTATATCGTTGAGTTATTCTGTATGTTCTAACCTTCTCTTCCAGGTATATTACTTAACGTTCTGGTACCGCACAGAAGAGCGCAGTATTCGCGTAGCACTCATTCTTGCTTCTGCCACTCTGGCCGGTGCTTTCGGTGGTGCAATTGCCTATGGAGTCGGTCACATGGACCAGGTCGGTGGCCTCGCCGCTTTCCGTTGGCTTTTCATCCTTGAAGGATTGCCATCACTACTCTCTGCTCCTCTTGTCTGGTTCTGCCTTCCAGATTATCCGGAAACTGTAACATGGCTATCCCCCAAAGAGAGAGAGCTTGCACTCGAGCGACTAGCTGTAGAAGGCTCGAAGGGTGATGGCAAGATGACCTGGGCTGATGCCAAGTCCACCTTGACTGACTGGAGACTCTACATCCATTACGCCGTGAGTTTGTCTTGCTCGAGATATTGGCAGCACGAATCTAATACATTCACTATAGATCTACTTCGGCATCTCCGGTCCCTTCTCTTCTTTATCCCTCTTTACTCCCTCCATCACCGCTGGTCTCGGCTACGCAGGCTTGACCTCACAACTTATGACTGGTGAGTGAGAACTCTCCTACGTTTCGTAGAAGTTTTGCTAACAAGAGCCCAGTTCCTCCCTACGCTTGTGCCTACGTCGTCACCCTCCTCGTATCCTTATCAGCCGATCATTTCAACGCACGCGCGATGCATTCTGCAGTCATGGCCACCATCGGGGCAATTGGCTTCATTGCTTCCGCCACACTAGACCCAAAAGCATACAATGCGCGCTACGGCTGTCTCATCATCGCAGCCAGCGGCGCGTTCAGCTGTATCCCGCCTTTGTTGGGATGGTTGAGCAGCAACTTGTTCACTACAGGCGCAGTTGGGTTGGCGATTGCGCTGAACATATCCGTTGGAGCTCCCGGTCAGATTTTGGGTGTATGGATTTACAAGGCGGATGAGGCGAAGAAGGGTTATCCTACTGGTATGTCACCTTCATTCATTTTTTCTTGTCTTGGGTTTATTGAAGACACATGCTAACAAGCATCTAGGACATTGGGCAAACGCGGGATTGCTATTGTTTGTAGCTGTGGGATGTGTGGGACTGAGAGTATACTACATGTTCCAGAACCGCAGGTTGAGAAGGGAAGGATCAGAGAGATTCTACAAGTACTGAGCGGTATTATGGCTAAGATTTATTTTCCAATATAACAGAGGATGTATGGGTGGTTGTCTCAATAGAATCTCAATGTTTTCCTCGTTTCCACCATCTACCTCAGTTCAGATGTCGACGTCCGTTCCGATACTACTCGCCTTGAATCTAGTGTGAGGAGTGCTGGAGTATTTCAATATTAGCTAGATCCCCTTCACCCTGTTACACTCCTAACAAGGTAGGGTCTAGGATATGTGGCTATTAAATTACGAACTCAGCTATATCCTAGGTTGTGAAGATGACTGGATGGACACTCAATTTTGAAACGGGGTAGTCAATAGATATGGTGTTGCATTTTCCTGCGTAACCGACGTACTGCAGACTCTAGCGAATGTGAGAAGATTAGGAGGTATGCGATATGGTTGAGAAGCAGAACGATTGAGGAAGCCTGGGACTAGGTAACAAAGGCACATTCCATGTTGGTAATGATCGATATTGGTTCGAAGACAAGAAGAAAGCATTCGGAACGCGTACTGTACATTCGTTGAGATCTATATATCCAATCATCTGTCGTGTAGTTCCACATTCAATCTCTCTTCCGCTGACTCACTATGTAGTCCATTTGTAGACGGTTGGGCTTCTTGATCTTCAGCACGACCAAGCTCGTCGAGGTCTTCATAGCGATTTTCCACTCTAGGACCACCGGCTCTCACAGGACCACCAGCACTGACAGTGCCTGGCCCGTGCCCCAGAACGACTCGTCCACCAGACACCTTCTCCACAATTCCCACAACTACCTCAGCACCTCTCTTCAACCAACCCCAGATCCTTTCTTCCCATGCTCTAACCCACACATCCTCCTCCGTCTGCCCATGACCATGTCCAGCATCAGCAGCTTGATGCGCAAACTGAAACTTAAGACAATCCTTCACAGTCACTAGGCCGGTAAGCTTGCCATGGTATTCGACGAGAATGACACGCGGTCCGACTTTCTTAAACAGTTCCATGACTGTTTCGAGAGGGAGACGGGGGTGGACTGTCAGTGGTGTTGGGTTGATGAAGCGTGAGAAGTCGGTTGTGATACTTGATGTAGGGTCAGAAGTCGCGGGACTGTCTGGGTCGTTGAATGAATTTGCGGAAGTGAAGGTGCAGACGGTGACTTCTGTCAGGGAAGAATCTTCACGTTTAGCACGATCGATAGCGTATCGAAGCTCGGTGTGGCCGATATAGCCTATTAGTGTCTTTGAGTTGCGAGACTCCACGATGGGGAAGCCTTGAACTGCTGATTCGGATAGCAGAGCCTCAACTTCGTGGAGGGTGATGTCTGTTGCTGGTAATGTTGCGAGATGTGTCGTCATGACTTGTGACACCGGAACGCCAAAGCCATGTTCGTCTTTGTTGTCGAGGAAAGGAAAGCCGTTGAACCAAATCATGCGGTCTGCTATACCACCGTGGCTAAGACGGTCGCTGACGGCTTTTGTGACGCCGACAACGATCATGGTGGGGAGGATATAAGTGAGAGCGCCGGTGAGCTCAAACATGATAACGACGACGGAGACGGTGATATGCATGATGCCGGATAAAGCAGCGCCAGCTCCGAGAAAAGCGTAGGTTCCTGGCGTGATGCAGGGTACGTCTGGAGCGCATGAAGCGAAGAAGCGAGAGTGAGGAAAGGTTTCATGTAATGCTTGTACGAGAATGCCTACAGTACGCCCGAAGGTGGCGCCGATAGCCATAGATGGGACGAAAATACCAGCAGGGACCTTACAGCCGTATGAGATGATGACGAGGAACATACGAATGACCGTCGCAAGAAGGAGTGAAAGGATCAGTGACCATCGGTTCGAGCGACTGGAGAATGTCAGCATGTTAAGGTCAGGGAAGAATAGGTTGTAGACTCACTCGCAGAGACCGTCATAATCTTGACCACCCTCACATTCCAAAAAGAGTATTTCCATGCTCTCAGTCATGTCGATCCGAAGGAACATGTTGGGAAAGCAGATTATGGCTGTCAATGTCGCTAGAAGTGTGGCCTCCAAGATGGCATACTTGGTAAGGTACTTCTTCCTAAACGCTTGAGCACGAAGGTTCCACTTGATCATGAAGCCACCATACAGGCCTCCGAAAACTCCTAAGATGATATAGAAGATGATTTCGAAAAAGTGCCAATCCCTATCATATTTGACATTGAACATGACAAGCTGGCCGGTTCGGAATGGATTCATCGCCCCTAATACTGCTGTAGCTACCATGGCACAAAAGTAACTCCTCCACATTGTCTTGAGTGGAAAGTAGTTGGACATTTCCTAAGAGGCATGTTAGGATGAGTGGCCAAAACGAAGTGACCTAGAACGTACTTCGAGTGAAAACAGCACACCACCAATAGGACTTCCAAACGCAACTGCTACACCCGCAGCTGCGCATGCACTAAGGATCTCTCTTGTCTTCGCAGCATTTCGATTGTATTTTTCAAACATCCTTGAAATCACATTACCGGTACAGACAGCATAATGTACACTAGGTCCTTCTTTCCCTACAGATAATCCAGAAGCAATGGCAAGTGGTAAACCAATAGATTTGAGAAATAATGTCCAACCTCCTAAAAAGCCCTTCATCTGAAAGCCAGCGATGATGCATTTGATCTCCGAGATGCCAGAGCCAGCGGCGTAGGGAGCAAAAGATTTAACCAGTTTAGCTGCTGTATAGGCGAAACCAGTCGCAAAACAGATATAGAAAACATAGTTGAGAATAGACAAGGATGTCCACGACCGCCACTCGTCACAGCCTTCCTCAGCACCCCAGCAGCAGAAGCTCTTATTCAAGTAGAATCCAGTGGTGCAATGGCCCAACTTGATATCTGACAACCACTCGGTGATAATGCTCAAGAAGGCTGCATTCAATCCAATCGCAATGGCTGTGAGTGCAACAACAATCCAAGCGTGACCAGATTCATAAGCTTCCCATAGCTGTCCCCGCCAGCCAATACCACCTTCGCGCTCAAAGGAACCTGCCTTTTCCTGTCTACGAGCTCGCCGCCGCTGTTGTTCTCTTTCTGCATCTTGAACCCAGTCAATGGTTGTGAAGTCCTCGTATCGTTTTATTTCCGCTATCTCCTCATGTTCTCTTTCGGCTACCGGGTTGACAGGTGCTTCACTTCGACCTCGTTCCGCATCTGCCAGGCCAACATCTGTAAGGGAGGATCGAGTACTGCGCCTCGAGCGAATAGAGCGAGCAGAAACGAAGGATGGGGCATACGAGTGGCGCTTATTGTTTGGAGGCCTGGATGAGGTATTGAGTCGTCCGTTCATGGCATCATGGGAGCTGGAAGAGATGCGCTTCACTCTGTGTTTCAGAAATGGTGGAATGTTTAATTTGAAACCCACCTGAGGTCAATGGCGAGAAAGGGGTGATTACTAATTCTGTAATTGATTGACTATCGAGTCTCTAAATGACCTTGACCTCTTCTCCATCCACCATCATCTGCTTTCCATACGCATAACACGTCCTGCTGTCAATTTGAGGACGCGCCCGGGATACTGTTCCGTCTTTTCCAACCTCCCTCAGCCTTTTCCCAACGATTTCAGCTAGCATAGGGACGCGATCTAGCCTACACAGACAAGATGCCCTACAACACCAACCCCATCATGCCGGCTGCAGAAGTCACTGGAACAGTCTCTCTACCATGTCAGTGCTTTCATACCTAGTGTGAAGATAGTTCGCAGTCTGACTTCCCTCTTAGTGGCACGGGTGAAGAAGATCATTGGTGCCGATGAGGACATCTCTGCATGCTCCAACAATGCAGCCTTCGCCATTGCAGTAGCCACAGAGATGTTCATCCAGCACCTCGCAGAGCAAACCTACAACGTCGTCAAGTCCGAGAAGAAGCCTCGACGGAACGTCCAGTATCGTGATGTTGGTATGCTTTAATGTGCTCATAGGGTGCTCATAGGGTGCTCAAAGACTGTAAACTAACATTCAAAACCAGCCAACGCAGTAGCAAGAGTGGACAACCTCGAGTTCCTAGCCGATGTCGTCCCAAGGACCACAACGTATCGTGCATTCAAGGAGAGGAAGAACCAGGCAGGAGGAGATGAGCTTGCGAATGGACAACGAACTATGGAACAAATGACACGTCAACCTGCTGTGGAAGACGCAAGAATATATGACGCTGTTGATACGGTGGAAGAGCAGAACGGCCAAACACACGCTCCTTATTCAAATGGCCACGCCTATGGCAGTGATGACGAGCGCGCTGCATCGCCAGAGCCTGCTCATGCTCAAGACCCCAATAGAGGTGCGGCAGTGCAAGCAAGACATGGGTATGACGCTGTACATGACGCGCAGCTAGATGCAGAAATGGCCATGGAGGAGTGATGGACTCTGAGTGAGACTGATTGTCCTACTCCGGGTATCCGACAAAAACCTTGAACTGAACAAGAGGAGCTCGACACTTCGTAGTGTCAAGTGCATGGATTGCTCATCGCTCAAATTCCTCGCCTTACTGTTACCGAGTACATACCGCGAATACAACCGAGCACGGTGCTTCATTCAAGCAGACATCATGTTCCGGCGGGCCAGCTCAATACAGAAGCGGCATGCGACATGCTGATGCCGGACGGCAAATTCCGCAGACTGGCGGACCAACGCAACACAGCGTGCACATGTTCAGCCAACGAAGAGGCATCAGGAAGCGGAAGGATTCGGAAGGAGGATCTGAGATAAGAAAGACATAGAGGCATGACACCGCCTCCGGGCTTGCTCGAGCGCGCCGCAATAACTTCAGAGCGATTAATTAATGCAGTAATAGTGGCTTAAGGATGAATCCCACACTATTGTCAAGATGGCCTTTGCGTGCATCTTCGTGTCAGCACCCATGTGGCCTGGATCGCATTTCGTGCATGGGCAATGGCACAGTACCTTATCAGCTACTGTAACTAGTATCAATGTACTCAGACCTTAGCTTTATCTAGCTTGGCCTTGGCCTTAGCCTGCTAAAGGTGTCTTTCACTTCACATCTTCGCCACCAGATTGCACAACCCGTAATTCCTTGCATTATGATCTTCCGCCGGACACCTGCTGTCTTATTATTCTCAATATTCTCAATATCAGCAACTTCGCTGCTGGTGCCGGCAAAATATCCACTTGAGGTTAAATACACCCTCCTAACACCCGCACTGCATTACTAGCGCCGGAGAAACCAGAATTAAAGTTTTCAGCTCGAGCTCCGGACTGACCACCTCCTTCCTTCGACAATTCAGCTCGCCCTTCTTCTCGCTCCAGCTTGCCTTCTTCTCACCACTAGAACATGTGCTGCTTCCCCCCATGCCGTTCTTGATGCTAGCTCTTACACGATGCCCGTTAGCGCTGCATAACATGCGGCAAGCACGCACTTTGTGTAGTCCTGTGACTTGATGACCGACATAGCCGAATATTGTTGAGCTGAGTTTCAATGTCTTGGTATTCTTCTTCGCTGCTGCATTTAGGTAAGAGCGAAGCCGAGCTGCGACAATGAAGGATTCGGCGTAGTAGTAGTGCTGTGATATAAACCTTGTCCTTCTCGCTGCTCTTGTACTATGGCATATTGCTTTAGCTGAAAGATTACACTACTTGTATCTGTGACATATCCTTCAGCTATTTTTCAGCTCATTCAAGCCACTCGGCCTGTCTATCATTCAACTCGAAAATCGTTTTCTTCTACTACCGCCCAGATCAACTATCATCTCATCATAATATTACACTACCAACCTTCACTCCTTCAGTACTTTCCCATCCCACGCATATCATGTCCTCAACAACCACGCTCAAAGACAAAGTCACTTACATCACAATAACACCAACACCCTCCTCTCCCACCTCTTCCATCCGCACAAATTCCTTCGAAAGCGATCGAGAGCACCGTCTCGAGCTACCATTTCACAACAACAATGAGAAATCCGTCGAGTTACCCTCCGAACACATTGCGGCCTTCCGGCAACGACGCAATCATGCCGTAAGGCGGATCCGCAATATCATCGTCTCAATCATAAGTCTCTCCGTCATCTTCGGACTATGCTCTACGGGCTGGTGGATGCGTGGTGTCTACGATAGCTATAATGCGCCAGCACCACTTGCGTTGAATACGACACAGAATGCGCTTGACGTCGCACCTGTTGAGTCGTCTGGCCCTGTGTCGCCTAGTCCTGAAACATTCCCGGAAGTTATTGCAGCTGCTACTGCCATTTTTGAGGGTGCGAAGGGTAAAGACATGGATGATATGGAGGAGAAGTTGGATGTGGCTATCGAAGACATCATTGGCGAGATTGAGGAGGAGCTTCCTGTGGACATGGAGGAGAAGCTCCCTGCGGTAACGAACGGACTCCTTCTCCCTGTGGTGACGGTTGCGGATGTGGTTGAGGGCGATGAATCGATGGGTTGGTCGGAGCCCATCTACGAGAAACAGCGACGAAGCCTATATGTGGAAAGCGAATGAGTAGAACTGTGCGGAGGAATGTTATAGAGTGGCAGAGAGATTGATTGAGATACTGTTTGCTCTACAACTCCTTAGCTTAACGAAGATACGTGCTCCTTTTTACTACCTCTCCATCAGCTCTTTCTCCGGTGCATCCTCAGCTGTTTCATCCGGTCAATCTTCAGCACTATAGTGCAAGGAAGTCATATAAGTCTTCTCCTCCGCTTCCTTTCTCATTCTTCCTCTAAGGAGCGAATAACCGTCTTCTTGTCATCGCTAGATTAGGAAGGTGGTTTTCTCATTGGGTTGCACCATTTCGCTACTTCCACTGTTGATGTCTTTGTACTCTGTTGCTGCAATACACAATAAAGCGTAACCAAGAAGATGACCAAGCGGCCAGTCGTAATTGGTCCGTCGAGCAAAAGAAATGAGATTCTTCCATTGCATCCATCATCATTCGATGCCGCTGATATATCACTTTCCCCACCTGAGCACGAAGAAGAGCAGGAATCCATGCCCGACCGCATCAGTCGTGTATCCGCCGACGAGAGAGATCTCAAACATTTCTACAATATAGAAATTTCTTCAACACGCTTTGCTCGTCTAAAGGAGTACTACAAAGCCGAGCTGAAAGACCTCGAAACAGCTCCGTTTGAGTTTTACGATCAACAGAGCAAGGTAGACTACCTGTTGCTCAAGAACTACTTGAAACGATGCCTTCGACAGCTGGATCTAGACAGGGAGAAGGACAAGCTGATGGAGAAGTTGCTTCCATTCGCTGAGACCATCATAAAACTCTGCGAGGCTAGGCAGAAGACGGACCCGGTGCAGGGACAGGAAGTAGGGCGTGATATGGCAGAGATATGTCGGGTTGCGGCAGCTGTGAGGGCGAAGATTATTGGAGGTGAGGAAGTATTTACGAGCAACGTCTCTCGCGAAACCGCATACCGAGCAAGCAAGACGGTGCAACAACTTCGAGAACATTTGCAAGAGTATTTCGATTTTTATGCAGGCTATGATCCCGTGTTCACTTGGTGGGTAAAAGCAGACCACGAGAAAGCAGATCATGAGCTGCATGAGCTGTCTACTACGATATTGGAACAGCTCGTTGGCATCAAGCCAGGATCTCAAGGTGCAATTGTTGGAGAGCCGATTGGCAGAGAAGGCTTGCTCGCGGAGCTCAATGGCGAAATGATACCTTATACACCAGAAGAGCTCATTCGAATTGCAGAAAATGAGGAACGCTGGTGTATCAGCGAATTGAAGAAAGCATCAGATGAGCTAGGCTACGGCAACAACTGGAAAGGTGCTCTTGAATATGTCAAATCGAAATACGTACAACCTGGTATGCAGCCTCAACTTGTCAATGAACTTCTGCATGAAGGTGCCGCATACATGAAGCAGCACGACTTAGTCACAGTACCACCCCTCGCAGAAGAGACGTGGCGCATGTTCATGTTATCACCAGAAGCGCAACAAGTCAGTCCCTTCTTCTTGGGTGGCGACTCGATTCTGGTGGCATATCCAACAGATGCCATGGACTACTCCTCCAAGCTAATGACGATGCGTGGCAATAACCGACACTTCTCCCGTGCAACTGTCTTCCACGAGATGATTCCAGGCCACCACCTCCAATTCCACATGCTCGAGCGATATAAGCCATACCGGAAGCTATTCGATACGCCATTCTGGATAGAAGGATGGGCGTTATACTGGGAATACATCTTGTGGGACAAATCCTTCTTCCGCACCCCCGAAGATCGCATCGGAACTCTGTTCTGGCGCATGCATCGCTGTGCCCGTATTCTATTCTCCTTGAACTTCCACCTCGGAACGTGGACGCCGCAGCAATGCATCGAGTATCTTGTCGAGCACGTCGGACATGAACGCTCAACAGCTGAAGGAGAAGTCAGGAGATCGTTTGCAGGCGACTATTCTCCGCTTTATCAATCTGCGTATATGCTTGGAGCATTGCAGATATATGCTCTGCGGCATGAGGTTGTGGATAGTGGTGATATGCAGGAGAAGGCGTTCCATGATACGGTTTTGAGGCAGAATTTCATGCCTATTGACCTTTTGCGGGCTTTGCTGACGAGAGATGACTTGTCACGGGATTTTGAGGCATCTTGGAGGTTTTATGATTCACCTATACGTGTGGAACAGCACATGTAGCACTGTTCTCTCGAGACGCATCCCTTCAGCCGAAAGCGAGGGCCATTCCGACGCTTTCTTCGACCAAATACAATACAGCGGATTGACAGACGATGCTCCGGTGTCTGCTAAGGGTATGTCGTTGTTTCGCAGCGTCCGCATCGTACGCAATTGACGAGATAGGAACAGATGCGGTTAATATACGGCTCAATTCTTAAGTTAATAATCACCCCTTGCCAAGACGCACAACAACTTCCCTTCAGCTTTTACCTTTTACCCCTCTTTCTTTAGCTCGGTTCGTACCTGTCCATCATTCTCGTGGCCAAGTATCTCTGTACGCGATGTGATTACACTGCGAGCAAAGGTCTGGCATTGCGCCATGGCCCTCGTTCGCTCCCTGACTATCTGCAAGATACCCATCCACTCCCTACCCATCAGCAAAACAACCATTAGTAAAAGCTTTAAACCTACCTCCCAACCTCTACTAGCATGCCGGACACTCACCTCTTCCGCAACAAGCCTCAATGAGCAGTCTCCAAAACACTGGGGCTTCATTGGCCTTGGTCAGGTAAAGCAGCACACTCTGACAGCTCAGCTCACTACACATCTATTGTGTGGCTAACTCAAAACTAGATGGGCTACCGCATGGCTCTGAATCTGCGCAAGAAAATTCCAGCATCCGACCACCTCCTCATCCAAGATGTGAATCCCACAGCCTTGAAAGACTTTATGCAAGAGACAGGAGGACATGGGACACGGATAGCAAAAGACGCCCGTCAGGTTGCGGAAGAAAGTGTAAGTCTTGTCGCACCTCTCTCTCTTGTGCACTTTCACATCGTTCCACGTCCATCTTGCTGGGCCAAACAACCTGATGAATAACAACCTTTTCCAATTTCACGTATGATCTAAGTTGACTCTACGGAGTTTTATCTGATTTCAACATACACAAAGCCAATCCTCTGAAAAATCTACCAGCATGCATTGCTC
>Ga0160429_1000106_pt1 | contig 107178 bp, 119 predicted proteins | sample SolpanmetagenomR_FD_108199 | JGI IMG/M metagenome (GOLD analysis project Ga0160429, IMG submission 108199) | Solar panel surface microbial communities from Lawrence Berkeley National Laboratory, California, USA - R | ecosystem: Engineered > Built environment > Solar panel > Unclassified ...
AACTTCAACTTCAACTTCAACTTCAACTTCAACTTCAACTTCAACTTCAACTTCAACTTCAACTTCAACTTCAACTTCAACTTCAACTTCAACTTCAACTTCAACTTCAACTTCAACTTCAACGTCAACAACAAGCAGCACAAGTTCTGCTGCAACATATCCAGTTGCTAGTACCCCTCTGAGCTGTAATGCAGCAGATCAACAGACTTATTCCACTGGCGGACAAATGTACTTGATTGAGTGTGGAGTCGATCGTCCAGGAGCCGGAATGGGCGGCCCAACAGAAGACACGTTCGAGTTGTGCATGGCCCTGTGTGCCACCACTACTGGGTGTGTTGATGTCTCGTTTATTCCTGGAGCATCTGGTCCTGGCCCTTGCTATATGAAGAGCGAAGTTGGCGGTTATGCGACAGAAGCTGGTGTTTTAGGAGCAAGGTATATTGGTGCTGCGCCTGCTGTGACTGCCACATCAACGACATCAACGACATCAACGTCGACCAGTACCTCCACTACGAGCGCTGGAACGTCGACATCAACCTCTTCTGGTACATCTTCCTCGACTTCCTCGACTTCGTCAAGCTCTGTTACTAGTGGTGGAAGCATCGCAACATCTTCCAGCAGCCAATCTTCCTCGGGTTCCTTCTCTACTAGCATTAACACGTCAACATCTACGAGCACATCATCTTCGAACTCTGTTCCTACTTCTACATCCTCATCAACACAAAGCTTGTTGCAATCGTCCAGCACGTCCATGTTCACCACCTCCACATCGTTGAAGTCCTTCGGTAGCTCGACATCTTCGACCACGACATCATCCGCCAACAGCTCACAAACTTCCGGCCTCAGCAATCCAAACAATCTGGTCGGTGTACCCTTGACGATCGGTAATTATGGCTATCTCGGCTGTTACACCGCTGTCGTCAATTCAACATCAGTCTTATCTTCCCAAATGTATGGCAGCAATCCCGTTCCCAACAGCCTAGAGTCCTGTATACAAGCATGCTCCGTGGCCAAATATGCTGTTGCCGGCATGCTTGGAGGACAACAATGCTGGTGTGGCCATGTCCTTTCAGATGGCGTGCCTCCAAATGGTCGCGGCAGTGAGTCTTCTTGCAATTCGAAATGTACAGGCAACACAACGGAGTCTTGTGGAGGTGTTGTAGCAACTGGAGGCAGTTACATGCCTTATGGAAACTTGTACAGCACGAATGCCGGCGACTGTTTCTATAATATGACGACTGGTGCTGGTGTGTCTTGTACGCCGCACATGTATGTTGCTCCTGGTTCGAGCAGTAATATCACTGTTTCCACGAGCAGCTCAAGTTCTAGCTTCTCCTCATATGCCTCTTCCATGCCATCTGGCACGTATGGCCCGAACAGCCCAGCATCATACATGCCAGCTATGGGAGGCGGAGGCGGTGGAGGCAGCAGTACTGGCGGTATATATCTGACGACCGACTCGAATGGACAGACCTGTCAAGCGACACAAGTTGTCGTCACGACACATGCAACGGTAGTTATTACCCAAGCTACTGCGGTAGTCGAGCCTGTACCGATGGCGACCACAACGAGTGGAATGACAAGTGCAGCGCAGATTGGTGTAGCGGTTCCTTCGTACAACTCGGCGTTATATTCGTTGCCGCCTTCTGCGATATATAACCAGCAGGCACCCAATGGCTATTCTGCTATTTATCAAAGATAGATGGATGGAGGCGTTTGTAGGTAGTTGAGGGCAGATGGCGTTTCCTGCGAGGGTATGCAATGAGGATTTAAGTTACATATGGTTGGACTGGAATATCAAGATATAAGCGCAACGCAAGGTTGCAATGTTCGTTCATATATAGACATTTGTGCTTCCTGCTCGACAAGTCGACGAATTTGCAGATTGACAGTAGAGTAGCTTGTGGAGGAGGAGAGAAAGACTTTGGGATCAATGACGATTCCAGTTCATTTCAGCTCAAAATATTCGGTCTCTGATGTGTTTCAGATCTGTGATGTGTTTCAGGTGGGTTTCGAGAGCGAGCACGTCATTGGTATACGCTCTCACTTCCGTGGACCTGGCTGTTAGTGAATGGCCCTCAATTCATCAGTGGAGCTGTCCTGTCACCTTCCTTCACTTCTGCAACAACACCATCTTTCTACTTGTTCACCGACTTCTTGGACTTCTTGTTTCAACTCGACTGTTGCTTTTCTTGCTTCGCTCCTCTCAGATTTCCTACGATGACGAGCCAAGATTCTTCTGGTGACCTACTAGTGCAGCATGACAACGGTGGAAGACTGGAAGAGGAGACTGGAATCGACCACATTGACGCTGGCACTTTCGCTGATGACATGCTCGCTATGGACGACCTATCCGACGCCAAAGTACCAAAACTGAGCCGCCTCGAGACCTTGCCCGAAGAGGTGACAATGAAGATCCTTGAGTATGTCATCGAACCCGAACGTGGGAGAGTGTGCACCAACTTCTGGCCTTGTGAGAACCATGGTCATCGGGAAGCCATAGTGCTGGCAAAGGTTAGCACATCGATCAAAGCCAGCCTTGGAGCTGTTCTTGAATCTTGGGGTGCTCATCCACAGTTCACCTATGCTGAAAGAGGTGGTCTAGAGTACGCATTGGATATCTGGCGCGAGATCTTCAGGGAATTTGGCCTCAAGTCGACATTGTTGGAGGTCTGATGTGCTGTAGCCAGATGTGGTACTAGCACTTGTTCCTGATCTGACTCAAGTGTCTGCTTTCTTCAAGTCGTGAATCTACCACACTCACTTTTTTCCACGTCGTATGCTTCTTTGTCACGAGGTGTCACCATGTCAAGCTATGCGGCACTTCATCAGCATATGACCACGCGATGACATCTTCGCATTAAAACTAAAAGCCTTTTCAGCAGTTCAGCAGTCTCAGCTATTTCACAGTCCTTCACAGTTAGTGCTGTCCTGCACTCTCGTCGATAACTTCCGTCTTGAGGCGTTTCTCGATTTGCAGCATTATGAATGCAGACAACAACAAGACAGAGGACATCACCAAGAGTTCTTTCGGTTTCGAAATGAGGTTTTTCGTCACGACACTGGAACACCACACGCAGATGTTTGCTCTCGTTGTCTTTCTCAGAATATCATGTAGTTTTTGCTAATGTCAAGTTGTATAGTCAAAGAGAAGTATTAGACAAATCTTGAGATTTCTTTTGTGCTTTTTGTGTGACATCTTCAATATGGGTTTCATGTCGACGCGACTTTTGCCACTGTGTTACGTCATATTGTGCTGAAGCTCCCGTCCCCTTCGATTCACCACACTGCAGAACTGGCAGAGAGTTATATATCTTCCATGTGCACGCGTTGTGAGATCGTCCTTTGCGAAACTCGGCCATCTTTACTCGGGTGATTGGACCGAGCTTTCGGCTTTGCATGCGAGCTCGGCGATGCCCAGACCAGTACTCTGATTGCTGTGCCACCTTCGCCTAAATTGCTGTAACTTTCCTCATGATCTGAAAGTTGGCAATCTACTTAGTGCTGTGTTCTGCTGTTTGAACGTGCAAAACGTGCTATACAGGTTATGAGGACTTCCAAACCATTCTTCATCCACCTCGAAAGAACACGTTGTTTTCCTGCTTGCCATCTTTACATCTGAACGCTACAGACATCGGGTTAAAGACCGCAGCAGTACTGCCAGATCTTTAATCATTGTCAATCCTAGTCAATCAAGATGGCGGTCTCGACTCCCGGACCCGATGAACCCCTCAACATCCTCATTTCGGGCGGTGGGATAGCTGGCTTCGTCCTCGCTTTCTGGCTACTCAAACTTAACACTGCAGGCACGCCCAAACGTATCCATCTTACCATCATTGAGCGCGCTCCTGCCATCCGCCTCACTGGCGCAAGTGTCGACATCCGTGGCGCAGCAGTCGACATCATCCGCGCTATGAACCTCGAAGAGAAAATCCTCGAAAACGTCACGCACGAGGCAGGAATCGAATTCGTCGATAATAGTGGTAAAGCATTCGCAAAGTTTGGAGCTACTGGATCCACGGAAGTGCAGAGTTTCACGTCAGAGTTTGAGATATTTAGAGGTGCGTTGAATCAGATATTTTATGAGAGTGTAAAGGATAGTGAGGATGTTGAGTTTGTGTTTGGTGATTATGTCAGAGATGTCAAGCAGGTAGTGGACGATGGTGATGGAGCGAGAGTCGAGGTGACGCTCATGCATAGTGAGGAGAAGAAAACGTATGACTTGGTAGTCGCTGCCGATGGTCTATACTCGAAGATTCGTGATATGATGCTGAAAGAAGCTCAGGGCGAAGAGGCAGTTCAAGAGTGCTTCCACCCTCTCAACCTCTTCTGCTCGTACTTCACCTTCAAAGGAGATCTACTTAAAGGTAGCCTCTTTGCTAAATGGTACAATGCTACTGACGGACGAGTCACCTTTATCCGACCTGATCCAGCTGGAAATACACGAGGAAATCTTATTGTTGTTACCGATGGCGATCCAAAAGTGCTAGCACGACATCGTGACGCACTAAACAAAGGGAACAAGGAGTACAAAGCGCTCATGGATTCAGTTTTTGCAGATGCTGGCTGGCTAGCTGCTGAAGTGCTCAAAGGCATGAACGAGAGCGAGGACTACTACTGTTCAGAAGTGGCGCAGATCAGGACAGACACGCTCTGGCATGGTCGTGTGGTACTGCTTGGGGACGCAGGATACTGTCCTACACCACTGACAGGCTTTGGCACGAGTTTGGCCATCATTGGGGGTTATGTACTGGCTGGAGAAATTCTACGCAGTGCTGGAGATGTGGAGACTGCACTTGCCAGCTATCAAGATCTGATGCTTCCTTATGTTAAGAAGGTGCAGTATATGCCTGTAGCTCCACAGTATCTCAATCCGAGGACTGGGTGGGGTCTTAGCATCATGCGCAATGTGATGTGGTTTGTGACGTGGACGAGATTGGACAAGTTGATGTTGAAGTTAGCATCGCTACCGAGCCTTCAACCGAGCAAGTTTGAGATGCCAGAGTATGAGTGGCCTCGAGCTGGATGAGATGTATGCCTGAGACATGAACCAGGGGACATAGAGTAAGGACAATGGACAGACATACTTCTACGACTTGAACACATGCTATCTGTGATTGAGTGGTTCACCACTAGGCAGCAATAATGACACGAAATACCACATCCTAGGTCATTGTGTACTACTTGAGATTGATGTGCTGTCACTCCGGGTAATCATCGGGATCCATATGTCCGCCTCACCGAGGTCTTTGCATGACCTCAAAAGTCATACGAGGTTCATTGGTAGACAAGGTACTATACTATTGTTACACTGCCAGCACAGCTGTCCAACCTCATCCAAACACACTTCTCTGACCATTGGCTATCTCCCGTACCTGTACTACACCAAACCCTCAACCGAATCCATATTCACCTCCCGATCAACCAAGACACCCCGCAGCAATCCTCGCGAGTACCACCCTAACCCCTCCTTATATATACTACCACATCTCTCCCCTCGCTGTAGCTATACAATCCGTGTCAATTGAAGAGCCGTGGAGTACTACAACTCGCAAAGACTCGCTCGGCAAGCCCAACACTCCTACGATCTGTGACTCATTCAAACCCGACTGAAACATCACTCACGCCTCGGGCTGCAAGCCCAATAAACATATCTCAAGATGTCGTGGAAACGGACGGAAAACCTGATGCAGACGATCAAGCACTATGCTAGCTTCCCAGCCACTGGTGTTAGTCTGCGGCAGATGGTACAATTTGGGGAGAAGCCATCAGTCGGTATGCTCAATGCTGCGTGCTTGCCACAGAAAGACACCAATTGACGTATCACAGGAACGCTATTCCGGGCCTCACAATTCCTGTCCGAAGAATTACCAATACGGCTAGCCCACCGGGTACAAGAACTAAACGAATTACCAGACGGCCTCGGCGACTTTCCAGCAATAGAAAAAGTAGCAGACTGGTATGCTCAATCTTTCGAGGAGATCATCGAGCTGCCACGTCCCAACATCCCCTCCGACATCAAAGAACGCCTCATGGCACCAGGCAAAGCGGCGCCAAAACTCCTCAGCAACACCGTCAAGAACCCAAGTGTAAAGCAAGGCCAATATGGTACGGCGAAACAAAATGGCGGCAAATCGTCTGCAGCTTCTCGTCGCTACTTTGCTGCCACAGATGACGGCTCGCCGTGGCCGCGAGAACTTGCAGACTACAATGCTCGATTCCGCGACACCCTCCACAAGATCAAGCGTCGTCATGACGGCGTAGTCACAACAATAGCGCAAGGTGTGCTAGACTACAAACGCGCACGCCAAAGGATGCAAATCGACAACAACATCCAAGCCTTCCTCGACCGCTTCTACATGTCTCGTATAGGCATCCGCATGCTCATCGGACAACACATCGCCCTAACAGACGAAAGGCAGCACGGCGATCCAAATTACGTCGGTATCATCTGCACCAAGACGAACGTCAAAGAGCTGGCACGAGAAGCCATTGAAAACGCACGCTTCGTATGTGAAGACCACTACGGTCTGTTCGAAGCACCCAAGATCCAACTCGTATGTCGTGACGATCTGAACTTCATGTACGTCCCTGGCCATTTGAGCCACATGCTGTTCGAAACGCTCAAGAACAGTCTTCGTGCCGTGGTGGATTTGCACGGACAAGATCGAGACGAGTTTCCAGTCACGAAAGTGATTATTGCAGAGGGTAAGGAAGATATCACGATCAAGATCAGTGATGAAGGTGGCGGTATACCTAGAAGTGCGATTCCTTTGGTCTGGACATACATGTACACGACTGTTGACCAAACGCCGAGTTTGGAGCCTGGAAGCAATACCAGTGATTTCAAAGCGCCGATGGCTGGGTTTGGGTATGGGTTGCCGATTTCGAGACTCTATGCGAGGTACTTTGGAGGGGATCTGAAGCTGATTAGTATGGAAGGGTGAGTAGTAGACGATTTGCGTAGTTGATGACTTTGCTCGGTTTAAGGATGATGCTAATTTGTGGTATTTGTGGATAGATATGGTACAGATGTCTACCTACATCTGAACCGCCTATCGTCGTCCTCCGAACCACTGCAGTAGGTGTAAGTTCACTTATCCAGCCAACACCAGTCATACAACACTGCAGACTTCTGGATAGCATCATACCAATACGTCGAACACACTAACACCGAACCAAAGACTAACATACCATCCTCACTATAGTTACGGCATACCATCAGCATCCTGGGGTGGTACACCTGTTCCACGATCAGGCGATACCAGCTTCTCAGCGAGTGGCCCAATGAGCATGCAGAGTATATTATTATCGCAGCGAGCGATGCGGTTGAAGCTGGGTGTGAAGGGTGGTGCGAGGAGAGAGGTTAGTGAAAGGAGGATGGCGGCTGATGTGGAGGAGATGATGAGTTCGAATACGGGACCGACGTTTTGGATGGATGATGACGCTTGATTGGATATGGAGTATGGTTGGGAAGAGCATGTCAGTATGTCGGCTGCCTTGTTGACACAACGCAAAGACTTACGTGGCAGTACGTTGATGTTGGATGTTTTCAACGAGAGGTTTGCAGCGTCATACGGAGCAGCTGCAGGTCGAGCACACAACATATAGCATAGCATATAGCATATTGCATAGTGGATGGCGGCATGGACGCACCGCCTGTATATAGTTGTCATAGATGGGTCATGCAAACATGAGCATTGTGGATGGATATATCTTCTTCTCTTGCTTGCCCATGTCACTGGACTTCCACCTTTGAAAGCTGGCTCGCCCACTGCAACGACGGCTGTGGCATGTCGTGCGTTGTAGCAAAACTTGCCAGTAGCGCCGAGTGCATGTTCTCGTGGAACCATGGCCTCTTTTGCGCGTATTTCTTTGGTCGCCTGTCTGTCAGTAATCAATCCGTACACCTCCATCAGCCTCGATTTCGACCTCATCATCAGGTTCAGGTCCAGGCTCAGGCTCGACCCGGCCCAGGTCCCCTCTCCTCGCCTCCACACGCGCAGTACTAAGCACACTCCTTCCCACCGCTTGGCTCCGGTCTTGCGCTCGCGCTCTTGGTGTAGCACGCTCAGGCATCGTCGTCGTCATCTCCACATCCCCATCAGCATCCCGCACACGTCCACTCACACGTCTCGCACTACCACCATCACTCCGCCTCTCCCTCTCCTTCCCCTTCCCCTTCCTCTCCCCTCTTTCCTTTTCATCACCCGTGCCCGCAGTGCCAAGAGACGCACGTTCTCGTCGTTTCGAACGTTGTGGCTCAGCTGGTTGTGCAGCGCTCTGTCCTCGCTGTGATGGAGGAAGTATGCCGAGGCCAGGACGTACGGAGGTGTATTTTGCGGGAGGCAGAGAGGGGTCAAGACCGCTGAGGATTTTGGTGAAGTGGAGGCGGGTTTGGGGGAGGGTCTGGTGGGCATTAGCTCTTTTCCTCCTTGTTTTCTGGCGTGTCACAAGGTCTGGGGTGAGATGGGGTAGGGAATGGGGAGGGGACGGTGTGATTACAATGGGGAAAGGGGTTGGGATATGCTGTGCTTTGGAAGACGTGACGATGGAGACGCCTGAGAGGTTGAGAAGATACGATAAAGCTGCAGAAAAAGGCATAAATATCTTGTGAGGTTCACAGGCACAAAGCAACGGTACTTGACAAGCTGGGAAACCACGCTCATCTCAAACACACCCATTCCAGTCTGCGAAATACGAAGCACAGTTATTCTGAGCAAGAATGATATTATACGGATACCGCCCCGATGGTACATCATATATTCCGCACAAACGAACAAGATCAAGAACTACCTACAGAATTCATCGACGCGGCATACCACCACAAATGATCTCTACTTTGTAACACGAAAGCAGCATGTTCGCGTTTTGAGCGGTCGTCATGTGTTTCGAGTTGTTCTGTTGGCCATGGGCGGGGAGGGGCTTTGTGTGAGTGCGTGGTGGACATTGGAGAGTGTTAGGAAGAGGTTACAGGCTAAACGAGTGACGGAAGACGTGATGAATGCAGGTGGCGCTAGGGTGACGAACCCTAGGTGTTTCAGTGTCGTTTCAGGTTGAAGCGATTTTGTGATATACGTGCAGCTCCAACAAAGTTCATTTCGTAGCTACTTTTATCATATTGATGCTGCTTATTGTGTTCACGTCACTCGATCCAGAGCAGAGTACCTCCCGAGCGTGATTCATGCCTGGCTCTTTCAGACATTTCTTTTCCGTTCCCGACTTAATTCTTGCTTTTCAGGAGCGCTGTCGTTGACTCGAATTGTCTTCAACTCGCCCAAGACATCCTGCTCCTCCACAACTCAAATGGAGTAAAAGGCACGCGATACAATTCGTCTTTATTCAGAGCCATTCAGAGACGTATTTTGCGAAATATCCGCGCTCTTGCCTCCGCAGCGAGTCGAGCCTGTGCATTCTCTTCGTCCCTACCTCTCACCTGATCACCAATGTGCATTGTCTCACTCTGGTTTGCTCCAGCTGGATGTGAATCACATGGAGTATAAGGTGGTGGCTCATGAGAAGGCGCATCATATAATGGTGATGTATCTTCGCTAGTATCGCGGACATTCAGGTTCCCAGTCTCGGAGCTTGTCGCCTCAGGGCTACCCACAACGCCAGCGGCCGATGCTGGTCTAAGACTAGCAATCAGGGTTGATAGCGATAGGGAAGCAAATACTTATACCATTGTTTCTGCACACGGGCAAGCTCTCGTAATCGACCTTTTCATTCACTAGCGGAACGAGGGAGCCATTGTCTTCGAGAGTTTCATTGTCATTGGCATTTGTTGTTCTAGTCTCCGGAGTTGGTGCCAAATAGTACTCGATAAAGCCCAGGACTAACCGAGCAACGAAGAGGAGAACATAATCGGAAGGTCTTCGCGCTGCAAAGGAAAGGAAGATCAGACCGCAGTGTATAGCTTCCAAGCAAACTGCTTTGATCGACATTCCAGGAGCCTTAATGGCGTCAACACACCACAAGCAGATGTCACCGGTGAGAAGTTCGATGGCGTGCAAAAGGTTTGTAATAGCGAAAACCAGACCGTGCGCGACCCGAAGGAACGATTCACCGAGATGGCCGCATGAGTGGATGAAGTGGGCACATCCACCTGCTGTAGCAAGCGCCATGCGGTCAAAAAAGCGGCTGACGGAGGATGGCATGGAATAGACAAGATTGAGCCCTTCGGTTCGTCTTTGATTGGCTTATAGTAACCTCTTTCGTGTTGTGGAGCTTCTCAACAGAGCGAACGCGAAAAGTAGAGTTCGCGAGTTGTTGATTGTTACAACAAAAGGAAGGAAGATGGAAGAAGGACGAAGGACGAGGTGATAAAGGACGAAGGAGGAAGAGCTATTGCCAAGACATCGTGCCTGCCTTGATAGATTAAGTGAAGTTAGGCATCAAGATTTTGAAACACAAACAGCAAGATCGCAAACATGTGATCCCTCAGTTATGTTATTGACCACACCCATAATCCAGAGCGAGAATATTTGCTTCATTATGCTGAATGGTCACGAACTCACTCTCTTGATCTCTCTGGCCGCATACTTCACCCATTAGTGCTTAAATTTGGAAGATATCAGGAATCAAGACCATACACCATACCAAACCATTGCCTAAGGCCAACCACCATATCCCGCACCCTCCAGCTCCTTCTCCGTCCACTCCCACAACTCCTTCCTCGATTTCTCATCCTTAGCCAAAGCAGGTTCCGTCCCTACCTTCCCAACAGGCTCATAATACGTCCCACTCACCACTCCAGACCCAACAGCACACCAAAGCTGATTTCTAGCACCGACTTCTGGCGTCGCTCCAAATGTATTGACCAAGAAAAGCGCAACAGGGCCGAGCCAGGGGAAATCCACATTCATTCCTTTTGGTGGTGTGGTGTTGACCACGCCAGGATGGGCGCATACTATTCTGATTGAAGGATACTTTGTGGCGAGAGATTTGGTGAAGATTGTGTTACAGAGCTTGGAGAGGCCGTAGGTACCTAGGCAGGAGTGTGATGGATGGAGAGTTGTTTTTAGCTCGTCGAATGGTATGTTCTTGGGATGGCCGTGTGCTGAACGAGTGTTAGCTAGCCAAATTTCATAGATATATACCGCAGTCGATCATTGCACATATCCAACAACAGAAATGCAAGGCAGCAGCATCATCACTCACCACCAGAAGTCGTTACAACAACTCTCACATCACTCCCTGCCATCTCCATTGTTTCCAGCAACTTAGGCATGAGTAGCTTCGTCAACAAAACATGTCCCATATGATTCGTCCCAACATGAATTTCATATCCCTCCTGTGACAAACCAGCAGGCTGCATCGCCACTCCAGCATTAAGCATCAGCACATCAAGTCGTTTAGCATTAGCATTGAACTCGGCTGCTGCTTTAGCGATGGAAGCAAATGAGCCTAGGTCAAGCTCAAGTATGCGGATGTTCACAGAAGGAATTTCTTGCTGGATCTCTTTAACGACTTCTTCGGCGGTCGACAAAGTTCGTGCTGCCAGCCATAATTCAGCTGGATTGTGGCGAGCGAGCTCTTTGATGGTTGCTGCACCAAGGCCAGAATTGCCTGTATGGACAAGGTGATGAGTTTTGGATCTGACGGACGTGTTATATAGCTCATCGAAAGAAATTGGGTGGCATACCTCCTGTCACTAGGATTGTTCGTCCACTTTGATCAGGGATATCTTCTTTGGTGAAGGCAATACCGCCTCCGAAGCCAAACATGGTCACAGTTGGACTACAAGGCTGTTTTCAGATTGGTCAAGTTTTAAGTAGATAGCTGATAAAGCAAGCAGACTCGGTGCAGAAGCTGGAGCTCGGCGCTACAGTAGAACTAAACTCAAGCTCCGACCTCCGTTCACCGACCATTGAGTTTTAGCGAGATCTGTCACTTCTGTTGGCGAGAACACCCATTCAGCTGCAGTAAGTATTGATTTCCTAGCCATTCCGAGTGTCTGAGCACCTAACTTGTTACTAACTCAGTCGACGCTGTCGGAACTTGCCAAACTTGCCGAACTATATTCTACCCGCTTAGCGCGCGCTAGTATCGTCATCAATTTGACAACGTCTGCCCTCATTGGACTCATCTCATCTTAACTTTACTTCCTTCTACAGCACCACATTCACCATGAGCCCCTTTCCAGAAGCTCCGAGAGACGTAAGCTTGTCTATTTTGCAGTTTGTCTACCTGTGCTAACACATCATTCTCTTATAGCTCGCCGAGATCGAAAAGGTCGAGGCCTCCCTCGAACTTCCTCGCTTCACCTCCGATGACGCCTACACGCTAGGCACCTCAATCCGCGCTCAGCTACGCAAGGACTTCCCCGAACGCCCAGCCGTCGTCAATATCACGCATGTAAACTCAAATCAACTGCTATTCCACGCTACCTCTCAGCCCGGTACTCTTCCTGACAACGATTCTTGGGTCGCGCGCAAGAGGAAGACTGTCTTACGATGGGGCAAGAGTTCGTGGTACCAGCACAACAAGTTTGGTGGCGATGAAGCCAAGTTCGGTCAAGTTTTCCAATTGGGCGACTCGGTTGGAGAGTATGCTATCCATGGTGGTGGAGTGCCTATTAAGGTCAAGGGTGTTGAAGGTGTAGTGGCTATCTGTATCGTCAGTGGTTTGCACCAGTGGGATGATCATCAGATTGTTGTTGAGGGATTGAAGACATTGAAGGAGAGTATGGCACCGAGAGCGAATAAGAAGAAGAAGATGCCATTGAGAAAGAAGGGAGCTGAAACTGGAGCTGAGAAAGTGGCTGAAAAGGAGGCTGAGAAGGCGCCTGAACATGAGGCTGAGCAGTAATGGGAATGGTATGTAAATAGTATGTTTTAGGTATATATGCTAATGGTATAAACGTTATATCATGCGCCTCTTTCTGCTCGGAGCTTGTCATAATTGAGGACTGCGCTCATAAGGACCTGAGCACCTATGGCACAGTCTTCCGGTGATGTGTACTCCCGAGGGTTATGACTGATCCCATCTCGCGAGACCACGAAAATCATGCTTGTAGGAGCGTGCTTATTCGTATAAACCGAATCGTGCCCAGCGCCGCTGACTAGTTTCTGAGTCAATTTCGTGGCCTCACTTCCAAACAGGTTCTCTGCTGCGTCGGTCACGCATTGAATACAGTCATCATGAAAGTGTATCGCTGGGTTGTCTGCATCCTGTCGCCAATGTACCGAGCACTTGTCGGGATGAGCTGCCTTGGTAAGAGAGCTGAGATATTCAGGATGCTCTCCTTGGGCAATTTTACTGAACTCTTCTTTCATGACCTTCTCTGTTTCCAACACCTGACTATCCTTCATAGCTCGAATATCAAGCGTGAAGCTCACTTCACCAGGGACCGTATTTGTTGAACCAGGTTTGGCCTCAATGATACCGGTACTGGCTAATGCACCAGCTCGATGAGCAATCTCCCGAGCCGCCACAATCATCTTAGCAGCAGCGAGCAGGGCGTCTGATCTTGTGTGTAGTGTTGTCGTCCCAGCGTGGCAGTCTCTACCCTTGACTGTACATGTAAACCAGCGAAAGGCTTGAGCTCCAGTCACGATACCTACTTTCTGCTGCTTACCCTCCAGACGAGTTCCTTGCTCGATGTGAAGCTCGAAATGTGCGGCAATCGGCATAGCCTCGTGAGAACAAGCCATATCGCCTAGATAGCCAATTCTTTTCAGTTCTGAAAGCATTGTAGCATTGTCACCTTTCATGACTGATGCTAAGTTATGTGCTCTTTCGAGAGGCACCTCTCCAGCCCAAACACCAGATGATACCATCATTATTGGGAAGCGAGCTCCTTCTTCACTGGTCCAATTTATAACACCTACAGGATACTGTCGACTATGTAAGCAGTTCGAAGTCCACAGTCATGACGAAGCTACTTACCTCCGTCTCCACTTTCTCTTCGTGCAAGACTCTCAGCATCTCGACAGCAGCTGTCACACCTAGGATCCCATCGTACCTCCCACCTGCCGGTTGAGTGTCAAGGTGAGATCCAGCACAAGTGGGAAGTCCTTCTTTCTTCCCTGGTCGTACTGCAAATTGATTTCCCATCTCATCAACCTTTACCGTACAGCCGAGTGACGTTGTTGTATCACGGAACCAATCTCGAGCCTGTTTATCTGTATCCGATAGGGCCAGTCTGCTCATGCCCGTTTCTGTTTCCGCCCTACATACGTCAACACGATAATCACAGCGACAAGTAGTGGTAAGAGAACATGATGTGACTCACTCGCCCCATCGTTGACCAGTTCCCCATTGACATGTATGATGTATGTCTACCATCAATCTATCTTGCTTGACACGTAGAGCAGAATATGAAACATGGCGGGTGGTGACGGCAGTTCTGAACACACTTTTCACAGTAAGGTATCTTGCTTGACGAGTCAGACACAGGGTGAGAGACATGATGGTTGATATGATTGACAAAGCAGTGTGTCTGATGAGCTCCATGTTCTGAAGAGACAGATGGAGCATGCTCGCTCGCAATTCAGCCGAGTGCCGAAACCACTCTACGCGAAACAGGCGCGTCTACAAACCACTAGACAACCACAGCAAGCTTTCTTCTTCATTGCATCAACAAAGATGGCTCTGCTCGTTGACAAACATCGTCCACGCAGCCTGGAAGCTCTCACATACCACGATGACCTATCCACCCGTCTTCGGTCCTTGGTTTGTGTCGCAAATCTCCGTGAACGTACACATCAGGCTAACAACTTTCTCAGGCACAAAGCGGCGACTTTCCTCATCTCCTCGTCTACGGCCCCTCTGGTGCCGGCAAGAAAACACGCATCGTCGCCACCCTCCGCGAGCTCTACGGTCCTGGTGTCGAAAAGATCAAGATCGATTCCCGCGTCTTCCAAACCAGCAGCAATCGGAAGCTAGAATTCAACATCGTCGCCTCTGTTTACCACCTCGAAATCACACCGTCGGATGTTGCAAACTATGACAGAGTCGTTGTACAGGATCTATTGAAGGAGGTGGCACAAACACAACAGGTCGATTTGAGTGCAAAACAGCGGTTCAAGGTGGTCGTTATTAATGAGGCAGATCATTTGACGAGAGATGCACAAGCTGCTTTGAGGCGAACGATGGAAAAATACAGTCCGAACTTGAGATTGATCCTTATTGCGAATTCGACGAGTAATATCATTGCACCAATCAGGTCAAGGACACTGCTTGTGCGAGTGGCTGCACCGAGTGAAGATGAGATATGCGAGGTACTGAAGAGTGTAGGACAGAAAGAGAGATTTACAGACGTGGATGCATTGAACAGGAGGATTGCAAAAGAGAGTGGTAGGAATTTGAGGAGGGCTTTGTTGATGTATGAGGCGGTTCATGCACAGAATGAAGTTGTGACGGAGAGAACGCCTATACCGCCGCCAGATTGGGAAGCATTGATTGGACAAATTGCAGACGACATCATCGCTGAGCACACGCCGGCAAGGATATTGCAAGTTCGAGCAAAGCTGTACGATCTTCTGACACATTGTATCCCGGCGACCATCATCTTGAAGGTGGGTGTAGTGAAGTTTTGCAGTAAGATAATTTTCTAACAACAATACAGACACTCACATACAAGCTCATTCCAAAGATTGACGATGCCCTGAAACCAGAGGTAATTAGATGGTCTGCTTTCTATGAGCACCGAATCAAGCTGGGAACCGTAAGTTGTATCACTCTGATACTACTTGATTGAGATCTAATGCTGTCTGCAGAAAGTCATTTTCCATCTGGAAGCTTTTGTCGCAAAGTTCATGCGTCTTCTGGAAAGGTAAGGTGTGCTCCTATATTCGCCTCAACTAAGCTGACAATTACTAAGCTATCTGTCTGGTCTCGGGCTGGATCTCGACTTTACGTGAGGCGTACGAATCCGCATTAATGCAAGTTATCTTGCGCGTACTTTAGAAAGCCAGAAGGCCGATTGTGAGACGTCGGATTCACTGTGATGGTTTCACAACTGAGGACTGCCGAGCCAGAGGCAGCTGAGCGAGGAGATCAGTGATCTAGCGACGCTCCCACCACGAAAAGGAAAGAAATCGGTGCCGATAGGCGCCAGACTAACGAGAACAATACATGCCACTATATGCGAGAATGAGGAGGCATTCAGCGGATGTGCTCGGCCCGACGGTCCCCTTGTTTCAGGTTTGCTTCAGGGCAAGCGATACGTCATATAGACAAGGGTAAACCTCATAAAACTTGCAGAATCTGAAATACACAACACATAGTCACATCATTCCATACATCTGCTTACTTCCTGACCTCGAATCCCTTGTATCGCCCATCCATCATGTCAGACAAGCTCATGGATACCGAAGTACGTCCCCGTAACCATGTCCCAAAACATCACAAGCTCTGAAACACTGGAGCCTCCAGGTACTGACACATTTGTAGCCCGGCGGCGAAACACCACAGTGCGTACTTACAGACTGTTTGTACAGAATGACTAACTAACAAGCAAGATACGAGTCCATCCAAACAGTAACTGTGCCCACCACAAAAGATGGTGGCGATTTCGGCAGTATGTCTCCATCTTCCTCCTTCCATACTCTGTAATATTGCCTTTCCATCTGTGCTCGCTTCAACCCTATCATCCCACAGACCAAGAAATCTTGCTCTACCTCTCCTGCGCCTAACCCATCATCTAACACACCCCGACCAGACGCTGAAACCAAAGTAACAAACAACAACACCGGCATGAACCAAGCCGCCGACTCAGACCGTGGCGAGAAGACCGCCGATAATATCCGTTATGGCCAGAATATTTCGGAAAGCGGACAGGGTGGTATGACGGAGGGGATGGGTGGGGATGCTGCTGATGGTATGTTTTTCATTCTCTTTTATTGTGCTTTGTTTGTGATGATGGGTATGAGAAGGAGATGGTGTAGGAGTGAAGATGTGAGATGGTGTACAAGCTGGGAACAAGAAAGAGAAGAAAGAGGCATATGCTGGATGTTCTGCAAGTGTCGGGGTTGATGTTGAGGATGCGGGGACATGACGAAGAAGTCAACAATTAACGATGCAGAAAAGCGCGCTGTTGCATACATCTAGATACTAACGTACTCTTTCCAGGCTCATACGGTGAAGTCCCAGCACAAAATACATCCGATGACAGCGCGGAGGATACGAGGAAGGAGAGTGGATATGGTGGTGATCAGGATATGGACACCGAGATTGGTGCTTGATGCATTGAGTGTCTTGATCTGTTGATACGAAATATATGTCGGCATGAAATACACGTCGTAAGCATTTCGAAGCGTGAAAAATAATTTAGTATTGCTCTTATACGATTCTGACTTGGCTATGGCTTAAGCGATGTCGTTTGATCTCGTTAATTTGAGAATATGTCGCATGCAGCGTTTTAGCCGCTTCTCAGCTATTTGAATGGACGAGCGCTTGATTGCCTGTGTTTCGTTGGTGAGTCTCCAGTAGAGAAGCACTTCCCCAGATACTTTCGATACAGATAATCAGCCGAAGTTTGTCGTGCAAGTCCTCAACTCGCTTGGGTTGCATCGCGTTGCATCGCGTTGCCGGACAGCTACGAATCATCTCTTGAGGTGGCCACAAATTCGTCCCTTCGGCCCTGCTGGCCATGTACACTTCGAATCGTACAGGCCCTTGCTATATGGAGATTCGCAATACGGACCCGACAATGGCTGATCGTCGTCCATAAGTCAACTCAACGTCGCGATAATGAGGACGTATCCATACTGTTCCACCTCGTTCTCATTAAAATTTCGTTCCATTCACAAGATACACATCCACCCCATCAAACACCCACCCTCCTCCTCTCCAAAACCTGCCTTCTCAACCCTTCACTCGCAATCTCAACCTCAATCGCCCTGCCCACCCCCGTCTGCCACAACGTCTGCAAGCCCTCAATCTCCCCCCTAACGCCCTCCATCCTACTTCTCCTCTCCTCCTCCACGCCCTCCACCTCTCCCTTCACTTTCGCCAAATCCCGCTCCAGCGCTTTCAGCTCATCTTCCACCTGGCTATTCGCAACCAGCCACGCGTTGTTGCCGTATTTCTCCAGTAGACTTAGATTTAGTGCGCGGTTGGATAGGTAGGCGTGGGATGTGTATGCGGCGGAAAGGGTTGTGCGCCAGTTTGAGGTGGTGGGGTCGCTAGGGGCGCTGGGTTCGGCGTAGCGGGTTAGGTCGATGCCGGTGCCTGGTGTGCGGGAGGTGGGTGGGGTGGTTGTGGAGGCGGCGAGAGCGTCGTGGGATGAGGTGATTAGGGGGCTGTAGGATGGGGTGTAGTCGGTTGAGATTGAAGGGTGGAGGGTGGAAGTGGAGGAGGTGGAGAGTTCTTGGGAGATTAGAGAGGATGCGGTGGTCAGGTCGGCGTCAGTGGGTGGTGCGTCGATGGCTGGAAGGTGATCGTGGGAGTCTAGGATCATGGGCATGGTCGCTGATAGTTGTCGTTGTTGATGCATGTTTCAGGATTCAATATTGAAGAAAGTTCGGCGGAGCACGTTCCATCCACTCGGCTTCCAATCAGGCCTTGGCACTCGATGTCGTTGATATTGAAGGCGGCAACATTATACGAGAATCGTCTGAAATTCAGTCCGTTCTGATTAAGAATAGTAAGATAAAGCCTGTCTCTGGAATAGCTCTTGTTGTTGTCATATCTACCGTCTTGGATTGCAATACTCATCATGATCTTGTCGCCACTTTTCACAGCAATCACCTCGGCCATCATCTTCCTCTTTCTGATATCTCTATTGAGTCCATACTTGATCGTGACGTCTGTCTACACTCACATCTGCGACAATGACCTCACAACATGGCTTGGGTTCTCCTCCCCAGACACATTCTCCCAAGAAGCTCCTTCCACATCCCATGACTACCTCATCGGTGTAGGTCGAGCAGATATCACTGGCCCCTCAGTCGAGATCAATTTCATGGGCTATGCAGACCCTAATCAACTTGGCAGAGGAGTCCGCCAACGCATCTATGCACGAGCTTTCATAATAGCAGATCCCACAGCTCCAGACGACCGCATCGTCTATCTCGTTCTCGACACACAATCAGGTGACACAGCAATTCGGTACGGGATCTTGCAAGGATTATCAGAGCTAGGCGATGACTACGCGGTATACAATGAGCACAACATCGCTGTCACAGGAACACATTCTCATTCAGGACCTGGTGCTTGGCTGAATTACCTTCTACCGCAAATTACAAGCAGAGGATTTGATAAGCAAAGCTATCAAGCTATTGTAGACGGAACTGTTCTAGCTATCAGAAGAGCTCATGAATCACTGGAGCCTGGGACGTTATCATTTGGTTCTACAGAGGTCGAGGATGCCAACATCAATCGAAGTCTTTACGCCTATCTTGCCAATCCAGTTGCGGAACGTGAACGATATGAGCATGATGTTGACAAAACTATGACCATGCTCAAATTTCAGCGCGCTTCGGACGCGAAGGATATTGGCATTTTGACATGGTTCCCTGTTCACGGCACAAGCATGCTAGGCAACAACACCCTCGTCACTGGGGACAACAAAGGCGTAGCAGCTTACTTGTTCGAAGAATCCATGAAACAAGAAACTTCTACCAACCCCAGCTTTGTAGCTGGCTTCTCCCAATCCAACGTCGGCGACACTTCTCCCAACGTCCTCGGTGCCTGGTGTGAAGACGGCTCCGGTGAACGCTGCACCTTCGAAACAAGCGTCTGCTCCAACAACCGCTCCCAAGCTTGTCACGGCCAAGGTCCCTTCCCCAGCCTCAACGACGCCGGCACAGCGTCATGCTTCGAGATTGGACGCCGGCAGTACGAAGGCGCTAAGCGTCTCTTCAACATGCAAACATCCTCAGCATTCACACCAATCAACGGACCAATCTCCTCCCTCCACATCACCCGCGACTTCTCCACTCTCTCCTTCACCCTCCCTAACGGCACCAACGTCAACACTTGTTCCGCGGCTCTCGGCTACTCCTTCGCAGCAGGCACGACGGACGGACCAGGAGCCTTTGACTTCAAACAAAACAATTCTGGCGAGGCAAATGCAAATCCTCTCTGGGCTGCCGTGCGCAATTTCCTGCATACACCCACTGAAGAACAGAAAGTGTGCCAAGGTCTGAAGCCGATATTGCTGGACGTAGGCATGACGACGCGGCCGTATGCTTGGAGTCCTAATGTGGTAGATGTGCAGGTTATGCGGGTAGGACAGCTTATCATCGTCGTTGCGCCAGGCGAAGCTACAACAATGGCAGGCAGGAGATGGAAAGAGGCTATAGCGGAAGCTGGCGCCAGCTCGGGAATGGGAGGGAAGGAGGGTGGAAAGCCGATTGTGGTACTAGGAGGTCCGGCAAATACGTACACCCACTATATTGCCACTGAGGAAGAGTATGGCATTCAGCGGTATGAAGGCGCTTCTACGCTGTATGGCCCGCATACCCTCGCTGCGCACATCCATCTGACCACGTCGCTGCTACCGTATATTTCTCGCTCGAATAACGCCCGGGATGAGATTGATCTAGGACCACAACCACCGATTCATATTAATAGTAGCTACACCTTCATCACGCCTGTAGTGTACGATCGACCAGGCTTCTTCGCACATTTCGGACAAGTATTGACGGATGTCCTTCCACCCACAAAACACGTCTACAGCGCTGGAGAAGTCGTGTTAGCCACGTTTGTCGCTGCGAACCCACGCAACAATCTTCGGCTTGAGGGGACATATGCGTCTGCTGAGTTCGCGGGAACGACAAACGCAGAAGAACGCTTAAGCTTAGAAAACACGGAACTAATGAGAAAGGAGGAGTCCACCCGCTTCTCGAGTACGAGTCCCGTAATTGTCAAAACCGACCGAGATTGGGACCTTGTGTTTGAATGGCGTAGAACGTCGTCTGTTGCCGCGACGAGTGAAGCCACCATAACGTGGGAGATTCCGGAGGATGTCAGGCCTGGAAGGTATCGTTTGAGGTATGAGGGTGATGCGAAGACTTTTGGAAGTGGTAAGATTGTGCCTTTTGAAGGGGCTAGTGGGTGGTTTGAGGTGAGGTAGTGGGATTTGATGTTGGTATCGTTGGCGACTGCGGTTTGGCGTTTGGCGGGTTGGGCATACTGGAAGTTGGGTGGGAAGGAAGCTGTGTAGAGGAGCAACTAATCGATGATGCATGGAGGTAATTTGTGCTTCTTTGCGCTCTAGGGCACTATTCTGCCTCTTGACTCTTCTGTTTCTCTCGTCGGGAGATGTCCTAAGCCTCCACACTCAACCATACATCGCGACCATCGTACTGTGGTAGTCTTTCCTGTCTAGAATATGACCTTGACATACTTTGGACGTGCGTGCTCTTGTGCTTTGCAATGCAACGGACCTTGGCTCATTTACTGCTCTGAGCTCTAGATTTCTGCCTTTCTGTGGCGAGTCCATGCTTTAATCGTGTTTCTCGCGCTATGCAGATTGCCACAGCAACAGGCCTAACTCTACCGAATTCTTGAACTCGCTCTATCTCTCACTCACGCTTCGTCATCAGAATCCGAAGAATCAGACGATTCAGACGATGAACTGCTCTCACTCTCAACCTCGACCCTCCTTTTCCTTCCTCTCGATTTCTTCTTCTTCGGCTCAGCTTCAGCCGTCGCCGCTCGCGCAGGTACAGAAGGCGCCAGCGTCTCTTTCGCATCGCCAGACTCCAAAGCTGCTACAATGAGTCTTGCACGAATCCTCTTCTCTGCTTGCTTATCGCCCTGCCCGTTCCCATCTTCCTTTTCCTGGCTGACAATACTCCTCGCGAGAACTCCCAGTCTCTCTCGTGCAGCTGCACCTTGCAGACCTTTGATATATGAACTCAAGGCGTCGTTATAAGACGGAGGGATGCGGTAGAGATTAAACACATCCTTAAGCAATTGTATTTGATGAGCCTTCTTGAATTTCCAGTTTCCTGGTGTTTCGTGGTAGGTTCGGAGGTAGACTAGATGCGGTCTCTCTCCAACTTCTGCAGTTTCAGATGTCGAATCTGCATTACTCTGTGAGGCAAGACGAGCGGCGCGTTTTGCCTTTTTCTCTGCTTTCGTTTTGGGTGGTTGTGGTGGTACTTCAACATCTGATTCGGCTTGTGCATCTGCTGGTGTTCCTTCGGGAGCTGTATTAGTCGCTGCTTTTTTGGTCTTTTTCAATATTGATTTTGGAGTTTTCTGCTTGGTCTGCTGAGCTGATGCAGGTGTTTTTGGTATTGTTGGTCCTGTTATTGATGCAGAGTCGTCTTGGAAGGTGATTTTTGCTCGTTTCTGAGGCGTCGATTGTGCTTCAACCGTAGGTTTGCTTATAGTTTCATTATCATCACCATCATTTGCTTTTCGCTTTTTGGTCACGTGTGGTGTAGAGATGAGCGTAGGTGTCACGGATTCTTCTGCTACAGGAGGTGCATTCTTCAGCTGAAGCCCCAGCTTCTTCCAGGCAGGAACGAATGCTGGCATGTTTTTTCTTTGAGTCTTGCAGATTGTAATGTGTAGTTGAATGATTTTGTTTTTGATAGAAAGTTTCAGGATGGTTTAAGAGGATTAATAATCTGGCATGTGTTTCATCATAACCCTGACACTTCGACTGATCGTTCAGGCTGTCAATTGAATACGCAAGCACCCAACCAAACATCAAGCATCTCACGCTACGAACACTGCAATCTCACACTGCAACACTCGCTCTTGTCATACTGTCGCTATCCTAACATCCACATACGTCTGCTAGACATCTATCAACATGTCAGGTACGTGGCGGAGAGCTCATTGTCAAAGGATTGAAGAGAACTGACGTGTGAATAGGAAGCGCAGGTGCTGACAGGCACATTACCATCTTCTCCGAGCAAGGGCGACTATATCAAGTTGGTACGTTTGTAATTTGAGCTATGAATACATACCAGCAGGGACAGCTTGTCTGACATCTACATCTTGCTTTAGAATATGCTTTCAAAGCCATCACCGGAGCAAACATCCTATCCGTCGGCATCAGGGGAAAGAACTGCGCGGTAGTGTTATCACAGAAGAAAGTTCCTGTAAGAACAAGTCTTCCCAATCACATCATATACCAGATCTAATCTCTCTTTTCCCTTATAGGACAAGCTCATCGATCCGTCTTCTGTCTCATACATCTTCAAACTCTCCACATCAGTCGGTTGCGTAATGACCGGTCCAATACCCGACGCCCGCAATCAAGTCGCTCGTGCACGAGCAGAAGCAGCAGAGTTCAAATACAAGTATGGTTACGAAATGCCATGTGATGTGCTGGCGAAGAGAATGGCGAATCTTGCACAAGTATACACACAAAGAGTACGTTCGCAAGCCAATCTGCTATGTCACGTCTAACACGACTTATCACTAGGCATACATGCGTCCTCTTGGTGTAGCAATGACGCTCATCTCTCTCGACTCTGAACTCGGTCCTCAACTTTACAAGACAGATCCAGCAGGCTACTACGCTGGTTACAAAGCGACAGCCACAGGCCCAAAGACGCAAGAAGCAACAAACTTTCTGGAGAAGAAGCTGAAAGACAAGGATTATGCCGAGGGCAGTTGGGAGGATGTCGTCGAGTTGGGTATTCAAGCAATGAGCAGTGTGTTGAGTGTTGATTTCAAGAAGAATGAGCTGGAAGTAGGAATTGTAGGAGGGCCAATGGTAGGAGGTAAAGAGGGCGAAGATAGTGTGGAAAGTGCGTTTAGGGCGTTGACGGAAGACGAAATCGAGGAGAGGTTGCAGAGTATTGCGGATAAGGACTAGAAGAGTATGAGAGTAATGAAATGCGCAGCTCAACGAGGAATATTGGAGCAAAAAAGAGAATAATGATCAAGACACGAACGTTCAAGCAAAGGACTCTGCACAGCCGAATACTGGAAGTCATGGCCTTGCTTGCTCACTGCGAGAGTTGATCTAGACTAGTCTGATTCGACCATTTAAAGCCTGACTACTCCTACGCCATCGCGCATAGCTTCACAGACGAGATAAACTGGACCGGTTTTCATGGATCATTGAAAACAGCTTAGAAAAGGTCCCTCGGATGAGCTCAATCCAATATAGTCCTCGAGCAACGAAGGAAAACCTTTGAATGTTACATCGAACCACTCAATAAATCACTTGCCCTTTCTCTCTTGTGCAGTATCCGACCATCTCTGCTTCTCCCACTCCGTAGTCTCAACAGTCAAGCCATCCGCACACCTAAATCTCCTGCATTAGCCTCATTTATACATCAATCTACATCCCATTCCTCCTACTACCATTAAAACACATTCAAAGAACACTGCAACCACTCAAAATTGACGAAAATCGACTAACCGTCTAAACAAGCGAATCACAGGCGTACACACAATCGTGCCGATCTTGTCATTTGCATCCTTGTATTCTGTTTGACAGTCATACTGTGTAATCTCTTTGAGCGCGCATTTCTCTAGTTCTACGGGCTGTTTTCGGCGTTTGCCGGAAGGGAGAACTTGGACGCGCCAGTCGAGGTCCGTGGGGAGGAAGGGTGAGAGTGGTGGTGCCATTGAAGTGTTAGTTTTGTGTGAGGGGTGGCGCAACTTGCAAGTCAGGCGTATTGAGGAAGATTGAGTGATTGAAGAGGTTTAAAGACGAGTGCGGGCGTTGTGAGGTGTGAGTAGTGTGATTCCGTGTGATGCTTGAAGAGGCTGCGTTATTTTTGTGGTCGTCGTGATGAATGCGAAAGAATTGGGTGCGAGGTTACTGGGAGAGGTTGAAGAAACAGATTTGCATGAGGTGAGTGAGAATACCGAATCTTGACTGCAGCGTCTACTATACCTTACTGATACTTGCACAAAATACTAACCAACACTTTCAAGCTACTACAAGATCTACGAGCAAGCCTCTCTAAAACCTCACCCAACACTACCACAACCCAAGCTCACCACTTCAACCTACCCAACCTCGACCACATCATCAATATCTTCCTACCTCCTCCCAACTCGAATACTACTACCACATCTACCAGTCCCAATCGACCTCTGCCCAACCTCTCAAAAAACCATCCACCAATCCTCGAACTAACCTCTCTCACCCCTGGCTCCGGCAAAACACACCTCCTCTATCATCTCCTCGCCCTCTGCGTCACAGACGATGGCACTCCCACCCACAAGCCCTCAACGGCTCTCGTCTTCGACACAGATGCCAAATTCTCCATTTCTCGCCTCGCTGAGATCGTTCGAGCACGTATCGTCACTCTGACAATACAGCCAAGCACAGATATCCCCCTCGCAGACACAACCACGAACCCAAAAGCAAGGGGGAATACAAATATAGACGAAACACTCACCACCGCTCTCCAAAACATCCACATATTCCGTCCCAGCTCTCTCGCTTCACTGGTTAGTACATTACATGCACTACCAGCATATCTCCTTGCGGCACCGGAGCAGTCGTTGCATTATTCGGGGAATAGGGAGGTGGGCTTGCTTGTGCTTGATAGTGCGAGTGCGTATTTTTGGCAGGAGAGGATGAGTGCGGAGGTTGATGGACAAGAATCTTCACCACAGAAACCCTGCGATAATGGTGTTGATGATGGAGCTGATGATGATGGCGATACAGGCGCAAAAGAAGACAAAGATCTCACCTCTGCTCTTCGCGCCACACAAGACCTTTTCGGCTGTCCTATTATCTACACCACCATGACCCTAGCCAACTCGACCACCAGTATTTCCAACACCAGCACTACACACACAAATACCATGCCTCTACTCCAAAACACCCTTCCAGCCCCGCTCTCACCCCTGCAAATATCATTCCCAACACTCCGTCTTCTCTTTTCACGTAGCGTGGTCAAGAGATTTCCAGGAAATATGGGATTGAATACGTTGTTACAGGATAGAGGTGCACGGCAGGCTGTGGTGGAGAAGGGAGGTTTCAGGGTTGATGTTGTGCCTGGGGGGAGTGTATGGAACAGGGATGAGCATGAAAGAGTGGGTGGATTGAGTTTGAAGGAGAGATTGAGGGGGGGTGGTATTAAAGCGAGGGGGTTCGGGTTTGTTATTGAGGAAGGAGGTGTGTCTTTTGAGTGATTTGAGATGTGAATAGACGATGAGAAGACTGGTGAAAGAGCCAAGATTTGCATAGCGGACAGCTGGTATCACACAGTTAGTCAATGATGGATAATGTTTTGCTGAGTGGGAGCAGAGCTCATGGCGACACTCGAGCGAGATATGCGAAAGATAGAGGTAAGTAATTTGATCTTACGTTGATGACAGATTCGGAGGTAGTGGTAAATTCTCTAGGTACTAACCCTGCATATAGGACAGGCGAATCTTCTGTGTGGTCTTTTGTGGATCTTTAGTACAAGCGTCGCTTGCAAAGTTCAATGCGATTTTCAGCGAACTCTTCTGCTCTTGGCCTACTTTCCGAACCATGCGAAAACCATTCCAAGAACATTTTGCGTCTGTCGAGAAGTTCAGATCATGTCACGTCCTCCCCCGTCGTCCAAACATCCTATCATAATCCACTTCCACCCCAGCCTCCATCACCTCTCCAGCCCCATCAAGCCCAAACATGCCTCCACTCCCTCTCTCCAACATCCCCACTCTCTCATCCTCAGCTCGAACCGCTTCCAACGTCTCCCTCCATATCTCCTCTCTCCTCGCCCTTTGCGCATCTCCACCCACATTTTTACTTCTATTCCCAGCAGCCGCTTTACTTGCAGCCATCAATTTCCTCAACGCCTTCTCTGCTTCCATGCCCTCATGTGTAGCCTGCTCACGTATTTTGCGCGCGTCTGTTTCGCGAGCCGTGAAGACAGGAGTTGCTTGGAAGGTGTGTTCGCTAGGGAAGGATGGGAAGTGCGGTGGGATGTAGCGACGTGTGTGGGCGTGTTTGGCTGTGCTTGTCGCGCTTTCAGCCTGGTCGAATAGATTGGCCGGCGTGTAGTTAGCGGGAAGGAGAGGCGCGGTTGGTGGGCGAAGAGGACGCTGGGTCACTTCTGCTGGGATTGCTAGGGCGAGATCGTCGATGAGGAGGGAAGAGTGGAGAGAGGATTGTGCTAGGGCTTGGATGAAATCCTGTGGGAGGGGTTGGGAGCGGCGGCTATGTTGCATTGAGTGGGATATGTGATGGGTGAATGTGAGCATATCTTGTGGATGTTAGTACTGTAGACGTTACTGCTAGATGATCATGATATGTGACTGACATTCTTCTGTTGCGTAGAGTATGCTCTGCAATGCATCAGGCTGAGCCGACGTGAAGCCAGCTGCGTAGAGAGCGATACATATCGCTCTTGTTAGATCTTGCTCGATTGCTGCTGGATCTTGAGGACCTTGCTGGAGAAGCTCCGCGCCGAGCTGTCGAACAGACGTGTGGTGGTGTTTGATGACGGTTTCGGTTGGCCGTGATCGCTTCGAGGGACGAGTAGTGTTGGAGATGTCATCTGTGGCCGAGCGCTTGACGCCAGCTACAGTGGACGAGTCCTCCATCAACTCTGCTGTCCATTGCTGAACTGATGGAACGTGGAAGTACTGGCTCTGCTCACTAGAAGTGAAACTTAGGGTTAATTGCCTCTTTGGGACTAGTGCTGTTTTAGAGTCCTATATTATATTAGTAAATTACTTTGTTTGTCAATGCCTTGGAACCTATTTATATTGTGTGCCTGATATCAAGCCAGAGTCGATCGATGAAGACATCGCACCAGTCGTCTTCTTGCCGAATAATCATGATATGATGTCGAAGACCTTTATGCTTCCAGAAAAATGAACAACACCTTTGACAATGTGCAGCTATTGCTCGTACAAATTACAGCTTTTTCACCATGGCTTGCCTCATTATATCTGAGATCTCGGTGGCAGGACACCTCGGTGTCTCAAGATCTGGCAATTGTTCTGTTTTTGAACGTGTATCAGTCGTATACAGCTCACAATCATCTAATTTTCAACGTCTTAGAAAATAGTCTAGCCTGGTTCTTACTGAGAAGATTGCTTGACAAGGCTCCGAGCGTAACTGCAGAAGATAGTGCTTCGAGAACAAATATAAGCAAAGTCAAGCCATGGACGAAACCATTGATCCTGCCCTGTCGGACGACACATTCTCGAATGTTCCCGAAAAAGCACTCATTCTCATATTCTTATCTCTTTGTCGGTATACCCGTGGGATGGAGTGGTTGTTGCGGATCCCTCCTCTCGGCCGATGCTTCCAAAAAGCGCGGATGGCTTCACGTCGATCCTGTTGACTTTCTTGCACGAGGCGATGGTCATCTTGGGTTGAGAGGAAAGCTGGATGCGTATCTAGAGTCGCAAGATGTCACTCCATCAGATTATCCATACGCATATCTTGTCACAGCACCTCGTTTCTTGGGCTACAGTTTCAATCCAGTTTCATTCTGGTATTTGTACTCGGGGCAGAAAAAGCTACAAGCGATGATTCTAGAAGTCAACAACACGTTTGATGAGCGAAGAATGTACTTTCTGACGGCTGCTACGGTTGTAGAGGAGGACAAGGAACAGCTGCAAGAAGCAGGCAAGGAAGAAGCTGTTGAAGATATTGGAATACCAAGAAAGATCTTCACCAACCAATGGAAGAAGGACTTTCATGTTTCACCTTTCAATTCTCGTGATGGATCATATAAACTTGTTGCTCACGATCCCGCGCCCTTTGACACATCTGATGCGCTGAGTGTGAATAATACGATAATCCTACAGTCTTCTCAAGGCCACAAGAAACTTGTTGCCAGGGTGTTTTCTACAGATCCAGCAGTAAATCCTCTAAACGCAACGACAATCTCAAAGGCAACGCTTATAATACGGTGGGGTTGGGTTGGCTTCGTCACATTTCCTCGAATCATTCGTGAGGCATGGAAACTATATTTCAAGCAAAGTTTGGAAGTCTTCTTCAGGCCTGAAGTGAGCCAAGGTAGCATTTCAAGGCACGCTACTGAGATTGAGAAAACTTTGGAGCCCTTCTTCTTCGAATATCTACGACATGTCGTGGACAATACGTCACTGTCAATCTCTCTCACCTATCGTCCAGCACCTGGAACTGGAACTCACAGTAAGGTCATATTGAGGAGTCCATCCGCAAGTGATCAAGCAGATGTTGAGTGCGACTTTGATGTGCTCTCACCTGCCTTCTATAGCCGCTTTGTACATTATGCACATACATCAGAAGCACTAGATCGAGAGTTTTTGTGTACAGATGCGAAGAACAGAACTATTTCCATTTCAAAACCGGAGAGCTTGGCCAAGCTGTTTGCAGCAAGACGCCAGGCACCACATACAGCACTCAAACAACATATCAGCCTGCCTACCAGAGTTCGATGGCAAGTATTGCAGCGGTTACGTTGCGCCGCTGCCGAACAAGCATATCCTGCGGCAATAGAAACAGAACTGGACAGCAATGTTGTTGCAAAAGACATACGACAATTACCTCTCTCAGATCTTGATACTTTTGTTCTACAGCACTCACCTCAGGCATCAATTTACAGAAGACAAGTCACTTCGCTCTTTCTGGCGCAGAGATTTGCTCTTGGATTCGTAGGACTGATAAGCTGGGTAGAAGTTTTGGGGAAGATTGGTTTGGTGATCGGCATAATGCTATTGTTCAAAGATCAAAATGATGCTGTCCAGACACTAGACAAGAGTGATCATAACGGCCTCAGTCACCCTTTCCACTCATCCATAGTCGCTACTTGGGCGTTACACCTTATCAGCCTTGCGAAAGGATCGGAAGCGGGCTATATGGTGCCAGGGTGAACAAATCAGCTTGTAGCATGATCATCTCCTTCACCAACATCTCCATGACCTCCATTTTCAGTGGACATGCTTGAAAGCTAATGATGTTAGCGAATGCTCGATCTGGAAACAAGCCGTGGCTTACGAGAGCGGCATGAATGGCATTGTCGAAGGTGGCAATATCAACGTTGGCAGCGACGAGATTATTGATGGCAGTATCGACACCATTGATGACAGGAGTGAGATCCATGTCGGCAGCGGCAATATCATCGTTGGCGGAAGCGGTATCAATGTTGCTGACATCGAGCCCACCAAGGAAAGTCCCCTTTACGAACTATTAGCAGATATCGAGCTCGAGAGTGGAATCAACATACAACGCGAGAGCCAATTGCGTCCAACATGCTTGACGACAAGACGACCCTGTTGGTGATGGCGGCAAGGTCGGCGTTACTGAGTGTGAAGGTGTCAGGCGTGATGTGGTCGGCAATAGCATTAATGTTCCGGACCATTGCAGCGCCAAGTGAGGCAATGAAAGCAGGCGTAGTGGGAAGAGAGTCGCTGATAAGCCCATTGACTTGATCAGTGGTAAGAGTGATGGAGGTGGGCGTGTTGTTGGCCATGCTTTCGCGGGCAGCGCGCATTTGCTCGGTAGTGAGAGTGATGCTGACCATGTTTGATGTTGACGTGACGTTGAAGAAAAGACGTGGTGACGGAGATGGGAGAATGATGGAGATGGAAGGAGTGGTGGAAAAGGAAGAGTAATGGATTGATGAATAACGTGAGTAAGAACGTTTTGTTCACAAACGCTAGACAAACGGGAAAGCAAATGTCGAGGATGAGATTGACAATATACTACCCAAAGATACACAGTGAAGGATTATAATGTACTGACATTCAAAATACAGTTTACAGATAAACACAACAGTACTATATCCAATCCTTACATCAACTCTGGCCAGTTTTCCAAAACACCCGCTTTCTCGTGCCTTTCCTTCGTCTCACGCTTTCGCTCTTTGAGTTGCACGATGAATTGGTCCAGGTAATCGGCCACTGTAGCATACATTTCCTTCTCTTGTTCCTCCTCTTTCAACACCTTCCACGCCTTCTCAACGTTCTCAAGCCACTTGGTCATATAAGGTAGACTTGCATCGACACTCTTTTTAATCTCATACTCTTTGTCACCAAGCTGTTGCTCCAGAATCAACAGCTGGGCAAACTTCTGTGATGCTTGACTTGCCATATCCCAGGCTTTCCTCATCTTTGCGTCAAGCTTTTTCTGCTCTTTTATCCAATCAAGTTCTCCCTGGATGCGTGTTTGAATGATATTCCATCTCTGCTTCTTTGCCCAAAAAGCATAGGTCCAAGCTGCAGTTGTATGCGCACCCGTCACGGATTCACCAGCAATTTTTGAATTACATCCACCAAGTTTGAGATAACTCATGGTGAGAATTGAGATAATGTGCTCAGCCAAGGTAGCAGCATCGGGCTTCCAGAGTTCGAGTACGATGAATTGTCGGAAGCTGTATTGATCCAGTCCGTTCGACATTTGTGACAGACAAGCTTCGATGAGGTTCATAACGTGTACACTGCCAGAATGTGCTTTGTGTTGACTTAGACGGGCGACTGGGTTGACACTGAAACCGGTTTCGTAGATAGACGAAGGTAATTCCTCGTTTTCTTTCTAAAGTCAAATTAGTATATCATCTGGGTGATCTAGCTAGACTTAGACTTACGCCAGCAGGGACACGACTCAAAGTGTACTCCATTCCGTCAATGAACTCTTCAATCCTTTCCAAATGTCTTTCCGCCTTGATATATTTGCGTACTCCAAGAGGTATAAGACTGCTATCATACACATGTCCTCTTCGGACACTGGTTTTCGTGTTTTCCCATGTATCAATTTGACGAATCCTCCGATGATCAACTCCTGGTGGTTGAGCTTGCTTGTTGAAGAATTCGAAACTGCCTTTGATGTACATTCTCAAATATCTGATAAGCCTTCTCATCTGATTACAAGTTAGATGTCTGCCGTACAGGTTGGCTAGAATATTGCAGTAGAGGGCAGGTCGGCATTCTTTGAATTTGCGATCTGTGGAAACACCCGGATCTTGGCCAGTAGGTGGTTTGGTAGGTCGAGTGTGATCACGCTCGTCGGGGATCAATCTGGGCCTGAGATTTGGAACCTTCGTTAATCGCCCAGTCAGCATTGCAATGATGATATCCTCCGGTATGATAGTCAAGATAGTAAGACATTGTTGGCGAATATGATCAGTAGGCCGAGAATTGCGAAAACGACTAGAACCACTCAAGAAGGGTGTGTCCATGAGGTTGTAATGTTTGTCGATAGCAAGCATCTCCTCGTATAATCCGCAAGTCCTAGCATTCCTGTACGCTGTAAGAAGCCTGCGTCGCGTCTGATCTTCGTTACTGTCCCAAATCTCAGGCCAATCTTCGTCGACGAGTCGTGAAGCAGAAGGTGTTGGTTGTGTATATCCAGGCTCAAGAGCAGGCAGTCCCTTGCGTTGATGATTGATTGGAAGGGGTGGCAGTCTTTGCACAGCGGCAGAGACGCGTAATCGCTGTTGCGTGCGACGTGTGAGAGGACCATGTGTGAGTGGTACCCTTGGGCGTTGTGATGAAGGAGGTGGTACTTGTGATTGCGACATCCTTGATGGATGCGGTTGGGATGTGGTAGTTTGTGCACATTCGTTGAGCAGTCGAAGCTCAATCAACTTCGCGAAAAGGCTGAAGCAGAGTCAAACGTTAAGAGCATGGAGGAGAGGATCAAGAATCTAGAGGTAGCCCTAGATGAAGAAGGGAGAGCTGCAGCTTTGACTCAAGCATCCACGAGCGCAATGGCGAATGCGGAGGGTGGAGCAGCGCAAATGCTAGCGAAGAAGAATCTAACGCGCATATAGTAGTGTGAAGTGCGCCGCGACGATGTGAAAGGGGAAGGATGATGTTTGGTCTCAAACAGGCTCCACAAAACATGCAGGTAGCCGCTATGGAAAATTGAGGAGGCTGGGATGTGTGGCGTGTCGTGCGTGGAAAAAGGCGAATTGAATGTGGGGTTATTAATTCATCTTTAAACAATAGCGCTGCGGATCTGACAGAGTATGAATGAAGTTTTGATATATTCAGTAGGTTGGCGGGCATGCCGTGAAGATATGAGTGAGCCTGAGGCATGACAAGAGTTATTGCGATCCCGATATTTGAGTTCTGCGATATTGATAAGCTGAGAGCAGGATGCCATGTGAGATCAGTTGTGACGTTTGCTGTACTATGCACCAGATATATCGGAAGGAGGACTGTATGCGCCTCTCGAGACGAGTTCAGAAGGATGTTGAACAGTATGATCTGGATTTCTAGCATCGAGCAGGTCGGCGGGTATGCCATGGAGAGATAAGAGCAATCCGAGGCAGGATAATAGTTGTTGATCTCGCTATCTCAGTTTTGGGATATTTGGCCATTAAGAAAACAGCCTATCTCCCGGAACCGGATGTGATGTCTGCTGTGCTGCCAGAAAGGTGTAGCCAGAGAGCATTTGTGCTGCCTCTTAAAGAGCATCGTAGAGGGATGTTCAGTAGCGTAATCTGGGGTTTCATATATTGCGTAGAATGACGGGCATGCCATGAGAGGGCAGGGTTTTCACGGGCTGAGCTGTAGTCGACAATCTCCTCATTTGCGCTATGTGATCTCCAGTAGCTGAAAGGAGGCTAAATGTCCGAGAGGTAGATGTGATATCTGCTGTGCGCCTCCAAGAGCTAGTCTGAATCTGCACAATCGTCCTATCCATGGAAGTAGAACACATGGATGTTGAGCAGCATGCCCAGGTTTCATGAGTCGTAGTCACGGCGGCGGGCGTGCCGTAGGAGGGTGAACACCTCACATAGTCGAGGGTAGGTTGTGGGTCGTCGAGGGACTTCCACGACTAAAGCCAGAGAAGGCTCCACGGTCACCACTGCCTCTACCTCGTCTACCACCTGCCCAACCACCATCACCACCTCTGAGAATTTGTATTGTAGCAACAGCATCGTTCACGGAGGAGCAAATCCTGCTTTATTTTGGAGAGACCACCAATGACTGTCTTCAGATCGCACAACTCTGTAGTAACCGCCGTGGTATTGTCTTGGTTGAGGCTGGACAGACCTGATACAAAGGACAAGGGCGTGGAGGAATATGCGAAGGAAGAACATCGTAGCCCAGCAAGGCAGGGCGAGAACATTGAAGCGAGAGACAGACAATATCATTTGATCAATTGAGGTTTATTGCAGTGAGGAGTGAATGGAATTCATTGACTAACCATCTACTTAGCTACCATGCGTGCGAACATAGCTTATGGTAGTGCAAGGACGAAAAAGAGAGGTAACAACATTGCCTTGCTGCTGGCCGCTGTCGAAGGGAAGGGGGGTTCATTACAATAGTTGCCATAAATGCTCTCAGCAGCAAGGAAATAAACAAACGTATGAAGTATCGTTTTTCAAGATGCGGTTGACACCAGCAACAGGCTTGATGATGACATTGTTGCGATAACCACCTGGAATCTCCTCTTCTGCTTTGTTGAGCCAGTACTGACTGGAATCCTTCTCATTGGCATCTCCTCCAGCATATGCATACCTCAAGATGACTGTAGTAGCATCGAGGAAATCCCAGCATTGGTCCGAGTATTTCATTGAGTGGTAGCATGGCATATTCCTGTCTTCGTATCCTGCAGGACGAGAGTTGTATTCACCCTGATTCTTGTTCCTCTTGGTTACTTGCTGACTTTCGCCGGCGAGAACACAATGCTTTCGAGTACCATCGAGATAGCCAGCAGACATTTCAAGACGCTCACTATCAGAAAGGCCACTGATGGTCTTTTTTGTCTTGGTGTCGAACAAGGCAGATTCCTGCCTTTCAGAAGGAGGATCGTCAGATGAGTTGATGGTCACCTCAATTGTACGAAAGCTGGTCTTGTTTGGGTGATCAGGCCTGAGACCACCTGGAGGTTTGCCGCCACGCTTCTTCGTGACTGCCCGGGCGCCTTTACCTGGTGAATCGCCAGCGCCATGTTTCAGAGGATTGCTGCCAGGTGTAGGTGTAGCGCTTTCGACTTCCACGTCGGTTTCAGTATTCTCAGGTCGGTTTCGTGGGATGTTCAGGCTGTATCGTTCACCAGAGGGAGCATCCCGACGACCACTCTCAAAAGTATCCACGTCGACAAAGTGACTCTCAGTGTCTCTTGTGGCGCTTCGAGTGGAGCGTGTAGATTGCCTCCGTGCAATTCCACTTCCACCTCTATCACCAAGGCCCCCAGTAAATGGTCTACGACTACTACCACCAAAGTCGAAGGGGAATCCACGAGCAAAACCAGAGAAGCCGCCACCACCTCTACCTCTGCCAGAGCCACCATCACCACTACCTCCATCACCACCACTGCTGCTACCACCACCTTGTCTCACACCAGCAACAATCTTGCGGACCAATTGATCAGGGAGTGACTCGTTCAAAGGAGGCAAAGGACGAGTCAAGAGGTCGTTGGACAGACCAGCGACTGGTGCATCACCTGCAACCACGCCGGTGAGGATTGCAGTGGCAATCGCCTCGGTGTCGACACTGATTCGTCCAGCAAGGGCTTCAACAAGAGATACTCTTTGGTCACCAGGTTGGGACGGGGAACCCTGCAACAACCTTTCTGCGATTTCATTGCTTGAAATGTTCAGATCGCTGGTGATACGTTGTGCGATGATTTGATTGTTGATTGGTAGACCCTGGAGGATCCGTTCAGAGATGGTCTCGTTGCTGATGTTGAGGCCTTGAAGAATACCCTGAACAATGGTGGCATTACTGATGGGCATGCCCTGAAGAATCTGTTTGGACACAGTGGTGTTGCTGAGGCCAAGATTGGGTATAATTGAGCGGCTCAAGCTGGCGATAAGTGTGGTCCCATCCTGTAGAGTGGCACCAGCCAACATCGTGGCGAGCTGTTGAAGAACACTAGTGGATGTCATACGCTCAGCAACATGCTGTGTGAGTTGACCAGTGGTTCCAGCAACTGTAATTTTTATCGTAGCAATCAGGTGAGCAGGAGCAGTCATGAAAGGAACCGGTGAAGTATAGCCTTGCATCTTGAAAGTCTGATCCATCATTGAAGTCACAATGGAATTTGCGTCCACATGGGAGAGAAGCGCTTCGGTGATGAAGGTCGCGATAGTAACACCCTTAACATCCTTGTATGTCAACATGGCTTTCGCATATTCTTGCACAGTATCCGATCTTGTGAGCCACTTGCCGAGGACCTCAAGCAGAGTCCAACCTTCGTCGTTCCAATCCTTACTAGTAACGATAGCCTCACCAATTTTCGCAATGTCGATTGAATCCTTGAGTCCTTCAATGACCGAACCTGCCAGTGTGCTGCCATCAGAACCAACGTACTGGCAGACTTGCTGTCCAACGTCGATGCTTCTGATAGCTTCTGCAACACGAGCGGTCATGAGGTCGACAATGGTGTGATTCTGATTGTTGAGAGGCGTGCTCAGTATGGCGGCTGGTACAGACTGTGCCAGGGATTGAGAAACGATCTTTCCAAGCTGCTGTTGCATAAAGGACTGCGCGACTTGCTGAGCGATCATCTTCAAATCGACATCACTGAAAGAGACGGGTGGCAACTTGATCAAAGCAGCCAGTTTCGTAAGGTCTGTGGCAGCAAGGCTCATCTCCTTCGGCGTCGGCACTTTCAAGGTCAATAGAAGCTTGGAAGCAATGACTCCTGTATCGATGCCCTTGGCAATCTCTGTCGACAAGCCTTTCCTGACGTCTGTTGCCAGTCCACCCTGATCAACGATAAGCTTGGCAAAGACTTCTGTTACTAAGCCTGCCAAAAGATTCTTTGCTAGCATGTCATGGAAAGTGCCACTTGTTGCAACGGCAGTGCCGATGGCAACCGCATCAGGTGAAGGAATGCTGATATTGGTCGCGATACCAGCTGCAACAAGATCTTTCGCAAGTTGCTCTGAGCTGATTACAACATTTTCGCTTAGAATCATAACCTGTTCTTCGCTGAGGGTGATAGATACCTGCTGTAACCTTTGCAAGGTCGGTATCATTCAATCTGATAAGTGCAGCAATGGTTGTGAGCTCACTTTGCTGGAAGCGGATATTCTGAGCCATTGTGATGAGATCCTGCTGCTTGAATGCCATCAAGCCTGCGACGACTGCTGCGAAAGTAGTTGTGTTAAGTTTGTTGGCCACAATCGATGCGAGACCATTCTCCAGGCTTGGAAGAGCAACCTCCATGACCGCTTCTGGTGTGAGCTGCTTCAACAACTCTGGGAGGACTTCTTGAGCAATAGAGGCATTGTTGATCTTATCCATACTCGCCTTGGCTTTGTCCAAGGTTGACTGAACTTGTGTTGCATTTGCAATCACTTGCTTTTCTTTCTCCTGCTAAGACTTGATGACTCCAGTACCGTTATCTTTCGAACCTTGATAACGAAGCTGACCTTGCTCACTCATGACCTTGGTCAGACCGTCCATCTTCTCGAGCAGATCCTTCGACCTGAGATTGAGAGACGTGATGACAGCCTTGGTACTTTGATACGTGGCGTTCTGAGCACCTATCTCAATCTGCAACTTCAAACGATCGGTGTTGCTGACGGGCGAAGCAGAAGGGGTCGGGGCGGTGCGAATGGAACTTGTATTCTTGCAATAGCATCGCCCACCGCAGTGAAGACGTCCTGCTTGAACTTAAAGAGACCACAAATGGTATCCTTGACGTCGCTCAACTCTGATACAATCGACTTTAGTTCATTGAGCTCTGACTTCATACTGTCAAACTCGTCCTGTTGCGCTTTGCACTCATTCTTGATTTGAGTTTTGGTCGAGCACCTTCCGTATGCAGAGTAAGAGCTACAACTCTCACGCCTGCGGCTTTCTGCTTCATCCATAGACCACATTGGAGCGTGGCCGTTGCTACTGCAGCCGAATTGTTCAGCCAGCAATCTTCTCAGCCAACTTGAGCAGGTTAGCCATATATTCGTCAGGTTCAAGTCTGCCGAGAACAGCGAGGTAGAAGTACTGTCCTGGCTCCAGTGGCATCAGGATATCTATGCAGTCCTGTTTGTTGGCTTCTTCGTGGGGAATTTGAAGATGCAGATCAGCGTAGTTTACGTCCTAAAGCTTGTCTAGCTGTTGGTAGCGCGCTCTCCAGACTTCGGAAATCCCTTAGCAATGCCAAGTTCAGCCATCCTGCTCCCATTATCAGAGTCAAGGATTGTGCGACTTAAGGTCATACTTTGTACCACCACGAACACGAATTCACTTCCCAAATCAACAGAGAGGAGAGTGACAGGGTCTTTCAAGGTGGTGCATCGCATATCTCGAAATCTTGGCCAATATTCAAATCTACCAAAGAATCTTCCCATATTGAGCACGCCAAAGTCAAGGCTATCGAACGAAAGCTTGGTCCTATTGCTGGATCTGGCGCTGTATCTCAGCCTCCTGCTCGCGCGCTTCGTCCTGTCTGCGACTGCGGAGGAGGTAGGACGTTGCCGGCACAAGCTTTAGCTGTCCTTAGTTCGATAAGCGGACCAGCTGCCTGCCGATGAGCGACATTGCCTTTAGCGAACTCTTGCGATGATGATGTTGGTGAACCGTGGAATATCTGGCGGCTGATGTTGCGTAGTAACGGTGGAAGTCGTGCTAGTCTGGCACGAGTCCCTTGTCTGCTGCGCTCAACCCTGGTCAAAGGCTGGAGAACGTGCGGCAGAACGAGCTGGAGAACGAGTAGCAGAACGAGCGAAAGAGTGTGTTGGCGACCGCGCTGGCAAGCCGGTATCTGACCATACTGGAGTCTCGGTCGAGCATGTGACGGTAGAGCCGAATTGTGGTTGTAGAATTGGGTGAGGCTCGAGTATCGTAGGCCTGATGGTGGATGAGGGCGAATGCCGTGTATAGGAGGTTCCGTTTCTGACACCATTCCACGTACTCTGCCAATATGCCCATCACTTGTGCGTGTTCTGATACACTATTATATATATAAACCTCCCCAGCGTACTGCGTGACTGAAACGTTCAACGGAATCCGTCGACCAAGTGTTGTGTCACTTAGCGTTTGAGACATGCGTCGACACGCTAGGGCAAAGACTGAAGCACTCCAAGCACCGTATGTATTCTCTAGCAGCTGATAATATTTGATGAATGCGGCGAAAAGCCGTGTGAACTTTTGCAATGGTCGAAAGCGTTGAATCTGCGTCATGTACATTCTGTAGAAACTCCTTGTAGGTATTTTAAATCTGCTCAAGGTCCTCAAGGTATTCTTCATCCGTCAGAACGGCCAGCGGTCCGCGTCTGATTGTATCGTATCCAGATAGAGGACTTCACGTTTGTACGGCATCGAACTTCTGCTTCTTCGCTGAGTTTCGTTCTCTGCGAATCGTTAGCGTGAATCTTGAGTATAGACGTAGAAAGATAATTTTCTTACGAGTAGATCTCTTTGCCTGCTCTTCTTCCCTCACCTTCTTCAGCCGCTCTTCCTGCTGCCGCTATCGTGCTGCCTTGGCCTCCACTGCTGCTGGCTCCACCACTGATCTGTTCGCTTGTCTCTCGGGTGAGTTGGTCAAGGGCTGGAACGGTGAAATCGATGTCCAAAATCACGATGTATGGCGTAGTGTACACGCTCGAACGTCGCCATCAGATCTCCTTCCATTGACCATTCCGTGTCGTCGATTGAGTGTTCTATACACATGAGCGGTAGACCTGGCGCATTCCTTGGAGAGCTGAATCAAGAGATAGTGTGAGTAGAACCTCCATACTTGCTGTCGCGTCGTCAGACTCCGAAAGATCATAAGCCGATTGAATCAATGGGTTTGAAGAATGCCTTAGGGTGTTGCTGATATGGTCGTGATCGTCGGTTGTCTCCGTATCTTGTACATGACCGATATGCGAGCTTAGAGAAGATGCGGTGTCACTTGCGTCGTGTGGGTACGTCGCCAGACATTTGTCCTCTAAATGTTGACTCTTTGCCGTCAATGAGAATCTTGCCCGATGGTTCACAACTTACATAGAAGTTAGTGAATACCTGATCATGGAGGCTGGAAGGCGGCTCACTGCTGCTGTTTGCACTTGATAAAGATGCATCTGTACTCACGAGATCCATTGACTTTAACATGGACCAAGTATAGCCTGCTCGAATCACACATTCAGATTTTGGTGTCGTATTACAGTGCGTTTCCTGGATGTCATCGACAACGTCGTTGAAGACCAGTATATATAATTAATCGCCTTTATGAATGAAAGAGGCGATGTGTTGCTACAACATGAGTGTGTTTTTGGCGTGGGTGAAAGTGTGTCAAGCAAACGACGTGATTGATGCTATGAAGCAAAGGCGTGTCGAACCACACACTGGATCAAGATCTTGAGCGCAAGGCTCCATGTGAGAATAAGAGTTGATTGATAGTGAATAAGAAGTGTAGAATAATGGATGAAATGATGAAGATGTTTTGAAGCAAACGCGCCAAAAGAAGGGTCATGGTCACGTGTCGATCTCTTTGTTTCATGTTTCGCGTTTCATGTTTCATCTAATCACTCTCAATCTCTCGATAGTTCGAACGGTTATCATTGACAACACCGACCACCATGACGAACAACCCAGTGAGCCAGCTTTTCGCACAAACTGACACCAAAGAAACAATCGAAAAGCTAGAAAAGGCCACAGATAAGATCAGAGAGTTGGAGGACAAGGTTTAGAAGTTGACTGCTGCAACAAACAGCGCCAACAAACGAGCGTCTTCTGACAGACAAGCATTGGACAGCAAGACGAAGCAGTTCAAGTCGCTTCTTGACGAAAAAGACCAAGCAGATGAAGACTGCCGAAGTGCCATCAACCAAACTCGCACTATCAACAAAGAATTTGAAGAGGTCAAGCGAAAGCATGAGACACTCAAGGAAGAGGCAGCCAACGCAGTTGATACCATCTCTGACTTGACCAATGACAAGAAAGAAATCCAGTCGAAGCTCGATCAGCTTGAAAGATCTGCCGCGCGCGAAACGGCTGAAGCAGAGTCAAACGTTAAGAGCATGGAGGAGAGGATCAAGAATCTAGAGGTAGCCCTGGATGAAAAGGAGAAAGCTGCAGCTTTAGCTCAAGCATCCATGAACGCAATGGCGAATGCGGAGGGTGGAGCAGCACAAGCGCTGTTGAGGGAAAATGAAGGACTGCGATCAAAGTTTGCGAATCTGGAATCGAACGTTAAAGCGCAGGCGACGAAGATCGAGCTATTGCAGGTCAGTGTTTTCCACCTTTGCTCAAGCGCGCTCCTGCTAACGTTAGACCAGTCTGATTCAGAGAAAACGAAGAAGGCTCATGAAGAGATAAACAACACTCTCACAGAGCTTCGATACAACTACTCGGCTTATCAGGGGAACACGGAAGTAAAGGAGCAAGAGCTTATATCAAAGAATGACGCTCTCGTTAAAGAGAACAACCATCTCGTCGCCGGAATTACCCTTGTTCTGCAAAGCAGTGGTCAACAACTCATGAACTTGGACGAGATGAACGAGGATATCATGGCGACTCTTTCCAAGCTCGTACAGAATTCCAGCAAGGATATGCTGACAGAGATCGCAGATGGCACAACGACCTCGACGGTCGCACCAATGGCAGAAGTGATTGCGGATGATTTCAACGTCGTGTTTCTGGAGAAGAACGTCCAGACATTGACGAGCTTGGTGGTGCAGACACTTCGTAATACCGGCAGTGTCGACGACCTGGCACACATCCAGCAAAACTACACTCGCTATGCACAGCGAGCACAAGAACCAACATGGGTACTGTCGACTATTGCATGTTTCCTTGACAAAGAGATTGAAATCGCCGGAGACGATAGGGACGGTATACGATTCTGCATGGCCCTGTCCCTTGTATCGCAGTTGGACGAAATGCTGTATAACAGAAACTTGCCAACTCTAGGATGGGATCTTGTGGACTTTCGCAGTTATGTCGCGAGCTTTGTCGATAAGGGCTTCCTTGCCTTCGTCATGGCGGCACGATACCTTAAATCCAGGCAGATGCACGACATACTGTACGACACTCCAGCACTCCAGCAGACAACATATGAAGACAATGAGACTCCGCGTTCGCTCATCGAATGGTGTGCCCTCGTCAAAGTTGATTGTACCTTGCTGCAAGCTCTTGGTGATGAGGATCTCTGGTTCCTTAGCTTCGGTATGAAAACCTGGATTCAAACGTTTGAGGAACCATCATCTGGCAGGAAAATGACAGTAGTTTGGGACAGAGCTGAGCTGTCGTGGTTTCAAGATGTTCTGATAGTCTTCCTCCAAGAAGCTGACGGCACCAGCCACACCACTACTTTTCGTCCTCATTTGACAATAAAGGTCAAGCCCATGAGCCGTCTACAGACCATCCACTTTGGCAGAAGTGGACCAGGAATTGACGTGAAATTCGAAACAGCCCTTGATATATGGATGAGGAAGTTCTACGAGACTGAATTCTTGGAGGCCGAGGCTGGAGCAGAAGCGATCGAAGATGTCATTCTTGGATTGTCCACTGTCGAAGACATAAAGATCAAGAGGGAGCCTGAGGCCGATGACTTGATGCAGCTTGGTTGAGAAGTCGCTAGTACTGGAGAGAAAGACGGAGAGTGGATTGTATATCGAGGTACCACACACACCCCATAATCAACGTCAAGAAAGTGCCTAGAGCTAACATCCCAATGCAGCTTTCTTTGAGAAGGATGTTACAGCTTGAGAGAAGGTAGAGGCGGTGTTGTGTGTCGAGGTACTACACATGTAGCTTTTCTTGCAATTCTTGCTTGGGAAGGATTCCGGGCATCTGAAGATGATAGCGATTATGGAGGATTGACCGGTAGTTTCGGACAGGGGCGAGCTATGCTAGGTATTGAGCTTCGAAAGTCCAAATCCATATGTGGTGTATAGAATAGCTAGTCTTCATCGAATCGAAGGTGGTGTAGAGCTCATTGGCAGTGCTTCGTGTCGTTGAAGGCGCCATAATGAGAGCAGGACGACAGCGATGCCATAGGCTCTGTATCAACTAGTTAAGTATGGTATTGCAAGATGTGGGATTGGTATTAGGAATGTATACAGCAAAGCAAAGCCAAAAGGGTCGAGGTTGTCGAGTCTCAGGGTCATTTTCACTAGTTCTATTTAGGCAGGAGCGTACGATATTTCGCGTACAGTTCTCTTCAAGTCTCACCACCACCCTCCACCTCCTCACCAAACCCACTCTTCCTCGCCTTCTTCACCTCACCCGCACCACTTCCCGAATCCCCAGGCACTCTCTTCCTCTTCCCACTAGACTTTCCTCCTTTCGGTCTATAACTCTCCTCTCCCTCAACCGCCCTCCCTTTCCTCCTTCCACTAGCATTAGACCCCTCATTCGAATCAAGCTCATTCTCCTCATCAAACGCCGCATCCTGCCTACTTCTTTCCTCCTCAAGCTTGACATTTGCCGCAGCTTTGGCACCAAGACTTTTCCTCGCTTTGCCGCCATGCGAACTCCCTGGTGCTTCAATCTCGCTGTCCATTCCTGCTTCGTGGCCGTGAGTACCTGCACCACCACGATCCCCTCGTCTTGGTCCTTTGCCGTCGAGAGCAGTTGATTCAAAGACTTGTGGCTGGTTCCGTTTGAGCCAGGCATGCACGGATACAGGACATTTCGTCGCAAAGTCCTTTTCTGTGGGTAGTGGTCGTGATCTTGTCAGTGTGGATGTGGGAGGAGCGACGGATTCAATGCCGGGTGGCAGGTTGCCTGCTGATAATGCGTGGAGATGGGAGAAGTTGGGCGTGTTTGCAAGCTGAGTGTCGAGGTGTGTGAGATAAGCTGTTTCGTGCTCGGTTGTGAGGAATGCTGGGGGTGTGCCTGTGCTGGTAAACGTATTGAAAGGGTCTAGATCGAGGAGATCCGGTGGGAGGAGAAGGTCTGTTGATAATGGAGGTGTTGTGCTGAAAGTTGACGGATCCGTGTGTACAATACGCGTGTATAGTTTTGCCAGCGAGCGGGGAGGAGGTGCGCTAGCTGGGATAGAAGTAGATGGCTGGATTAAATGTAACAAGTCTGGATCATCAGGTAATCTCAGATCCCAACGTAGATGCGGCGGTATCTTTGGATCTTCATTCATTTCTAAGAGTATCTCCTGTATTTGGTCGATTTCTTCTTGTATTCGACGCGCAGTGTTCCAGGCTTTGTGTTCGGCGATGAAGAGAGCATTGGTTTCGTCCATCATGTCGTCGAATTTCAGACGCATTTTGCGGTATTTCTTGCGCCAGGATTTGTAGCGCAGGCGACCGCGTGGTGGTGGAGCCTCGTCTTGCATCTCTTGGTCGTCTTCTTCTGGTATTTCGTGAATGTCTTGGGTTGTGATTTGAGGGGAGGATGGCGGTGGCGCGTCGACGTCTATGGGATCGGAGGGACGAGTTGACATCGCGAAGCTTGCGTGTGGTAGTGAGCAAGGAGTGTTGGAAGATTGGAGAAGCTGACAAGGCTATTGTTTCAGTTGGCGCAAGTTGTTATATGTGCTCAAAAGGATGTGGCTCGATCCGTCTCAATCTGTGCTAGACAGAGGTAGTAATAAGCGACACCTCCACGCCTTGGTCCTGCTCTTGCTTCTGGTAATGGTTTGCTCTGTTGCCCTTTGTCTCTATCGTTCACTGCTTGTTATTGCTTTTCTCCCACTTATGCTCCAGCTCTTCTCTGCTGACTCTACAGAGCCTTGGAGGATGAAGGGACTGCTTGTCTTCTGGCTTTGCAATCAGGTTGTTGTTGTTGTTGTTGTTGCAAATGAGCACTCCTACTATAAGAAAGAGGAGTGGTCAGCCCATGATGACCGTTTCACGACTGCCAAGCATATCAGGTCTTGGCGAAGATGTCACATTTCAGTTTCAGTTTCAGTTTCAATTTCACTATCACTAGAAGAGCACTCGGAATAGGGTGGGCTCAGATTCTTTCTTGCGGTTTGGCACTCGCTGTACCTTACGTTCGGGCAGAGAAGACGACAGTCATGTTCTACTTATAGTGGTCGTGATGTCAGGGTTTTGGACGGCGTTTATGTAGTACAAGAATAGGCTATGGGATACAATGTCGTACAATCGAGGTAGCGGCAGTGAGCGCAGGCGAAGCATAGATATCAGAAATGCTTGAGTAGATTTAGGTCACACGCCTATCAATTACACCAATTCACCAAAAGGTTCAGCTAAACGCAATCCTCACACCCCATCTCAACATCAAGCTCCCTTCCCTCCAAACTCCCTAATTCCCCCATCACTCCCTTCAACAACCAAATCCATCTCCCTTTCCTCTCCCTTCCCCTCTAATACCACAACCCGCGGCCCTTCAAATGTCTTCCTACTAACCAGCACCCACTGCACCCCGGCCACCACAATCACAACCCCAAAAGCAGCAATACAATAGTTGAAGTTATTCGCATTCACCGGCAACACCGGCGGAAACAAAAACAGTACCGTCGTCATCACCACATACGCCATGCCTATCAGGTTAAGTGTCCAGCCTAGGATTGAAGGAAGCTTGAACGGCCGGTTGGCAGGGAGACAGCGACGGCCGCGCAGGACGTTGATGGTGATAGGAATGCCGTAGGAGAGGCCGAGGGCCACAACTGAGGCGGCTACGATGGCGTTGAAGGCGGAGGTTGAGCCGAGGAAGATGAAGCCGAAGATTACTGGAGGTTGGAGAGCGGTGTTAGCAGGTTTTGTTTTTGGGGTAGGTGGTATGTCAAATAACTATTTTGACGGCAACGTACTAACGAGTGAAGTGGTTAAGATTAGTGAGTTTAGTGGTACTCCCAGGCTGGGATGTACACGAGCAAACACTTTTGAGAATGGTATGCCGCGATCTCTTGCGAATGCCCATGTCATCCGTGAAGACGTTGTCATGATAGCCACGGAAGCGAAGAGGAGGCAGATTAATGGAAACATGAGAAGGCATGTTGCGCCTGGTGAGTAGGTGTTAGCACTGGCTCTGCTGCAACTTTCAATGCACTACACACCAGCTCTACTCTTTGTAGCAATATAGAAAACCTGCAAAAGTGGTCCTGCAGACGAAGAAATGATGCCGTCGACTGATGCTACACCTCCAGAGACAAATAGCATGATCATGAGGAAAATGAAACCGGTGGATGCACCTATCATGACGCAGTAGATCATGACTTTGGGTCCTTCTTTTTGTGCGTTTGGCTGTATAGTGGTTAGAAAGTCTTTGCACTTGTACTGTCCTGATGCAACCTTACCAACTCCTCAATCATATGCGCCACAGCATCATATCCAGTAAGACCGAGACCACCTTGTAAGAGACCCAAGAGCCATGATACACCATCTAAGGATAAGACATTAGTCGCAACTCGCAGATAGATTGCAGCAGATCTGTTGCAATCATACCTGGCCATCCAGTAGTGTTTATAAAATCTCCAAACACGAAACTTGCCGGAGCGTACTCACCACGAGCACAAGCTAGTACCTATTGTATCTCAATATATTAGCACGCCAAATTCTCTTCCTTGATCAACTGTCCCATCCCACCAGAGCACTCACAGTAATACAAATGACAGTAAACCCGAGCAAGCTCCAAATGAAAGCCGCCTTATTCACGTACGGCAGCGCTCTTGGATAACCAATCAGCAAGAATCCAGCAGTACGCTTGCAAGTGCTCAACATACCTATTCGCAAACGCATTCACCACAAACGCAAACACCGTATACCCGATATAAATCAGGAATTGCTGCCATCTCTGCGCCACGTAATTCTCGTTGTACAACGCAATCACACCGACAAGCAACTGACTTCCCAGTAAGCCTCCAGTAGCTGTCAAGGCAATCCAGCCAGCCATGTTGATCCAGCCGACTAGGTAGGAGATTCCAGCGCGATAGCGGGTTGGTGAGCATACTGCACTCCACTATACACGTTAGTCCCTCTTCCGTCCAAACAACCCACCGTCTCGCTGCTCCAAGATCCACAGATTTCACAACAACGACTGTGAGTATTAAGAGAGAAGCAACAACAAGTACGACATACCTCATACTGGCCCCCAGCCGTCGGCCACACCCCCAAGAACTCCGCCAAACTAGCCGCCAAACACAAATTGCCAATCCCAGCAGTAACCAAACCCCACAAAACCGCAACTGGACCACCTGAAGGCAGGGCAAGTGAGAGAGATGCTGCGAGCGCAGTCCAGGAGTTGAGGATGGCAAAGGCCATGCCGAGCATCGAAAGGGGAGAGAAGTGGCGGGTTAGCTCGGAGTCGTGGAGGGTTAGGTTGTGAGAGTTGTCTGCATCTTTGGGGGATGTTGGGGTGGTGGGAGAGGGTGTAATACTCGGTGGTGTTTTAGATGACATGATAAGCTGGATGGTAAGCAAGAGTTGGTTGTAGAGTCTGCGTGTGCTGTAGGCCTGGGTAGTTGTTTCTCTCTCTCTCTCTTCACGGTAACGATCACGCCTCTTCACAATCAAAGAATATGGTAGCAATACCCAAAAGCCGACACTACTAGACGAAGTCCAAAACACAGAAAATCAAACAAAGACAGAGACAAGCTCAAAACACAAAAGGACGACCACGTCTCCGACCGACGTAAGCATTTCACAGTGGGCCATCGCTGTATCAAGATACCTCATATTTCTGTGCGAATCATATCTCGACACCACGGTTAGGCTTGTGCCTATCTCGGGGCATAATGATCACGCAGAGCAAAGCGGGGTAAAAAAGCTAAGTAGGGATCGCGATGTAAGCCTCGTAACTCCGAAGAGATAGCAAGAGCAATATCTATGAGTTGATTGTGGTATTTGTTAATTTGGATTGTGATGTTTGATGTCTTGGGAGTGGTGTGAGACGTTCTTGTGTTACGCTTGGCAGGTTTCAGGCACTTGTGTGACCTGGCCTGCGTGGCAAAGACTAAAGACACAGTTTGTTCTCCTGATTGGGATGGAGCCTGCGAGCTCGCGGATTTCACAACAGGCTCAATTAATATGTACTCTGGTGTTCACGTTCTAGGTCGTAGACAGAGAAAGGTGTCTTCGACAAGGTATCAACGAGGTCCCGGCTCGGTCCATACAAATCATTCAGCTATACATAAAGCAATATAATTCTTGCGTATCAGCTCAATCTCATCCCCTTGGATTCCCATCATGCTCCGCCTCTTCATCTTCCTCGGTCAACGCATTCTCATCACCAAAAGGACTCTGTCCTCTCTCCCCTGCATTTCCCAGCCCACCAGTAGGTTGCCTACTCGCTCTCCTCGTAGCCTGTTCAATGATCGTACTAAGATTGGGTTCCCCCGATGAAAGCCTCTTATCTTCCTTCGACTGCATCGATCGAGAAAATGACGGTTCCGCCGCAGTCTCCTCATCACTAATCGCATGTGCATCCGAAAGAGGGTTACTCAAAGGTCTTTGCACCGCACTTGACCCCGGTTGCATCCTAGGCATCGGTGTGAACGTCGAAGCTGGTAAAGTTTGTCCTTGCTCTGGCGCTTGTCCGCCATATTTCTGATAGTCGACTTGTGGCACTGCTGGAATGTGTACGCTTACGACATTGGCTTTGCCTCTTCCTGCTGTTCGTGCTGCGCCTACTACTGCAGCACTGCCGTAAATGGTCGATGCTACACTACCGCGGAGCAATGACGGCGTAAGACTCGCTCTTCCTACGCTACTAGCACCATCATCCATAAACCCAGAATAATGCGAGTCACGCAAATCAGACGGCATAAAGTAGTGATCTGCAGGCTGATCAGAGTACGGTGTCGCACCTTCTGCCGTCGGAATGGGCACTGGCGGCACGAGTCCTCGTCCAGTACGATCAACAATACCAGGTATGAACGCGATTGGAATCACATTCGAAGCACGAGTAAGCACAGTCGATGCCATTGATCTTCTCGCTGTTGATGTCGACGCTCTCCTCGCTTTCTCTTCTGCTTCTGCCTCTTCCAACTCTTCTTCGTCCAGATCCAGGTCGTCCAGTGCTGGTCTTCGGTTCTTGATGAAGAAGCGCCATAGAATGAATGTCGTTATACCAATGAAGATCACAGCACCAATAACTCCGCCTGATATTGCGCCAACGTTGGGGCCGCGCGAGCCATTGGATACTGTTGTTGCGCCGGAATCGCTGGCTTTGACGCAGGTCCTTGAGGCGCATTGATTGCAGGTTTCAGATATTTGAACGCAGACTTCGTCGGATTTGCATGCTGGACAGGAAGGAGTGATTGAGGGGCACTGTACGCAGCGTCGGAAAAGTGTATGCAGGGAGCGTGATGTGTATTCGAGGTTGTCTGGTGGTTGTTAGAGCGGACGTTAGATGTTGTGGCTTAGGCAAGACTCGTCTCACACATACCAATCGCTGTTTCGGTGTAAAAAGCCATATTGAACGAATATGTAAGAAGAAACCACACAGCAGAGGAAGGAGCACTCCGTAGGGCAGACTAGGAGTGCGTGTCTTTCGTCGCTTGGAGGGCAGGATCTGGGTAGATCCCCTCAAGAGATATTTACTCTTTGTTTTCTACCAGTCCGCTCTCTCCTTGCCGTCTTTCTAGTGTATGTATTGATTGGTCCAAAAGTAGTTCTCGAGAAGGCAGGAAAGCGCAATGCCAGCGGATTGTTGTGAGGTAGGCGCGACCGTGGCGACTGCAAAGGGCAAGAAGGCGAGCGAGCGTCAATGCCAATTTCAATGAATAACGGGATGTGTCGGACGTATTATGGACGAAAAGAATGATGGATGTTGTTTTTGAGTCCCTTGTTGAGATGAGACGACGCAGGGTACTGCCAAGACCAAGAGTCTGGAGTGAATCTTTTTGCCACTCAATGATCCTCGTCGACCAGAATACGATGAAAAACATGGTACAAGGCAAATTGTAGAGGCTCAATGTGATGGTGGGGTATATCATATTTCTCATTCTTGATTTATTCTACTATACAAATCCAATCTCGAATATGCAGTTTCTGCTCGTCTTGTATGCCTCTGAGCAGAGAGTTTCATAATTCCATTCCCAAACATCTGGAAACAGACGACATGGGAAAAGAATCCCGCCCTTCATAAAGTTCGTGCCTCCATGCGTTGCGTTGCAGCCGTAATCAGCTCGATCCCGAGAAAGAAAACGCCCAAGAAGAGAAATCCCAAAGTTTCATGACCACCAATGCAAATGCATATTCATCTCCTTCTGATCACAACCACATCATCCCGTTTCGACAATAACGACAACCTCAATCAGCCTCAGCAAGCTGAATGATCAAGCGACTAGCCACATCCAAGAATGGAAATGGACTAGCCACATCCTTTTCTTCGTCAGCTCTTCCATCAGCAACAATCTCCTCAACCAGCTTGATACCGCTCTTTGTACCAGCTTCCGAATCTGCTTCTTCACCATCATCATCACGATCACGAGTGTGACGCGTAGGCTTCTGTGGTCTGCGATTGCTTGTCGAAGACATCTTCCTCAACGTAGCCCAGTGGCCTCCCTCTCTTGGCTTGCCACCTTGCATCTCCATTGGGAAGTTGTTGTCGCTGTCGTCTCCAGAATCTGAACGTTTATCCTCATTCCAGATAGCTTCGTCATCTTCGTCGTCATCACTGCGTTCACTCACAGGCTCGACATGCCTTACCAAGCGCCGAATGAGACGTTCATAACCAGCACACTTGAAATCAACAAGGTAGAACTCCTTTTCAATACTGTAGAGTTGGATCGTAACATAGACAAAGGCGGAGTCATCGGCGACAGGATTGCGCTCACTTAGTTGTCCGCTAGCAATTGTATTGGCGTAACCAGAACCTAGCGAGAGTGCAGAAATACCTGGTCCAGCAAAAGCAGGATTGTCGGAAGTACTAGGTTCGTTCGTGCCTGTTATAGAAGTCGTACTGCTCATTGTGCTGCCCCTACGACGACTCAGAGCGACATCGCTCCCTGCAGCACTAGCAACGGAAGCTTGCTCGGCACTCAGGTCGATGCGACTGCTATTAGTGCTTCCAGCATGTAGAACACCAGGAGGATACATGCCATCCTTTCTGAAACGAGCTTCAATGACCCAAGGATCTGCAGGTACTGGATAACCCCAGTCGTTCCAGGAGCCATAACGGACTCGGGAACGGCGTCTGCCACGGCTTGCGCCAGAGTGCGCTGAACTACGTCGACTAGCGGCACTGCTGCGGCGTCTACGTCGCATTTCATCTTCACGATCAGTATCTTCTTCACTTGACGAGATCCCGCTTTCGTCAGGCCCGGGTCCAGTAGGAGCATCTTCATCGCCCTGCTGGCCAGGATCGCGCACTTCGCCTACTTCCCATTCAGCACCGAGAGCTTTAATAGCTTTGAGAAGTGCCAACATAGCTTCTGATGGTGAGTTCCTACTACGAATTCCGAATTGCCACTTGGTAGGTCTTGTTGTCTTCTGCGATTGCTGTGCTTGTAGTGGCGTCATGGCTTCAGGTCTGTTCATTCTTTCTTGCTTGTCGATAGATCTGTTGTGCGGCTTGAGTCTTGCAGCTGTAGTCGCTTGTTCATCCTTGCTCTGCTCTGTGGCCTCATCCCATTCGCTCTGCTTTGGTTGTCCATGCATCCAGGCTTCATGATATTCTGGCATACTGCTAGCGAGAACACCGATTCTGCTTTGGTAAGTGCGAATATCCGAGCCGGAATTTGAACCCTGACGAGGACGCTCTGGTCTGACTGATGAGGGTGCTGGTGATGAAGATTGTGTTGGCGCAAGTGCTGGATCCCCACCAGGGGAGCTGACAGTAAAGGCAGGTGGAGATTGAGCAAGGAATGCCTGTGTTGCGGGATTGTTCGCAAATTCAGCTTGAGACAAGGTTAGCCAAGAGCACTTTACGCATGTAGTCGGATAACTTACGTGTCTCCTCCATCAGCTGACGCTCTCGCACGATGAGGTAAGCATCCTTGATTGCATTGGGTTCGTCTGTACCAAGCGCTTCCTGCACATCAGCACGACCATAACCCATCGCCTTGCCAAGCTTGCCAATCACATCATTGTGCATCTTCTCAGCCACAGCCTTCGATCGTGATGGTGCCATCTTCTTTGGATCGATAGCTTTGTTTGGATCGACACCGGTATCGTAAAATTCGGGAAGCTGTAGCTGGAGATATGGTGCCAAGTCTTTGTTGAACCAGGCGTCCTGCCTGATTTCCTGGATGGAGATTCTCTTGACAGGATCTGTCTGAAGTATCTTCTTGATCAGACGCTGTGCACCAGGTGAGAGCCAGTTTGGCATATGGTATTGTCCTTGGGCGATCTTCTTGAATAGTGCTGGAATATATTCGTCGTCAAAGGGCAACCTCCCAACGAGGAGCACATATAGAATGACACCACAACTCCAGACATCAACTTCAGGTCCTGCATAGAGTTTTCCCGAAATAACCTCAGGTGCCGCATAGTTGGGACTACCACAACTAGTCTTGAGAAAGTTTCCGTCCGTCATAATATTACTCAAGCCGAAGTCGGCAATCTTGACATTAAGATCTTCATCCAGCAACAAATTCTCAGGCTTGAGATCACGATGGACAATCTTGTGTCTGTGGCAGTACTCGACGGCGCAAACAATCTGCTGGAAGAACTTTCTTGCTTTTGCTTCATTCATCTTACCATGATCAACGATGTAATTGAACAATTCTGAACCTGCGTACTCGAGTACCATGACGATGTCGGTGGAAGTTTTGATGACAGTATACCTACAGCATTGAATCAGCATCGATTTCTGTGCTGTGCTACTCCTTATTCTTTCTTGCTACATAAGATGACTCACAGCTTGATGATATGAGGATGTCTCAGCAGCTGCAGGTATTGAATCTCTCTTTCAGTGCGACCTTGCATGTCTCTTGCCATCAACTTCCTTCTGTTGATAACCTTCAATGCAACCTGCTGCTTTGTCACAATATGCTCTGCCAACGTCACCTTGCCAAATGACCCCTCTCCCAATGTCTTGATCTTTCTATACTGCGAAAGGCGGCTGTCCCCCTTTGAGGGTGGTGGATTGGCGGGAGGTGCGCCGACCACACTTTTGGGGACCTGAGGCTGAGGAGCATCGTCATTAGTGCCACGTGCGGAGTTGCGACGAGTGTGCGAGGGGTTGATGGAGAGAGCGAGATCTTCGTCATCGAGTGTGGAAGACATGATGGGCGGTATTCGCAAAGGTTGTATTCATTCGCGTCGAGTAATTCGTAGAGTGAGTGATGGATAGCTACCGCAACAGTTAATATTTGTGATGCGCTGTAGAAAGTAAGTTGGCTTATCGCGTGCCTTTTCACTTTGACTCGAGGCTGTACCGATTTTCTCCTAAACTTGACTTGAGAGGCTAGATACTGCTGCTACTTAGATATTCATTAGTGAGTTCGCTCGATAGTCGAGACACAATGCACAGAATATCAGAGCAGGCAAAGCAGGACAAGCGGGCGCGAAAGTTGTGGTCGGGGATGTTGTTTTACTTTGAAAGGTTGTGACGTTGCGTGGGGTTGAACAAGGAGACGACCCCACACCAACTTCAGGGCTCGGAGATGTCGGGTTTCGGAGACTTGGGATTCGGCGAATGATGCTACTACAAGTTCTTAGGCACAGATGAGCGCTACTTCGTTTCTGGCAGTTTGAGAGACAGGCATTGTAGAAATGAGTATAAACACTCCTCTGTGGACGGCCATCAAAGCATTGGCATCCCAGTCTCAGCGACCTGTAGTAGCGATCCATAATAGGAAGCACAATGAAGTGCCTACGACGAGTATCATGATGTCATGGGAACGGATGGTATCATAGACAACATGGAAAACTGGGATATAATACAGTGCTCTACTCTTTCGGATGAGCCATCGCATCCCTCATACTCTCCACAACGATCTCTCCCCTAGTTTCACCATGAGGCAGCCCTCCCTCAACATTCGCGCTAGCAGGATTTCCACCGTGTAAACTACCAATTCCAACACTACCTCTTCTACCATAAGCCTGCCCTACTCCCGATGCCACACTCGACCTCCTTCCAGGTGTGCCATAGTCACTTCCTACACCAAGATTCGCCGCAGAAGCGAATGGCTTACTCGCCGACGGTACTTGCGGACTACTTGCTCGTGCGGGAGATTGCGATCGGAAGCCTGGCGTTGAGACTTGTGACAATGGATGATGTGCGGAATCACTACGTTCAGGATGTTGTGCATGTATAATGTCTGCATACGAAATAAAGCTCAGACGTCTTGGATCTGCCGGATTTACAGTACCATAATAGGGCACCTGGGCCGAGTTTGCCGAGTCCTCAGGCGTAGGCGCAAGATGCGCCGCAATCGACGGGAATGTTGACTGAGAGGCGTCACCCATTTCCGAGTGTGGAGCGCTCAAGAAACCAGAATCAGACATATTACCAGCGACTGCAGCTTCAGCAACCGCCGCAGCTGGGACGTGATCCTTGTGCATGACTATTTCTACGTCGTCCGGATTGACCTTCGAGTTTGTAATAACCTCAACACTTTGATCTAACACAGCTGGGATATGATCTTCGGTCTGCAGGTGTGCGGGAACTGCTTGACCAAGCTCGGATGTAGAGAGTGGAGTTGGCTCTTGAACATCGCGCTCGAAAATCTGGGAAGTAGCTGGCGATAGATGTCGTGGTGATGCATTCGCAGTACCTGTGCCTGAGCGAAGACCGCCTCGACCACTGGGAGAGCCTAATGGAGAACCTGTACGGGGTGGAAGGCTACCTCCAAAGATACCAGCAAGAGCATGTGGTGGTGAGTGTGTTGCACCAGAAGAATTAGTTGAGGTGGTAGGGGCTAAAGAGTCTGTAGCTTGTCGTTGTGTAGCATTTGCAGTCGTTGATGGGTGACCTCTCAGCGTGCTCGACGACTTATTCCCATGTCCAGGTATCTCTTGCGCTAATGGATCGAGCCCCGGTGCCGGCGGTAGTTTGCTTATATCAATAGAGAATCCTTGTTGACTCATAATGGGCGATGGGTGTGACAAGAAGGATATGGAGGGGGAAGGTTGTTTGGTGCGGTTATCTGTCGAGTCTTGTGTTTACGAATGGAGGTGTTCTGTCGCCTAGTAGTGTAGGATGCCGATGTTGGACTTCCTTTGTGACGATATGAAGGGATTCCTCGCGCTTAGGCTGAAAGTGTGGAAGGCGGTCGATTAAGATGTACTTCTTGACAGGCGCATCCGTGGATCCTTCTGTGGTGTATGTATTTCAAGCGCGTGCCGAGTATTGCTGGTTGAGGCAGGATATGTTCCGAGTAAGAGTAAGAGGCCTCTTCAATGCGTTCGCCTTCGGGTACACTGATAGTCGCGACAGCAGGATTGTCGCAGATTATATGTGGACGAAGCAAGCAAGGCAGACACAGTATGAGATGACATGAAAGGATGAGATGAAACATTGATTGCATCCTCTGACGTAGTACGCCTCGGGCTTTCCTCTTACGCAAGGGGATACTGCCGATCTCCGAAACAGACACATCAACTTGCTGATGCAGGTCTAGACAGTCTCTATACAAAAAGAACCCAATCCCATCCTAAGTTTATGCCCAAAACACCATCGCTTATGCATCAAGAAAGAGAAAGAATTGTCGTGACGTTCGCAGCAGTAATTGTTGCGGATTCAGTTGCTGCAGAATGTCAGTATCTGTATATGTCTCGTAACCAGTATGTCAGGTTAAAACCTACTAGATCTCATAAGGTGCCACCGTGTCGACTGGCCATAACCACTTGCTGCCCTTTTCTTCATTGACCAGCCTGTAGATCGCATTAGCAGGGAATGGAAAATGAGAATGATATTTTGACCTACCAGTCATATGGCCACTCAACCAAGGCGCCCTGAACCATGTCTAAAATCTGTTCCGAGTCTTCTCTGCTCGGCATCTGATCGGACATGGCGCTTGACTTTGTTGTGGCCCGTCTGCGGCGTACGTTCTCATGTTTCTCGTTCAACGTGGAAGGCGAGTTGACGTCAACATTCGACCGATTCGGTGGACTACCTTCCTTTTCGTATATGTGACCATTCAGGTGTCCATGCATTGTGTTGATGTGGTCTTGCACTGTGGGTGGTTTTTGGCGACCTTTGCCGACATCATTCTTAGTTATATTGAACATCGAAGCAATCTTGGTAGCAACACCTCCAGCTTTACCATTGGCAAGCTTTGCCGCTGATTGTCCAAGATTAGACGCTCCATGACCAGGAGGACCCGTCATGCCTTGGGCCTCTTCTTGCATCTTTTGTGTACTCTTTGGCATACCTTGTGCGTGTGCAAATCGTTCTGCATAGTCAACACAGTTGTGGTAATCTCTCCAAGAAGTGACCTGACTATCTGGCATACATCTGAACACTGACCGGAACAGCTTGGTATTGTTCTCGGCAACAGTGTTCCACGTATCCGAGAAGAAAGGATCCGCCAATGGATCTTGCATGCAGTCTTTGGTAACCTGAGGCCAGCGCATACCAGCAAGCATTGGGTTGATGACCTCAGCAGAGCTTCCCGTAAAAGTACGTTCAAGTCCAGGACCGCCAATGTCAGTATCATCTGCGACAGGCAGAGGTGGGAGTTGGGATTGTAGTGTCAGTCCGAGAGCCACAGTGTCGAGTCGTGGCATACGTTGTGGTGGCATAACAGCAGCAAGTGTAGCGGCTGAATCGTCGTCGTCCGCAATGGTACCATGCGCGTCCTTCTCTCTGCCATGAGGGGTGTCGAGCGTTCCTTTACCCTCCGGCGCAACGTTGTTTACCAAGACCTCTTTGTTGTGCTTGAGCATAGCTGTGTCTCTGCCGTCAAACTCTTTAGTACCATTAAAATCAGCCATGCTATCGAAGCCATGACCATCAACATCAGCACGGTGAACAGCGTTTCCGGTGACGCGAGCATCTTGCGTCAGCTTTTTGTTGGCTTGGATATTGGGGTTGTTAGCTTGCTCCCAGTCAACATCGTGATTGAAAGAGTGGATGCCTTCGGCTTTGGCGATAAGGTCGTCCTGTATTCGATTCCTTGAGGCGACTAGCCTACGCTCAACTGATTTATCAGTCTGCGCAGAAGAGATGACTGATGCAGTTTCACTATCAGTGTAGCCATTATACATTTCTGCTTCTCGCTCATCGTCCATCACATGATCAACGTCAACACCTAGGTGCTCACGCATGAGCCGCATGCGCAAAGTGTGAGGGAAGCGTCCGACTTTGTAGTCTCGACCACCCATTCGAGAATCAATTAAGTCATTATCATAGACTACCGCAGCGATCTCAGAATCTCGTTCTCCCAGCATTGACCGCTCATTGATGTTAGCTGAACCAATAATGGCATACCTATCGTCTACAACCATGACTTTTGCGTGGATATACAGCTGTTCCGTGACGAGAGCTCTTTGTGGTCCAATCTTGCCCCATGCTCTTAGTGAGTAGAATCGAACGTAGTTGAGCGGGTCGATACCTTCCGCCCGCAGACGTCCGAAGATTGACGTGTCCCCACGATCAATAGATCTGTACTGAAATTGCATGATGAGACGGACGCTGGTGCCATCTGATCCTATAGATAAGTTATCAATTCTTCAATCAACGATAGATCATCTGCCAAACACGTACCTTGTGCTTCTACGGTGTTTTGAAAGCCCGGCATCAAAGGAATGACTACAACACACTTCCACTGTTCGCCATTTCGATAGGCTCTGATAGCTCGCTCCACAATTGCGTCTCCAAGATGGTTTCTGATCCTGTCGCCATCAACAACGCAACTACTGATAAAGAATTGGTTTTCAATATACACAAAGTGGTCGGATGTTTCGATGAGCTTGACGTAAGCATTCATGATAGAATGCTCGACCTTCCCAGGAGTTCCGATAGACCAGTCACAGGCAGACCGCAGCATCTGTACATCGCAGGTTCCATCAAGACCCATAGCTTCGAGCTCGCCAGGCGCGAAATCAGGTGGCGGCAATAGGAATGGAGTTGGTCTGGAAGGCTTTCGTTGACGCAGGATATAATTCCAACGCTGCACGAAATGTCTTGTGAGATCACGAGCTGGCTGGCCTACCACTTGCATGCCAATGTCGTGCCATGGCATACGCGGTACTTTTGTTCTGTCATACATTTCACCATACGGCTCATCCAATTTGAAAAAATCCAGAACTCTTGGGTTGGAGTAGTCTTTGCCAGGAAATAGCTGGCAATGATCTGAATCCAAAGGCATATCCTTTCGCTCGAATCCTGTGAATTTGTCGTCAACAACGGAGTGTTGGGGCGTATCCCATCGTCCAAAGCACAAGTCGACTCCGCCACAGAACGCGATAGTATGGTCGACAATGCAAAGCTTTTCATGATGAGCCCAGAAGAAGGTGTTTTGGCGGAACTGATTTGGCGAACGTTGAACAAAGACATTCGGGTGAAGATCAAGAAGGGAGAATTTCGTATATTCTGAGTCGATCGGGATGGCAGAATTGATGTTTCGATATACGATGACGAAGATCTTGACACCTTCTTCAGCCTTGCGTTTCAATAGACGATCAAGACGCCACTTATGACTGATCGCAGCAGGCCTTCGCATATAGATCTCAGGACTCAGCCACCAGTCATGGATGTAGATGACGTCTTGAGCCATGCTGATTGCCCGGGATACATTCCACATGTAATCTCGACCATCGACCAGCCACTGTGCAAAGACATTTTGTCTGACAGGTGCGAAACTGTCAAAACGGTGTTTCTTGGACCAGTCCGTTGACTTTTGCATGACCTGCAAAGACTCTTCGAACTGTATCAAGTGGGCTTCTTTCCTGGCTATTAACCGTAGCTTACGTTCCGCGTTCTGTACTCGAAGTACATGCTTCTGCGGATGAGCTGCCTTGGTCTTGATATTCGCGGTCATAGTATCCGCTACAGCTTTTGTCGATTCCTGATCTCGAGCTCGTGGCCGTCGTGCTTCAACCTGGAAATCGCTATCAACGAGAAAGACATCGTATATGTTCATCTCCTCCAAAGAATTGACGCAAACCAGGTAACTGTGTCTGACAAGGAACCACATAGGCTTATGTCTTTGGAGTAGTAAATTCGGCTTCCATGCCTTTCGAAAGTCCAAGCCTTTTGCTGATTGAAGCGTCAGGTAGCCTTCTTTACCATGATACGTACTTTCAGCCGCAAGCCGTACACCAAGTGCGGATAGTTCCAAGAATTTGCAAAGGCGGTTGCTGCCTTCTCGAAACCTCAGGAACCTAATTAGCTGGTGCAGGTAGTCTTCCAATTTCTTTTTTTGGCGATCTGCGTATTGTTTTCTGATGTCATTCGAGACGACACTATCTATTGTTTGTGTTCCTCCTTCACCAGGATTGGTGCTATTTGCAACACTATGTGGGCTTGACATGCGATTCATGCGATTGAGCGAGGACCCGCGACGCTTGTGTTTCGGTCGCCTAGTGCCGCCTGGACCCTCAGTATCTGTTTCTCCTCCAGTTTCCTCTCCATCATCGCTGTCTTCGACTAGTCCGCGGAGACCTCTCAGATACGGAAAAGCACTTCGTGGGAAGTGTGGCATCTTGACACGACTTGGATCGACCTTTCCACCTCTTTGCAAGACTTTTTGCTTTTGTGCCAGAAGTTTGCATCTGGTGTGGAGATTTATGAAGTCGCCCAGTGTTCTGTAGATGACCCATTTCATTCTCATGAGACCACTTCCGTACTCGAGCACGATCTTGAAGATAACATGTCTCTCACTAGTTGTATCGCCTTTTGGATCCGTTCCGTCTACGACCTTGATCTTGAGCTGCTCCAATAATACTGGTACCTTCTTCTGATTGCCTTCATCGCGCTGGAAATGAGTTGCCAGAATAAGAGCTGCAGGACTTCCGGCAAGTAGCTCAGCCATCAGCTCTGCAGACTTTGCCTGATCAATACGAGCCTCTTCTTTCTTTTTCTGCTGTCCAATCATCCTAAGACCTGCTTTGATCTGCCGCCATCTTTGAGCGCCTGCTGTTGTTCCTCTTCGCCATTGTGAAGGTCGACCATCGGAAGACGTGTTACCAGAAGTATGTCCTGGACGTGTGCTTCCTTGCGTGAACTGTCCCCGAGGCATGTTTGGGCTAGTACCACGATGTCGCTCGACCCAAGCACTACTTCTTTGACGCCAATTAGGTTGCCGAGCAAGCCTGTCACGTCCTTCGTCCTCCGATAGACCTTGTCGATGCTCCGCTACATCAGCTAACGTGTTTGATCTTCTTGGAGCAAACCGGCGACACCGTGATGGTGAGTCGCCACTGTTTGCAGAACTTGCGAAAGAGTCTGTCTTTCTTACAGGTTTTATTGTTCCCTCTGCAGTTGTGCCCTCATCAGAAGTATGTCGTCGAAACGGACGTCGCCGACTCGGCCTGGGCCCTTGTGTAGCGTCGTCCGTCTGGCTGTCTTCAGCATCTGCATCACCTTCTCCAGCATAACTCCTCGGCCGATCACGAATTATGCTACGGAAACCTTGTCGGTCCTGAATAGGAGTAACCGAATCATCTGGCTCTCCTCCTATTGCCTCTGAAATTATGGCACTACTCCGACGACTGTAACCCAACGCCTTGACACGATTGATAAAGCTTTCAGCCCTTCTTTGTGCTGCTGCGTCACTACTTTTAGATCTGCCAGGCTTGGGTGTGACGGGCGGTATCTCTGTGTCTTCTGCCGCAAATTGCACGTTCGGGCGTCCTCGAACAGCTGAATTCCCATCTTCGTCGTAGGTTGATACTTCTTCTATTGGTGACATAATTTCGAGTAGGGGATTGGTGGCCTGTTGTGCATGGCTCCCTGGTGCATCGTGAAACGGGAAGCCAGCTTCTTCATCACTTGCAGGCGCGACCGAAGCCTGGATATCGATTTGCGATGGTATAGGCTTGGCATTGATTGGGTTGTCTTCGTTTGTAGAGGATGGTTTCCAGATGTCCAAGGCTGTCAGGAGGCGGCTCTTTGAGCGCTCGTCTTGTTCCTCCATCATCTTAGTTGGTGCCTCAGGCATCCGCGATACTGGTGAATCAGTGGTGGCAAGTGGTCGAACATTCTCTTCTATTCCTGTTGCCATATCCAAGAAGTTTCAGGAGAACCTAGATGGTGGTTGAGATGAGGACTATAAAGATATGGGAGGAATAGGTGAGTGAATCAGACAGGCACGCAGACCTGCTATCGGCGATTGAGGCTTATCCCGAGCATGTCTTAGGTCAACAAGTTCGTCGTAGCGGCGATGTTTGAGAAAGTATATTGATATTGCTTGGTCTGTACACAAACAGGTTTCTGCATTTGCCGGTAGTCCCCACATTACTGATGATCGGTCTTTCACGTCTAGGGCTCACCGGACCGAGGTCCATTGGAACTACTCTCCCTTCGTCACATCAAGGTAGCAGCATCAACATACTCTACATAGCACCATCCTAGTACTACGTCAAGACAGCAACATAGTCTAGAAGCCAGTATCCTTCACCAGCTTCGACCTCCCAATCACCACCATGGCAACACCAGACCCTTTCGAGAAGACCTTTTCCAACTCCACCTCCGTCTCCAAGCACGAATTCATCATCGCCGGCATCCGCTGCTGGGTTCAAGGTCTAGACGAATTGACCAGCTCCATCCGTCCCGTAACATGCCTCTGGCTCCTGCACCCACGTCTTTCAAACAGCGCTCGCATGGATCCCATCGGCTCATCCGCCATCACAACATGGAATAAGCAATCCAACCGCCAGCGAGGCCTCATAGCCGTCTCATTTGACCAACGCAACCACGGTACGCGCAAAGAAGAGGATCGTGCAAATGGCGCCTGGAGGGAAGGCAACCCTTTGCATGCTCAAGACATGTTTTCCATCTTCCATGGAACAGCTATGGACACTAGTCTGTTAATCAATTATATTCATGCATATGCTTTTCCGGAAGACAATCATGATGTGTCGGATCACATTGCACTGGGTGTGTCGCTCGGTGGTCACGCGACATGGCAGTGTGTGCTTCATGACGAACGTATTTCTGCAGGTGTATCGATTATTGGGTGTACGGATTATGCAAGATTGATGTCGCAAAGAGCCGACAAGAGCAAGCTTAACACATGGCATGGCAGCAGCACGCCTGGAGAGAAGTTTCTTGGGTCGAAGGACTTCCCGAAAGCGCTATTGACGACAGTGGATAAATACGATCCTGCTGGATTACTGTTGAGCGAGGTGTTTTCAAGAGACGTTTCAGTAGATGAGGCCAAACGAGAGCTATCTGATGCGGAGAAGAAGAGGTTATGGCCCATGATGCGTCAGCATCTTGCTGGCAAGCGTATCTTCAACTTATCAGGCGGTGCTGACAAGCTCGTACCTTATACGTGCAGTGCGCCTTTCTTGACCTGGCTGAAGACTGCTATCAAGCCAGGTGGATGGTATGCGGACCAAGGAGTCGTGTTCAAAGACAAGGTGTATGATGGTGTTGGTCATGAAATGACGCCAGTAATGATGCAAGATGCAGTACAGTTCATCGTGGAAACGCTTCAACAAGAGAAGGAGATTGTGGCAAAGATATAGTTTAGTGCTGTAAAGACTGTACACAGAATGGCTAGTATACACGAAGTAACGACTCATGCTACGACTTCACCTACTCAATCGTAAGACCCGACAGCGTGCCGATCCACGACGTGCTTTCCGCTTCGTCCCGGTCGGACATGTCATTGATCATCAAGTGACTTGTGTTGTCAGTATCTCCTCCCATCCAAATATCCGGCATGCTGATCTGATTCATGATATAACGGAGCTTAGCTGTCTTGTAAACCCTTGAGGCGAAAACCGCTATTCGCTGACTCCTTGACGGTCGCAATGGCTCCCTGGGCTTCTCAAGCTGACTCTTCCGACAGACGTTCTTGACCATTTCCTGAACCTGTCTGCCCTTAGCGATGCACGGCCGTGCGTGCCAGCGAGGTCGTTGACATCTAGCCCTTCACATGTGTGACAGTGGTCCAGCAGTCTGTGATGTTCCTGGGAACGCCGGAGACGCCCAGGACGCCCAAAGTAGCGAAACGCTCATAGGAGTCCTCCTCCTTAGTGGTAAGTCGACAGAATCATTTCCAAAGAGGTGTTGAGATTGTGCATGAGCCGTTTTACCTGCTCTTCCAGAACAAGACGGTAGACGGCCGATGTTGCTATTCGATATCTTCCACCCTAGAGTTCCCTGCCTTGCGATTCCTGCGAGAGCCACGCCATGATATCCTCCCACGCTCCTTCATCCGGGACACTTGTCTCGTGATGAGTATCGGATATGCCAGTAATCACCATGTGACTTGTGTCGTCAGTATCTTCATCCTCCAGACCCCCAGCAGGCAGAGCTGTATCCCGATATAATAGAGTTGGAGACAACGTTTCCACATCTTTGACAAACATTTCAATATCCATGGCGTGAGGGGTGCTGGCCTGAGATGTATGATATGCTGTGGGCGTAGTTTCAGAATCTCCTGCAGACATCCTCACTGGGGTCTCGCTGATATGCATGCGCCTAGAACGACCACTATGCGCTGTGTGACTGGTGACGTCGACCTCCAAGGACAGATTAGAGGCTGGACTTTGTGAGCTCTCCGAATCAATGTCCATTGAGATGTCGTAGAAGCCTATACGACTTGTTCGGCCGCTCTCAGGCGCGTGAAGGCTGTCGATGCGGTCTGAGGATTGATCATGCTCGACTTCTTTAGAATATCCCGGATGATCTGTCATTAGGACATCTTCCCTGTCGCCAAGTTCGGAAGGACTAATGATACCCTCGTGAAGGGTGCCGTCGGTGTTCGATGAATGCTCACCGGTCATTTCTTGAGCATATCTCGAAGAAACTATCATTGAGATTTCGTTCCCCATCAGGCCAGTAAGGACATAATCACCCGTGCGAAGAGTGCCGAGAAGCTTGGAGGTGAAGAGGGTTTTGCGGAGACTCCTCTCGTGTTCATGGGCGCATACATAGATTCTTTCGGACCTTAGCAATCCACTTCCTGTATTTGGGTTGAGGCAGGATTTGGTACGATTGTGGTAGTGAATAGTAGACGTCGCCATGGTGAGGGTATTGCTGGCGTAGTTTGAGACGGAAAATTACGAGATCGATTACTTGTTCGTGATAGAATCAAGGTAGAAAGGTAGGGCGTGAGGAGTGCTGTAGGTAGACTAAGACTAGTAAAGTAGTCTCGTAATGTCCAGATCCTAGAGTCAAGTCTCTAAGATATTGAAGTCAGGTGACAGGATCTTATCAAGAGACAGTACTATGTGAAAAGTGCTGTAGGTAGACTAAGACTAGGTGAGTAGTCTTGTGATGTCTAGATCCCAAAGTCAAGTCTCTAAGGTATCAGAGTGGAGTGATACGATCTTATCGAGAGATAGTACTGTGTGAAGAGTGCTGTCGATAGACTGGGACTAGGAGACTAGTGTTCTGATATCCAGATCCCAGAGTCAAGTCTTACAGAACCTTAGAGTTAAGCAGTACCTTATCAAGAGGAGTGCTGTGTGAGAGTGCCCCTATAGTATTAGAAGTCTGAGAAAGGCTAGGATGGAATGCTTCATGCTCTCATTTGGGAATTTCTGTTGCTCTTATAAATTTGGATTCCAATCAGTGCTGTGACTGCTGCCGCGCTCAGAAGATGTGCAAGAATGTTTTTCGTCTGAGCGTGATCCTGTTAACGCATGATCCTGTTAACGCATGATTTCCGTTGATTGCGCTCAGTTGGCACTCTGATTGCGCAATGGAACATTATCGACTGGTTGAAAGACTAGAAGCATCGCGTTATACGAATGTTATCATTACAGTAAGCTTAACTTTGCTATTTCACAGGGCCAATTTTTGTAGAAGCCTCACAATATCCTCTTCGGCCACTTCCAGTCTAGATCTCTTGCTCTCATAACCACCAGCACTTGCTGGCTCCGTCATTGTCCTTGCAGCATGAGTGCGGCTCGAATTTTGGTGCTGTTGCTTGACTAAACGACCCAAGCTTGACCGCATAGAATGACTGCGATACAAATGCACAACTTGACTTCTGTTACTGCTGGCTTCCCGGTATAACCAGCGGCTGCGGTACTCATGATTCTTGATCAGCACTCGTTGGCGTAGAGACATCTTTTTGCCTGAGCTCGACTTAATGCCGATACCAGATTCTGAAGTCATGATGTTGATGGATGGCGAGGATAAAGTCCGGAAGTCGCAGTTTGTCGTCGTCGTCGTCTCTGTCTCAGATCTCTATGCCTTTAAACCCGGCTACATTGTGTAAACCGACAGTGCGAGCAAATCATTCACAGCACTTTATGTGCAAAATTGTGAGATAGCCTCTTTGTTTACAGGGCCGACGAACAGTACCAAATTCCTCATACAAACTCTGGCCGTGAGCCAAAGAAAAGTTTATAGCGCACAATATCCATAATCTCGAGCTCGTCGCCCGTACTACCATCCTCAGTGATCTCCTTCCTCCTGATCACAGCAAGAGGGTTTGGAAGCTTCTTCGCTTCTCCTGTTAGCCGTTGGTTTTTACCAATGTACAAGAGCACTTTCTTTGTCCATTTTGTGTCTTCCAGACTTGGGACTGTGCCGGCTGGAATGTTGGGAAAGACTAGACGGCCAATATCTTGGATGGGGTCTGTGCTGGGGTGTGAGATGTTGAGAGTGCCTTGAATCTCAATGATGGCGAGGCCGAATGGTGTTTGGAGAAGTGGTTGGAGAGGGTTTGTTACTGCAGTGTCACGCACTGTACTTGGTGGGTACACATTCACCGTAGGCATATTGAGGGATTACCACACTTGGGTTTTGACTTCAAGGTTGTGTTTCAAGCAACAATTGTTTGTGATATCGCGTGCGCAAAGCGTGTCGCGAACGTGTCTTTTAGGAGTAGTGACCCTAGTGATTCGCCTCGATCACATCATGGCCGCATGTATCCCGTCTCAACACCCTTCGGTTTCATAAGCACCCTTACATATATCCTGTTATAGAAGAGTTTGGAAAGCTCTGCTATTTATAACGGTATCAAGCTCATCTAACGTATTTGAGTCTGGCAAATGTAGTGCTCTCGAGCCCAGAGCGGCACTCAGGAAGGGAGGTCAACTACGCATTTAGTGGTGCGCCCGTCGCTTACATGTTGTGCGCCAGCCCTGATATACTGTGGTAACATACGCTCAGATTGCGAGCCAAAAAATATTTGTCTTCTTGTGCAAATCCAAAAGTTGCTAGCTCGTTGCGCTCAGAAAATTGATCAAGACATGAAGTGACACTCGTAAAATATAAGAACCCCCTCCTCGCCCTCCATAAGAGAGACAAGTATCATATTTTCGTAACTTCACAGCCGCAAATACTCATCAACAACGCATACCCATAAACATGTCCAACCTACCCCAATCCAAGCAAGGCGTGCAATCCCAATGTAAAAACCCTTTGGCTTCAAAGGTCGACAAAGGAACGAAGAGACTCGGAAATCCAGCTCAATCTTCCTTGAATCAAGGCAAGGTCGTTACAAATGATAATAAGGCAACAAAAAGCGATAGTGATTCGTGGTTCCACAAAGTGCTCCTTGAGCCCAAGAGGTTTTTTCCACGTCGGACGAAGAAAGTCGAAGTCACCAGGACAAAGACTACCACCACACAAATCGCGAAAAACAGTTCTCGAGCCTACGGAGCTGAGGATCATGGAAAGGCGACCGTCACCAAGGACCGCGTTGTGCCAAATGGAGGTACGCGAAAAGACATCGCGGAGAGTACAACTCTGTCGATACATGAGGACACACCATTAGGCAATGGCAATACAGCACAGTCAAACATCATGACTGAGACCTATGACACCGCTCAGGAAGATGATCAGCCAACACCACGAACATACCATCGCGCAGATTCTGCACACTACGACATAATCGAGGTGTCCTTCGGAGGACACACACCAGTTCCAGCAATCCTACCAACGACTGTTTCGCGCAAAGAACATGATGATCTTCTAGAACAGTTCGAGAAGTTGGATAAAAAGCACGACACACTGCTGCTTAAACACTCCAAGGCGCAAGATGAGTATTACGATTTATTGGAAAAGTACGAGTCTCTTACTGCGTACACACATGATCTGTTTGCATCACAAGTTATGGAGAAGTACAAGAATCCCATGTTTGGGCCGAATTATGCTAAGCTGGCAAACGAGGAGGATGAAGAAGAAGAAGAAGAAGAAGAGGATGAAGAAAAAGAAGGGGACGACGACGACGACGAGGAGGAGGAGGAAGAAGGAAAAGATGACGAAGAAGAAGAGGACGACGACGACGACGAAGAAGAAGATGATGAGAGTGAAGACGAGGAGCAAGAAGAGGGAGAAACGGAAGAGGAAGAGGAGGAAGATAAAGAGGAGGAAGATAAAGAGGAGGAAGATAAACAGGCAGAGGAGGAAAGACGTCGACGGGTCAGATTTCACATCCGATGTGGACTCTGTTGCCTATTTAACATGTTCATACTTGCTATCATGGAACTTTTCTGAAGAAGAAGCAGAGAAGCAGGAACCAAACGAGATGTATCTTGATTGCGAGGAGTCGCCATAGAAGCGAAAAGAACAGAGGATACTGGGAATTGAGGAGCTAGTCAACGCTGACTCTGAGCTAGTTCAAACATGAACGAAGAGATACAGCATCGCATCGTAAATAATATGCTTTATAGCAAAAGGAACTCGTTATTTTATCACGCTCCCTACTATCAACACGGGCTTGGTCCGTTCAGCACTGTAGTCCTCAGCACCATTGATCAAGCGTCCGAGAGTGGTGCTTGAATGTTGATATCAAGTTCGGCAGCGTCGCCTCAAGAAAAAGGTGTCTTTGGTCGCTCGATCTTTTCACCATCAACCTCAAGATCGACTTTCTCACCATAGAAACAGCACAGTCCAATAATCTGGGCACACTCCATGTTCGGCTGATTATAGTACCAGACTAGACCTTCATGCACTTCATCTCCTAGTATCACGTCATAGTATTCAGCAGTGCCTTTGTACGGACATTGTGTCGTCTTGCTGTTCTTCCTCAAGATGGTCTGATCAATCGTAGACAATGGAATGTAAAAACGACATGGGAGCTTAGTCTCGTAGAGATGAACACTGTAGGGACTCTCGGCGAGGACCTTGCCATTGAGCGATACCTTGACGGGACGCAAAGACGTCAGAGTGTCAACGCGATGGTATGGATCTTTTGGATGACCGGACATTGGCGTGTCCTCTTCAAGCCATGTCTGTGCGGATGCGAAAGGTATTCGTAGCATGTTGCCAATCTGCGGTGTCGTGCCTATCGTTTCATAGACATTATCAATCGCATGTGTGGGCTCATTATCGACATGAACACGCCAGAGACGACCAAGCACTTCTTCATTGTTGCTTTCTGAGGATAAGACACCTCGTTCTTCCCATTGCGGGTAGTGCTTGTCATCGCTGAGTTCTGGTAGCCCAGACCACGGAATGTAGTAAGCAGGAAACCACTGGTGCTCCCACACGTACAGCGCTCCTCCTTTCTTCGTGTCTACTATTGTCACGCCATGGTGTATGATGCGAATGCGACGTCGTTCTGCATGAAGTGTTTTGTGTGGACCGGTAGTGGTAAGACGCTGGGCGAGCTCGCGAAGCCTACGAAGACAAGAGACGGGTCAGTGTCGGGACACAAGAAGAGTTAGTTAAAAGTGACTCTACTTGGTGAGCTCATTGCTTGAGTTGGACATTTCGTTGATATCTTGGTGATTGTTAGAGTTCGTTGACTAGCACGAGGTAGGTCCGATGCGGGGGTGGTTCTTGGCGCGTTGAGGGGCACTTTGAGCTCACGATGTTGCATCGAGCCGGGCTCGAGGCCCGGGGAGAGGCCTGGGGAAGGACCACGCCACCTCATCGAGTAGTGACTACGTATCTGCTCGACTGCCTACCTCGCACAGAGGTTGACCATGTTTCTTCTACTTGCAGACGGCCAAAGTTGTTTCTTATCAATATAGGCGTATTCGACCGACGTCCGACAAATCGGCCATTAGATCTACTAGCCGTATATCAGTTTTGATAGCTCCTTCTTTTTATGGTCTTCCTATCACTTGGCACTATCAGGATCTTGGTATCGGCCGAACACATGGGCTGAAGTTTCGCCGTATATCGGCTCCTTGAAAGAGACTTATAGAAAGCAGCTCTCGATTGTATTCGACCACAGAATCTCGACCAGCCGTCAGCAGTAGCCAATCACTGATGAAATGCCATCAGCAGTACAGCTCCCTCCTACATTCGACGCCATCAAGGCATTTCCCTTACTCCTTGGACCATCTCCAATTCAGTACCTTGAGCGTATAACCGGCGCACTAGGGGGTAAAGTACAAATATACGCCAAACGTGACGACTGCAACAGCGGTATCGCCTATGGCGGCAACAAGACTCGAAAACTCGAGTATCTCGCTCAAGATGCCCTAGACCAAAAATGTGATACTCTTGTCAGCATTGGTGGTTTTCAGTCTAATCACACACGACAAGTCGCCGGTCTTGCATCTCGTCTAGGCTTGAAGTGCATCCTAGTCCAGGAAGACTGGGTTCCTGACCATGACCACGCCCCAGGTTACGACAAGGTCGGAAACATCCAACTATCGCGGCTCATGGGCGCAGATGTGCGTATTGACACGGCCGGGTTCGGCATAGGACACAAGGAGTCGCTCGCCAAAGTGAAGAAGGAAGTCGAAGACAAAGGCGGCAAACCATACTACATCCCTGCCGGAGCGTCAGATCATCCTCTTGGTGGCCTCGGCTTTGCGAAGTGGGCTTTCGAGGTCAGAAAGCAGGAACAGGAAATGGGCGTGTTCTTCGACACCATCATCGTCTGTGCAGTGACTGGTTCAACATTCGCCGGCATGATTGCGGGCTTCAAACTCCTCGAACACGACAAGCTGTCACCTCCCCGCAAAGTCATCGGAATTGATGCTTCTGCTACAGTGCCTGAAACCCGTGCTCAAGTTCTTCGGATCGCTAAATTCACAGCTGCAAAGATTGGTCTTTCCGAAGACGATATCACAGAATCCGACGTTATACTCGATGACCGATACCATGAGGGTATCTACGGTGTTGCTGGGCCCAAGACCATCGAAGCAATCAGGTTTGGCGCCGAGACTGAAGGATTTATCACTGATCCGGTATATGAAGGAAAAAGCTTGGCAGGTCTGATGGACATGGTGAAGAACGGAGATATCAAAGCTGGAAGCAACGTGCTGTATGCACATCTTGGAGGACAGCTGGCTCTGAATGCGTACGCTCAATTCCAGTGATTTCCTGACACGCGGTTATGAAACAAAGCAGCAACGCGAATATGTAATAATGTCAAGATTACATAGCCGTCATCCACTTTGGCGGACATTGTTTGATGTCACGTCAAGACTTATTGAATATATATTATCCTGCAATGCAGGTGAGAGACGAATTGAGACCGACTTACTCGAAAGCAGAACCTATAGGGTTGTAAAGGACAGCAAAATATCTTTCCATCTCTTAATCCTCAGCTTTCCACAGAGACCGAGTTCTGTATCACATCTACACTACTACCCTGAGTGGTGAGCTGACTGTGATGAAAACATTCTGGCTTGCAACATGTTTCGTCGTCCTGTCATATGCTTGTGATGACTCGACGATAGCACGTTTATAGGCAGAGAATTGCAAAGTCGTATATTTCAAGCGTGCTAGCTATGTTGAGGACATATTAGGTATGGCCGAGGGCTTTGTGTTGACGAACAAACGTACCGCGAGGTGAAGAAATTGACAAGGAGGAGAGGTCATTAAGATTAAAAGCACAATCCGAGCGTGATGTGATATTGATCAATATTTTGTGGAAGTGGGGAGCAGCATCACGCAAGAAATCTTCGGAGAGATTTAAGTGGCCTTTGAGAAGGTGCCCAGACAACGTAGTTGGGAAGAGAGGAGAATGGACGATGTCGACATGTCCGAAGTAGCACTTGGTGTTGATGTTGTGTTCCACATAGTCTACGGCTTTTACGTCGAATGAAGGCGTGATAAGACAAATCAACAGCGTCAAACTCAAGAGCCTCAAACTCAGAAGCATTTTCCTCTCGTACAAAAGACGGATAGCACGGTCTCAATTTCGACCTTGTTTTGCAGCCGAGGAAGCAGCAGTTGCTTCACCTCGACCATCCCGTAAAATGGGTGGCAAATGCGGACATGTCGTGTAAAGTACTGTAGTAGAGTGCGTGATAGATACTCAGCTATATATCGTCTCGTACGGCTAAAGAAGGACTTGCAGGCATCTTACGAGATGTCTTCGCGAACCCCTTTTCGAATGCAGGTGTTTGAGGCTTGGAAAGCTTAAACACTGCCACAACTTGGCGCCAATACAGAACGAGCTTTTTGTGGCTTGTCCATAGCAGCGGCAAGCAAACAAGGAGGCCGGGTTGGATGTGAGCCTCCCTATCCTTCGTTGCGCTCTGAAAAGTGCCGACCTCTTTCCGAGCGGTATCGCAGAAGCCAAAACAAGCCATGAATACACACATTTTGGACAAGGCGCAAGCAAGGCCGAAAGATTGCCGTAGCAATGTGAGCAAGAGCCGAGCCCGCATTCTTCATCTAAAGCAGACAAGGAGCTTTAACTGTCCACGTCATCACACTCTTGCATGGCAACAATACGAGGCTGTTTGTGCTTGGGCAGATGAGCACGCAGGTGTTATTCTTGGTGAAACACTCCGGGGGCTTGGCAAATATAGGACTTTGGACGTGTAGACTTGCTAACTGTGTTCTGCAGCCGTCCCGCCGACGAGAAGAAGCATTGGCTGTGGGGCACGCGTTATATACGGCGAACAACAACCATGGATCTTTGCTATGAGAGCATGCGACAGCATTCGAGTTCGCGATTGTCTCTCCCGCTAAAATGGATCCTCTTCTTCTTGTACTCTGTGCCAACATCGTCACTGGGTCATCCGTAGCCTTGCCACGCGTATCCTCCGAAGGCAGTGTCCACTACTATTGATGCAAAGCGTCTAAATACCAGAATACTTATAACGCTTGCATAGCCTCCCAATGGGGTAGTAGCAAACGACTTTGATTGTTTGAGTTTAAGGAAGCAAGGACCCTTTGACTCTCTGTCTTTGCGTATCTCACATCTCTATCATCATGGTCAGATTATCCTCACCTCAACGAACAGTGCAGGATGGCAGATGGACTGATGGCCTTCGAGGCTTCGCATCCATCCTGGTCATGCTCAGTCATGTCAGCCGTGCTTTTGCTCCCGTCATGCTGGAAGCTCAGAGTGGTCCAGATCAGAGGCCAACATTCGCACAGTTACCTTTCATCAGACTCTTTGGATCACATTGGGTGGCAGTCTTCTTTGTTCTACTAGGTTATGTCAACGTCCAGCGACCCTTCAAGTATGCTCGACAAGGTGACCTACCTGAAGCTCTCAGTGGCCTGGCTAGCAGTTCATTACGCCGGGTCTTGCGTCTGGTACTTCCAACTATCTTTGCAACACTTCTTAGCTGGATCATCTGCCAATTTGGTGGCTACAACTTGACCATTCATGCCGACTCTGTCTGGATGCAAACTTCGAGTCCTCGACAATCACCAAACATGTATGCTGCTGTAAAGTCTTTCTTCTGGAACATATGGACTATGTGGACGGAAGGAGCGAACGAGTACGATCGTAACCACTGGACCATGTTTTTCCTGCTCAGGGCATCGTTCTACTTGTACATGGTTCTTCTCATCACCATCAGAGCTACTCCCAGAGCAAGAATGATCATATTCGGATTGGCCTATGCCTACTGCTGGCTCAGTAGGGATGGTAAGTGAACACAGCATCGTACTTTACCTCCTATATGCCTTACTGACCTGAACCTCTGCAGTCACCATTGGCTTTAACGTATGCGCTGGCGCTATACTTGCGGAGTGGTCAATGAACAGATCCCGACTCGCCCTTTCTGAGAACATCTTTGATGAAAAGACGATGCAGAAGCAAACAACATCATGCATTTGCGCAAGATTCAATCGACTAAAACCTGCCGTTATACTCATCTTCGCTCTATTCCTCTGCGGCTACCCAGATGGCCATGCAGAATGGGCGCCATGGTCTCGTGCCCTACAAACCTTTGGAAATCAGATCACCATCTCCGGCACAGAGCTATGGCGTCTCTGGCCAGGTATTGGAGCACAACTGATCATCGTCGTCGTCATAATCTCGCCATCACTTCAATGGTTCTTCTCCCGCCCTATCATGCTCTGGCTCGGGCGTATCAGCTTTCCAATCTATCTCATCCACGGTTCTCTTCTTCGAAGCGTCCTCACATGGATGGTATACAGCTTTGGCGAATGGGTGACCCACAGAGAGATGGTCAACGGGGAGATTAAACACGAGTGGACGGAGCTGATGGCACCGACGAATCTTTGGGTGTATACCTTGGCTATTCCAGCCTGGGTTGCTTTCGTCCTTGGTGCGGCTCATATCTGGGACAAGACTGTTGAGCAGTGGTGTGTTCGCATAACGAAGAAGATTGAGACTATGACGACTGCTTCGTCGACATAGGCGTTGTTGAGAGCATCATATTGCAGCTGGACTGCTTATCTGACGGCGTCAACCCAATCTCGGACAATATTACGATATTTACGAGTGCATATACTGGCGTCAGAGTCGTTGTACCGCTGAAACCTCTTGAGGGTATAGAAGTTCTTTAATGGACAACTGAGTCAAGCTAGCTCGTCAAGAAGTTGGAAGGCTGATGATCTCACTTGCGGCTGGCGTAACTAGCGCAGCATCTACAACATAATCTAATAGATGACTATATAGCAATACTTATGTTGCTGCTTTCTCCATACAAACATATGAATGTGGTTGTTTTTGGTTTATGACGTACATCGGAGTCGAAACATCGTAGGATGAAGTTCATCAGTTCAAAGGTGTTTACTGTACTTGATCGTGCCTACGATATGCTATCAGTGTGAAAAAGACTTTACGATGCCACTGTTACTGATGCGTTGAGAAGATATCCGCCGCGACAACGCATGATGACTGTGTGTGTCACATTGAGACATCTCCATCACGACCGAAGCAAGCTCCAACACTCCCCCCTGCGTCCATCCGTCCTCTCCAAACCTGCATCGCTGCCCGCACAGCACTCTCTCCAGGCCCTCCAAACGACACCTACTACCCCAGGCAGAAAAAGTCCGTACTGACGGAGACGCAAAATCGCAGAAGTGATGGAGTGCATGCAACAGCACAAATCCAGCAATAGAGCTAGGTCACGGCTTCCGCGATATCGATGCAAAGACACAAGGGATTGTGAAGGGCGAGCTCTATGTCCTGCCTCCGTATCTTCGATAAGGCACATTCGCACAGCCAGGCAAGGCGTACGATCTTACAGCTAGAGTCTGTTTTGCTTCAAGAAGACCAAGCTACCAGGCGTTATCGTTATGTTGTTTCCAGGAGGCTTTTAGCTTACCCATACTTTTATGCATTCAAAGAGAATGTGCCACAGCTTTCAAAGCACTATTGACTTGAGTTATAGGCGTGAAGGCTACTGGCTTACTTAAATCGATCAAAAATAACGAGGGAAGAAAAGTCTCTCAGTAATGGCAAGATGTGGATACAGAGATAACACTACGAAGACAGGTCTCTGTTATACCCCGTGAAGCATACCGACACTCTTTCTAGCCCAACATTGGCTCAAAGCTGGCTTACTATGTCTCGAGTGTCGTATGCTCAGGATACGCGTCTTCGCTACAACGCCGAAATATTCAAATGGGGGTGTGAAGATTACTGCGAAACCACAACGCATTGTATCGCATCGATACTGCCCTTTGACTCAGAATCCAAACCTAGCCAGAATCGCCTCCAACTTGATCGCATCCCTTTCCACGTGCCCACGCAGAACCTCAGCCGACTGAAAGCTCACAAAATCACTGTTAGTGAGTCGCCAAGGCATGATAGCTCTCAGCAAAGCGTCAACATCCGCCACTTTATCGATTCCCTTCATTGTAATAGAACGGTCAATATCAGCCGTTGCCAGCTCATCCTCCCATGCTTTCGCTGCCTCCCATTGGATACCATCCTCCTTCGTTAGCGGTAGTGGCGATGGAAATCAATTCAATTTCGCATCGTGTAAAGCACGTTCGTCATCATCTTCATCGCCAGACCAGCCACGGAACTGGCCGACGAGCTGATCGAAAGAGCGCAGGAACTCGTAGGATGGGTGCGATATACATGAGAAGTCGTAGTCGAGGAGAGCGGTGATTTTCTTGGTTTTAGCGTCGTAGAGAATGTTGTTTGAGGCTTGTGACTGTGATTAGTTTCAAGTATACTTGGCTGCTATTTGGCTTCACGTCGTCATCAGAAGCGTTTGGCCAGGACTGCTGTGAAGGGTACCCTAACTTTCTTCGGTACTCACCTTATGCCCTTCTCTAGGTAATATCCCAGGCTCTTCCTCAAAACGATATTTGTGATCTAATGCATTCGTAAAGTTTAGAAGGTCTACGGGCACTCTTCACAGCGCAACTTTTGCCCTGCACCACGAATTCTGACGACGACATGGCTTTTGTTTGCACTTACTCAGGTCAGCGTGGACAACGACCCTCTTATCCGCATGGTCCAATTGTGCAAACTGTGCATTAAGGCCATGCTTCGCATCAAGGAATGCATGGATCCGGTCTCTTATCCCATCAGTGTCCCATCCCCTGATGAAGTCATTTTGCTCGCTCTTTTTCAACGCAATCTTGATCCGAGCTCTGTAAGACTGTTCATAGGTCTCCCAAGGCCCCTTCATCAACAGAAGTCATGACGTCGCTCACTAGCTCTCCATGCTCGTTATACGTCAAACCACCAAAGCCAGTAACTGACTGGGGCACTTCCAGTCGTTGCATTGCGCCCACGATCTTTGCCATCTGTGCAAACACGTTCTCTTTGTCGCTCATAGACATCTGCTTGAGTGACTCGTCAAGTGGTACTCCCGTCATGAATTTCTGCACGATCCAGCCTTGAGAGGTTGCTGCACTTCCCCAAGAATAGACACGAGGTACAATAGCAAGGCCCTCTTTGCATAGAGCTGTTGATATCAGATTGAGGCATCCCACCTCATTCTCGACGCGGTTTCTCCTGTTCATACCCTCCGCATCAGGGTTTGTGAGTCTGAGAATCAAGGATGTGGTGTTTTTGGGGATTGCAGAGCAACCAGGCTGTTTGGGTGATGGGTGCTGGAACACTGCTGATGGTGTGAGGAAATTGTGACATGATACACGAAGTTGTTGTATATGAATGGACAGTCTGCTTCGTATGCAATGGGTGTGATGGTGAGGTGATTCGCCTGGATCTTGTTAGGAACGAGTTATGAGATTGTTATGCTGGTGGTAATCACTGATATCCCAAACTGCTCCCCAAAGAGATTTTGTGCAAAGTCGAGACGCGTCTGGTAGTTCGCGTGATTGTGGTTCATAGTGCTTGTGTGTCTTGCGTCGTTGGGCTCAGAAGCTGTCATACGCGTGTTTGTTTATTTGTTTTCCTTCAAGAAGGAACAATGGATGCCTTGTACAACATGAAACAAAACAGACCCCACCTTCCCCACTTGTTTCCTCTGCAAACACTACAGTAGTTCATGCGCTACAGAATCGCAACTGTGTAATATCGAGACCGAAGATATCGACACGAAGACTAAGGTCGAATCTTTTATGTGTGAAGAGTACTGGAGCTTAGTGCGACCTTGTTACCAGGGTCGATTCGAGATCAATCCCTAAAGATGAGATTAGAGATTTAGGCGGACCACCTTCTGCATCAACTCGAGCAATTACGGTGCGAAGAGTGTCGATGCCCTCTTAGTGATGGAATGCAGCCTGATTCTGGGTGAAATCTCAAGTCGCGAGTCCTTTAGGGATAGACGGCAGGTCCATTCTAGATTCTTTTTCTTCTCAACCTCCTCTGTATGTGAACAGAACTGCATCGTCGTTGTAATCCTCGGATTGATCGGGGTCAAGGACTGCGCCTACCAGACTTATGGATGAGAAACTATGGAGCATTGTAGGCTGGATCTCTTGGTGTTTGGAGAAAGCCAGAAGCTCACGGACACGATCTTATTTTCTGGTCTTGCGTCTGTTGTCTCGCTGTTTCCGTAGTTGCCAGAGGTTTGTCATCGACTTGCAGCATGTTTTGTAATATCAATATCACTTCTTTCCCTTCTCTTTCTCCTCCTTCTCACTCTCTTTCTGCTTCGCCTCTTCCTCAGCCATCAGATTCTCAATCTCCTGATCTCTCATCCAAAGCCTCACGCTTTCCATAATTCTATCCAGCGTATCACCACCTTCCATCACACCGTCCAAGTCGTGCACCGTAATCCCACTTCGATGATCCGTAACACGCCCTTGACTCCAGTTATACGTCCTCACCTTATCAGACCGACCCATACTTTTTCCACCACCACTCAAACCCCTTCGCAGCGCAAGCGCCTCTTCCTCTCTAGCCTCACGCTTCAATGCCGCCAGCCTAGATCGCAGAATCTGCCAGGCCCTTGCTCGATTCTTATGCTGGGATCGTTCCGTCTGCACCGCAACCACGGTATTCGTGGGAATGTGCGTAAGCCTAATCGCACTTTCCGTCTTATTGACATGTTGTCCGCCTGCACCCGACGCCCGCATCAAATCTGTGCGCACATCAGTAGGATTGACATAATAATCACTCTCCGGATCCTCAATATCAAGTCCACCAGCCACAGCAGCCGCATCATCCGCATCATTCGGATTCGCCGGCACACTAGGTAGCACAAAAACACTTGCCACACTCGTATGCACGCGACCTTTACTTTCAGTAGCAGGCACACGCTGAACGCGATGTACGCCTGCTTCCGTACGAAGGATAGCATAAGAGCCGGGCGTCTCAATCTCGAGGATAGCTTCTGACAGAGGACCATCAGAAGCAGTGGATGCGTCCGTCATGCCATCAGCTGCTTCGTATTTCAATATGCTATACCGTAGGTTGGTACGCATGCAGAAAGTCGTGTACATTCTGAGTAGATCTCCCGCGAATAGTGCAGCCTCCCCTCCACCAACACCCGGCCGTATTTCTAATAGACATGGCAAGTCTGCAAAGGGATGTTTCGGGACGAGGGTGGCGGTGAGAGCGCTGGTGGCATTTGTGAGATCTGCGGTCGCACCTTCGAGGTCATCTGTGGCGAGAGAGCGTAGCTCAGGGTCGGAGGATGGGTCTGTGAGGAGCGAATGAAGTTCGGCGAGGGAGTCATTGGCTTTATCGTATTGCGAGAGGGCGGTGGTTATTGGGGTGAGCTCGCCAAGGCGTTTTGCGGTGGGTGTGGAGTATGTTGTGCTCAGGGAAGCGGTCAGGCGAGTGTATTCGCTAGCAAATGCGCGAGCGCGGTAGAGAAGGGCAGGTGATATTGTGGGTGCTGTCGCTGAGGAGGATGTAGTTAGTCCTGAAAAGAGTGAATAGCATTAGTGTATGAAATCTGAACGAGCAATGGTGAGGTATACTCTTTATTTCATGGGCTCCAGCGTATAGTGGCCGTGACAACCGTCGTGTGCATTGCTGACATACCCAAGGGATGGACATGATGGTGGTGTATGTCGTGACAAGGTATTAAAAAAAGTTACAAAGGCTGCCGATCTTATGCAGGGTCCAAATCTGAAACATGATGGCTTTGTTTCATGTTTTGCAACTAGGTTGCAACCACTAGGGAAATTTATCTCACAATTCGGAACGTGCATTATGACTTAATGTGTAATTACTTGTATCTAAGAAACCCCTATCAATCTTAGCCAATGGAAAAAGCAAGAGATGAGCCTGACAGTCCGTTGCTCATCCTGCGGAACAGGTGAATCAAAGAACAGATGGCAAAAGTAGCCCCGATAGTGACCAATCACTGCAACGAAACCGAGAAACCACTCAGGTGCAACCATTGCAAGGAGCTGGAGTGTGGGATGTAGAGTAGCGTCGTCCTAGAAGAGACTTTGGCCTTGCCATGCTACCGCCTGCGACATCAATCGGAGATGTCTGACCATCCTTAACCTCCCATGCATTCAGTTCATCGAATGGTCTTTACAACCTGCCCTCCTCGTCACTGGCATCGAGAATGTCGTACTCTTCATCGGTCAAGAATCCGTCGTCATCCTCATCGTCCTTGTCACTTCCAGCATCGGCACTCTCAAAGTCCAATTCGCTGAGCTCGTCAACCTTCTCTTCGGTTGCAACAGTTCCAGCATCACTCTCAGACTTCGTCTCGGTGGCCGCAACACTTTCGGGTGCGGTTTCGACCTTTATGCTGTGCATACTGTTGGAGGCAGATGGTGTGCCATCACGCTCGAGAGTAGGCATGACCATCTGGCTCTCGTGAAGTGTGGCGGAGGCAGAGTCATCGGCGTCTTCTACAGTAGCTTGCATGCTGCGAGCAGGAGTGCCACTCTTCATAAGTTCATCAATCAACTGTTGCGCCTTATGAACTGCTTCAGAAGTCCCGATCAGGTTGATTGCTCTCCAACCACCGAAGCTCTTATTCTCAGCAAGGATGTTGATGTGGCAGCCGCTACGTTCTTGTAAGTCCTGAATAGTCTCTCCCCTGCGACCAATGACGACAGGGACAAGATACTCAGGCACGAAGGTTTGGGTGCTACTTTCACCTTGCATGTCTTGAAGATCTTGTGAGGCAGCTTGACGGTAAACGGAGGCAAACTGACCAGATATGGCAGCTCTTCGCATAGCTGCTTCTACCATGGCCTGGATCATGTTGGAGTTCTGAGCGGTTCGCCTTTGCTCATCGTCGTTGGGTGCTGCTACCTTTGACTTGTTGCTGACTTCAATGTCACACCATAGCTTGTGGCCGAAGGGAGTACCATCAGCTGCCTTAAGTCTCCAGTAAGAGATGTGCTTCCCCTCACGAGAAGGAGCACGCATGTTGACAGAGAACTCCTTTGTCTGACCAACTGCTACAGCATGAGTAGTGGCGTTACTCTTCTTAGCAGAGTCCAGATCGAAGACAGTGGTATAACCACTGCGGTCGAGGTTGAGCATGTTGTCACCACCAATGTTGCAAACCGCGACACCTGCAGGCCATGCATGAGGCCCAGGATTGCGGAGGGTCCAGGTCTGGGTGAAATGAACGTCAGAGTTGAACGATGTTCCATCAGCAATGACGTCCTTGACAAAGTGTGCATCAAGCTCTGCTGAGTTCACAGCCTTGGGCGCAGCAGGTGTGTAAGCTGGAAGAGTTGTCGTCGATGTGTTGGCAGTTGGCCTGCACGCAGCACGGCTCCTGGTAGGAAGAGCATCTTCGAAGGCTGAGCAAGACATGTTGCGAACAGGTGTCTTCATCTTGATCATAGGATGAGTGACATTGTGGTCATTGTCAGGGTGAGCTTCGCAGTTGCCACAAAGATCAAAGTCAGGACAAACTAAACGATGTGTCAGTCTGTGTACAAAGAAAGCTAAGATTTGTCTGAACTTACTAGCGCACTTGTAACGGATGCCTTTGATGTATGACTGCCAGGGTTGCCCGTTGCAAAGCTTGCCATCGCAGTAGATGCCATGGTGCTTGCTGTCGATTGGGACAGGGAAAGCAAGAGGCTCGTAAATAGGGACGAAGCGATGAGGGTGTGTTACGGATGTCTGGTAATGGCAACCGGTGCATACGTCGAAGTCTGGACAAGAAAGGCACTTGTAGCGGATTCCTGTGATGGACTACGTTGTGTCAGTTTGGCAAAACTGTTGAATACTGTTGTAGTTTCAACATACCGATTCGCACAAGTCACAGATAGCGGCGTGGACGGTATTGCGGTTGGGCTTGCACAAGTTCTTGAGCTCTGGGTCGTTGGCAAGGATTTGAGCTTTGGCAACAGCAGGCTTGAAGCTGTGTGCTGGGTGATGACCAGTCTTCTCCTTGATGCAGGGAACGCAATAATCCACATCAGGGCAAACCGTGCAAGTGACGAACTCTTCTTCAGGAAGGACTGCGACATATTAGGCTATGTATGGTCATCAGGTGAGGGGTGTATTTAACTTACCACGAACACAAGCATTACATGTACGAGTGTCAAACGAAGTCGGAGCTGGCTCTGACTTAGGCTCAACCTTGAATGCAACAGGCGCCTCCTGCTTGGGAAGAGCTTGAGTGAACTTGCTCGATCTAGGTGCGATGGTTTCGGTTGTGCTGTTAACAACCTTGCCGTTCTTGATGAAACGCTTGATAAGCCAGTGCTCCTCACCAAGACAACTAACACCTGACTTGACACAATCGTGGCAAAGATCGTAGTCACCATCATCACAGATGCTGCAATGGAAGTGAGCATCAGACATAGCCTTGTCACAGTTGTTGCAAAACACCTGCCAGACGCCACCAGCGGAAGCACGGTGAGGCTGCATCAGACGGCTAAGTTGCTGCTCGAGACTGGAATCTTCGTGTGCAAGCTGTTCAAAGAACGCAGCACGGTCGTGAGAACCAGCAGCGGGATGAGCGATGCCATTCATCGTGCTGAACACGTTTTGGAAAGTGTTTGTTTGTTGGGGTTCTTTCTTGATCTCGGTGTGGGCGGCTTGAGTAGGTGTGGTACACGGCGACGTGGCCTCTGCAGCAGGTGCCAACGACAGAAGAGTAGCTCTGAGCTTTAGCTTTTGCTTTGCCTTGCCAGCACGGTAGAGTTGCTTGTAAGCGGAGGCGTTGGTCGGCTCGAGAGGAACGTAGGCGTTGCCGCTGTCGGAGAAACGCTCTAGCAAGAGCTTCTGGTGATCAGAAACTTGAAGGATAGAGTTGATCTGGATCACAATGTGAGTTAGTTCTCTGCTCTTTACAACGCTTGGTTGAAGTCCAAGCTTGATGATAGCAGCCGGGTGACTCACCTTATCAGCGAAGACCGGGGCAACGAGATCTCTAAGTGGCAACTTGAACTTGCGATTGACACCGTCGATAGAGAGCTTGATAGCTATCATAGACTCATGGATAGCAGTAGCTCCAGCTGTAGTGGCGGGAGACGACATGTTGATGAGGATGTGCTCGGTTGTCTACTGCTGTGGCTGAATGACGATAGAGCGGGCGGAGGCTAGCGAGCCGATACGAACGCTTAATCAGGAAGCTCGAGCTTGATAGCTTGATAAGAGGGGTGTGGTCGACACCTAGCTCTTTATTGTAGTAGAAGTGGAATATGATGGAAGAAAAGAGAAAGGAAGAAGGTGGTGTTTATTACGAAGCTCAGAAGTGAAGATAGGGCGTTCAAGGTAAGAGGGCTATGCAAGGTAACATGACACAGCACGGGGGGAACGCGGGGACAGCACATGCTTATTGCCGATCTTTTGATGATGAATCACATTGACTGCCTACACAATAGTCCAAGATAGAACAGCCTACTATTGAATGGCATTCACTACTCTCTGCCTCTCATCATCCTTGGCTTTCAATCAACGCCTCTCCCGATGACCCAAAGTGAATTCGTGTTACAAGGGTTGCCAATAAATGACTTTTCTGTGTCGCTTCGAATTCCACATCGATGCTTGAAAGTCCGCTTGCCCTACGAAGGTATATATATTCCTCGTCGTAGTTTCCGAAACCCATAAGAGTAAGATAATCTCTGCCTTCATTGCGTGGAATAGTACATCATGGGCGGTGGGTTTTGGCCATAAGAGTATACGTCGTTAGCAAACTGCTGTGGCATAGCAAAGCCTTGCTCATTCGCACCACCAGCATACAAACTAGGATCATAATAATAAACCATGCCGTTAGATTCGTGGACATAAGTCGAATCCGATGACATTCCAGCAGCATCCATTCCGGGTCCATGCGTGCTGAGCGGCACATAATATCCTCCTTGTGGATTGTAGCCCAAGGTTGGGTATTGTGCATGTCCAGCGTCGTGTTGTTGGTAGTAGTACTGCAGAGGATACTGAGCTGGATAATAGCCTTGTTGAGGGATAGTACCTGGCTGAAATGGTTGAGCATTGATAGCGACTTCGGGTATGCTGGAAAGTGGTGTCATCGCGAGAAGTTGACCTTGAGTCAAATGTTGTCTGTCCATTGCGGCTTCTGTCGACTTCGCACCATTAACATGGCCAGGTACTTGTTGATGGAAAGGCAGTTGTTCTTGCGTCTGAGGGGCTTGCATCGCGCCCGGCGAGTCAATCGTTGCCAAAGAAACTTGTTTCTGAGGTCTTGGTTGATGCATTGGAAGGGACGTACGACGTGCTTCATGCCGCAAAGGCTGCGCCGGTGGCGGATGTTCTTGCATAGCGGAAAGTAGGTGAATAACTCCATTGATGCCGAGGGTAGCATTGTTTATTGGAAGGTTGACCACAGCCTGTGGAAGGTTCATAGCTCCACTCTCACTTGTAGGTGTAATCTCTTGCAATACCGAGGATCTACGACTGGCTGCACTTGGAGCATATGCACTTCCATTCAGCATGCTTTGCCTTCTATCGCCACTATGAGTGCTGTAAACTCCACTGTGCGGACGTCCTAGTGAGTGGCTCGGTCGCTGAGCTCTAGGTATGAATATGAATGAACGCTCCACACTAGGAAACACATATCGCGCATTTGTTCCAGGCAGAAATATGCGGACAGGCTTATCGCGGCGCAAAGGGGGCCTGAGATCGGGGAGTCTAGTATACTGCCTAGCAGTCATTCTCACACTCTTTTCGTCCTGTTTCTTGCCTGGCAGTGAGATTTTTAGCATAACGTTTCCTAGAACATTGGTTTTCGACGGGAAGGTAGGTTGGGAGCCAGCGGGTTGTTGGCGAGGACCCAGTGGTGGTTGTGGTTTAGGCTCAACAGGTCGGGGAGCAACGACGGTTTCGTGGAGATCGTGAGACCATTTGTCCATAGCTGGTCTTGCAGGCTGAGGCCTGCGGAGATATACGTTAGTTCTTGATTAAGCGAAATGGAGTTCAATGTCAGCTTACCTCACAGCTCCTACCATACCAGCCGGCATTCCCCTTCCTCTTCCTCTACCCATCTGTGCTTGCATGCCATGTCCAAACTGGTTGTGTCGCTGATCATGCATGAAGAACCCGCCACGGTTGGGAACAAAGGCAGGGTCTGCCTCACGCTTAGCTTTGTACTCCTCATGCTCCCTTGCCCTGCGCTGACCAAGGGTTTCGCGCTGGCGAGGCCCTTCTGGAATGACTACAGCCGGAGACTCTTCTGCCTGTACAACATCGTCCACGAGTTTTCCCTGCTCCTCGAAGTCGATGGCTTCTTCATCATCCGCACTTGCTTCCAATTTGAGACCGCTCATCATCGCTTCAGTATCGGCAGTATGAGTGAAGCTTGATTGTTGGCCGGCAGTTGTTTCTCCAGCAGGTGCAGACTCGGCAGCAGCATTCTCTTCGGACGTAGCAGCGGGGTCATGTACCTCCATAGTAGCTTTTGAAGTGACATCTTGCTTAAGTTCTTGTCCATCAACTTCATCCACTTCACTCATGTCGCTAGTTTCTAAGTCTTCCGTGCCAGAGAGGATACTCCCTTCACTATGGGAATCGCTGTTGAGGTCCAACTCTTCATCCTCCTCTCCTTCATCGTCGACTCGGCGCCTGCTGCTGGCCAGGGCTCGCTTGCGGTGGGCTGGCATACTTGCAACAATGGTCGTTCAGGATTTGGCACCCGCCTTGAACAGGTCTTAGTACCTGGGCATGACGGTAGGAAAGACAATGGAAGCCTTATCCTAGATCACTGTCGTGTGTGTAGCTTGTAGACACGCTGCATATATGTATGATCGAGGAAGCTTCAATGTGCTACTCGAATGAACGGGAGGGTGTCGCAGACGCACGGTCCATTACTCTTTTGGGAAACGTGGAGAAAAAAGGGGCATTGTATTGAAGTACTTTTGTGGGCAAACGAGTACCATCTTGTCGCTTACACAAATTGACAGATTGTTCGCTGGAATATTGACACAAATAACTTCCTCGGCCTCCTCTCGCCTCTCACTTTCATTCATATCTAAACCCCCATCATGACAGTTCTTCCTCATCCTAGCGAGTACTTAGCACAGTCTCATGCTCTTGTCCTGCTTGAGAGCATGATACTTTCGATCATCTCCAGCAAGAACTTCTGGCCGCGAAACAGCAAAAACCTGATCTACACAAGCTAAGGCCGGAAGATATGCCTGAGGCCTTGCGATTTCGAACACCACTTGTCGATGTGTCTTGGCCGTCAATCTCGCGGTAAGCGGCTTGAATTGCCCCTCTCTCTTGTCAGCATAAAGCTATGAGTCTTCGACATTCGATCGAAGAGCTGCGCTTTCTCAATTACTTCTGCCACTTGTGTCTGCGTGTGCTCCCGTGCTGATATCTTTCAATCGCCACTTTTGGCGGTTGACTGTACGTTCGAATTTGATTGAAAGTGGGTACTTGATTTACTGTTGCCCTTATAGTGGATGTTTCTTGCACCCTCTACTCACTCACCACTTGCATGCTCAATATATGCAGGCAAATTAAGCCCTGCCTCGTTGTAAGACGGCAACAAAGCATTTGCTGCAGATGCATTGAGCGAGGGATGCTCCGCAGGCAAAACCAAGAACGGAAGTCTACCTTGTAGCCGAAATGTGTTATTTGAGGTTTGGTCACGAACTTCGATGGCGAGCTTGAGGTAATAGCTTCGATTGACAGTATAGGTTTTGAAAGAAGGTGTAAGAACTAGATGTTTATTATTAGTATATTCGCCAAATCAGTCTTGACTTGTTCACATACGTTGTCTTGCTTCCTCAGGAACAAGGTCCAATAGACGAACGGAGTTCGAAAGCTCAATCGGGTCACCAGATGCAAGAAGGGTTGATTCACCACCGACGATGATATGCTGACCAAAGTCGTCCCATATCTTCTCATCTAAGTCTCCAACCCGCGTCTGTACTCGGACATGGACTTTACTTGTCAACTCCAGACTTGCTCCAAGAAGCGAAAGCGTCATTGGAATGCCACTTTTGTTGCCTATGCTTGTCCTTACGCTAATAGAGACTGAGAAGACCTGTGAGACTCCAGCGACATCAGGCACAAATGCTTCGATATCAAAAGGGATGGGGACATGGTGGACAGATTCCTTGCTGAACACCCGGCCCATCTTCTGCTTCAAACTGACTTTCTCACTCACAGGCTGCTTCATTCTTGGCTGTTTACACACTTCAAGATGACATCGTATATTCTCGCGCTTGGGCAATGTTGCCTTGGAGCAGATTGTGACAGCAATAGGCAGATTCCAGGATTCCGATCCTCGCAAATGACCAGAATTGATCACAACCCTCAACAAATAGCTTATCACTGCTTTGTGTCCATGTGCGGCCGACATCGTCGTAGGGGCAACCTGATGAGCTTGAGTTTCATAGAGCCAATTGTCCTCGCCTCCATTACGGGTGAAGGTTGTCTTCGTCGGAAGTACAAAGCCAAATTGCCACTCTGCAGTTGTGGCCTGCATTGTGAACGGACCTCTGAGCAACGTCTTCTTTAGACGGAGAAGCTCGATGTCTTCGGTGTAAGAGTCCTTGCCAAAACCTGGTCGGGTGATTACAGTGATACATCGTCCAAGCAGTAGGATAGAGACATCCTCGATATTTTTACGTGATGTAGGCGTGTACACAACATGTCCAGCAATGGCTTGGCCGGGTGTGAATGTTGGCTGGATGCCTTTGCCATTATAGAGGTCATTGTCGAGCAATATCTCAAGTGTTGTCTTCATGTTCGGCTAAGAAGGAAGAGAAGATCTTACTGACAAGACGATATCACAGTTTTGCAGATTTCAGAGCTTGAAGCAACAATTGGGATCAAGAAGGCACACCCCAGCCTGTCCGTGAGCATTTTGAGGATGGTCTCATCTTAAGCTCACCTTGGTTGAAGAGTAGGGAAACTTGAGTGGCAAAGTCATCGACCGGAGCTCGATGCGCTCGATAACGTCACGCCAAGACCCATCTGTTTTACGAAGCGATATTGCTATTGCTATTGAAGTGTTACGACACAGATTCAATTGCATCTTATCATAACGACACTCATCTGCATTTAATACCCAGCTACTCAACCAGCGGAAACACAAGTCCCTCAAAGGTTCCAAGCTGTCACCCTGTCAAAATCGTTTGCGAGATGTCGACATGAGACGTGAATGGAAGATAATCCTATCAGGACATTACCACGATGATATGCTTGTTGTGCAGAATACTTGAAGCATCCACGTGGCGTGAGCTGTGTTGACATACCAAGATGACCACATTACAAGTCACCTTTGGTCGTAACGTGGTCTGAGCGCTCAGCTCATACAATGTGTGGATGTGATTCTTCTGAGCGTACCCGAGCTGTCATGAAAATGACGGGTGGCATCGTTCTTCCAGCACTAGCGGTACCTCAATACAACACCACTGGGAAAGCCAATCTGAGGCTTTTTGTGTATACTGCAGAAGAGCTTGAACCGTCAGTTCAAGAAAAGCAATGATGGAGTCGGAAGCTCTCGTTACTACCCGTAGTCACCCCTCCAGCGGAATGCATGCGTCAAAATGGGCGCCGGAATCCACATCCAGACCAGAGACATTAGTTAAAGAAGGAAGCGTCGTCTCGTGGACAGAGCTGCAGCGGACATCACCTGGATGTGCTGCCAGTGCTAGGACTGATCTGAACGAGGCCAATATCACGGATGTAGTGGAGGACATCAGCCAAACACCTATTGCTCCATTGTCTACTTCTTCGAAAGTGTCAACGTCACCACCGAATATTCCATCGGTCAGTGCAATTGACCCGCGAGCCATTTGTGCGCCGTTAGCCGAGCATCCCTCTCAAAATCATAGGAAGCATTTCTTGGAGTCCATATACAAGTTACGCTATGGAAAAAAGGAATCGACCACAACCTGGAACAAGACCCCGCAACACAATCACGAGCCAGCATGAATCTGGGCAGAGAACCCCTCCAGGGCTAACAATGGAAGAATTGGTAAACCGTCTTCGATCTGGATTACATCGGTACATGCCTAAAACCATAGTCAAGCAAGCTCAAAGAGATGAAGTTCATTTCCTTGCGCTAACGTTCGAATTGACTGCAACCAAAGAGCCAGCCTTTGATATCATTAATTCGGAAGTGAAAGAGATGGAGCGTCTTCGTAAAGATTATGGCTAGCACTTTGAGTGGGCCGAGATACCGTGCGAAGGAACACACAATCCGGGAAGAGAGTTCTGGCTGCGGACGTAGCTGCTTGATTTCGCCGAGAAAGTTGAACCACACAATCAGGGCATTGTATGGTACAATGGCGATGCAGGAAGAGCGCATGTATCTTATGGACCACCACCTCCTCCGAAATATACGCCAAACGTTCCTCCTATCGTCTGGAAGTAAGTGCAGCTTCCAAAGACCTTCTCCATGAATTTGACTTATTTGGCGAAGATTGGATACACGACTAACTCATAATCTAGGCACATATGGCAGTTCGGCGACGATGGTAAATTAAAACGTGATCCAAAGGTGAACTTCTACGCACTTTATACGAGTGCAACACTACCACTGCTAAATCCTGTCTCTCGAGAGTACCTGACGTCGATATCGTCTGGTGGATCGATGCCCACGATAGTGATCTCGCTGCGTATGGCAGTACTTCTAATGTTCTAGCTGCAAGTGACATCATGTACGGCGGTGGCCATGATCAAGACCCGTACATCAGCACGAAGCCGCAACTACTTGAATGGTATAGGTCGAGTCTGGGACGACCGCTCTTCAATGGGGATACATTGAGTCGGGCCATCGTCCGCCATCTCGACGATGCCGCCAGATCACAGCAATGGCTCACTCCAACCATGTTGTACCAGAAGCTATCCGATGAGGTTCTTCAAGAGAATACCGAATTGCAAACTCCGGATCGAGAACTTCACGAAGTTATGCCTTCGCATGCCGTCAGAACTTCTGATTTGACGCCGACAGTCGCGCTTCTTCCCTCCAAGAAGACCACTGGGCGTTATCAGATTGAGAATCCTAGCATGACTTTTCGAGACCTCCAGTCGGGCTTTTCATAGGCCAACAGCACGGCGCTTCTGTCCGTACTCATCACAGATTGTTCTACTACTTCTTGCTTGAAGGCATTCCTAGCAAAGAGCAATGGCGAGCATCCTGAGGAACGTCTGGAGCTGGCAGTAGAGATCGTGAGCGTGCACCAAGCTGGACCTGGCTCAGTTGTGGCTATACTGAAGCTAGATATTGCATTCTGGCGGTATCTACAGCCTGATAGTCCAATGAAGTGGTTGGGCTGGAGGACGCCTGTGTCAAGGAGGTTGTTTAAAGATTGAACTTGGATTTTACAAAGAGATGCCTGGGCAATGATAACAGTGAAAGTGTGGTTATTATGCGAGTACCAGATCTTCGTCAAATTATAATGCTGGATATTCTGATTGATTGGGTTGGGCAAGTTTGGAATATATCTGCTACCACTACTGTAAGCACGCTCGTCCACAAAGATTCATGTCACCCACAATTCCGCAAATATACCACACCTTGCCTACTCACTATCTCCAAGCTTCACCACTTTCCTTGTCTTTAGTAGTGATTGGTGTGTGCAACAATATCCGCAATAAGGCACGTCACGGCCGCCCACATTGTCTGAGCCGCAATCCCGAGAGTCAGATTCTTCAGATTGACAGCCTGTGCTGGTAACACCGTGTACTCTGAAAGAGAGACTAAATACTTTGTAACCCTCAGAGGCAAAACATCGACATCCACCGGAGCTGGATCCGCCATAACGTCATGAATGTTCCAAGGTCCTCACGCCAAGACCGATCTGTTTCATATAGAATGCAAGCTGCATATCCTAGAACATTGCAATATCAAAGGCCTCCCTCATATCCTTGTGAACGTCTTCAATCACCTCTTATCGACATCACCAACACCTACGTGTAATGCCCAGCTTCTCAATCAGCGGAAACTTCCTTGGCAACTTCAACATGTCTGGTTCTTCCTCCTCCATCTCTTCCTCGAACTTCTCCAGTATCAGCAGCACCAACGGCCAAGTCAGTGGTCAGCACATCTCGCAGAGTACACAGACCGACAGACATGGCAACACAACCATAAACCGTTCTCATCAGAGATTGGGTGAAGCAGCGCAACAAGAGACGAGAACGTATGACAAGAAGGGAAGGCAGGTGTTGACGGGCGAGGTAGAAGAGGCTCCAGAGAAGAGGATTGAGACTATTAGTGCACAGGCTAGTGGTGGACCGACGATTGAGGATGTGACGGATGATCAGGCGACGAGGGATAAGCAGTATGAGGAAGCTATGGAAGACGAATATGCTAAAAGAGAGGGTGGTGCCTGAGCAAGAACGACTGTTTGTGAGTTTGATCCGTCCTATAAACAAGGTGGTACATACGCTGATGGTGCTCAGGTGCGCAGTCGTGTCACCAGTGAAAGGTGGCGCTGGTCTCATAGGCATCATGCACATAAGTTCAACAAACTTGAAACGCGACCCAAAAAATTCTGCATTAATGTACTCTACTCCTGTGTAGAATTAACAAGAAAGCATGATGAACTTCTTTCGGCACAACGGATGTCCAGAGTTTGTCTGACAATTCTCATAACAAGCAAACACTGAATGCTGGACCTTGCAACTCACTTTGATTGCACTGCGCCATGTATTGGCACCGCATCACTTGCGTGCCAATTACCTTCATGATGTAGTGAAATACTGGCATGACACGGAATGCGCTTTGAGGCACTTCAGATCTCATCTACCTATATTTGGCTCTCCCAACTTAGATCATCTCCAACACGTGCACAGCACAAACGCGCAACGTGATTGCTATAAGCTCTTAGTGTGCTCATATTGCACGACACTTACTCAACTTGATCACTTGCTGACGTGATTCCAGAGCCTACAAAGCATCCAAGAGTTGAGTGTTTGTTTTGCGTTTGTGTTTGAAACACAAACGTCACTTCCCGTTTGTTTCAGAACTCGCATCAGACTAGCGTCACCCGCACAACCACAACCTTTCATTAGAAACCAGCTCTCTCACTTTCTCTTTCTTCCTTCTCTCGCCTTCACCTTCTTCCACTCACTTCATCTTCTCCCTCTCCATCTCCCATCACTTTTACATCACACATCAAAGCTGCTCTCTTCTTCATCATCTCTTCTTCTCTCTCTCTTGTTTGCTTGAGATACTTCAACCTCTCTTCGACCTCTTGAGAAGCCTACTCGACGCAATCAACGTCAACTTTCGTCTTTCTGACTCTTTCACATCGATCAAGTCTCTGTCTTCCATCATCATGTCTTGGGGTACGAAAGTCAATCTCCCTATCATCAAGAACCCGTGCTAACAGTTCTATTAGATCCTCCTACTGCTGGCGGAGGTGAGCTTGAACATTCCACTTCAATCAACATCCTCTGTCTAACATGCTTCGTCAGACAACAGCTGGAACAGTAGTGCTCCTCCAGCCATTGACGGCGTGACCGACAACATGCAGAACATGAGCTTTGGCAACGAAAATGGTGCGTCCTATCAAGATCAAGAGCACTCATCGAAGCACTGCGTTCGGCTTACCAAGATCGACCCCAACTGACACCAGTGCAGCTGATCACAACGACTCAGAAGCTCCTGCCGGCTTTGGCGAAGGTGGCTCAGGTGGAGCTTGCCGAATGTAAGTTAGACCTCGTCGACTGGAAGTAGCATGAGTTGAAATTGAACACCAGTTGCAATGAAGAAGGTCACTTTGCCAGAGAGTGCCCTAGCGAGCCTGAAAATGATGGCAACTGTCGCGTTTGTGGTCAAGAAGGCCACTTTGCCAAAGAGTGTCCGGACAAAAAGGAGCCAGGACCATGCCGCAAGTATGCCGAACGTCTCTCACCATCATCGAACTCAGCTAATACTATTAGTTGTGGGGAGGAAGGACACCGTGCTGCCGAGTGCGAAGCACCACGCATGCTGTCTTACGAAGGTATTCCTGATCTGACGACGGACAAAGCATGGCAGATGATGGTCACCGCCAGCGGAGAGCGTGACATTGATGATTTCAAGATGGCTACTCGTGCTTATCTGAAGTCCGACCGTGCTGCAACCTTTGCCGACCTGGACTCCAGATGTCGCGAGGCAAAGTTGTCGATCTACTTCATCGCCTTGGTAGGTCTTCCATCATCAACCCAAAGCAACTACTGCTGATGTAAACTCTCAATAGGAGAAAGAGCTTCCTAAAGGCATGACCAGCGTGTCACCCCAGGGCAAGATCGGCTGCAAGTTTGTCGTTGGCTATTATTTCAGCGCGTCTCCCAAGCGTGCCAAGTTCGCCGATGGATGGCCTCCATCTCCTGAGGAGAACCTCCAACGATTGATCTCTGATACTGGTATCCCTCTGGAGCACGTTCTGCCTCTTTGTCGTCGTTGCAATGGTATGTGCTTCTCTTATTCCCAATATTCAGCTCTAACACGTAGCGATAGAGCTTGGTCATATTTCGAAGAACTGTGCCGAACCTCAACAAGACTCTGAGCAACCAAAGATCGTCTGTTATGGATGTTCTCAAGAAGGTCATCGTCTTCGTGACTGCCCTGAGCCCAGGAAGACGCGTGGCGGACCAATGGAGGTACGTCTCTCTCCACCAAGCACTACCTTCTACCACTTATCCCTAACAATTTGAAACAGTGCCGCAACTGCGGTGGACCTCACAAAGCTGCCGAATGCACCGAACCACGCTCCGCCTCAAATGTCGAATGCCGTGTCTGCAATGAGACTGGTCATTTTGCCAAGGACTGTCCCCAAAAGCAAGATAGAGGTCCAAGAACTTGTCGTAACTGTGGATCTGAGGATCACATTGCAAAAGAGTGTGATCAGCCACGCAACATGGACCTCATGAAATGCAACAACTGCGAGCAAAGTAAGCAGAAGTCCAATCTGATTGTGTTAAGTACTAATATGCATTCCAGCTGGCCACATGAGCCGCGAGTGTCCTGAGCCTACTGATTGGTCGAAGGTGAAGTGTCGCAACTGCGGCGAGCTGTAAGCAAAGCCTTCCCGAAAAGTTGGTATGACACACTACTAACAGCTTTCAGTGGTCACACCATCAAGCGTTGCAAGGAGCCTATCGCTGATGACAACGGAGGTGGATTTGGCGGTGGTGGCTATTCTGGAGGTGGTGATTTCGACGCTGGTGGCGGTGACAACTCTGCCGCTGGTGGCGTTGACGACTTCAGTTCTGCTCCCGCTGCCGCTGGTGGCGTTGACGACTTCAGTTCTGCTCCCGCTGCCGCTCCTGCTGGTGATTGGGCTCCTGCTGCTACCGCAGGTGGCTGGTGATGACAGCAATGATATGTGGAGTGGTTGCAGTGATTACCGGGGTCACTTCTGCTATCTGTTCTTTGATTCACCTGGGTCCACCGTGATGGCAGAGTGGAGGATGAGCAAAGGATTGTAGGGCTCGACCAGGCCCTCACTGCAGGTAAGTCCCCATCCAACATGACGCAGTTCTCAACCCGAGATTGACACGGGTTTGCTACAGGCAGCCATCTGTGTCTAGGGCCAATCATACACACAAGGTGGTCGTATCCTCTACGTTGCCGTTCGTGTTATGCCAGATCGTTGCGGCTGCAGACAGCCAATTGCTCTTTATGTGGAAAAAATTGAGATCAAAAAGGAAGGAGTGAAGCTCATGATCATGGCAAAAACTTCTTTCCAAAAGGATATGGCGTGCAGGCAGCGTTCCAGCACGATGAGCTTTAGCAATCACATGCAATAATACGCGGTAGAAATGAATGATAGACTACTAATTCAATCCTTGCTTTCTTAACTAACTTACCTCGACCTTGGTGCATTGCTGTGCGCCTCTATCATGCTTCAAAATCTTGAATGTCTAGCTGCAAATCCATATCAGGGTTTTTTTTCTCTATCTTGAGTTTCTTTCCGCATATCTCATGTACCGTATTTCGTATGACTTCCATCTTGCGATCTGTTAGAATGAAGATCATGTCCTCACCAGAGCTATCCTAAATCACATCCATCGTCATGCTCATCATATAGTCATGCTGCTTGTTATACCGTCTAGCGAACGCTGAGAGCAGTACGGCCTGTGCAATCAACAGACCACTCTACCAGGTATCTTGTATCCAACAATCCTGGCCTGCTCAACGCTATGTCACTTTTCAAAGACCCAGCCTCAATCAAGCCCATCTCAAACTCCAAGTCTCCTCTCCAGCTCTAAACGGCACAACCTCAACCTCTCCATCCCGACTCTTCACCATCTCCTCAACCTTCTCGCCCTTCCTCTCCAGCACAATCTTGCTCCGTGCCTCAGACGTCTTATAGAACTTCCTTCCAAACTCGCCCAAAAACCCTCTCAACAGCCCCTCCGTCACTTCCACTCCACTCTCCAACATCCGCTTCTCCTGCGCCACTTCCAATGCCCCTATGACTAGCTGGGACGCCCAGCCCTGCGTGAAACAGCCTGCTGCCGTCTTCGCTTTGCCGGATGTCCGCTTCGCTGCCACGGGATGGGGCGCGCTGTCCGATCCGAAGAAGAACTTGGGGTTGCCACTCACGACTGCAGAGAGTAGTGCGCGTCGGTCCTCTGGAGTCTTGGCGACGGGTTTGCAGAAGCTGAAGGGGTCGGCGCACCAATCGTCTACGGTCAGGTAGAGATGATGTGCGGTGATTGTTGCAGCTACAGTCGGGCCACAGCTTTCCACTGCTTTGATCGCAGCGGCAGTCGTGCAGTGTTCCAGGATGATCCGCAGTTTCGGAAACGACTTGTGCAGTTCGAGCAGTTGCGGCAGGAATGCTGCTTCGGCGTTGAGGACCGTGATGTCTTTGTGGTTGGCGGAGTCGGAGGGCACTTCGCCGTGTAAATTGAGGATCAAGTCGTGTTCTTGCATGGCGGCGAAGACGGGGTAGTACGGCTCGTAGGAGAGGACGCCGGAGGACGAGTTGGTCGTCACGCCCGCGGGGTAGGACTTTACGCCTGTGATGCCGGCGGCGGCGGCTGAGGCGATTGTGGCGGGGGTGATGGAGGGGTGTAGGTACAGGGACATTAGGAATGTGACGGATGGTTCGAGGGATTGGAGACGCTTTTGGTAGGAGAGGGCGTGCGCGACTGTGGTTATTGGGGGTGTGAGATTGGGCTTGGAGGGAGGGGAGTGTTAGCTGGGTGTTGTGTCTGGGCTTTGAGCAATTTTTTTCGAGATGTTTTGATGTATGTTGTGCATGTCATGGTGATACTTATGAGTGTTTTTGGTAAAATTTCTCGAATTTGCGCTTAGCAAATCATTGTGTCCGCCGCACTTTCAGTGGCTCTGTGGATGTACTTTTTTGCATAGCACCTACCATGACATAGACAACATCGACACCACCTTGCCGAATTGTAGGCACAACAGCCTCCATCATAGCACCATCTCGGAGGTGGACATGGAAGTCACCAGAAGCTGGGAGCTCCAATCGATCGATCTCTTTTAATTGCATCTTGCACGTAATTGGAATGCAGGATAGGGAATAAGGTAAAGCTAGAGCAGTATGTCTGCTATATTGCACAATTTTCCACGACCATTTTGACCAAGACAAAAAGCTGCTGTAGAGCGCCTACCCGGCAGCCCCACTTTCCCTAACTTTGGTAAAACAACCTACCTAATCAGGGAGGTGACAGGTCCGAGGAACGGCAATACCACCCCGCAATTACGAACCAGAATCGACAATTAGAATCCACCCGCTGCGATAACAAGTGGTATACTACTTAACTGTCATCTCTTCCTGTGCCTTTCTTCCTGACACACTTCTTACGCCTTCATTGTTCAAATCATCAGCACGTCTTCCTTCACCTTCCATCATGTCCTACCTTGAAACCCACGATGGAGACATCCACGATGCGTCCTATCTAGATACCCACGATGCAACACAGACTGGGCATACAGATACCTCAATCCCTGCCCACGAGATCTCAGCCTTCTCCAATGCCTTCAATGGGACCAATCCAGATTTTATGAGATTCGGTAGCAGAAGAAGTGTGGTACACAGCACTAAAGGTATAGTTTCAAGCACAGAACCATTGGCTTCTCGTGCAGGAATAAAGGTTCTACAACAAGGAGGAAACGCAGCAGTACGTTGAAGCATAACCGAGCGCGGACATGACCAGTATTGACACTGTCCAGGATGCCGCCGTAGCCTGTGCAGCCGCATTGAATGTGACTGAGCCTGCCATGTGTGGTATTGGTGGTGATATGTTCTGCCTTTTCTACGATGCAAAGACGAAGAAGACACACGCATTGAATGGTTCTGGCAGATCCGGAGCCAACGTCACCCTGGAGCAGATGCGCAAAGATATTGGTGCTAAGCCTGGAGAGGAGGTCAAGATTCCATACACAAAAGTTCAGGCGGTTACTGTGCCTGGTGCTGCCGCAGGATTGGTTGATGCTGTAGCCAAGTTCGGAAGTGGAAAAGTGACGCTGGAGCAAGTGCTCGCGCCAGCTATTGAGCTTGCCGAGGAGGGATTTCCTGTCTCAGAGTTGTGTGCTGGTTTGGTAAGTGTTGGTATGCGGTTCAGGGAGACGAGTAACTAACGGATATCTAGTGGGCAAGATCCGAGAACTTGATTAGAACCGCATCACCAAACTTCGCCGAGATGCTGAAGAAAGACAAGGCTGCAAAGGACGGAGTTAGACCACCAAAGGCTGGTGAGATCTTCAAGAATCCAACTTTGGGAAACACCCTCAGGTTGATGGGGAAGCACGGGAAGAAAGGTTTTTACGAAGGCGAAGTTGCTGAAAAGCTTATTAAGGTTGTTACGGACCTTGGTGGACGGTTGACACTTGATGATCTCAAGCACCACGCTGAATTTGGCACTGAAGAAGTGGATGCAATTTCCCTCAAGATCGATGGTCTTGGTATCAAGGAGCCCATCCACCTTTGGGAGCACCCACCAAATGGACAAGGTCTCGTGGCATTGATTGCTATGGGAGTCTTACTTGAATTGGAGAAAGCAGGCAAGATCAAGACTTTCACAAAGGAAGACCACAACAGTGTGGAGTAAGTCTTACAGCTTCCCGGTGATTTCGAGGTCTACTAATATATGTGTAGATACCTCCATGCTATTATCGAGGCCTTACGACTAGGCTTCTCGGATGCCACGCACTTCATTTCCGACCCGAACGTCGTTCCTGTGCCCATCAAAGAACTTCTATCTCCCAAATACCTTGCCGACCGCGCCTCAGTTTACTCCAAGGATAAAGCGATTGACACTATCCACCACGGCACACCACTAGCTCTCTCCTCGGACACAGTCTACTTCAGTACTTCTGACCCAGAAGGCAATGCTTGCAGTTTCATCATGTCCAACTATGCCGGTTTCGGTACTGCCATCATCCCCGAAGGCTGCGGTTTCACCCTCCAAAACCGTGGTGCCAACTTTGCGCTTCAGCCAGAAAACCACCCCAACGTGCTCGCACCAAGGAAGAGACCTTACCATACCATCATCCCGGCTATGATCACCAACAGCAAGGACCAGAGTCTGAACACATGCTACGGCGTGATGGGCGGCTACATGCAGCCGCAAGGTCATGTCCAGGTCTTGATGAACATGTTTGTATTCGGCTTATCACCACAGGAAGCGCTAGACTCGCCGAGAATATGTATTGGCACTATTGGGACGGATAGCGTTAGTAAGGCGGGTGTGGACGAGGTTTATGTCGAAGAAGGGATTGCGCCGGAGGTTGTGGAGGGATTGAAGAAGTTGGGACATAATATTGTTGTGCTTACCGGACATCAGAGGCAGCAGTTTGGGAGGGGACAGGTTATTAGGAAGAGTGTGGAGGATGGTCAGTTGGTGTGGTCTGCTGGTAGTGATTTGAGAGGGGATGGCCATGCTAGTCCTTTGTAGAAAATTATATCTCGAAATAGGAATTGGATGTGTGATCATACAAACAGGTCAATGCCGCTTCTCTACTACTGTAAGAAGAGTCGTCTTCATGAGTCTTGTGCAAAAAATCGTTTCCTGGCAAAAAAAGCGCACACCATAACCTAGGTATATATATCCACATCGCCATCCCACCATCTCTAAAACAAACATATACACTCACATTCCGTCATAAGATCATCGCATGCTCAATCCACCCATCATCCAGCGACATCCTGCGCAATCCTCTCCCCATCCATCCCAACCTTCGCCTCCGCCCTCTCCCCCTCATCCCCCGTTTCCTCCGCAAACAACTTCGCCACAGCTTCCATCGTAGTATTCCCTCCACTGAGCACAACGCCCACATTCCACCCCTCCTCACCTCCCTCCCGTTCCACCACCTTCCTAAATCCCTCATCATACAAACACACCGCCAATGGCACCGCCGCGCTCGGCTCCACCACCACCTTCATGCGCTCGTATATCAGCCTCATGGCGCTTTTAATCTGCGACTCGCTAACGCTGTAGATCCCGCGTAGCTTTTGCGGATCGCTGATGATGCTCCAGGGGATTTTGCCTAAGGGCGTGCGGAGACCGTCGGCGATTGTGAGGGTTGAGACGGATTCGATGCGAGATCCGGAGGCGAGCGAGCGTCGGGCGTCGTCGCCGCCCTGGTAGGAGGGCTCGGAGCCAAAGACGTGGATTCCTGTACCGTGCAAAGCTGTGGCGACACCTGAGAGCATTCCGCCACCACCACATGGAGCGATGACTGCGTCGAGGCCTTCGGACGTGGATGTGGGTATGTCATGATTACTATCACCATTGGTCTCTTTCTCTTGCTGTTGTTGCTGCCGCCGCGTCTCTCGAAACCGCCAGCCGTATCCTTCGTGCTCATTGTCGCTGTGTTTCATCTCCTTGCACAGATCTTGCACTTGTTGCTCAAACTCAAGCGCTAGTGTTCCCTGGCCTAGAATGATATCAGGATGGTCGTATGGTGGGACGAAGACAGCGTCGGTCTTGGCTTGGATTTCGTGGAGGAGTTTTTCGCGCTCCGGAGCTGTGCTGCCGGAGAAGTAGACGTGTGCACCTTGGGCTTGCGTGGATGCGATTTTGGAGGGTGTTGAGATTGTGGGCATGATGATGTGAGCTGGGATGCCGCGGGTTTTGGCTGCGAGTGCTAGGGCTTGGGCGTGGTTGCCTGACTGTAGATATACGCGGAATGTCAGTCTTTTAATTTCTTGCTATTCTGTTCCTTTGCGCTACACTTGTCGTAGTAAAGAGATGCTGCAGCTTGATCTTACACTATGCGTAATCACTCCCTTCTCCAACTGCGCATCCGACAGTCTACTCAACGCATGAAACGCGCCTCGTGCCTTGAACGCGCCAATTCGCTGGTAGTTTTCACATTTAAAGAATATGTTCATCTTTGGTCGTGCTGGCTCTTGACCTTCATATTCGGTGCCGACGAGCGCGGAGGGGGCTTGTGAGGTTGAGACGAAGGTGGAAATGGTTTCGCATTGGAGGACCGGAGTGAGGTGGATGTAAGGTTTGATTCTATCGTGGGCTGCGCGGACGGAGTCGCGGGTGAGAGGGCGATTGATCTTGGTTATGTCGGCCATGGTGAGGATGGGAAATGGATGTGGTAGGAGTGGGAGGATTGGTGTTGTCTGTTGACTTGCTTGCTTGATTAGTCGGTGAAGACAGCTCGCCGCGGTGTTGGCGTCAATTCGGGCAAGCATTATCCCGACGACCGAGATAATACTTCTACCAAGGCAAAATCATTTCACAATTGAGCAAAGGTACACTTCTGACAAGCTTCTTTTCTTCATCCGTAATTCCTACACCGTCTAAGTGGAACTTCAACGAGAGGACCGAGGAGTATCATCGAGCTGTTGTGCTGGAAGGGGAAAGAAAAGTTGTGGCTGTGAGTACTGGAGGTTAGAGAAGTAGTTGTAATGAAGGTTTTGAGCATGCAATCATCTCGACCGAGTGGTGGAATCTTGGACAAGGGGACCGCTATGTGATGGAATGTTGGAAAAATGGGACTTGGGTGGGTGCTGTGTGTAGTGCTAACATAAAGTAAGTTTGATGATCCAACTATGACAATAAAGATCATGGCCATGTCATCTGTTCGTCCGAAAATCTTCTTGCACCTCGCTTGCAGATGCTCCACCCTGAAGAGGCGGCGGGACCTGGCAAGATGCGGAACGAGCTCTGCCTCCTCGATCTTGATTAAACAGCTCTTGGTGTTAGCCGAGAATTCTTTTTCAGTTTCAGAGTAAGCACCCCAGCCTTGCCCATCCTCCTCAGGACTCCATGAAGATATTCTAGGTGTTGGCTGAGACTTCTTTCTCAGGGAGAGCATCCCAGTATAGTCCATCCTCCACGAGGTTTGACCAGATATTCTAGGTGTTGGCGGAGGAATCTTTCCCAGGGAGATACCCCAGCCTAGCCCTTACTTCCTTATCGATCTTGACCAGACAACCCAGGTGTTGGCTGAGCATTTGACCTCAGGAAGAGTACCCCATCGAACCCTTCCTCCTCGAAACTTGTCATCTTCTCCTTTGCCGCGCGCGCTGCATTTGGGCTACCTTGCCTTGCACCACGCCCTGTCGAACGTTTACAGCGATATTTCCGTACCTGCCAGCCAGTGCGTCTTGGTTTGTAACCCGAAGCACTTGTTTTCAGGTCGGCGCGACTAGTATTTGATGAGTTGCCTTTAACCAGAATCGTCTTCAGAAGGTCGAGAATCATGACACAAAAGTACCTTTGTATGTGAAGACGGAGGGTTTGCTGCCAAAAAAAAGACCTTCGTCCATAGTCGTGCTGCTGTAGTCTTGCCACGCTAGCTTGCCGTCAAACGTGGTGATGTCTGATCGGTAGAGTATCGCCTTCCTAAAGTTTGTCCTCTCACGGTTATACAGGTAGTCACTCCCTACCACGATGACGGCTCTGTTCTGGATATGCTGCTCGAGTAAGTCTGGTCTATCGTCCTTCTCGTCGTCAGGACTTTCGCTGTAGGCAATGTCTACCACCTTGAGGTCGTACCAGAGTTCGCAAATTTGGTGTGGTAGGACGACGCTGTCCATGTCTTGGTTCATGTGTTTGAAGCTGGAGTACAGAATGTCGATGAAGCCAGTGCCCCGCCGTTGGATTTGTAGACGAATACACGAAACCCGATGGACCTTGGGAAGCGCTTCGCGATGAGCCAGACGGCCTCTTCGGGGACGTGCTGCTTAAGATCGACTTCTTCCTTGGTGTAAAGATCGGGGCGCCACCAAGGCAGAATGCCAGAGTATTGGTAGTCTGGGTGGTTCATCTTACCACCGTAAATGCAGACGGGACAGCCTGCAATGGAGGCAGGCACTTGTAGTGGCGACGGGAAGCGTGAGGAACTGATGTCGACGGTCCAGATATTGTTGTTCAGGCCAAAATCGACTTCTCCATATGCCGCAAGTTCGGGCAGACGGTCGCGGAGAAGCATGACAACATGCTGCTTCATTTCATCGCTTGTGAAGATCGTCAGGTCCTCGAGGGCGAGAGCTTGGGCGTGATGCGAGGACTTGTCGAGCTGTAGAGACTCGCAAGGTATATTGCGTAACGATTTGGGTCTGCCTTGGCCAATTCTGTTGGTGGGGCGAACCAGAAGACCTACAAGATGTAAGCTATATACTCTGTTTGTTTTGTTATGGTGTTGAGACACTTACATCTCCTTGGCATATCGAGGTTCGCGTAGCGAAAGGGAGTAGTCAACCTCCACTTTGGAGTCGATGGCACGTACTCGCGCGACATGGTGAACTGCTTTATGTGATTTGTTTCTTATGGCTACTGAGTTGTCGTGGAAGCCGAGATGTTCTTGAAGTAATGGCTGGTGTGTGGCTTCCTTGTATTCGCAGCAGCCGCAGGTAGTCATATACTGGCGGATTGGCTCACTGTGAGTTATCAATATTGTATCTGAGCGGCAACCGTATGTGATTCATGTCCAAGTCCTCGTGCCACGGTGTAAGTTTTGAGTTTGGCGAAGTGAAACGTCACCTGTAAACTTGAGCTCAATGTTCACAGGACTTATTCTTGCAAGATAGTTGCTTATAGTGGTCTACGGTCCGGCGAGATCTTGAAGCAGATATGAAGGAAGGTGGAGTGCTACAAGTGAGCCTTGGGTGACATGTAAGGTGGCGCGATAACATACGATGTCCTTGCTGCACAAATGACGAGCTTGAGGCATGATCAAACGCGTCTGGGTTCGAGAAATTGAAATTCCAGAAAGAAGTGGGAGATGGATCAGGAGCTGATTCAGACGCGTATAGGTATTGGAGATCAGAGTTCCAATGACCTTGATCCATTAATGACGAACTCGGAGCCGTGACCAGCGTGCTAGCATGAGCAAACTGAGCAACTCCAGGTGTGGAAGGCACAAAAGATTGATACTGAGGCATGCCGTACGCGTTGGAATGAGCAAACTGATTACACGTCACAAGTCATTCACAACTTTACACACATTTTTCTATCAACGCCAGCGCACGGCACGTAATGCCGGTATACGCAGTTGTGTGTATGTATAAGAGAGAGACGGAGAGTCTTGTTGAGATAAGACGAAGATCTATGGATATCCTGCAATATACGTGTCAAGGTAGCTGCGCGCTGGAATGAGATATTGTCCATGGTCTTCCAGAATCAGTGAAGGACCTGAGGGAGATGGAAAGTCCTAAGGAAGTCATCGTAATAGAGAATCTGGCTTTGTCTTGTGTGCTAATACGTTAAAGCAAAGCCAAGTCGTTGCATGCATTTCCCGAATCTTCCAAGTGACTAGGGTAGAAGTGCTGTTGTGCTGTAAGTGAATATTTCTGTTCTAGTCGTCTGCGTTGGTATTCTGCTCAACAGGCAACGTTGCGGCCTAGTATATTCATTGAGACGAGTAATCGTGCCCTAAGGTTGTGCTGCTGTGAAATTGTCTGACCTATAATCATGCTTCGATCCCTAATGAGAAGGATCTTAATGCACATGGTAGCAACACGCTGCACATGAACAAAGATAAGACCGGAATATCATACCACCAGGTTGAGTTCTGACAGATAAGGCCAAGCGGGAGCGAGGTGAAGTTACGAATTTTGCCATGGAAGTTACACATTCAAGGGCCATATCTTGTTCGAAGACAACAAGACAGTACATGCTCGAAGACAACAAGAGAGTACAGTACTTCGTAGGGTGCCTGAGCTGACTCAGAAGACTCACAGCGTCCTGTTTCTCCAGCTTGAAGAACCAACAGACACAAGAGCAGCATAGCCCGGCCTATATGTGATTCAAAGGCTTAGCTCGCTCGAGTGCGAGCGGGGTTGCAGCGTGCCATGTGTGCTGTAACACCTGGCGGCTCAAGCTCGAGACTCAGCCTTTATATATAGTGGCATCAATTATGGCGCGATGAGGCTCTGCTGCAAAGTGCGTCCATTGATGCCTTGCAGGGATAGCAAGGCAAGGGCTTGATGTTCATGCATAATGATACACTGATGGTGTTGTGGCGTGAGATGCTGTGACGAGGGTGGGAGGTGTATCGTCCTGGACCGGAGCACACTCGATCACAAAAGCGAGTTTGGCATCTCTTCACCGATGTCGTGAAGCAACTACACTCGGGACGTTGATGAGATCTTTTTCCACATGTCGACTTCGTTCTTCTTTAGGAGTAGTGCAGAACTCACATATTCAACTACGCACACATGATGTTGAAACAGTACTTTCTCAACCTGTGATGGGGTCTTCCGCCGACACACTACTCGATACGATACCTCGCCTCTGAAAGACGCCTCTTTCAAGAGGCTTAGGAACGTTTCAGGACAATTTCAATGTCGTCGTCCTGGATCGCATCCTCCAATTTAGCCTGTAATCTTTTGGCCATTTCAGGAAGTACTGGGCGATACTACTCGCTGGATAAAGCTGGATAAAAGCGTGTAGGGAATCGGAGTATAGTCTGGAGATCTGGAGATCACGGAGTGGCTTTGGGAATAATCGTCTTGGCTCTCATGAGCTGAATTGGCGATGCGATGCCTGAGGCGGTTGTTGGCGGCGTTGTGGATGGTGATGGTTCCAGTCGGCGTCAATGTCGTCAGTACTCTTTCGCTATTATTTTTCCGCAAGAAGCTTGGATCACGGTTGGTAATAATGTTGTTTTGTGTCGTGCACTCAGTCTTGAAGCATGACGGTGTGAAAATACTGATAGGTTGACACCTAGCTCTACCTGGTGATGCAAGACTACAGTCAGTTTGTCGTCCAGAATATGCACCATGAGGCCCAGGCATCAGTTGCCGGAAACCGCAAGGTTGAGAAGGTGAGCATCGCGAACAGATGTAATATATCAGAACCAAGTGTGGTGACTTCAAATGTTGTCCGAAATTAACAGTATACTACTACTATACTATATAAACTACTAATACGGCTCTTCGTATTATTCTCTAAGGCTTCACGACGTTATCTATACTTTATTAACTACTAGAAAGGCTACATTATAGCCTAAGCTAAGAGAAACTTTATATGTTCTCCGAATCCTGTCATCCGACGAAGGGATGATTTTGTCTCATGTGGGACTATGTGGTACCCACCCAGCCTCGGCATCCCCGACGGTAGTAACTGTATTCAGTGCCAAAAGTGATCAAGTTGTTTTTAAAGGTCGAGTACCTCGAGTCGGCAGATAATCTCGCGCTCAAATGCCGCGTCCGAAGCATGTTTCCAGCATAGTGACTCGCCGACATGCTCCGGCAGCTTCGCCGAGCTTGTCCAAAAGCTAGTTTACATCGTGACGAATATCATGACTGAGATTGAAAGGTCTGAAGTTCGCCACACTCTATGCTTGGCATGAAGTGATTCCATCTTCGTTCTTAACCCGACTAATTCGACCTTACCCTTGGAAGTTCGTAGGAGAAGCAGAGTTGTCCTTACTAATCCCGCAGGCACTAGATGTCAGCAGACCGACGCCAGTGGCAGTATCCAAGTCCTCTATCGCAGGCGCCAGAATCTAGAAGACGCCACACAGATGCAGGTCAAAAGCAGGTCGATGCTCAGACCAAGTTCACATAATCTCATGCGCCGCGGCACTATACACCGTTTCATTTGACGCAGGCGAAGAGAGGTTCTTGTGACCATGCTCCCTCGTATTTTCCACCAGCCCCAGATTTCCAGTAAGTCTCTCGCCTTTCGAACGCTTCACGTACAGCTTCGAATCTCGTGTCTTTGCAAAGGCCGAAGCCAACAAAGCCCAGGACGGTCTCCCATCGTGGAGCTAGGTGAGCAACAGTCACGGTAATCTCCGTTTTAGGATGCTTTCAGCATTAGCGAGGATTCTTAGTCGATCGAGTGTTTGCTGCTTGGTTTGATGATGTTGTTTATATTTGATGATCACGAAGTCCAACTCAGACATGGGGAGTTAAGGCAGATGACCGCCTGGCGGTCAAACGGCCGTCGATCATCAACTTTAGGCAGAATGCGCAATGTTGGACGTTTTGAAGGTTGAAAGTCAACTTCGACGACAGGAACATGTACATCTGTACAGATCGACCTCCTGTATCGGCGCTCTGTCTGGTCGCAGTCGTCCTATTCCCTACAGGTTTTCTCCAAGTAGGCAGGATTCTAGAGCATGCCGAGGTGATTTGTTGCGGAGTACTGTAGTCACCGCATCAAGCCATCTCCGAGCAACGTGGCTTGTGACCTGTGTCACAAAGTATTATCGAGTACCAAAAGAAAAGTGGTCTCAGCACGCGAGATATCGTCTCAATTCGACAACCTTGTTGTTGCACATGCACAAGTCACCCTGGCCGAGCTTGAGGAAATCCATAATCCATGAATCGTCTCAACCACTCTCTGATTTCCCCATGGGATGCAGTTACCCTCGAGATCAGACGATCCCCACACGGAGATCTTCCTCGAGTCCTTTGGGAGAGTTGAAGGCGTAGGGTTTAAGGCTTGTGCGGCAGCAATGTGGTGTTACTCTAGGCTGTCCAATGCTGTCAGAATGTGTCGCAGGTGCCACACTCACGGGTAGTCTCTACAAGCTGGTTAGGTAGATACCTTTCTAGAGGTTCCTCGATGAGCGACGAGCGTCATGCCAGCTCAGCCGAAGTGATTTACCAGAAAGTCACGAGCTGTACATTTGCTGGTAGACGCCCCAGTAAATGTGTACCCGCGTACCAGTCTTTTCTGCACTCCCGTCCGCTGTTTTGTTATGTGTGTCCAAGTCCGCAGACGCTCGAGTCCGACGAGACGAGATTATCGCCATCATCTCGTCTCTTGTTTTCTTCGTCTGACACATTCGCAAGCACGGTCACAGCACCATCTTATATCACACCAAGCATATGCACGTCAGACAGCAAGACGAAATAGAAATTGCATATATCAGCTGACTAACCTAAAACTTCTCGCCGAGGAACCTCCCCCACCAGAACTGTGTATCACAAGCGCCCGACCCTGAAATACGGAAAGAGCTGTCTGCACATGGCTTCCTCACAAACACAGCAAGCTCACCATCAACCTCATGCTTTATGGCCATATACCACGACCGAATCTGCATCGCCAGAGGATCCTGACGCCCTGAGGACCGCTCTATTGCAAAGTAACGTATCGAATGCTGATCTTAGCACAATAATGCAGCGGTCGCAATACGCATATCACCAGAGCCTCCAGCAGCAACAGCAAAATCCAGCAGCTGCATATCCTCCTTCCCAGCAACCTCTCTACAGTCCGACCTCTGATGCGCAACAAGCTCGAGCGCGTCAGCCGTATGGCTACGATGCGCAACATCCTCCCATTGCCGCGCGTCGACCCGATTCGATAGATCATCACCAGCACAACGGAGCAGCTGCTCGCAGAAACTCATCGGCGAATCCGGTCCGGCGACGAACGAGTAGAGCATGCGATCAGTGCAATCAGCTCAGAACCAAATGTGATGGCAAACAGCCGTGCAGTCACTGCTTGGAAACGAGGTTGACTTGCGAATATGCACGTACTCGAAAGAAGAGAGGCAAGGCTTCGAAAAAGGACTTGGCCGAGCAAGCAGCAGCAGCAGCGGCTGCACGGAATAATGGCGGCAGTCTCAAGGATGGATCACCTGGAGGACAAAGCTCAAACACCGGAGCCCCATCTACAGAAGGAGGAGCATCGGATACACCAGAGGCGAAGCCTTTGCTGGATGGGACCTCGAGACCTTCAATGCCGGCAAGATCACATAGCATGCCAGATTCAAGCACATTGGATAGTGCAGCCACCGATTCGCCTGGAAATGGTACAAATCTTGATAGTATACGTGAGGTGCAAGAGTCGCATGTCACGAGTCACCATCCACATCCAATGGCCCACAGCACGATCTTGAACGGCATCGAAGGTCCTTTCCAAGGCGTTGACAGGCATGACTTTCAAGAAATGCCCGGCCACAATGGTCAGCCGGTGCCACGACATCGACTGGATTCCATGCACAGCCAGAATGGTAGGATGCACGCTTTGGATCCACAACTGGCATACGATATGAGTGTGTCCGGGATGAACGAGAGCAATCTCGTACTGGATCCATTCAACTTCAACATGGATAGCCCTACTACGAATCTTATCATGGAAGGACTCCCAGCACCAAATTCACCTGGCGGTATATCTGTCGGAAGTACATCGATCACATCCGCCACATCGTATCAAATACCAGGCTTGAAATACCCAGTCTTATTGCCAATCCTCCCACACATCAAGAATATGATGCCACAATCACTAGCTTTCGAGCTACTGGAACACTTCTTTGCAAGCTCTTCTGGTACACACCCACATCCACAATCTCCTTACCT